>ENA-UOVV01001901-UOVV01001901.1-compost-metagenome-genome-assembly--contig:-NODE-1901-length-13266-cov-32.271516_pt1 | contig 13266 bp, 9 predicted proteins | sample MGYA00238155_ERZ761577 | MGnify/ENA primary metagenome ERZ761577 (study PRJEB28898, sample SAMN06268775) | compost metagenome | isolation source: Emeryville, CA | place: USA:Emeryville, CA | collected...
GCGCTGCTGGTGGGTGCGACGTTCATCGCGGCACCCACCGCCGTCGGTGACGAGGGTGTCGCGAGCGACCTGTTCTTCTCGGAGTACGTCGAAGGCAGCTCCAACAACAAGGCGCTCGAGATCTACAACGGCACCGGAGCCGACGTGAGTCTCACCGGCTACAGCGTGGTGCAGTACTTCAACGGCAGCACCACCCCCGGGCTGACCATCGCGCTGAGCGGGACGCTCGCGGCCGGTGACGTCTTTGTGCTCGCGCACTCGAGCGCCGACCCCGCGATCCTCGCCCAAGCCGACCTCACTAACGGCTCTGGCTTCTTCAATGGCGACGACGCCATCGCGCTCGTCGGACCAAGCGGCACGCTCGATGTCATCGGCCAGATCGGCGTTGACCCCGGAACTGAGTGGGGCACTGGTCTGACGTCGACGGCCGACAACACGATTAGGCGGGCCGAGACCATCTGCTCGGGTCGCACGGACGGGAGCACGGCGTTCGACCCAGCCGACGAGTGGGTCGGTTACGCGAACAACACCTTCGACGGGCTGGGCTCGCACACCGCGACGTGTGGCGGGGGGCCGGTCGAGGACGCGGCGCCCACGGTGACGTCGATCGCCCCGGCGGACGGGGCCGTGGGCGTGCACCCGAGCGCCGTGGTGACCGTGACGTTCACGGAGCCGGTCGCGCTCGCAAGTGGCGCGATCAGCCTCAGCTGTGCCGGCTCGCATGTGGCCGGCGCGGTCACGGGCGGTCCCACCACCTTCACGTTCACGCCGAGCACCGCGCTGCCGGATGAGGCGAGCTGCACCGCGGTGGTGACCGCAGCGTCGGTCAGTGATCTCGATGCGAACGATCCCCCGGACACCATGGCCGCGGATGTCACCGCGACGTTCGCCGTGAGCGGCGGCATCACGCCCATCAGCGCGGTGCAGGGATCGGGCGAGACCTCGCCGCTCAACAACCAGATCGTGACGATCGAGGGCATCGTCGTGGGTGACTACGAGGGCGCGCAGCCCGCGCTGCGTGGCTTCTACGTGCAGTCGAGGGACGCGGACGCGGACGATGACCCGGCTACCTCCGAGGGCCTGTTCGTCTTCAACGGGAACAACAACTCGGTGAGCCTTGGCGACGAGGTGCGCGTGACCGGAACGGTGGGGGAGTTCGAGGGGCAGACACAGCTGAGCTCGGTGACGGGCATCGACGTGGTCTCGAGCGGCAACGCGGTGACGCCAGCCGTCGTGGAGATGCCATTCGCCTCGCTCACCGAACCGGAGCGCTGGGAGGGAATGCTCGTCACCTTCGAGCAGAAGCTCTCTGTGACCGAGTACTTCCAGCTGGGCCGCTTTGGCGAACTGGTGCTCTCGAGCGGCGATCGCCTCGACCAGCCCACCGCCGTGGCCGCGCCGGGGGCCGCTGCGGCCGCCGTGCAGGCGGCCAACAACCTCAATCGCATCAAGATCGATGACGCGCTGCAGAACCAGAACGGCGACCCCGTCGTGTTCGGCGGAGGCGGAAACCCGCTCACCGCCGACAACCCCATCAGGGGCGGCGACTCGGTGACTGGGCTGACCGGCGTGATGACCTACACGTGGGCAGGCAACAGCGCCTCGCCCAACGCTTACCGGGTGCGCCCGGTGCAGGACCTCAGCGACACCGGGCTGGTTCCTGGCGGCGTGGTCCCGGAGTTCGTGAGCGAGAACCCGCGCCCCACGGCGCCCGAAGAGGTGGGTGGCCGTCTCAAGGTCGCGAGCTTCAACGTGCTCAACTACTTCCTCACTCTCGATGCAAGTGGCGCGCAGTGTGGGCCGGTCGGCAACGAGCAGGAGTGCCGCGGCGCCGAGAGCGCGCTCGAGTTCGAGCGTCAGCGAGTGAAGCTGCTCGCAGCGCTCGGCGCTCTCGATGCCGATGTCATTGGCCTCATGGAACTGGAGAACACGCCGGGCGTCGACGCGGCAGCCGACCTAGCGTCGGGCCTCAATGCGCTCGAGGGGACCGATGTGTGGGCGAGCGTCGACACCGGAGTGCTGGGAACCGACGTGATCCGCGTGGGCGCGATTTACCGGACGGACACGGTCGCGCTCGCTGGGCCGCACACGGTGCTCGACTCGAGCGTCGACCCCCGGTTCAACGACGACCACCACCGCCCGACGCTGGCCCAGTCGTTCACCGAGCTCGCGACCGGGGAGGACCTCACGCTCGTGATGAACCACCTGAAGTCGAAGGGCTCGTGCCCCAGCGGCAGTGGTCCCGACGCGGACCAGGGCGACGGTGCCGGCTGCTGGAACGCCGAGCGCACCAAGGCGGCGCAGGCGATTCTTGACTGGATCGCGAGCGGCGGGGCCGGCAATGGCGACCAGGACGTGATCGTCATGGGCGACATGAACTCGTACGCGATGGAGGACCCCATCTCGACGTTCATCGACGCGGGCTACACGGACCTCAGCCTTGGCGGCTACAGCTACGTGTTCGACGGCCAGTGGGGCTACCTCGACTACGCGCTGGTTTCCCCGGCGATGCTCGAGCAGGTCACGGGTGTGACGGAGTTCCACATCAACTCCGATGAGGTGCCGGTGCTGGACTACAACACCAACTTCAAGTCGGCGGGGCAGATCGACAGTCTGTTCGCTCCGGACATGTACCGGACCTCCGACCACGACCCGATCATCCTCGGCATCGCGCTCGACGTGCCTCAGCCGCCCGCTCCGTACTGCGAGGTGGAGTACATCATCCATGGCGTATGGCCGGGCGGCTTCAACACCCAGGTATGGCTCAAGAACATCGGGACGGAGCCGATCGGTGGCTGGACCCTCGACTGGTCGTTCACCGGCAACGAGCAGATCACCCAGCTGTGGAGCGGCGACGTGACGCAGACCGACAGTGCCGTGAGCGTCGAGAACCTCCACTACAACGGCAAGCTCAAGCCGGGGGAGCGGATCACCTTTGGCTTCTTGGGCGGGTTCTCGGGCGCGCTCAATGAGCCGACGGCGTTCACGCTCAACGGCCACGCCTGTGAGGTGAAGTGAGCAAGTGGCGCGGCGGCGCGGGCGGAGGGAGTTGGGTCGCGAGGTGAACTCGCGAGCGGTGCCTGTCAGTGCCGCGAGGTGAACTGACCGGCCGAGCGGCCTAGGGTTGGCTTGTGCCCCACTACCTCGACCATGCTGCGACCACGCCGCTTCGCGACAGCGCGCGGGATGCGTGGCTCGCCGCGCACGAGGAGGTGGGCAACCCGTCGTCGATCCACGGCGCGGGTCGCAGGGCTCGCGCCATCCTCGAGGAGGCTCGAGAGGGGATTGCGGCCGCGCTGGGGGCGCACCCCACGGAGGTGATCTTCACCTCAGGCGCGACGGAGGCGAACAACCTCGCAATCGCGAGCGCTGACGGACTCATCGCGGCGAGCGCGTACGAGCATCACTCTGTGCTCGACCCGGTGAAGGTGCTCGGCGGCGTGCTCGTAAGCGATGTGCCAGGGCTGACGCTCGAATTGCCGCGCGTCTCACTTGTGGCATGGCAGTGGGTGAACAACGAGGTGGGCACCATCCACCCCATTGGCGAGATCGTCTCGCTCGCGGCCGACGCTGGGGTTCCGGTCCACTCCGACGCCGTCCAGGCCGTGGGGCACCTCGACGTGAACTTCGCGGATACGGGACTCACGTATATGTCCGTCAGCGCACACAAGGTGGGCGGGCCGGTCGGCATCGGTGCGCTGATCGCCAAGAGGGGAGCGCGGCTGACCCCGATTGCGGGGGGTGGCGGACAGCAGCGCGCCCGCAGCGGCACGCTGGATGCGGCCGGTGCCGCCGCGTTTGCCGCCGCGCTCGACGAAGCCGTGGGCGACCTGCCATCGGATCGCCCAAGGCTCGAAGGGCTGCGAGGGCAGCTGCTCGCGGGACTCACGGCCGCCGTGCCTGACGCCATCGTCATGGGCGGCGCCCACGTCAGCCCGCACATCGTCAACGCGATCTTCCCCGGTGCCAGCGCAGAAGCGATGCTCACCGCGCTGGATCTCAAGGGCATTGAGGTGTCGACGGGGTCGGCGTGCACCTCGGGCGTCGTGGACGCGAGCCACGTGCTGCTCGCGCTGGGTCGCACAGAATCGGAGGCGACGAGCGCTTTGCGCATCAGCCTTGGCCACACCACCACCGCAGGAGACATCGAGGCGCTGCTTGCCGCCCTCCCAGAGGTGGTGGCCGCGGCGCGCGCGGCGGGAAAGAAGCCGATGTGAGTGGGAGCCAGGTGGTGGGGTTCCCGGATCGCGCGGCGGGGCAGAGGTAGAGAAGGCGCGCCACCTGGCAGGGTGGATCCGTGAGGATCTTTGTCGCGGGTGCAACGGGGGCGATCGGCAGGCAGCTGGTTCCCGCCCTCGTTGAAGCTGGTCATGACGTCGCGGGCCTGACCCGCAAACCTGAGCGAGCGATGTGGCTCGAGTCGGTGGGCGCGACACCAGTGGTGCGCGACCTGTTCGACCCCGCGCTCGCGGAGGAGGTCGCCGCATATGGCCCCAACGTCGTCGTGCACCAGGTGACGGACCTGCCGTCGAGGTCGGCACTCATTCCGTTCAAGCTGCTCTCCCTCAACAAGGTCCGCACGCAGGGAACGGACGCTCTCATTGCCGCCGCACAAGCCGCTGGCGCCGAGCGCTTCGTGGCCCAGTCGATTGCCTTCGACGTCCCTGGCCCGGCTCGCAAGGCCGTTGCGCATCTCGAAGCAGCGACTCTCGCCTATCCAGGTGTAGTCATCAGGTACGGCACCTTCCACGGCCCTGGCACGTGGTACCCGGACGGAACTGACAAGCATCCCAAGGTGCACGTCGAAGCGGCCGCCCGCCGCACCGTCGGACTGTTGGATGCGCGGCCCGGCGTCTACGAGGTGGTGGACTCCACGTACCCTTGATGCCGTGAAGGTTCTTGCGGCGCTCTCCGGCGGAGTCGACTCTGCCGTCGCTGCCGCGCGCGCCAAGGAGGCTGGCCACGACGTGGTTGGCGTCCACATGGCGCTGTCCCGGAATCGCGACGAGTTCCGCACCGGCAGTCGCGGCTGCTGCTCCATCGAGGACGCGAATGACGCGCGTCGTGCCGCGGACATCCTGGGCATCCCGTACTACGTGTGGGACCTCAGCGACGAGTTCCACGACACCGTCGTCAAGGACTTCTTGAGCGAATACCAGGCAGGACGCACTCCTAACCCGTGCGTGCGCTGCAATGAGCACATCAAGTTCGACACCCTGCTGGCCCGCGCGGAGGCGCTCGGCTTCGACGCCGTCGCCACCGGTCACTACGCGCGCATCGTGATCCGCGAAGATGGTGTGCGAGAACTGCACCGCGCCGTGGATCCCGCCAAGGACCAGTCGTATGTGCTCGCGGTGATGGGGTCGGAGAAGCTCGCGAAGGCGATGTTCCCGCTCGGCGGCGTCGCGTCCAAGGCTGAGGTGCGCGAAGAGGCCAGGGCCCGCGGCCTGGGCGTCTCCAACAAGCCCGACTCCTACGACATCTGCTTCGTCGCGGACGGCGACACCAAGGGCTTCCTCGAGCGCGCCCTGGGTGAGCGACCCGGCGAGATCATCGACGAGAATGGTGAGGTCGTCGGCGCACACACCGGCGCGTACGCGTACACCGTGGGCCAGCGCAAGGGACTGCGCCTGCCTCGCCCCGCCGCCGACGGCGCGCCGCGCTACGTCACCGGCATCGACACCCAGCGCAATGTCGTCACCGTGGGTCCGGAGACGCTGCTCACCGTTCGCGAGCTGAGGGCCGACGCTGTGGTCTGGCTCGCCCCCGACGTTCCGGCGAGCGAGCCCACGCCGTGCCATGTGCAGGTGAGGGCGCATGGAGAAGCCGTCGCAGCGTCGGTCATTCGTGAGGGGGACACCGTGACGGCGACGCTTGAGACGCCCATGCGTGGCGTCGCCGCCGGCCAGTCCCTGGTGATGTACCAGGGCACTCGCGTGATTGGCCAGGCGACTATCACGCGCTGACTGTGGGGGGACTACCGCACTCAGAGGAGAATCGTGATCTATCAGGCCGACCCCGACCGCTACGACGGCAGGATGCTGTACCGCAGGTGTGGCCGCTCGGGCCTTGACCTGCCCGTGCTGAGCCTTGGGCTGTGGCACAACTTTGGCGGCGACCGTCCCCTCGATGGCCAGCGCGCCATCCTCAGCCGTGCCTTTGACATGGGGATCACGCACTTCGACCTCGCGAACAACTACGGCCCGCCGTATGGCTCTGCCGAGGAGAACTTCGGTCGCGTGCTCGCGAGTGACTTCAAGCCGTACCGCGACGAGCTCATCATCTCCACCAAGGCCGGCTGGGACATGTGGCCGGGTCCCTACGGACAGGGTGGCGGCAGTCGCAAGTACATGCTCGCGAGCCTTGACCAGTCCCTGAGCCGCATGGGCCTCGACTACGTCGACATCTTCTATTCGCACAGGTTCGACGCGTCCACGCCGCTCGAGGAGACCGCTGGGGCGCTCGACGCCGCGGTGCGCGCGGGCAAGGCGCTGTACGTGGGCATCTCGTCCTACGACGCGGAGCGCACTCGCGTCATGGCGGGGCTGCTGCGCGAACTCGGCACGCCGCTGCTCATCCACCAGCCCAGCTACAACATGCTCAACCGCTGGATCGAGACCGAGGGGCTGCTCGACGCGACAGATGAGGTGGGTGTCGGAGTCATCGGCTTCACGCCGCTCGCGCAGGGAATGCTCACGGGCAAGTACCTGGGAGGCATCCCGGAGGGCTCGCGCGCCACGGAGGGCTCGTCGCTCGACAAGAGCTGGCTCACGGACGACATGGTGCGCCGCCTCAACGGCCTCAACGACATCGCGGCGAGCCGCGGCCAGTCGCTCGCGCAGATGGCGATCGCCTGGGCGCTGCGCGATGAGCGCGTCACCTCAATCGTCACCGGCGCGAGCTCTGTTGCGCAGCTCGAGGACTCCGTGGGCGCGCTCGCGAACCTCGAGTTTTCTGACGCGGAACTTGCCGCGATCGATGACCTGGCCGTCGAAGCGGGCGTCGACCTGTGGGCGGGAGCGCGGAAGGGCGAGCTCTAGGAGCGCAGCCCGCGCTGGACCAGCTCCCACGCAGCGGTGGCGACCTCGTGCCTGTGTGCGCGAGGCGCTCGCTGCGTGACGCCGGAGATCATGCCGATCGCGAGGATGAGGTCGTCGATCGTGGCATTCGGCCCCATCAGCCCATCGCGAGCGTCCCACTTGGATGCGATGACTGCACGCAGGCGCTGCTCAAAGATGTTCATGCGCTCGTCTGGCCCGTCGTCGGTGCCGATGAGTGAGAAGAACGCGGCAGTGCCTTCGGTCTCGAGGGTGATGAGTTCGCACAGGTCGCGCAATGTGCTGTGGGGATCGGCGGCGAGCGCGTCGAGCTGCTCGAAGCTCGCCTCGAAGACGGCGACCACAAGCGAGATGCGGTCGGGGAAGTGGCGGTAGAGCGATCCCTGTCCAACGCGCGCCTTCTTTGCGACCGCCGACAGCGGCGCATTGACGCCCTGCTCGTTGAAGATTTCGCGCGCGGCAGCAATGAGTGCCGCCCGGTTCGCCGGCCCGGCGCTGGGTCCGCGGTTGGTCTTGGCACCCACCTTCACGCGGCTACACTAGCAACCGGACAACGATGTCCGGATTGGTGTGGAGGACGTAATGACGAACTGGGATCGCGAAGTCGACCTGCTGGTCGCCGGTTCTGGCGCTGCCGCCATGAGCGCCGCTATCGCAGCCAAGGACGCGGGCCTTGTCGTGGAGATTGTCGAGAGCACAGACAAGTGGGGTGGCACCACCTCCATCAGCGGTGGCGGGTTGTGGATGCCCAACCACCCCGACATGGCCAAGATCGGCAAGCCCGACTCGATTGAGGACGCGCTCACCTACATGGAAGAGAGCATCGGCGACGTTGGCCCCGCCTCAAGCATTGAGCGCAGGCGTGCGTTCCTGGAGGCCGTGCCGGTGGTGTACAACTTCCTTCGCGAGAAGGGTCTCAAGTGGGCCACGAGCAAGGACTACCCCGACTACTACCCGGATCTGCCCGGCGGCATGGCCGGCGGCCGCTCCGTCGAGGCGGAGCCGTTCAACTCCAAGCGCCTTGGCGACTGGTTCGACAAGTCCCGCGCGAAGGACGGCGGTGTCCCGCTTCCGCTCAAGACCGATGACGTCTGGCTCATGACCCGTTCGTGGTCAACCTTCTCGGGCTTCGTTCGCGCCGCGAAGGTGATGGGACGCACCGCCTGGGGCATCGTCACCGGCAAGAAGCTCGTGGGCATGGGCGGCGCATACGCGGGCAGCCTCATGAAGATCGTTCAGGACATGGACATTCCCGTGCACCTGAACAGCCCCATCACCAGAGTCATCAAAGAGAAGGGTGCCGTGGTCGGCGCCGAGGTGACTACCGAGAACGGCACGGTCACGTACCGCACGCGCGCCGGAGTCATGCTGGGCACCGGCGGCTTCGCGCGCAGGACCGAATGGCGTGAGAAGCACCACGGCATCCCTGGCTTCACATCGGCCCCTGTGGGCGACCTCGGCACGGGAATTCAGGTAGGCATCGACGCGGGCGCGGATGTCGCGCTCATGGACGACGCATGGTGGGGGGCATCGATTCCCATGCCGGACGGCGAGGCGCTGTTCGTCCTCAACGAGCGATCGGATCCGTACTCGATCATGGTGGACCAGGAAGGCCGCCGCTTTGTCAACGAGTCCGCGAGCTATGTCGATGTTGGCCACGCGATCCTTGAGCACAACAAGGAGACTCCAACGATCCCGTGCTGGCTCATCATGGACGCCCGTCACCGCCGCAAGTACCTCTTCAATGCGGCCGTCACAGGCCTCAAGAAGCTCAAGGAGAACGGCACCTACGTGACCGCCCCCACCCTTGAGGCGCTCGCAGGGAAGCTCGGCATGGAGCCAGCCGTGCTGCTCGACACCGTGAAGCGCTTCAACCGCTTCTGCAAGACAGGCGTCGACGAGGACTTCGGTCGCGGCCGGACGGCCTATGACAACTACTACGGCGACCCCGGCGTGAAGCCGAACCCCAACCTCGGCCCCATCGAGAAGGGCCCCTTCCACGCGGTGAAGATCGTCCCTGGTGACCTAGGCACCAAGGGCGGCCTGCTCACCGACGAGCACGCTCGCGTGCTCGACACGAAGGGCAAGGTCATCCCGGGCCTGTATGCCGCTGGCAACACCACGGCGTCGGTCATGGGCCGCACCTACCCCGGTGCCGGAGCGACGATCGCTCCCGCCACCGTCTTTGGCTACCTGGGCGCAGTGCACGCTGCCACCCGGGTTAAGGAGAGCGTCGAGGCTTAACCTCTCGCTCTCCACGCGGCCACCGGCGCCAATTCCCCCCTCGCGCCGGTGGCCGCCTCTTCATTCCTGGTCCATTTCCGACGGCTCCAGCGCGCCTTTCCAGCCTGTAACTTGTCGCGTTTGAGCGCCACTAAGGTGTGCTCATGGAATCGCTGATGCTGCGTCGCGTGCGCGTCATCGGCGACGGCCGGCTCGTCGACATCGCGATCGACAGGGGCCACATCACGGCCGTGGGTCGCGCCCTCGATCCCATGCCCGGTGCCAACCAGATCGACCTTGACGGCCGCTGGGTCATGCCCGGCCTGTGGGACGCCCACGTCCACTTCACGCAATGGGCGCGCTTCCTCGCGCGCATCGACGTCTCTGGCACCTCCTCGGCCGCGGAAGCGGTGCAGCGCCTCGTCGCCGCCAACCCCCAGGACGCCCTCATCGTGGGGCGCGGCTTCCAAGACGCGCTCTGGCCCGACGCTCCTACCGCACAGGCCCTCGACCTCGCCTTCCCCGGTCGCTCGGTGGTGGTGGTGAGCCACGACCTGCACTCGGTGTGGCTCAGCAGCGCCGCGGCCGCCCGTTTTGGCGCGCCATCCGCGGGCCTGCTTCGTGAGGCGGAGGCCTTCGCCATTCAGGTGGCCCTGGGAAAGGTCGCAGGTGACGACACCCCTCTTGTCCGCGCCGCCGCCCAGCGCGCCGCCGCCCGGGGCGTGGTTGGCATCCGCGATCTGGAGATGGCGGACAACGTCGCGGTGTGGCAGGGCAGGGTGCTTGCGGGGCTGCGCACACTGCGAGTCCACGCCGGCATCTACCCGGAACACCTTGACGCCTCGGACCAGCGCGGCTGGGTGGGCGGCAGCGTTGTGCCTGGCACGGATGGCCGCGTGGTCGTCGGCGCGCTCAAGGTGTTCTCCGATGGCTCCCTCAATACCCGCACCGCACTGACCTATGAGCCGTACGGAACCGACGCGAGCGTCGGGCATGCCGCCCACTCTCCCCGGGAGCTGGCGAACCTGCTGCGCGAAGCGCGGGCTCGCCGACTCGAGGTGGCGCTGCACGCGATCGGCGACCTTGCCGTCACGCGCGCCCTTGACGCGTTCGAGGCGAGCGGCGCGCGCGGATCGATCGAGCACGCGCAGCTCATTCGCGCGGCCGACCTGCCGCGCTTTGCTCGGCTGCGCATCATTGCCTCGGTTCAGCCCCAGCATGCGATCGACGACCGAGAGGTGACCGACGCTGTGTGGGCTGACCGCGCAGAGCGCGCCTTTGCGTACCGCCACCTTCTCGATGCGGGAGCGCAGCTGTGGCTGGGATCAGACGCTCCCGTGGCGCCGCTCGATCCGTGGGTGACGATGGCAGCTGCGGTCTCGCGCACCGATGACGAGCAGGACAGCTGGCATGCGGAGCAGGAGCTGCCTCGCGAGGCGGCCCTGCGCGCCTCGACCCGCCGACTCCACGGAGTCTGGCTCGTTCCCGGAATGCCTGGGGACGTCATCGCGATGGAGACGGACCCGTACGAGGCGACTGCGCCGCAGCTGCGCCAGATGAGCGTGGCGCTCACGGTGGTGGGCGGCAGCGTCACGCACTCCACGCTGAGTTAGCGCCTACTCCTCGTCGTAGGCGTCCACCGGGATGGGGCGCGGGCGAGTGGCGTGTCCCAGCCAAGCGGCCGCGAGAATGATCGCTGCGGCGACGGCAAGGGCGAAGCCCAAGTCCACGCGCAGCATGAGCGCGCCAGCAACCGCGCCCAGTCCAATGAGAGCCACGGCGCCCACGCGACGCTGCCATGGCTGGCCGGTGCCCCGGCCAAGGACGGAGTCAGATGCCAGCCCCGTGATGGTCGAGGTCACCACCACGGTGGTCACGTCCTTCACCGCGAAGTGCCTGGCAGTCGCGGCCTGGCAGCCCATCGCAAGGCCCAGCAGCGCGGTGACGGCGAAGCGAAGGGGCCGGCCCTGCGCATCGAAAGCGACCGCGGGGATGGCAGCGGCGACCAGCGCGAGTCCCACGCTCGCAAACAATGCGGTGTGGCGACGGGTCCAGCCAGGGACGGCTCCACGAAGCGCCCGTCCCGCCGCCGCGGCCCCCACCATGAAGGCCGCAAGCGCCACGAGCGGACCCGCAACGGGAAGTCCCGTGTCTCCCGCGAGGGCCATGCCAAGGATCACCACGTTGCCCGTCATGTTGCCCGTGAAGACTCGGTCAAGTCCCAGGTAACCGACCGCATCGACGATTCCCGTGGTGAACGTCAGCGCAAGCATCAGGCCCAAGTGGGTGTTGGCCGGGTTGCGGCGCAGGGCTTCGAGCACGGGAATCCTCTCTGGTAGCTTCCGGACAAAACGGGGAACGCGGCGGTACTGTCGGTGCCAAGACTACGAGTCCAGGAGGCTTCCAGCGCGTGACCGAGCCGCTTGTGACCATCGACGATGGCGAGACCGCACCCGCTGGACTGCTCGAAGCGATCATCGCGAGCGAGGAGTCCGCGACCCCGCCCCGCACCTTGTTCTCCGTGCGCATCCACCGCGCCGGGCCGGGAGTGTCGTATGTCATCAGCGAGAACCGTCCCGCGCGCGGCGGTGTCGGCTACGTCAGCCAGTTGTGGCGTCAAGGGGACGACGGGCGCTGGCGGGTGGTGCACCAGCACGAGATCACGCCGCCGCCCGCGATCGATACTCGGGTGTGGCGGCTCGCGGGAGCGCCGCTCGTCGCGGGAGCGGCCGACGGCCCGCTCAAGGGCCAGACCCTCGCGGTCAAGGACGTGTTCTCGATAGCGGGTCAGCGCAAGGGCGTCGGGGTGCGCGAATACCTTGAGCACGCGCCTCTCGAGTTTGAGACCGCTCCCGCAGTGCGTGCGCTGCTCGACGCCGGCGCGAGCGTTGTGGGCATCGCGCAGACCGACCAGTTCGCGTACTCGATCGCGGGCCTCAATCCCGACTACGGCACGCCGCCCAATCCAGCGGCTCCGGGCCGCATCCCTGGAGGATCCTCGTCCGGCCCGGCGAGCGCGGTCGCCCTGGGGCAGGCGAGCATCGGCATCGGCACGGACACCGCCGGCTCCATCCGCGTTCCGGCCTCCTACCAGGGGCTGTGGGGACTGCGGCCCACCCACGGCGCGATCCCGCTCCAGGGCGTCACGCCCCTCGCCCCCGGGTACGACACGGTCGGCTATCTCACTCGCGACGGCGAAGCCATGCTCACCGCCGCCGCCGTGGGGCTTTCCGGAGCTCCGTTCACCCGCCCCAACCAGCACATCCTGGTTCCGCAGAACGACCTCACTCCCGACGCTGAGGTGGCCCAGGCGTTCATCACGGCAACGAGAGGGCTGGCTCCCAATGCAGAACGCGTGACCCTGCCTGACCTCGGCGAGCTGTACCAGGCGTTCCGCGTCACCCAGCAGGCCCAGGCGTGGCGAGCGCACGGCGCATGGGTCACCGCCCACCCGGGAGTGCTCGCACCGGACGTTGCCGCCCGCTTCGCCGCAGCGTCGGCCGTCACCGCCCAGCGAGAGGCGGAGGGGATTGCCGCCCGCGATGCCCTCGCCGAAGAACTCGACAAGCTCCTTGGCGAAGCAATCCTGCTGGTCCCGTCCGCAGCGTCGGCCGCGCCACTGCTCACTGCGACCGACGACGACCTCGAGGCCGTTCGCGTCGCGACCCTGTCGCTCACCTCGATTGCTGGCATCACGGGCCGACCCGCGCTGTCCGTGCCGCTGCTGCGCGTCGAGGGTGGGCCAGTGGGCGTCAGCCTCGTGGGACCGCGCGGCAGCGACATGGCGCTCATTCGCGAGGCGCTCGCGTGGATGCGCAATATGGGTGAGGCGCGCCAGCGCCGCACCAGCTAGGAGGCCCCGTGGCCACGCTCAGTTACACGATGATGACGTCGCTCGACGGGTACACCGCGGGGCCTGGCGATCCACTCCCAAGCATGTGTTCAGCCGCGCCGAAGGCAAGCCCTTCACCGGTGAGGCGCTGCG
>ENA-UOVV01001903-UOVV01001903.1-compost-metagenome-genome-assembly--contig:-NODE-1903-length-13262-cov-4.627622_pt1 | contig 13262 bp, 14 predicted proteins | sample MGYA00238155_ERZ761577 | MGnify/ENA primary metagenome ERZ761577 (study PRJEB28898, sample SAMN06268775) | compost metagenome | isolation source: Emeryville, CA | place: USA:Emeryville, CA | collected...
CTTTATCCAGCTCGGCGAAGAGCGCTTCCGCGAGAACCTGATTCAGTTCCTCGAAGAAGTGATTCCGGTGGCGGAGGAGAGCGGGGTGAATATGTGCATTCATCCGGATGATCCACCATTCTCCCTGTTCGGCCTGCCGCGGGTGGTGTCCACGGCGCAGGATGCGCGCATCCTGTTTGAGCGCGTGCCCAGCCCCAATAACGGCCTGACTCTGTGCGCCGGCTCCTTCGGCGCCCGCGGCGACAACGATTTGGTCGCCATTGCTCGGGAATTCGGGCCGCAGGTGCATTTTGTTCACCTGCGCAACGTTAAACGTGAGGCGGATGGCTCATTTTACGAATCCGATCACCTCGACGGTGATAACGATATGATCGGATTGATGTCTGCATTGCTGGATGAGCAAGAACGCCGCAAGCGCGAGGGGCGGGCCGACTGGCAAATTCCCATGCGCCCCGACCACGGCCATTTATTGGCGGACGAAATCGGCCAGCCCGGCGTCAACCCCGGTTATTCCTATCTGGGACGTCTCAAGGGCTTGGCGGAATTGCGCGGGGTATTAGTGGCGCTGGAAACAGTGCGCAATCGCAATCTTTAAGGCATGGCTCTACTTTCAAATCCATACCAAATGAAAAGGAAACACATAATGAATGCGAAATATCGTCTGGGTGTGCTGGCAGGTTTATTACTGGGATCCAATGCCGCCATGGCGGACGGGAAAAGGTATTTTTCAGTCAGCGCCGGCACCGTCGATCATGACCAAACCAGCGTGATGATTCGCACCAGTGGCGATGCTTCCACTACCACTTGGTTGACGTCCGCCAGCGATGAAACTGATCTGGTAAGCGTCGCAGGCGGTGTCGCGGATGTGTCGGCGCGGTTCCTCATAGAGTATTACCACCAGTCCGGCGATCTCACCGGAATCGGGGCGGATTACACCAAGCAGGGTCTATTCTACAGTGGTTATTGGACGCCAAATTTGTATGTGCCAAAGCTGCACGGCATTTTGGGCGCTGGTATCGGCGCAGCGCATCTCGAATTGGAAAGCGACAATGCGCTTATTGGCGATGATTTTGAAGATCGCGAGTTTCAATACAAATTCACGGCAGGAATTGAGTATCGTTTGATTGACCTGGTGACGATCTTTGGGACTTACGAGCAGCATTACAGCCGCAAGTTTACCCATTCCGATGCGCAGCGGCAGATACAATTGCATGACTCGGATCAGAGCGTTATCCAAATCGGAATCGCTGCACGTTTTTAAAGCGAAAGAGCGCGGCGTTTAGCCGCGCCCTCTTAATCCCTTAACACGTTATTACCAGTAACTGAGCTCGCGGCACACCGACCAGTTCGGACGCTCAAACGTTGCCCGGCGCCGCATGGCTTCATGGCAAAAGCCGCTTTCGAAAACCTCCATCGTTGTACAGACTTTTAACGAACCAAATCTCAGGAATATTTATGACCATCTGGGTCGATGCCGATGCCTGTCCGGTAGCGGCCAAAGAAATTCTCTTTCGCGCCGCCATGCGCAGTGAAATACCCTTGGTGCTGGTAGCCAATCAATATATTAAGGTGCCGCCGTCGCCGTTTATCAAAAGTGTGCAGGTGGTTGCCGGGTTTGATGTGGCGGATAACGAAATTGCGCAAAAGGCCGAGGCGGGCGACTTGGTGGTGACGGCGGATATTCCCCTGGCGGCGGATGTAGTGGCCAAAAAATGCGTGGCGCTGAATCCTCGCGGCGAGTTGTATACCGCGGAAAATATCCGTCAGCGCCTGAATATGCGCGATTTTATGGAAACCCTGCGCAGCAGCGGCATTCAATCCGGCGGCAGCCCGCCTTATGATCAAACCGATCGCCAGAAATTCGCCAATCAGTTGGACGCTTACATCACCCGATACAAAAAAAGCCGAGGATAAAACGATGGACGATATCACCACGGGCAAACAAAAAATCGCGGTTTTTATCGATGCAGACAATGCGCCGGCAAGCAAAATCGATTTTATTCTCGCTGAACTGGCCAAATACGGCGTCGTCAATATTCGCAAGGCATACGGCAACTGGACCAACTCCAATCTCAAAGGCTGGACCAATCTGCTCCACGAATTTGCCATTCAGCCCATGCAGCAGTTCGATCTCACCAAAGGCAAAAATGCCACGGATATCGCTCTGGTTATCGATGTGATGGATGTGCTCTACACCAAACAGGTGGACATTATTTGCCTGGTTTCCTCGGATTGTGATTTCACACCATTGGTGACGCGAATTCTCGCCGATGGCAAATTTGTCATAGGCTTCGGCGAGCGCAAAACACCGGAGGCATTCGTAAACGCTTGTTCACGATTTTTGTTTGTCGATGAAAAACCGGTGGAACAGATTCAGGCGGAAACCAAGGTAAATTTGAAAGGCGATACCAAGCTGGTCAATTTGCTGCGCCAGGGTATGGAAGCTTGCGAAAACGATGAAGGCTGGACCCACCTCGGCGCCCTCGGCTCCCATATCGCCAACCACGCCTCCTTCGATTCACGCAATTATGGCTATAAAAAATTAAGCGATTTGTTAAAGGCGATTGATTTATTTGAGACGAAAAAAGATGGCAATGTGTTGTGGGTGAGGGATAAGCGCAAGAAATAAAGCGTGAATCCTATCTGTTGAATTGAGAGGAGAAAACCATGATCCGAATCTGCCCCCAATGCGGAACCAAAAATCGCATTCCCGTACGCCACCTCGCGAGTCGCGGCCGCTGTGGCCAGTGCAAAGAAACTCTGCCGCCGCAGGCTGAGCCTCTGGATGTGAGTCAGACGGAGTTTGATGACATCGTGAAAAATGCCACAGTGCCGGTGCTGGTGGACTTTTGGGCGAGTTGGTGTGGACCCTGTCGTATGGCGGCGCCGGAGGTGGCCAAGGTGGCGCAGTCGCTGGCGGGCAAAGCGTTAGTGTTAAAAGTGAATACTGAACAGGAACAGCAATTGTCCGTGCAGTACAACATCCGTAGTATTCCCAATTTTGCCGTCTTCAGTGGTGGCCAACTCCAGTGGCAACAGGCGGGTTTGTTGAATCAGCAACAGATGGAGCAAGTGTTGGCGCGCTGGTTATAAGTTGCGGGTCGGAGCGGGGCCAGGGATTGGTGTACTATGCTGGATTTCGCCGACCCGCTATTGGACCCTCATGAGCCGCACCTGCTTTCATTCCTTTGTTCTTTTTTCTCTTCTCATTTTTATTGCTGGCTGTTCCTACGGGCCTTTTGCGGAAAACAAATCCGACGTGCGGCAAGTGCCCCGGGAATATGTCCCCGCCCGCGCCAGTCATCCCAATTATTTTGCTGACATCAAACCGCTGATCGAGCAGCGCTGTACCGTCTGCCACGGTTGTTACGACTCGCCCTGCCAATTGAAATTGGAGTCCTTTCAGGGGTTGTTGCGCGGCGCCAATAAAGAGTTGGTGTACAACGGCACGCGCTTGTTTGGCGCGCAGCCGACGCGTTTGTTTGAAGATGCACAAACCACCGCGCAATGGCGCGACCGTGCTTTTTATCCGGTATTGAACGAGTTCGAAGATACGGAGGAGGCAAACTTAAGCAATGGTGTGATGGCGCAATTGCTTGAGCTAAAGCGCGAACACCCGCTGCCGGAGCAGGCGATATTATCGGCGGATTTCGATTTGGGTTTGGTGCGCGAGCAATTTTGCCCGCGCTCCGATGAAATGGCGGAATACAAAAAGAAGCATCCGCTCTGGGGTATGCCTTACGCGCTGCCCGGGTTGACCAAAAAAGAACATGACTTGATGACGCGCTGGCTGAAAAATGGCGCGCCGTCCGGTGAACCTGCCACATTGCCGGCGGAATTGCTCACCCAGATTGCGCAATGGGAAGCATTTTTTAATGGCGACGATCCCAAATCGCAATTGGTGGGCCGTTATTTATACGAGCATCTGTTTCTCGCCAATCTGCATTTTTCTTCTTCGCCACATATTTATTTTCGCCTGGTGCGGTCGCGCACTCCGCCGAATCAGCCGCTGGATCGCATCGCCACAACTCGGCCCTTCGACGACCCTGGCGTAAACCGCGTTTATTACCGGTTGTGGCAGGACCCGAGCACGCCGGTCAGCAAAACCTATATGCCGTATTTGCTCGACGAAAAACGCTGGGTCAATTGGCAAAAATGGTTTTTTCAGACGGATTATGCTGTTGCCAGCTTGCCTTCTTATGAGCCTTCCGTAGCTGCCAATCCATTCACCACCTTTGCGCAGCTGCCGGTCAACTCGCGCTACAAATTTCTGCTCGAAGAAGCGCAATTCAGCATTATGAATTTCATCAAAGGGCCGGTGTGTCGCGGCAGTGTGGCCTTAAGCGTAATTCAGGATCATTTCTGGGTATTTTTCGTGGCGCCGGACAACAATGTTGCCCGCTACGAAGAAGCGCTGTTTCAACGGGCGGAAAACTATTTGCAGATGCCGGCGGAAAAGAGCAATACCTTTCTACCCCTCGGGGCGTGGTTGGGTTATTCCGAGATGCAACGCAAATATCTCAGTGCTAAAGCCGGAGCCATTTCGCAATTCAGTAATGATACACCGCTTAATCTGGATATGATCTGGAACGGTGACGGCACCAACCGCAACGCGGCGTTGACGATTTTTCGCCACAACGACAGTGCCAGCGTTCACCAGGGTTTGATCGGGGAAACACCCAAAACCGCCTGGGTGATTGGCTACCCCTTATTGGAGCGCATTCATTATCTGCTGGTGGCGGGGTTTGATGTTTACGGCAATGTCTCGCACCAGGCGCTGACGCGTCTCTATATGGATTTTTTGCGTATGGAAGGCGAGATGAATTTCGTCGCATTTATGCCGCCGGAGGTGCAAAAGAGCGTAGTGGCGGGGTGGTATTTGAATGCGGAAGGCGCGCAGAAAAAATACCTGGATTTTTTTCTGGATCAGCTCAAAGTGAAGTCGCAACTGCAATTCAAAACAGCGGATCCTAAAACCGAATTATTGGCGCAATTTGCCGAGCATCTCGGCCCGATGGGGCAGAGCCCTATGCAAGTCGATTTTAACGACCATCGTGTTTTGGAGCCGCTGCGCAAATTGCGTGGCCCTGCGGTGGGAATGCTGCCGGAGATCACGCTGATCCGGGTTCCGGGTCACGGCCTGTACAGCCTGCTGCGCAACAATGATTTCACCAATCTGTCCTCCCTGTTTGGGGAGGAGGCTCGGCGCAGGCCAGAGCAGGATGAAATAACCCTGGTGCGCGGCGTGGTCGGTTCATATCCCAACAGTTTTATGCAGGTGGAACCAGCTAAGCTCAGCGAATTTGTGCAACAGCTGACGGCCATGCGCACGGAAAAGGATTTTGTTGCACTGCGGGATCGCTACGGCGTGCGCCGCACCAATCCCGATTTCTGGGCGTTCAGCGATAAAGTGCACGCGGATTATCACCGCCTGTACCCCGATGAGGCCGCGCTGTTGGACTACAACCGATTGGAGAATCGCTGACTTTGTGGAGTCAAAGATGCCTCCTTTGACCTATGCTTTATCCGTTACTTAAGTAGAGATCGCTTTTGTGGACAACCAAGAATTACATCTAACCCTGCGCAATATCACCGAGGAGGATTACCCACAATTAAAAGCGCTGATGGATCGGGTTTATCCCGATTTGGGCGGCGCTTGGTCGCGCCGCACAGTGGCGCGGCTGATTGCGGATTTTCCCGAAGGGCAGATTTGTATTATCGACAAAGATCAAATGGTGGGCGTCGCATTAACGCTGCGGGTGCGCTACAGCCGCTTTTCCAACCCGCACACCTACGACGATTTGATCAACAATAAGGACGAAGCCATCAACGATCTGGATGGCGACGTGCTCTACGGTCTCGATGTGTTTATCGATCCGCAATATCAGGGCTACCGTCTCGGGCGGCGTCTTTACGATGCGCGCAAGGAATTGTGTCGCAACGATAATTATCGCGGCATATTGGCGGGCGGACGTATTCCCCGTTATCACGAATACATTGGCGAACTCACGCCGGCGCAATATATTGAAAAAGTCGCCCGCCGGGAAATTTACGATCCCATTCTGACTTTCCAACTCGCCAACGACTTTCAGGTAAAACGTCTGCTGCGCAAATATTTGCCTCAGGACGAAAAATCCGCCGGTTTCGCTACCCTGCTGGAATGGCACAATATTTTGTACGATCCGGCGGAAAAAGTAGTGCTTGGCCGCAAGAGTGTGGTGCGGGTTGGGGTGGTGCAAAGTCAGATGCGCATGGTGACTTCCATCGAAGAATTGTTGGCTCAGGTGGAATATTTCGTCGATGCGGTATCGGATTACAACAGCGATTTTGTGCTCTTTCCGGAATTTTTCACCGCGCCGCTGATGGGTTTAAAAAAATCCAAAAACAGTCACGAGTCCATCCGTTTTCTCGCCGGTTTTACCGAGCGTTTCCGCCATGAAATGTCGCATATGGCAGTGTCTTACAACATCAATATCATCACCGGCTCCATGCCGCTGCTGGAAGATGATCGAATTTATAACGTCTCCTATTTGTGTCGACGCGACGGTTCGGTGGATGAGCAGCGCAAAATCCATATTACCCCGCAGGAACGCCATCACTGGGTAGTGGAAGGCGGCAGCGAATTGCGCTGCTTTGATACGGATGCTGGGCGCATCGGCATTTTGATTTGTTACGACGTGGAATTCCCCGAGCTGTCGCGTCTGCTGGCGCTGCAAAAAATGGATATTTTATTTGTGCCCTTTTGGACGGATACCAAAAACGCCTATCTGCGCGTGCGCCACTGCGCCCAGGCCCGCGCCATCGAAAATGAATGTTACGTCGCCATTGCCGGGTCTATCGGCAATCTGCCCAGCGTCGACAACCTGGACGTGCAATACGCGCAGTCCGCGGTGTTTTCACCCTCCGATTTTGCGTTTCCCCAGGATGCGGTAATGGCGGAAACCACGCCCAATACGGAAATGATCATTTTTTCCGATCTGGACCTGGATAAATTGCGTGTGCTGCGCAACGAAGGGGCGGTGAACAATCTCAAAGATCGGCGCGAAGATTTATATGTATTGCGTCCGCAGCGAGATTTTTTCAAGCACTGATCCATACGGATATAGGCGGGACATGCTTGAGCGCGTCCCTGCCTTAATAACCAGATGCCGGCCACGCAACCGGAGAACCCGCCCATCATTACTAAAGCAAATGCTTGACTATCGACGGCTCCGGGTGAATACTTAAGTGGACACTTAAGTAAATCAGGAGATCACTTATGAGCCAGTCAAGCGTTACGCACAGTACGTTTACCATCGAACGCGAGTATCCCCATCCGCCGGCAAAGGTATTCCAAGGCTTTGCCGATCCGGTGAAAAAGCGGCGTTGGTTTGCTGAGGGTGAGGGATTTATCGTGGATTCGTTTGAGATGGATTTTGTGGTGGGTGGTAAGGAAACTTCCACTTTTCGGGTTCAGGGCGGGCCAGTGGCGGGGCAGGTTTGCCGCAATGACACTTGGTATCTCGATATAGTGCCCGACCAGCGCATCGTCACCGCCTACAGCATGACTTTGGGTGGCAATCGCATTTCTTCCTCGCTCAGCACCGTGGAATTGGTGGCAGTCGGCGATAAAACCTTATTGAAATTCACCGAGCAGGGTGCGTTTTACGCTGGTGTGGATGGTCCGGATATGCGCAAGCAGGGATGGCAGTTCCTGCTGGAGCGCTTGTCCCAGGATTTAGGCGGTTAAGTTATGGGTGCACCGCTGGATATCAGCCGTATATTTCATGCGTTGAGCGACAATACCCGCCGAGTGATGGTGGAAGAATTGAGTCGCGGGCCGCTGTCGATTTCACAGTTGGCCGAGCCTCTCGATATGTCTCTCGCCGCAGTGGTGCAGCATGTGAATTTGCTGGAGAGCTGCGGCCTGATTAAAACCCGCAAGCAGGGTAGGGTGCGCACCTGTGAAATTGAAGCCTCAGCGCTCACGGCGGCGGAGGAATGGCTGCAGGAGCGGCGCAAATTGTGGGAGCGCCGTTTTGATCGCTTGGGTGAGGTGCTCAACGATTAATCTTTGTAGGTGCCCTGAGTAAATTCAATCAGACAGAAACCATGGCCGAAAGGGTCGGAGAAGGTAATGCATTTTGAGCAGCGCCACTCGATGCATTCGCTTTCCTGCACCGCGCCGGCCGCTTTCGCTCTATGCGCCGCAGCGGCGAGATCGTCCACCACAAAATCCAGATGCACAGGCGTCCAGTGGCGAGTGTATTGACGCAGGGCGGGGTGAGTTTTGTTTGCGTTTGAATGTTCTTGTTTTTGCAGCAAAAAAATCGCGGTGCCGGCGCCGCTGAGTTCTGCTACATCATCATCCAGAGTGCGCGACAGCGTCAGTCCCAAGGCGTCCTGATAAAACGCGATGGCGCGGGGCAGGTCCGGTACATCGATATTGATTAATACGTTCATTGTTTAGCGCATTCTCTAAATCTCGGCCTTGCTTTCGGCAAATTCACTTTCATATTTTCAAACGCATGTTTACCAATGCCAATGCATAAGTGAGCGTGATGGTGGCACATTGTCGCTAAAATCCGCAATTGCGACGGCTGAAATTCAGGGGAGGGGCGGCATAATACCCTAATAAAAAAAGCGCTTGTTAAGCGCCTTTCGTTACCTCAACCGCATTCGGAGAAACTACACCAGAATATTTTCTGATGATTTGCGTTTGCCGGATTTGCGCGGACTTGCACTGGCATCCTGGCTCGCCAAAGTGTCATTGGATTTTTTGGCACTTTTACGCTTACCGCCTTTAGTAGCTGGCAGTTGCGAGTCGAGCGGCTGCTGGGGCGTATTTTGTCCTTCCGCTTCCATAGTGGTTTGCGTAATTTCGTCAGCGAAAGGATTATTTTGCGCACCGTACAGCCGCTCATCCTGGACCAAGTTATCGGATGTGATGGTTTCACCCAGAAAACTTTCGCCGGTGGTCAAAGCGTCCTGCTGTACACCAGCTTGTTCCAATGCCATTTGCCAATGACGTTCTGCCTGTCCGATTGGGCGACCTTTGGCCTCCCAGATTTGGTAGGCGAGTTCGCGCAGGTCGTGTTCATTAATGCCAGTGTTCATCGTTTGTCAGCCTCTAGTGGTTTTTTGCAAACCGGGATTTAGCGCAAAGCGGCCTTTAGCTCCTCTTTGCGTTGTTGCAGTTGTGCGCCCAGTTCGATGAGATCCAGTTTACTCTCTTTTACTTTCGGAAATAATTCATTTTGTTCTTCTTTGACATGATGTTTAACATATTCTGACAATACTTTGACTTTGGCGTCATAAAGCTCTTTGTCATCGGAAATATTTTCATCCAGCAGCTGAGCGATTAAATATTTTAATGTTTGATGCTCGACGGTGGCTTCTGGCACTAACTCGTGATCTTTCAACGCTTTTTTTGCAGCGGGATAAAAGATTTCTTCCTCGATTTGCGCATGAACCGTAAGTTCCTCACAAATTTGCTGCACTAATGTCCTTTTTTGGCTTATGCTTTTAGCGTTTTCGTACTCGTCGAAAAGTTCATTTACCAGTTTATGGTCTGCGCGTAGAAGTGCTGTCGCTTCTTGAGATTTGCTGCTTTTGGTGACAGTGGTCGATTTTTTTTGCCGTGGCTACCATGACGTTATTCCTATGCTGGAGGTGGCTTTTGTATGTGAGCAAAAATTATTCTTTTTATATTTATGTCTCTGTTCGTTAACCAACACACCCCGACCTAACAATTGAGTAAAGTTACTTAAACGCCTCAAGACCGTGCGGTGGTGAAAAAAGGCGATTTTTGCTGGTCTTAATCAAGGAAAAGCGGTGTTTCTTAGGTGGACCTGGATAGGCGATGCGGATATTCGCGGGCATGGAAAGGTCAAATTTGCCGGCTCTTAATTGGGTAACACAAAATTATTTAAGCGTGAGGATTTCGAGATGAAACAGCATAGCGATCGAGACGACTATCAAAATGACAAAGACACTCAGCAAGAAGCAGCACAACCCGCTTCTACCGAGGGTGCTACACAACAAAAACGCGGCGGCGGCCGTGGTTTTGCAGCCGATCCGGCGCGTGCAGCGGAAGCTGGCCGCAAAGGTGGGCAAATGAGCAGCGGCAACTTTAAATTTAATCCTGCCCGCGCAGCGGAAGCTGGTCGCAAAGGCGGACAGCACAGCGGCGGCAATTTTAAAAATGATCCCAAGCGCGCAGCAGAAGCTGGCCGTAAAGGTGGTCACGAAAGTGGCGGCAATTTCCGCAATAATCCTGAGCGTGCAGCGGAAGCTGGTCGCAAAGGTGGTCGCGCCAGCCACAGCAGCTCTAGTTCTAGCGCGAGCATCTCGCCTTAATAACTTATTAAAAAGTTATAAAACAGAAAGGGGCTTAGGCCCCTTTTTTATTTCTTGAAGATTGTCTTACTTCTGGGTCTTATTAATCTGAAATATGACAACAAAAAAAATCGCCCCAGGGGGGCGATTTTGTTTTGCCTTTATTTATTATTTTCAGGCGTCGTCGTCCACGCTTTTATTTCCAGCTTGAATAACATCAAACTGCGATCCGGCACTGTATATTCATGGCCGAATTCATAAAGCTCTTCTTCCTCCAGTTCCGGACGAGTGGTATCGATCAAGCAACACCAGGCATCACCCTGCGCTACTTCTGGCAGAACAAACGGAATTGGATCCGCATGAGCGTTTATAATCAGCAACAAGGTTTCATCGCCACCGGTTTTATGAATACCGGTGGGTTGTGCGCGGCCATCCATCAACATGCCCAGGCAAGCTCGACCGCCGTCGCGCCATTTGTCGTCATCCATGGGGCCATCCGGCGCCAGCCAAGTCACATCGGTAACACCCAACTCCTCGTTATATTCGCCCACCAGAAAACGTCCGCGGCGCAAAATGGGATAGCTTTTCCGTAGACTAATTAAGCGTTGCGTAAAGGCAAACATGCGCTCGGCGGTCTCATCCAGATCCCAGTTCAGCCAAGTTAATTCATTGTCCTGACAATAGGTATTGTTGTTACCTTTCTGGCTGTGACAAAACTCATCACCAGCGAGCACCATGGGCGTGCCTTGGGAGAACAACAGCGTCGCCATCATATTGCGCATTTGGCGCTGGCGTAATTCGATGATGTTGGGATCGTCCGTCGGACCTTCGGCACCGTAATTACACGACAAATTATCGTTGGAGCCATCGTTATTGTCTTCGCCATTGGCGTCGTTGTGTTTATCGTTGTAACTCACCAAATCATTTAAGGTAAAACCGTCGTGAGCGGTAATAAAATTCACGCTGGCCCACGGGCGGCGACCGCGATGATTAAAAATATCGCCCGAGCCGGTCAAGCGCGTGGCGAGTTCGGCGAGTTTGCCGTGGTCGCCGCGCCAAAAGCTGCGCGCGATATTGCGATAGCGGTCATTCCATTCCAGCCAGCCGGCCGGAAATGCACCCACCTGATAACCGCCCCAACCGCAGTCCCAGGGTTCGGCAATTAATTTTTTCTGACTTAAAGTGGGATCCTGCAAGCACGCCAAATGGAATCCGTGCCGTTCATTAAAGCCGGTGTCCTCACGGGCGAGAATTGTCCCTAAATCGAAACGGAAACCATCGACACCCATATCCGTTGTCCAATAACGCAGAGAGTCCGTTACCAGGCGCAAAACGCACGGGTGACTTAAATCCAAGGTATTGCCGGTTCCGGAGTCGTTAACGTAATAGCGCGGATTATCCGGCATCAAACGGTAATAGGTGCAATTATCGATGCCGCGCATGGACAGGGTAGGACCCATTTCGTTGCCTTCGGCAGTGTGGTTGTACACCACATCCAAAATCAATTCGATGCCGGCGGCGTGCAAGCGCGCAGCCATTTCCTTAAATTCGTTTAAATGCCCGCGACCGAGATAAGGCGTGTGCGGCGCAAAAAAGGCGAGGGTGTTGTAACCCCAATAATTGGTCAGGCCTTTATCCAGCAAATGTTTGTCGTTGACGAATGCGTGGATCGGCATCAACTCAATGCTGGTAATGCCGAGTGATTGCAAATGCTCAATCGTGGATGGATGGGCAATGCCGGCGAAGGTGCCGCGATATTCGTCCGGCACTCCCGGATGCAGCATGGTCAGGCCGCGCACGTGGCTTTCATAAATAATGGTCTGATCCGGCGGCACTTGCGTGGAGCGGTGATCACCCCAGGTAAAGGCAGGATCGATAACTCGCGCTTTGGGAATATAGGCGGCGCTGTCGCGCTCGTCGAAACTCAAATCGCCATCTGGATGGCCGATGGTGTAACCGAATAAAGCGTCATTCCATTTTAACGAGCCAACCAATTCTTTGGCGTAAGGATCGATCAATAACTTATTGGGATTAAATCGATGGCCTGCTTCGGGCTCATAAGGACCGTAAACACGATAGCCATAAACCTGGCCGGCATGCACATCCGGCAAATAGCCGTGCCAGATTTCGTTAGTGTATTCCGGCAATTCGATGCGTTCCAATTCCACTTCGCCGGTGCTGTCGAATAAACACAATTCCACTTTGGTAGCGTGGCGAGAAAAAAGTGCGAAATTTACACCCAATCCATCCCATGTAGCACCGAGGGGAAAAGGGCGGCCTTCTGTAATACGCGAGCGGGTCATAATTTCCGGGGCAGCTGTTTTAGCCATATAAACTCCTGACAGATTCCCGTCTGCATCTTCCTTATGCACGCGGGATATCATTTTGTTGATCATTTATAAATCGGTGGAGACCCATCCTTCGGTCTCATATATTTTCTAAATCGGTTATTCCTGCGGCGGCTCAATTTCCGGCACGGGTTGTTCTCCGGGCGGTGCTTGCCGTCCCGGCACCGGAATTTCTACGGGATCCTCATGGGGGACCGGGTCCGGAATTTCTGTCGGATCAGGAATATCGATCGGAGTAGGGTATTCCGGTGGTGTCTCCTGCGGATTGCCACTCATGGATAAATCGGCGCCTTGAAGCCAGGCGGACTGGAAAATCTCTGCAATATTCATGACAGTTTCCTCATTTAATTGTTATCCGACGTGGCCAACATCAATATTTAACGCGTTTACAGGGAAATCACTCAAAATATCCCGCAGATAGAGATGCCCCCCCTGCGCACGCCACTCGCGTCTGCTGATCAAGCTGGTAAATTTGGCGTCTTGAATTCCCTGGGGCAATTCCACAGAGGTGTCGCCCCATTTTTCCGTTGGTACCTGCGGACGATCAACATCTTGCAACAGCTCAGCCACCAAACGCGGCGCGATTGCCAAGCAGCT
>ENA-UOVV01001907-UOVV01001907.1-compost-metagenome-genome-assembly--contig:-NODE-1907-length-13241-cov-3.954573_pt1 | contig 13241 bp, 15 predicted proteins | sample MGYA00238155_ERZ761577 | MGnify/ENA primary metagenome ERZ761577 (study PRJEB28898, sample SAMN06268775) | compost metagenome | isolation source: Emeryville, CA | place: USA:Emeryville, CA | collected...
GCGAGGTGGGTACGTACTTCTTAGAACGACTTGGCGGACTCGCCGCGCGGCATCCGGAGACGGTGGCCGGGGTACGCGGGCGCGGCTTGATGCTCGGATTGGTGTGTCACAGGAAGGAGACCGCGCTGGCTCTGGTGTATGAACTGCTGCGGCGCGGCCTTATCGTTCTCCCGGCGGGGCCGGGGGACGTTCTCGAATTCGTGCCTCCACTAGTTATCGAAACGGCGCAGATCGACTATGCCATCGGACAGATGGATGCCGCCCTCGCCGCTGCCCGAAAGGATACTCTATGACAACGATCTCGCCCTACCGCTCGCGCCGCCGCCGCGGCGCGTACCTCGCCGCAGCGTCTCTTTCGATTGGTCTGCTCGCCGCTGCCCCCCTGACCGCTCGGGCGCAGGAGGGGGCACCGCCGCCGCCGGCCGCTCCCCAGCCTCCCGCCGCAGCCAAGGTATCGCCGGAGGTCAAAGCGCTGCTGGGCAAGATGGTGGCCGCGCACCAGAAGCTGAACTCCTACAGCGCAAGGGGGGACTTCTCGTTCGCCCAGGGGGAGGCCAAGCAGGCGCAGTCCTTTGACATCACCTACGAGAAGCCGAATAAGGTGCGCCTCACTATCACCGATGCGGAGACCAAGGCGGTCCGGACGATTATCTCGGACGGCAAGACGCTGTTCGACTCCTCCAGCGAGGATAAGACCACCTACCGCAAGGTGGACGCGGTGCCCGATGCCAACAACATCGCCGGAGCGTTTGGCATCAGCCAGGTGGGGCTCGGACTGCTGCCGATGATCATCACGGACCCGCAGGCGGCGGACAAGGTAATCCCGCCCACGGCCGAAAACGTGAAGCTCGGCGCGGACGCCAAGGTGGGGGATGTGGCGGTCACGACCCTCTCGTTCACACTGAACGTGGGCGAGAAGCCGACCTTCACCCTGATGGTGGGCAAGGAGGACAATCTCCTTCGCAAGATCTCTATCACGGGTAAGTCGCAGGGGCAGGACCTCGTGTTGAGCGAGACGTTCACCAGCGTCAAGGCGGACCCGAAGCTGGAGGCCACCACCTTCGTCTTCACGCCCGCGCCGGGCGCCAAAGCGATTGGGGAAGAGGGGCCGTCCCTGCCGCCCACCGCGACCCCCCCGCCGGCGCCGTAGTCCCACGCCCACACACGCAGAAACGCCGGGGAAGTCCTATTCCCCGGCGTTTCCCGATGATCCCGCCGATGCGGGTACGGAACGTGCGCCAGCAGGCATTACGGACTACTCTGTCGAAGGTCAACCCCCACTGTAGCGGGGAACCGTGCGCCGGTAATCCCTGAGCCGGCGCCCCCGCGATATCGGGGCACGTCCTTGCCTTGGCGTCGTACTTCGTATACCCACCCTTGCGCGGCGCATAACCTTTCCCTCCGGTCGCACGGGAGATTTTTGATTTTTTCTCCGGTGGGCGGTGGGACAACGCACCTCACCCTGCGGAGGCAGAACCCAGAAGATGCCGGTCACCGAAGTCCGCGTGGCGAACTACCGGTCACTGCGCGATGTCCAGATCCCTCTGGGGCAGGTAAACGTTGTCCTGGGGGCGAACGGCTGCGGTAAAACCAATCTCTACCGGGCGATGTTTCTGCTGCACGCCGCCGCCCGCGGGGAGCTGGCCCGCACCCTCGCGGCCGAGGGCGGGATGCCCTCTGTGCTCTGGGCGGGGACGCGCCCCAAGGGGCCGGTGCGCCTCATCCTCGGCGTGGTAGTGGACGGGTTCGACTACGAACTGTCCTGCGGCCTGCCGGAGATCAATGACCTGCCCTCCGCCTTCAAACTCGACCCGCTAATCAAAGAGGAGACGGTCACCTTTCGCGACGGATGCAGCCGCGTGACGCTGCTGGACCGGGCCAAGAGCGGCGCGGTGCTGCGCGACGCGGACGGCGCCCGCGTCTCCTTCCCGCGCGCCCTCACGCGCTCCGAGTCCGCGCTCACCCAGATTCAGGAGCCGCAGCGGTTCCCACCCCTGTTCGCGCTGCGGGAGTCGCTGGCCGGGTGGCGCTTTTATCACAGCTTCCGCACGGACGAGGACGCCCCCCTGCGCCAGCCGCGCGTCGGGTCGTTCACCCCTGTGCTCGGGCACGACGGCACCGACCTCGCCGCTGCCCTGCTTACGATTATCGAGATCGGGGACGCGGACGCGCTGCACGCCGCGGTACGGCGTGCGTTCGACGGCGCCATCCTGCGGGTGGAGGGCGAAGACGCCCGGTTCCACATTCTGCTGGAAACGCCGGGGCTGCGGCGCCCCCTCGGGGCGCACGAACTCTCCGACGGAACGCTGCGGTATCTGTGCCTGCTGGCGGCGCTGCTCTCGCCGCGCCCGCCCGCGCTGCTTGCGCTGAATGAGCCCGAGACCAGTCTGCACCCGGACCTGATACTTCCGCTCGCCGCTCTGATTGCTGAGGCGGGCGCGCGGACGCAGGTGTGGGTGACGACGCACTCGGCGCCGCTCGCAGAGGCGGTCGCCTCGCGCGCGGGGGTGGGCCCGGTGCGCCTGGCCCGGCGCGACGGAGAAACGGTGGTGCTGACATGACGGAAGGATTACCGACGGATAAGCCCGCGCTCCGGAGGTGGGCGCTCGACCGCCGCGCCGGGTTGGACATGGAGGCGCAGACGCGCGTGCTGACGGCGCGATTGGCGGCCCTGCCGGAGTTCCAGGCAGCGCGCCACGTGATGGTGTATCTGGCGATGCCGGGTGAGGTGCGCGCCGAGGATGTGATCGCACAGGTATTGGCGGCAGAGGGGGAGGGGCGTCACTGGTATGCGCCGCGGTGCGCGCCGAAGCGCCGGCTTGCCGTCCACCCCTACACGCCCGGCGAAACGCCGCTGCGGGCGGGGCCGTTCGGCATTCGGGAGCCCGATCCGGATCAGGTGGCAGAAGAACAGCCGGGGACGCTCGATCTGGTGGTCGTCCCCGGCCTGCTGTACTCGGAAAGAGGGGAGCGCCTGGGCTACGGAGGCGGGTACTATGACCGCTTCCTGCCCCGGCTGTCCCCCGACTGTGTAACGGTGGTGCTCACGCCGGACGAACTGGTCGTTCCGTCGCTGCCCGCGGACCCGTGGGACGTGCCCATTCGGGTCGTGCTCACACCGTCGAGGGAGCTTCGGCGAGCAGGTACGACAGCACCGACTCGGCCCCCTGGTTCAGGTTGACCCCGTCCGCCGTGATGGCGTCGCGGCACCCCCCGGTGTCCGGGTCGTACACCGGCAAGCGGTGCGTGTTGCGGCCCCAGAACCAGTCTCGGGCACGGTCCGCGCGCTCGTTCCACTGCGGCTCCCCGAGGAAGCGCGCCGCGTAGCGGTACAACTCCACGTACGCACCCGCCTCGATGGTCTGCTGATCGAACAGAGCCTTCTCCTCGCCCCGTCGCCACCAGCCGCGGTTGCCCACCGGCTCCAGGTACTCCTCTCGCCGGTCGAACGAGTGCTCTGTGAGCCAGTGCAGCGCCTCACGGGCGATGCGGGCGCAACGGTCGTTACCCACGGCATCGCACGAGCGCATCAGCGACTCCACGACCCGGGCGTTGTCGTAGGTGAGGATGGGCTCGAACCAGCGCCAGTCCCCGCTCGCGTACTCGTTCCAGAGCGCCTGAAAACGGTCCACACACCCGGCTACCAGAGCCTTCGACTCCGGGTCGGGGAGGCGGCACAGGCCCAGCGCGGCGTAGGCCAGGGCGCGGGGGGAGTGCAACTCCCGGACGCCGACCCGGGCGTACTCCAGCATCCGGCGCACCGCGAAGCGGATTCCGTCGGGCAGTGGGCCGGCCTCAGCCTCGCCCAGCGCCCACAGGCAGCGTCCCAGGCAGTCCTCGGTGCCGCGCTCGTCGAGTGGCGCGCGCGTATAGTCAAAGAAGTTGCGGAACCAGCCGTCCCCACGGCGCTGCGCGTACAACAGGAAGCGCACGTACACGCGGATGAGCGGTTCCGTCTCTGCGCGGCGCTCGGGATACTTGCGCCACAGGCGGACCATCGCCAGGAACGCGCGAGCGTTGTCGTCCGTGGTGTAGCCGGTCTGGGGGTCCGGCACACCGCCCACGGAGTGCTGGAACATGCCGGTATCGTCCGTCAGAGCGCGGACGAAGTCCAGCTTCGGGAATTCGGCTTCCGCGAACGTGCGCTGGCGCGACGCGGGAAGCGTCGCGCCAGCCTTGCGGCTGTCGGTCGGATCATTCTCAGGCGTTGGGGGCATTAGGCAGCTTCCTTCCTGTGTGAGCCGTTGTCGCCGGAGCGGGTGTGCGTCGCAGAGTAGAGGACTTCGGGGCGGCCACGGACGCGATCGCGGGCGCGTTTACCTTCTTGCTGCCCGAGTCGCACTGCGCAGCGGTGCAGAAGACCTCCCAGTAGCGCCGCGCGACCTGAGGCCACGCGGACGTCTTGCCGAACTCCCACGCGCTCTGCTCCATCTCAGCGCGGCGGCGTGAGTCGCTCAGCATCGCTTCCAGATTGGCGGCCATCGCGTTCGGGTCGCCAAAGGGGGTCAGAACGCCGCGTCCGTTCTCCAGAAGCTCTTGGGCGTGCAGGTAGGGGGTGGAAAGCACCGCCTTGCCTGCCGCGACCGCATAGGAGAGCGTTCCGGAGACGATCTGGTTCGGGTTCAGATACGGCGTGACGTAAATATCCGTTGCCAGCAGCCAGTCCGTCAGTGCGTCCAGCGACAGGTACTCGTTGACGAAGTGGATGCGGTCTGCGATCCCGGCCTCCTCCGCCTGCCGTGCCAGTCCCTCGCGGTACGCCTCGCCGGAGTGGCGGACGATGCCCGGGTGCGTCTGTCCCAGGATGTAGTAGTGAAGGTCCGGGAACTTCGGCGCGACCTGCGCCACCGCGGCCACGGCGTGCTCCAGCCCCTTGCCCGGGCTGAGCAGGCCGAAGGTGGAGACCACCGTGCGGCCCGCCACGCCCAGCGCCTGCCGCACCACGGTGCGGCGGGCCGGGTCTACCTCCGGCGTGCCGTGTGGGATGACGACCACGCGGGACGTGTCCACCCCGTAAGCGTTGGCGAGCAGCGGGATCGCGCGGCTGTTCAGGACCACAATCCGCTCCGACCGGGCGATAATGCCACGCAGGGCGCGCACCATGCCGGGCTCCGGCTCGGGAAGCACGGTGTGCAGGGTTGTCACCACCGGGATATCCCCGAGGGCGTCCACGAAGCGGTTCAGGAGGTCGCCATGGTCGCCGCCAAAAATGCCGTGCTCGTGCTGGATGCTGACGAGGTCCACCCCCGCCGCGCGGATGGCTCGCGCCACCGACTCGTACTGCTCAGGGTCGTCCTGAGCGATCCGCCAGGTCACCGGCCAACCGTACTCTGTGGTGTCGTCGGGCGTAGCCATCGCCACCACCTGGGGCGGCGCTGCGGGCGTGGCAGCATGGACGGCCGAGACGACGTCTTGCGTATACGTGGCGATGCCGCACTTACGGGGCGGGTACGTACCCACGTGCGCGATCTTCAGACCGCGGGCGGGCTTGAGATAAAGGACCGCGCCCTGAGTATCCTGTGCGACGTCACGCGCGGCGACGCGTCGGTTAGCTTGCAACGGTGTACCCTCCTTCATTTTGCGTATCACGTTTATAAATCAACCGTATATAATACAGCGCATTCGCGCCGAAATGCCGTTAGTAACGTCTGTTAGTAACGCTTGCGCGGCTCTGCGCTCGTCGAGGACGTGGTCGCACCGTTGCGACGGGGGTTGAGGAATTCAGGGCGGCTCCCACGGACCGTGGGCCCCTTGTTCGGCAACCACACCGGGCGACCGAAACACCGGGATGCGCCCCTAAGGTGTGTTTCCCCGGAGTCCCCATTTTGAAACCCCGGGGCCCTGCTCCCGCCCGCATTAGCCACTTATCCCACACGACTTGACAGCCGTCCTGGCCCAGTGGTACAACATGACCAAGCGTTTGGTTAAACCGCGAATTCTTTACTGTCGGATGCGAAGATGCGCGACAAGAAGGCGCCTACTCTTACCGATGTTGCCCGCGCGGCCGGGGTCAGTCCTTACACCGTCTCGGTCGTCCTGAACGGGGCGCGCTCCAACACGCGCGTATCCGAGGCGACCCGCGCCCGCATCCTGGAGAGCGCCGCCGCCCTGCGCTACCACCCCAACGCCATGGCGCGCAGCCTGGTCAAGCGCCGCGCGAGCGCCATCGGCGTCCTCTTTAGCGTGGTCGAGTCCACCGAGGCGCTGGCGAACCCCTATGCTTCCGGCCTTCTGCAAGGGATCGTCACCCGGGCGGCCCACCGCGGATACGATGTGCTGCTCTACAACGAGCGCTGGCAGGACGCTGCCCACTCGGCCGCCCGGTACCGCGACCGTCGCACCGATGGGGTAATTGTGGTGGCCCCCCTGACCGACACCGACATCGTGCCCGGCCTCGCGCTGCTCGACATCCCGCTGGTGGCGGTGTCCGCCGCCTCCGTTGCCTGCCCGCCGGGGACGGCCAATGTGGATGTGGACAATGCGCTTGGGGTGCGCCTGGCGGTGGAGCATCTGCTTGCGGGCGGGCACCGGCGCATCGCGCATCTGATGGGCAACGAGAACGTTGCCAGTGTCCCCCTGCGACGCCAGGCGTTTCTTGATGTCATGGCAGAGGCGGGGCTGTCGGTGCCGGAGGCGTACGTGGTGCCCTGCACCTACGATGCGACGACCGTGGGGGAGGCGCTGGACCACCTGCTGCGCCGGCCAGAGCCGCCGACCGCGCTCCTGGCGGGCAACGATAACATCGCCATCGCCGCGCTGAACTATGCCCGGGAGAACAACCTGAGCGTCCCCGAGGAGCTGTCGGTCGTGGGCTTCGATGATATCCCGGCGGCGTCGCAGGTCACTCCGCGCCTGACCACTGTCCACCAACCGCTGCACGAGATCGGCGGCGCGGCGGCGGACACCCTGATTGACCGGATTGAGGGGGCCGCGGATGCCCCTGCCCCCGCGGGCGACGGTTCCCGCTACCTGGAGCCGTCGCTCGTCATCCGCGAATCTACCGGCCCCGCGCCGGCCCCGGGCAAGGAACGCCCCCTGAGAGAGGAAGACTCCCAACCATGAAACGCACCGTCGCCGCCTTTACCCTGATTGAGTTGCTCGTCGTCATAGCTATCATAGCCATTCTTGCTGCGATCCTGTTTCCTGTCTTCGCACAGGCGCGCGAAAAGGCGCGCCAGGCGAGCTGCCTCTCTAATCAAAAGCAGATTGGCCTTGCCATCCTGCAGTACGTCCAGGATTACGACGAGACCTATCCCCTTAAGGAGCGCAACGCCGCCGGCTCCGAGTTGCAGCAGATCACGAACAACGGCGGCACGATCGGGGCGGATAACCCCGTCACCTGGCACTTCAGCGTTAACCCCTATGTGAAGAACGGCCAGCAGGCGGTCTTCAACCCGTGGCTCGGTGGTCTGGAGATGGAGGGCGGCATCTGGCACTGTCCGTCCTATCCGGTCCAGAAGCCGCGTGAGTACGCCGCGAACAACCACATCATCGCGGGCGAGGGCGCGTTCTCCTGGAACGGCAACCCCCCCAGTCCGTCTGCGGCCCTAGCCGTCATCAACTCGCCTGCCAATAAGGTCCTGGTGGTGGAGGTCGGCTATCTGGGCAACGACCCGGACGAGCAGCGCCGCCAGATGGGGTACGCCAACTTCTGCGCCGAGCAGTGGTGCTACGCGGACGCCGGCCCGAGCGATACCAGCCTGCGCGACCTGACGAACGAGAGCGATAACGGTATCTACGATAACTGGCCGCAGTCGAGCATCGTGCCGCGCTACCGGCACAACCGCACGACGAACGTCCTGTATGCCGATGGGCACGTCAAGTCGGTGGCGCGCGGCAACCTGAGCGGCTTTGCCAACTGGTGCAGCCAGATCTACGTCAACTCCGGCGTCGGCCCGAGCGCCCAGGACTGGTACCCGTACAACGGCACGAATCCGACCAACGGCCCCGGCGTCTGCGCCCAGTACGACCGCTAACGATGCATCCCGCGCGGGCGGGGGCGGCGCACCGCCCCCGCCTGCTCGCTTCTCCGGAATCAGACAGTGAGGCAACCACGATGAACCGGGCAAGAGCACTCATGGCCGCGCTTCTGCTCGCCGCCGCCGGGGCGGCGGTGAGCGGCTGCGGAAATAAGGACGCGGCCTCCGCTGGTGGCGCTACCCCTGCGCCGCCCATCACGGTGGAGCAGCGCAAGCAGCAGATCCAGAACGCGAATCTGCCGCCGCAGGCGAAGGAGCAGATGGCCGCGCAGATGCGTGCGGACGAGATGCGCCTCCGCTCCGCGAGTGGCGGTGGCGCCGCCGCGTCCACACCGCCGAGGTAATCCGGGCGCCGGTCCGCGGCGAATGAGTGCAGGTTCCCGCCGCCGATGCGCCGAACCTGACACCAATCGTGCAAAGGAGGGCGACGAGTGTGAGCGAACAGAAGACGTGCCAGAAGATCGTCCCCGGGGACACCTACGAGGGTAAGCAGGGCTTCTCCTACTTCGAGGGCATCAGCGCCGAGACGGTGGGGGCGAAGGGGATCTGTATGCACCTGCTGAAGGTGCCCCCGGGGGGACGGGCGAAGGCGCACCTACATGAGAGCCACGAGACCGCCATCTACGTCCTGTCCGGCCAGGCGGAGACGTGGTACGGGCCGGAACTGGAGCATCGCGTGGTCGTGAGCGCGGGCGAGTTCTTCTACATCCCGGCGGGCGTGCCGCATCTGCCCATCAACACCTCCCCGACCGAGACGTGCGTTGCCGTGATTGCTCGGACCGACCCGAACGAGCAGGAGAGCGTGCTGCTGCTGCCGCACCTGGACGCGCGCGTACCCGGGTAGCGCACGCGGGTACATCTGCGGCATGGCATCCCAAACCACCCTGCCCCCGCCCGCCACCGAACCGTTCGACATCGACCGCGCGATGGAGCGCGTGCGCGAGGCTGTCGCGCCGTACCCGCCCGCCGTGCTGTTCCAACTCGCCGACGAGGGCCAGGGCTCGGCGTTTGAGATCGCGGTAGCCTGCATCGTCTCGGTGCGGACGCTGGAGGAGGACACGCTGGCGGTATCTCGCCGCCTCTTCGCCGCCGCGCCCACCCCCGAAGCCGTGGCGAAGCTCTCCGAGGAGGAACTGCTCGCTCTGCTGGAGGGCTCAACGTTCCCCGAGCCCAAAGCGAAGCAGATACGCGAGATCGCGCGCCGGACGGTGGAGGGGTACGGCGGCGCTCTGCCGTGCGATGAGGCAACGCTGCTCGCCTTGCCCGGAATCGGGCCGAAGTGCGCCGCGCTGGTGCTGGGAATCGCCTGCGGAAAGGTGCCGCATGTGCCGGTAGACATCCACGTCCACCGGGTAACGAACCGGTGGGGCATCGTGGCCGCGAAGACGCCCGAGGCGACGATGGCCGCGCTGGACCGGACGCTCCCCGAGCCCTACCGTCTGGAGATCAACCGACGGCTCGTGCCGTTCGGCAAGCACGTCTGCACCGGCACCCTGCCACGCTGTCCCGAGTGTCCGCTGCGGTCGATGTGCCCCAAGGTGGGGGTTACGAAGGCGCGCCGGACGGGAAAACCGTAGGCAGGAGGTAGACACGGATGGCAACTACACCGAGGACACTGGGGTCCGGCGCCAGCAATGCGCCGGGTCAGGATTGGCAAAAGGGCTACAGCCGGACGGTAGAAGAGGAAGAGGACTCCTTTGACCGCGACCTGCACGGCGACGACCGGGCGGGCCAGCACGCGGGCGTGAACGATATACGGCAGTACACCGCCTTCGATGTGAAGGAGTTGCACGAGCGGATGCCCGACTTCGACGGCGACGAGTTGAAGCGGATTCCGGTGCTTGCGCACGGCGAGCGTCTGGAGCAGGGGGCGATCTACATCGACCTGAGCCAGGAGAGCCGTGAGCCCTTCGTGGCCCAGGGGAGCCAGGAGGCGCAGGACCCGCACCTGTACGTTCCCAAGGCCCGCGTCGATTTCGAACTCTGGAGCAAGCTGACGGGCGGAGACGACCCGAACGTCCAATAGGGATCAGAAGCCGCCGCGCCGGAGTGAGCCCGGCACAAACCAATAGGACCGTTCCCGCGCTGGGAACGGTCCTATTTTATTCGAGCGTGGTGCCGCTGGTGACCAGGTCGGCGTACGCCTGGCGGATACCGCGTACGTGGTACGCGACGTTCGCCGAGGTGCAGCCGAGCGAGTCCCCGATCTGGCGCCAGGTGTTGCCCTCCAGAAGCCCCTTCAGGATCGCCTTCTGGCGCTGGTTCAGCCGGCTCTCCAGGTTCTGCACCAGCATCCGGGTCTCGACATCCTGGGTGCCCGGCCGCGCGGAACCGGTGCCGAAGTTGTTGTCGGCCATCTCCGGCGTCTCTACGACCAGGTCGTCGAGCGCATCGTGCGACCGGCGCTTGTTCCACCGAATGTGGTCGAGTATCTGCCACCGGGCATGCTTGAGCAGGTACTGCGTCGGGGTTCCGACCGTCACGTCCAGCTCCGGCAGCGCCTCAAAGACCGCCAGCCACGCCTCCTGCAGGAGATCGTTCGAGTCCATGCCCGTGCGGGCCGCATAGTACCCCGCCAGGGACTCCAGGCGCGGGCGCAGCATCTCCCTCAATCGGTCCTGCGCGGCGGCATCGCCGGAACGGGCGCGAATCAAGAGCGTGTTCAACGTAGGTACTCTCCGTATATGTGCAACGACGCGGACCGGAGCAGGGCAGCCCAACGGCCAGGCACAATAACCCCTGGCAGTGGGCACGAACCGCCGCGGAGAGCCGCCAAGGCCGTCCGGGGGCACCCGACACGCACGGACGCCTGACGTCGGCCCACCGCTGCCATTTGTGGCAGGGGAGCGTCGGGCGCACGTACGCGCGCTAAGCGAACGTAGCTGCTGGTCTGCGAGATTTATCGTTGAAGGGGAAGCGGAAGGCGGGGCACGCGAAAGTGTGCCACTACTCCCTCTTCCAGGGCGCGAACTGTCGGTCGTCGCGGTCGAGACGCTTACCGGGCGTCTCTCACGCCGCCAGCTCGCGCCATTCGGGTTTGTCCGCGGAACGGACCGGTCTTAGCCGAGGATGTTCGGACGCTGACCGAGGTGACCGCCGTTCGGTTGACCCTGTTCGGATGCGGACGCATTAAACGCCCCTCTGAGCAGGCCGATCTGTCGGTCCTTCGGCAACACCGTCATCCCGGTGGCTGAGCCGGGGTCCGCTTCCGCGCCACTACCCGTGGCGGAGAGCATGGTGGTGTAGAGGACGCACCGGTCGGCATCCGCGACGTACTCAGGCTTGGGCAGATTGGTAAGCCAGAAGTTGTTCATCGGATCCTCCCGTGCATGGTGTGAGACGCGGCTTTGCAGGTTGGCGCACGAGCGCGCGTCTTCGTAGGCAGTATAGCGCACCCCGATGCGCCTGCTAAAGAAATCGCGAAAAGTTTTTTGAATCTTTTTTGGGCAAAAAATACGGGGGTGGCGCATCTCGCGCCACCCCCGTATTGACCTTCTCTTCGCGTTTGCGCCGCGGGATTAGAGCCCCGGGTTCCACTCCGGCGTGTTGTTCACGTTCTCGCCGTTGGTGTTCAGCAACTGGTTGCGGTCCCATCGGCCCGGGCCGAAGCTGCCCCACAGGTCCTCCTGCACCGACACGGTGGCGCGGGTGGCCTTCACGTGCCCGTCGAAGAACAGGAAGTTGGTAAAGCCGCCGCCATGCCCCTTGATGGCGGAGTAGCGGCTGTCGCCCCACTTCCCGTCCACCGTGCAGCGGTAGGCCAGCCACCAGGCCGAGCAGTCGATCTGCGGCAGGCGGCTCTCCGCGACCATGATCGTGCTCGCGGGTTTGTCCAGGAGGGCGATCGCGCCGGGGCCGTTGGTGCCGTCGTTGGGGCTGGGCCAGATGCCCTGGTCGACGCCGTCCACAGTGCCGATCTCGTTGAAGCCGGCGTAATTGTTCACGGCATAAGAGCGCGGGAAGCGGGTCGTCTCATCGCCCGGCCCGGCGTCGCCGCCCCACCAGTTGGAGTAGGCGGTCCACGCCGCATCGTTGTCCGGGCACTGGAACACGCCGCCTTCACCCTCGGTGGTGAACTTCACGCCGGTCGCGGGGGCGCTCTGGCCCACGCCCCGGCCTCCGTTCTTCACGTACGGGTAGATGAGGTCCTTCCAGGACCGGGCCTGGTTCTGGGTGTCAAAGTTCCAGGGGAAGTTGCTGCCATCTTCCATATAGCGCTTGAACGGCAGGGTCTCGTCATAGTCCTGGACGTACTGCATGAACGCCAGCCCGATCTGCTTCATATTCGACAGGCAAGACGCCTGGCGAGCCTTGGCGCGGGCCTTGGCGAAAACCGGGAACAGAATCGCAGCCAGGATCGCGATAATGGCGATGACGACGAGGAGTTCAATCAGCGTGAAGGCCCCGCGGCGGACACGGGGTGCAGCGTTCTGCATCTTTGCGATAACCTTTCAAGAGTCGGTGTGTATAAGGCTTTCATCTTTGAGTACGGGCGGGAGGGGCGTTGCCGTCCCAGATCAAGAGCCGGCGGGCTTGCCGTACATACCGGGGTAGGGCGGGGCCTTGTCCGGGTCGGCACCACTGGAAACCTTCCCCTGACCCGCGGCCGTGGGCGCCGCCGGCGCTCCGCCATCCGCGGCAGGCGTCGGGGTCGGCTCCGGCTTCGACGCGCAGCCTGCCGCAGCGAAGACGGCGGCGGCCAGCGCGAAAATGTACAAAAGCGATCTGTTGCGTCGGTGCATCCTGCTCAGACCTCCCAAGATTCTGATAGTCTCTCGCGTCCTCATTCCGAACGACCGGGAGGAGGGGGCGGCGCCGTCGTCTCCCGGACAACCAACTCCGCTGTGACAAACGCCCGATGGCCGGGCTCTACCCCCCGGTTGATGCGCTCCAGCAGCGTCTTCGCCGCGAGCTCTCCGACCTTCCGGATGTCGTGGTGGATGGTGGTCAGGGGCGGCTCCAGCGATGCCGCGTAGGGCGTATCGTCGAACCCGATCACCGACACCTGTTCCGGAACACGCACCCCCGCGTCGCGGAAGCCTTCCAGCGCGCCCCGCGCAATTCCGTCGTTGAAGCAGAACACCGCGGTCGGCCGGTCGGGACGGCCCGCGAAGCGCTCCAGCATAAGGCGCGCGTTCCGGTAGCCGTGGTCGGGCCAGTACTCGCCCGGGAAGATGTACTCCTCGCGCAGAGGCAGGCCAGCCGCTTCGAGTCCCTGCCGGTAGCCCTCCAGGCGCTGGTCGTTGCTGAGGAAGTCGGCGT
>ENA-UOVV01001909-UOVV01001909.1-compost-metagenome-genome-assembly--contig:-NODE-1909-length-13232-cov-9.356682_pt1 | contig 13232 bp, 9 predicted proteins | sample MGYA00238155_ERZ761577 | MGnify/ENA primary metagenome ERZ761577 (study PRJEB28898, sample SAMN06268775) | compost metagenome | isolation source: Emeryville, CA | place: USA:Emeryville, CA | collected...
GGAGCCGGAGCCGGAGCCGGAGCCGGAGCCTGAGCCCGAGCCTGAGCCCGAACCGGAGCCTGAGCCCGAGCCGGAGCTCGAGTCGCTCGCGAGCGACTCCTTCGACCGCTCGGTCCCGAACGGCTGGGGAGCTGCCGAGATCGGTGGCGAGTGGCTGACCGCAGGCTCGGCCTCGGTCTCCGAGGGTGCGGGCGTGCTCGGCCTCACGGCAGCGGGCGGCCTGTCCGGCGCTCGCCTGCCGGGCGCGACGGCCGTGAGCCTCGTGACCTCGGTGGCGACCACCTGGGACAAGCGCCCTGCCGGCAACGGCGGCGTGACCCTCCTGCGCGGCCGCATCACGGACGCCGGCGAGTACCGCCTCAAGGTCGAGTTCAAGGCCGACGGGCGCATGGTCGGTTGGCTCGTGCGCACGAACGCCTCGGGCTCCGAGACGCGGATCTCCGACACCGTGAACATCCCCGGCTCCTACAACGCGGGCACCGTGGTCTTCCAGAAGCTCGAGGTCTCGGGCACCTCCCCGACGACCGTCCGGGCGAAGGTCTGGACCGGGGCGAACGAGCCCGCGGCGTGGACCTGGTCGGTCACCGACTCGACCTCCGTGCTGCAGGGTCCCGGCCACACGGGCTTCGCTGCGATGCTCACGGGGAACGCGACGAACGTGCCGGTGACCGTGAGGGTCGACGACTACGTCGTCGACCCGGTCTAGGCTCGGACCGAGGCACGCGGGAGGGACTCAAGGGTGCGCATAGCCCTCGTCGGGACCAGAGGTGTTCCTGCACGGTACGGAGGCTTCGAGACGGCGGTCGAGGAGATCGGCCGCCGCCTCGCCGCCAACGGGCACGAGGTGACCGTGTACTGCCGCAGGCCTCGCGGGAGCCACGACGAGCCGCTTCCGGCGGAGTACCTCGGGATGCGTCTCGTGGTCCTGCCCGCGCTGCGGGTGCGCGCCGCCGAGACCCTCTCGCACACGGGGCTCTCGGTCGCCCACCTGTGCCGCCGGGGCACCGACGCGGCCTTCGTGTTCAACGCGGCCAACGCGCTCTTCCTGCCCCTGCTGCGCACGGCGCGCATCCCCGTCGCGACGCACGTCGACGGCCTCGAGTGGAAGCGCGCGAAGTGGTCGGGGGCGGGCCGCCGCTACTACCGCCTCGCCGAGTCGCTCGCGGTGCGCTGGTCGGACGCGCTCATCGCCGACGCTCAGGGCATCGCGGACTACTACCGCCGCGAGTTCGGTGCTCCCACCGTGCAGATCCCCTACGGCGCCCCGCTCATCGAGCCCGGTCGAGAACGGCTCGAGGAGCTCGGGCTCGCGCCCGGTCGCTACCACCTCGTCGTGGCTCGCTTCGAGCCGGAGAACAACGTGCTGCCGATCGTCGAGGGCTACCGGCGCAGCTCGGCGGCCCTCCCGCTCGTCGTCGTCGGCTCTGCGCCCTACTCCCACGCCTACACGCGCGCGGTGCACGAGGCGGCCGACGGGCGGGTGCGCTTCCTCGGAGGCGTCTGGGACCAAGAGCTGCTCGACCAGCTCTACGCGGGCGCTGCGACCTATCTGCACGGTCACTCGGTGGGCGGCACGAACCCCTCGCTGCTGCGCGCGATCGGCGCGGGCGCTCCCGTGATCGCCTTCGACGTCGACTTCAACCGCGAGGTCGTGCGCTCCGCGGGCCGCTACTTCGCCGACGCCCGGGAGGTCGCTGCCCGCGTCGAGGAGGCCGAGGCCGACCCCCGGGGCACACGTGAGCGTGGCGCGGCAGGTCGCGTCGAGGCGGCGCGCTACGACTGGGACGTCGTGGCCAAGCAGTACGAGGAGCTTGCCGAGCAGCTCCCCGAGCTGCGCAAGGCGGGGCGCCGACCCTCGGGCCGGCGCACGCGGAGGGGAGACGCATGAGGCGCATCCTCGCCGTGCACCCCTCCGACGAGCTCTACGGGGCGGACCGGGTGCTCCTGCAGTCCGTGCAGGTGCTCGAGCGGCTCGGCCGCGTGCGGGTCTGGCTGCCCGACGACGTCGAGTACGCCGAGCGCCTGCTGACGCGCGAGCTCTCTCGCGCGGCCGTCCAGGTCGAGCGGCCAGGAGTGGTCGTCCTGCGCCGCGAGTACGCGCGCCTGTCCGCGCTGCCGAGCCTGCTGGCCCAGTCCTGGCGCACCTTCCGGGCCCTGCGTCGAGAGCGACCCGACCTCGTCTACGTCAACACCTCGGCGATGCTGCTCGTCGCTCCGCTCGCGCGGCTCGTGGGGGCGCGCGTCCTGGTGCACGTGCACGAGGGCTGGACCCGCCGCGAGCGGCTCCTCCTGGGGCCCCTGCTGCGCACCAGCCACGCGGTCCTTGCGGTGAGCGAGGCCGTCGCGAAGGAGCTTCCCCTGCGCCGAGGGCGCATCCAGGTGGTCCACAACGGCGTGGACGTGCCCGAGGTGCCCGAGGAGCGGCGCGCGGAGATCCGCGCGCTCGCCGGCGCGGGGGAGGACGACACCCTCGTGCTCGTCGCGAGCCGCTGGAACCGGTGGAAGGGCGTCGACGTCCTGCTCGAGGCCTGGTCCCGGCTCGAGCGCGAGGACCTGCGTCTCGTCGTCCTCGGCGGGCCGCCCCCCTCGGGTCAGGCCGTGGACGTCAAGGGGATCGTCGAGAGGATGCCCCACCGCGAGTCGGTGACCGTGGTGGGCGAGGTCGACCACGTCGCCGAGTGGTTCGCCGCGAGCGACCTCATCGCCGTGCCGAGCATCGCTCCCGACCCCTTCCCGCTCGTCGCGGTCGAGGCCGCTGCGCACGGGGTCGCCGTGCTCGCCTCGCGCACGGGAGGCCTCCCCGAGATGGTCGTGGACCGGCGCACCGGGGTGCTCCTCGAGCCCGGCGACGTGCAGGCCTGGGCCGAGGCGCTCGCGAGCTCGGACCCGGCGGCGCTGCGCGCGATGGGCAGGGCGGCGGCCGAGCACCACCGCACCGACTACACGGGCTCGGCCTTCTCGCGCAGGCTCGCCGCCGCGGTCCAGGGCGTCCTGAGGTCGCGATGACGACGACCACGCGCCTGTCCTACCGCGAGGCCGTCGAGGTGCTGCGCTCGCGACAGAAGACCTCGAAGGGCGCCCCGGCCTACTCGCGCTTCGTGAACCGCCCCCTCGGGCGGCGCCTCGCCGCGGCCGCGCACGTCGCGGGGCTCTCCCCGGACCAGGTCACGGTCCTGAGCGCGCTGTGCACCTTCTCGGGGATCGCCCTCGTCGCGATCGTGCCTCCCTCGCTCGTTCTCGCCCTCGCGGTCGCCGCGCTCCTCGTGCTCGGCTACGCGCTCGACTCGGCGGACGGCCAGGTCGCCCGGCTCTCCGGCACCGGGAGCGTCGCGGGGGAGTGGCTCGACCACGTCGTCGACGCCGCGAAGATCGGGGCCCTGCACATCGCGGTGCTCGTCTCCTGGTACCGCTTCTTCGAGGTCTCCGACCTCGTGCTCCTCGTGCCCGTCGTGTTCCTCGCGGTGCAGGCCCTCGAGTTCTTCGCGATGATCCTCACCGACCAGCTGCGCCGCTCCCTGCGTGGCCAGCGTGAGCACTTCCTCGAGGGGCAGGGCTCGTCCTCGGCGCTGTACTCGCTCGCCGTCGTGCCCACGGACTACGGGCTCATGTGCCTCGTCTTCCTCCTGCTCGCGTGGCGCGAGGGCTTCCTCGTGGGCTACACCCTGCTCGGTGCGGCGATGGCAGGATTCACGCTGCTCGCTCTACCCAAGTGGTACCTCGAGCTGCGGCGTGCGGGCAGGGACGGGTAGGCCCGGACGGGGAGCAGAGGCCGCTCAGCAATCACCCGCTCGGACCTGTCCGATTTGTACCCCTTCGACCTAGACTGTCTCCCATGGCGCAGCGCGAAGGACTCCGAGTCGGGTACGCACCCGGGGTGTACGACCTGTTCCACATCGGGCACCTCAACATCCTCCGGCACGCCCGGGAGCGCTGCGACGTGCTCGTCGCGGGCGTGGTCTCCGACGAGAACGCCTTTCGCGTCAAGGGGCGCGCGCCGGTCATCCCGCTCGCCGAGCGGCTCGAGATCGTCAGGTCGATCGCGATCGTCGACCGGGCCGTCGCGGAGACCTGGCCGGACAAGCTCACGACCTGGGAGCACGTGCGCTTCGACGTGATCTTCAAGGGGGACGACTGGCGCGGCACCCCGAAGGGTGACCAGCTCGAGCGCGACATGGCGAGCGTGGGCGTCGAGGTCGAGTACTTCCCGTACACCGTGCACACCTCCTCGACGCTCTTGCGTGCGGCCCTCGACGTGCTCGAGTCGCCCGTGCGCGAGGACGCCACGGCCTGAGGCGCCCTCCGCCCGCGTCGAGCGCGGCGTCTCCGCGACGACCCGCGGGGACGGCCCGCTCGTCGGCCGCGAGCGCCCTCGACGTCTCGAGAGCTCCCCTGAGCCGCTGTCGGGCCGGGGGCGTACCCTGGTCACCCCCGGTACCTGAAGGTGTCGGGCCTGTCGTCGTGCCCGGAAGGCGTCCCCCATGAGTCTGAACGGCCTCCTGCCGCTCCTGCGCAGCGAGCCCGCCGTCGAGCGAGCCCTCGAGTCCGCGCGCCTGCGCGGAGAGCTCGACCTCGTCGTGCCCGCCGGTGCGCGCCCCGGCCTGCTCGCTCTCCTCGCGGGGGCCGGCGGGCTCCCGGACGGGGCTCGACCGCGGCCGCTCGTCGTCGTGACGGCGACGGGCCGCGAGGCGGACGACCTCGCCGCGGGGCTGCGGGGCTACCTCCCCGCCGAGGACGTCGCCGTCCTGCCGGCGTGGGAGACCCTCCCGCACGAGCGACTCTCCCCGCGCGCCGACACCGTCGCGCGGCGCCTCGCGGTGCTGCGTCGCCTCGCGCACCCCGAGGCCTCGGGCCCCGCGGGTCCCGTCCGGGTGCTCGTCGTCCCCGTGCGAGCGCTCTTGCAGCCCGTGGTCGCGGGCCTCGGCGACCTCGAGCCCGTCTCGCTCGCTCAAGGCGACACGGCAGACCTCACCGACATCGCCGAGCGCCTCGTCGCGGCGGCCTACCAGCGCACCGACATGGTCGGGCGGCGCGGGGAGTTCGCGGTGCGCGGCGGCATCCTCGACGTCTTCGCGCCCACCGACGAGCACCCCGTGCGCGTCGAGTTCTGGGGCGACGAGGTCACCGAGCTGCGGTGGTTCTCGGTCGCCGACCAGCGCACGCTCGAGGTCACCGAGCGCCCCTTGTGGGCGCCGCCGTGCCGCGAGGTCTTGCTGACCGAGGCCGTGCGCTCCCGGGCGGCGCGGCTCGTCGAGCATCTACCGGGAGCCGCGGACATGCTCGAGAAGCTCGCCGAGGGCATCGCGGTCGAGGGCATGGAGTCTCTCGCTCCCGTGCTCGTGGACCGCATGGAGCCCGTGCTCGATCTTGTGGACCCCGAGTCGCTCGTGCTCGTGCTCGACCCCGAGCGGGTCCGGGCACGGGCGCACGACCTCGTCGCGACCACCGAGGAGTTCCTCGGCGCCGCGTGGCACTCGGCCGCCGCGGGAGCTGCGGTGCCGATCGACCTGCGCGCCGCGTCCTTCGCGACGATCGCCGAGGCGCGCGAGCTTGCCCAGGCGCGCGGCCTGGGGTGGTGGACGCTCGGTCCGTTCGCGGCTGGACCTTCGGTCTCCGCCGACGACGGCGCCGAGAGCAACCCGCTCCTCGACGGCGCGAACGGGCCCGCGGACTCGCCGGGCGCGACCGACACGGACGGCACGGAGGTGCTGCGCGTCGGGGCCCGAGACGTCGTCGCGTATCGCGGCGAGGTCGAGAGAGCCGTCCGCGACCTGCGCGAGCTCCAGCGGGAGGGCTGGCGGCTCGTGCTGACCACCGAGGGCCACGGGCCCGCGCGGCGCATGGTCGAGCAGCTCTCCGACGCGCAGGTCCCCGCCCGCCTCGTCGAGTCGCTCGACGAGGGGCCCGAGCCGGGGACCGTCGTCGTCGTCCCCTCGCTCGTGGGCTCGGGCTTCGTGGCCGAAGGGCTGCGCCTCGCGGTGCTCACGGAGTCCGACCTGACCGGGCGGTCGGTCGCGGGCACGCGAGACATGCGTGCGCTGCCCTCGCGGCGACGCAAGGGCGCCGTCGACCCCCTCGCGCTGCGGCCCGGGGACTACGTGGTGCACGAGCGGCACGGCGTGGGTCGCTTCGTCGAGCTGACCCAACGCGTCGTCAAGGGCGCCGGGGGAGCGCAAGCCGTGCGCGAGTACCTCGTGCTCGAGTACTCGTCCTCGAAGCGCGGGCAGCCCGCGGACCGGCTCTTCGTCCCCACCGACCAGCTCGACCAGATCAGCAAGTACGTGGGTGGGGAGACGCCGAGCCTCAACAAGCTGGGCGGCTCCGACTGGGCCAAGGCCAAGGGCCGCGCGCGCAAGGCCGTCAAGGAGATCGCGGGTGAGCTCATCCGCCTCTACAGCGCGCGCATGGCCACCCAGGGGCACGCGTTCTCGCCCGACACCCCGTGGCAGCGCGAGCTCGAGGACGCCTTCGCCTTCGCCGAGACGCCCGACCAGCTCGCGACGATCGAGGAGGTCAAGGCCGACATGGAGCGCGTGGTCCCGATGGACCGGCTCGTGTGCGGCGACGTCGGTTACGGCAAGACGGAGATCGCGGTCCGCGCGGCGTTCAAGGCCGTGCAGGACGGCAAGCAGGTGGCCGTCCTCGTGCCCACGACGCTCCTCGTGAACCAGCACCTCGAGACCTTCACCGAGCGGTACGCGCCCTTCCCCGTGACGGTCAAGGCGCTCTCGCGCTTCCAGTCCGACGCCGAGGCCAAGGCGATCGTCGAGGGCCTCGCGGACGGCTCGGTGGACGTCGTCATCGGCACGCACCGGATCATCTCGGGGCAGGTGCGCTTCAAGGACCTGGGCCTCGTGATCATCGACGAGGAGCAGCGCTTCGGCGTCGAGCACAAGGAGACCCTCAAGGCGTTGCGCACCACGGTGGACGTGCTCGCGATGAGCGCGACCCCCATCCCGCGCACGCTCGAGATGGCCGTCACGGGCATCCGAGAGATGTCGACGCTCGCGACCCCGCCCGAGGAGCGCCACCCCGTGCTCACCTACGTGGGCCCGCAGGACGACAAGCAGGTCACCGCCGCGATCCGCCGCGAGCTGCTGCGCGAGGGCCAGGTGTTCTACGTCCACAACCGCGTCTCCTCGATCGAGAAGGCTGCGCGCCACCTCGCCGAGCTCGTCCCTGAGGCCCGCATCGCGGTGGCCCACGGCAAGATGGGCGAGCAGCAGCTCGAGCGCGTCATGGTCGACTTCTGGGAGCGGCGCATCGACGTGCTCGTCTCGACCACGATCATCGAGACGGGCCTCGACGTCTCCAACGCCAACACGCTCATCCTCGAGCGGGCCGACGCGCTCGGCCTGTCCCAGCTGCACCAGCTGCGCGGGCGCGTGGGCCGGGGCCGCGATCGGGCGTACGCGTACTTCTTGTACCCCACGGACAAGCCGCTCACCGAGACCGCCCACGACCGCCTCGCGACCATCGCCGCGAACAACGAGCTCGGTGCCGGCATGGCCGTCGCGCTCAAGGACCTCGAGATCCGTGGCGCGGGCAACCTCCTGGGCGGCGAGCAGTCCGGGCACATCGAGGGCGTGGGCTTCGACCTGTACCTGCGCATGGTGGGCGAGGCCGTCGCGGCCTTCCGCGGTGACGCACCCGAGCCGGTGCAGGAGGTCACGATCGAGCTCCCGCTCGACGCGCACCTGCCCCACGAGTACATCGAGCACGAGCGGCTGCGCCTCGAGGCGTACCGCAAGATCGCCCAGGCCGAGACGCCCGAGGCGATCGCCGAGGTGCGCGAAGAGCTCCTCGACCGCTACGGCCCCGTGCCCGAGGCGGTCGACGGGCTGTTCGAGGTCGCCGCGCTGCGCAACCGCGCCCGCCAGGCCGGGCTCGCGGACGTCACCCAGCAGGGCAAGTACGTGCGCTTCGCGCCCGTCGAACCTGCCGAGTCCGCGCAGCTGCGCATCAAGCGGCTCTACCCCGGGGCGATCCTCAAGCCCGCGACGCGCACCGTGCTCGTGCCCATCCCCACGGGCAAGACCCTCGGCAGCCCGCAGATCGTGGGCGCCGAGCTGCTCGTGTGGACCCGTCAGGTCATCGACGCTCTCGTGCCCTTGCCCGCTGTCGAGGCCTCCGCAGGGTAGGTCTTAGCGGCGACAACCGCGGCCGTGCCTCGTGCGCGCGTGGTCGTTTCCCGGGTGTCAGGGAGAACTCACGGGACGCGGGCGTGGGCGACGTGAAAGCCGTAGGCGCCGGAGGCATGAAGGGCGTCGAGAACTTCGGAGTCGACGATCACGGGATGGATGAGCTGGGGCACCGTGACGACGCGGTGGCCGGTGAGCTTGGCGGGGTCGATGATCCACCGGATGGGCAGCCCGGAGGGTCCCCAGGTCGTGGACTCGTGGAGCACGTCGAACCAGATGGGGAAGTGCAGCAGCCAGAACTCCAGGTCCTCGCCGCTCTTCTCATGATGCACGGTGGAGGGGATCCACTGCACCGCGTCAGCGGGACCGAGGTGGGCGTCCAGGACCTCGCGCACGCGAGGCGACACCAAGCGATACGGTCCCAGCGCGTTTGGCCAGTCGGGTAAGGGTGACTCTTCGGACCATATCCAGCGAACGTCCGGCCACTGCGAGACCGGCCCCTCTTCGTAATTGATCTGGGTGGCGAATCTGCGATTACGCTCAACTAATCGAGCGGTTCCGTACCTCTCCATCTCGCGGGTGAGGACGAACAGTGGCCTCATCGGTAGCACTTCCAGTATGCGACGCGGACAATTGTCGGGTCTTGTACGACGACGTCACGAACCCACCGGGCGAACAGGTCCAAGAAGGTGTCGACGTCGCCTTGAGCGATCGAGTCCGCGCGTTCCATGTTCGCGTAAACCCAATCGTGGTACTCGCGAGGATGAGATCCTCGATGCGGCATGCGTACAACGTTCCACAATCGATTGGTGTCTGCGGTGCTGAGCCCGTACTGATATGCAATCGCATGGAACTCGTCGCCCCACGAGCCATAGATACTAGCAAGATGGTGGTATTGATCAGGCATTGACTCTTCGAGCAGGTTGCGTGCGACGGAGTCCAGACAGTTGGGAGGCGGCGGGATTCCCGCCCACCCTCCACCCGGCTCGGGCTGCGGTTCCGGCTCGGGCCGGTTCTCCGTCGGCGTCCCGACGTCCAGGCACGTCCCGTCGAACGAGAGGTGATCGCAGTCAGGGTTGTACGAGGGCGGCTCAGGACCCGAGTCCGCCTCGATCAATACCTCTAGTGCGGAGATCACACGCAGGCCATCCCGCGTGCGGGAGAGGTACCGCAGCGCCTTCGTCACTCCTCCTGAGTTGCAGACCAAGGTCACGTCGGGCACTGAACTCCGCGCAGCATGTGTTCGGGTGGCCTCGCCCAGCCGAAGGCACGCCTCGAGCTCGCCGTACTTGGCCACCAGGCCAGCTGCCAAGGCCGCGACAGGGGCTGACTCGATGAGATCGTCCTCAGAAATCCTGGCGACGACGACGGGCCCGGCGACTTGGATGATCTCGCTAGGAGGGCCTGTGCTGGGGGCACCCCGGCCGAGGTATGCGCGGAAGTAGCGCAGTCTGCCGGTGCTGGCGCTTACGCCCTTCTCGCACGCCAATGACGTCCTTGAGGTGCAGTGCGCAACGAGATTTTGCTCGTCGTCGTAGATCGACAGACTGTACGGAGTGCCTTCGGTGGGGTGAGTGAGCTCTACGCGCAGGCGTGCAACAGAGACCCCCGGCGGGAGGATGCTGGCCGTCGTCGTGAATGAACGGATCTCTCCGGGCCAACCCGAGTGGGTGACCTCGACACTCGCCTGGGCACGGACACCGGGAGGTGGGCCCTCAAGCGGAGCGCCCTCGGCGACATAGGCGATGAAGGTCCGGGACTCTGCCAACGGGATGACCTCGGTGCGAGTGCACTGATGAGTCTGGTACGTGCAGCTCGCTACTCTCCGCCCGGTGTCGTCATATATGGACATGGACAGGCCGCTGTACACCACGGGCTCGCTCAGAACGATCCGAAGTTCTGTGGATCGGTTCGGGTAGTTCACCACGGTCGGCGACGCCGTGAAGGAGATCTCGCCCGACCACGAGTCGGCGCCGGCAGCGGTCGCGGAAGGGACGGTTGACACCAGTATCGCGGCACAGAGGATGGCGCCGACGAATGTTCGAGTTCGCTGCATGTCGGTATTCCTACTCTTAGTTTCGGAAGGAAGGCTCCACCTCGTTGAGCTGGGCTCTGCCGAGACCGAGTTCAGTGGGCATCCCCTGGACTCGTGCCACGGCTAGACGCCGGGGCCCATCGGTGACGTCGGCGACCTCTGGGCGTCGGGGGCGCGCTCTCGCGGACGGCCGCGTCGAGGCTGACGACAGGTTTGCCCCTCGCGGAACCGCTCTGGAGCCAAAGGGCCCGCCGTGATGGTCCTTCTCCGTCTGCGCTTCCTCACAGCCGCCCCCAATGCCCGCGTGCCGACGCCGCTCACTTCGTGCCGCGAACGATACGCCGATATGTCGTGACTCACGCGGATCCAGGGAAACCTGGCCGGGGCCTCGGTCAACTACCATGTCTCGCGGGCGCCGAGGGGCGTCCGGACCGAGGAGGATCTCAGGTGCGCAAGTCCGTCATCGCCGTCGCGCTCGCCGCGGCCCTCGCTCTCGGTGGCTGCACGGCCCAGACCGGGGCGGCCGCCGTCGTCGACGGCAAGGAGATCTCGACAGCGACTCTCGACCGGACGGTCCGCGAGCTGCAGGGGATCTTCGGTCAGCAGGTGCAGTCACGCCAGGTGCTGACGATGTTCATCATCGCCCCCTCGTACCTCGAGGCCGCGGCCGAGCACGGCGTCGCGAAGTCGCGCGAAGAGGCCCGCGACTACCTGCTGAACCTCGCGGCCACGCAGAGCGCTCAAGGTGGGCCCGCGGTCGACGTCGACTCCTTCTCCGAGGCGACCTTCGACATCTTGCGCTTCGACATGGCGGTCCAGGAGCTCGGGATGCTCGCGAACTCCCAGGAGATCGGGGCGCAGCTCCAGGAGCGTGTCGCCGGCCTCGACATCGACGTCAACCCGCGCTTCGGCGAGTTCTCGGTCGAGGACAACATCGTGCTCCCCGCGAGCCACGACTGGCTCGTCCAGCCCTCGGCGTGAACCTCCCGTCCCTCGAGGGGGTCGCCGAGCTCGTCGCGGTCATGGACCGCTTGCGCTCTCCCGGTGGCTGCCCGTGGGACGCCGAGCAGACGCACGCCTCGCTCTTGCCCTACGTCGTCGAGGAGGCCCACGAGCTCGTCGAGGCAGTCGAGACCGGCACCCGTGAGGACCTCCTCGAAGAGCTCGGCGACGTGCTCCTCCAGGTGGTCTTCCACGCGCGCATCGCCCAGGAGGACCTCGATGCGCCCTTCGACCTCGACGCGGTCGCGCGCCGCACGGCGGCCAAGCTCGTCTCGCGTCACCCGCACGTCTTCGCCGACGCGCTCGCGCCCGACGCCGAGGCGGTCAAGGCGCGGTGGGACGAGCTGAAGAAGGTCGAGAAGGGGCGAGAGTCGGTGCTCGACGGGGTGCCCCCGGGGCTCGGCGCGCTCGCGCGCACCGCGAAGCTCGCGAGCCGTGCCGAACGCGCTGACCTCGCCGCTCCGTTGCCCGACGACGGTTCGCCGGGCGCCGCGCTCTTGAGGCTGACCCTCGAGCTCGCCGCCGCGGGCCTCGACCCCGAGGCCGAGCTGCGCCGCGCGAGCCGCGAGTGGGAGAGCTCGCTGCGCGCCGCCGAGGCGCGACGCGAACCGGGCGAGTGACCCTTTTCGCAGGTCGCACGGTCGTAGCGCACCGGCGCCCGCCCTCCCGCTCCCGAAAGTCCCGGTGACCTCGCCCGCTGCTCTATAGCCTCGGAGGGGCAAGTGTCGGCGCGAGGGTGTGAGCGAGGACTGTGCGCATGAGGATCGGGGTTCCCCGCGAGGAGAGCGAGGGCGAGCGGCTCGTCGCCGCGACACCGGCCACGGTCGCGCAGCTCGTGAAGCTCGGCTACGAGGTGCTCGTCGAGAGGGGCGCGGGAGCGCTCGCGAGCTACCCGGACGAGGCCTACGCCGAGGCCGGAGCGAGCCTCGTCGACGCCGAGGCCGCGTGGTCGGTCGAGATCGTCACGACGATCGCGACCCCGCGACCCGAGCGACTCTCGGCGCTCGTCGCAGGAACGACGCTCGTCTCGATGCTCGCCCCGCACTCTCGCCCCGAGCTCGTGGCCGAGCTCGCCGAGCGCGGCGTGACGGCTCTCGCGCTCGATGCCGTGCCGCGCATCTCGCGAGCCCAGTCGATTGACGTCCTGTCGACCCTCTCGAACGTCGCGGGCTATCGCGCCGTGATCGAGGCGGCCGAGGCCTACGGCGGGATGTTCACGGGACAGGTCACGGCCGCGGGCAAGACCGCTCCGGCGACGGTCTTCGTCATCGGCGCGGGCGTCGCGGGTCTCGCGGCGATCGGCGCCGCGGGCAGCCTCGGCGCTCAGGTGCGCGCCTTCGACGTGCGCCCCGAGGTGGGTGAGCAGATCGAGTCGATGGGCGCGAAGTTCGTGCGGCTCGAGGGTGCCCAGCAAGAGGTCAGCTCTGATGGATACGCGCGCGAGCTCTCCGAGGAGCAGGAGCGCCTCACGACGGAGCTCTACGCCGCCGAGACCGCGAGGGCCGACGTCGTGATCACCACCGCGCTCGTCCGCGGCTCGGCGCCGACGACGATCACCTCCGCGATGGTCGCCGCGATGCGACCCGGCTCGGTCATCGTGGACCTCGCCGCCTCGGGCGGCGGGAACTGCGAGCTCACCGTGCCGGGGGAGAAGATCGTCACCGAGAACGGCGTGACGATCATCGGCTGGACCGACCTCACGAGCCGCATGCCCCGCCACACCTCGCAGCTCTTCGGGACCAACATCGTCAACCTGCTGAGGCTCCTCACCCCCGAGAAGGACGGCCAGCTCACGCTCGACCTCGAGGACCCGGTCCAGCGCGGGATGACGGTGGCCAAGGACGGAGAGGTGCTCTGGCCGCCGCCACCCGTGGCCGTCTCGGCGGCCCCGCAGGCCGAGGTCCCCCTCGCGGTGGATCCCGAGGAGAGGGCGAAGGCGGAGCAGGCTGCCGCGGACCGCCGTCGTCGGCGTCGCACCGTGCTCTTCGGCGCGGGAGCCGCGCTCGGCTTCCTCGTCCTCGCGTTCTCCCCGCCCGCGACCGTCTCGCACCTGACGG
>ENA-UOVV01001912-UOVV01001912.1-compost-metagenome-genome-assembly--contig:-NODE-1912-length-13226-cov-4.200896_pt1 | contig 13226 bp, 10 predicted proteins | sample MGYA00238155_ERZ761577 | MGnify/ENA primary metagenome ERZ761577 (study PRJEB28898, sample SAMN06268775) | compost metagenome | isolation source: Emeryville, CA | place: USA:Emeryville, CA | collected...
ACCCCATCGCCGACGGGTCGCTCCAGAATTACGTGCTGCACACCATGGACGTCACCAAGATGACGCGTGCGGCACTGGAGGGCACCCCCCTCGGCATGAAGGAGAAGGACCGGTGCAAGAACATGTTCGTGCTGGGCTTCATCAACTGGATGTACAGCCGCACGCTGGAGCGCACCGAAGGCTTCATCCGCCGGAAGTTCGCCAAGCGCCCCGACCTGCTGGAGGCCAACATCAAGGTGCTGCAGGCCGGCTACAACTACGGCGACACCAGCGAGACCTTCACCACGCGGTATGAGGTGCTGCCCGCGCCCATGCCCAAGGGCACCTACCGCAACATCACCGGCAACCAGGGCACCGCGCTGGGCCTGGTGGCGGCCGCCCGCAAGGCCGGGCTGGACCTGTTCTACGGCAGCTATCCCATCACCCCGGCCAGCGATATCCTGCACGAGCTCTCGCGCCACAAGAATTTCGGCGTGAAGACCTTCCAGGCCGAGGACGAGATCGCGGCGATCTGCAGCGCCATTGGGGCCAGCTATGGCGGCGCCCTGGGGGTGACCGCGAGCAGCGGGCCGGGCATCGCGCTGAAGACCGAGGCCATGGGCCTGGCCGTGATGCTGGAGATCCCCCTGGTGATCGTGAACGTGCAGCGCGGCGGTCCCAGCACGGGCCTGCCCACCAAGACCGAGCAGGCCGACCTGTGGCAGGCGGTCTTTGGGCGCAACGGTGAGGCGCCCATCCCCGTGCTGGCCGCCAGCAGTCCCACCGATTGCTTCGAGGTGGTGTATGAGGCCGCCCGCATCGCCGTGGAGCACATGACCCCGGTGATCTTCCTCAGCGACGGCTACATCGCCAACGGCGCCGAGCCCTGGCGTTTCCCGCAGGCACAGGACCTGCAGCCCATCACCCCGCCCTTCGCCCAGCCGCGCACCGATGCCGACGCGGGTCCGTTCCTGCCCTATGCGCGGGATGAGAAAGGCGTGCGTCCCTGGGCCGTGCCGGGCATGAAAGGCCTGCAGCACCGCATCGGCGGGATCGAAAAGGAGGACGGCACGGGCAACATCAGCTACGACCCGAAGAACCACGAGCGCATGGTGGGCCTGCGGGCCGAGAAGGTGCGCCGCATCGCCGACAGCCTGCCGCCCATGGACCTGGCCCACGGTCCCGAGAGCGGCGACCTGCTGATCATCGGCTGGGGCAGCACCTTCGGCGCCATTCGCACCGCCACCCTGGAACTGCTGGAGGAGGGCCACAGCGTGAGCCACCTCCACATCCGCTACCTCTTCCCCTTCCGCAAGGAGCTCGGCACCATCCTCAAGCGCTTCAAGCGCGTGCTGGTGCCCGAGATGAACAGTGGCCAGCTGCGGCAGCTGCTGCGCGCCGAATTCCTCGTGGACGCCCAGGGGCTGAACAAGATCCAAGGCCTGCCCTTCACCAGCACGGAGATCCGCCAGCGGGCCGAGCAGGAACTCCAACTCATTAACGCCCACACCGCATGACCACCGCGAACGAAGTCGTGAACGGAGCTGGGGCACCCAAGGTCAGCTATGCGAGCGATCAGGAAGTGCGCTGGTGCCCGGGCTGCGGCGACTACAGCATCCTGAAGCAGGTGGAGACCGTGCTGAAGGAGAAGGGTCGGCCCAAGGAGGAGATCGTGTTCATCAGCGGCATCGGCTGCAGCTCGCGCTTCCCGTACTACCTCGACACGTACGGCATGCACAGCATCCACGGCCGTGCCCCCGCCATCGTGAGCGGGCTGCGCAGCGTGCGCCCCGACCTGAGCGTGTGGATGATCACCGGCGATGGCGACGCGCTGAGCATCGGCGGCAACCACCTGATCCACCTGCTGCGCCGCAACGTGGACGTGAACGTGCTGCTCTTCAACAACGAGATCTACGGCCTCACCAAGGGGCAGTACTCGCCCACCTCGCCCGAGGGGGCGGTGACGCGCAGCACGCCGATGGGCAGCGTGGACCACCCCTTCAACCCGCTGGCCCTGTGCAAGGGCGCCGATGCCACCTTCATCGCCCGCGGTATGGACCGCGACGTGAAGCACCTGCGCGAGATGCTGCTGCGGGCCGATGCCCACCGCGGCACCAGCCTGCTGGAGATCTACCAGAACTGCAACGTGTTCAACGACGGCGCCTTCGAGGTCTTCACCGAGAAGGCCACCAAGGCGGCGAACACCCTCTTCGTGGAGCACGGCCAGCCGCTGGTGTACGCCGGCGGCACCAGGGGCATCAAGCTCGATGGCTTCACGCCCGTGGCGGTGGACCTCAGCGACGGCACGCACAGCGTGAACGACCTGTGGGTGCACGACGAGCGCGACAGCTTCAAGGCCAGTCTGCTGGTGCGGATCTTCGACGACCCCCGCAAGGAGGGCGCCCTGCCGCGTCCCTTCGGGGTGTTCTTCGTGGCCGACCGCCCCACGCACGAGACCAAGCTGAACGCCCAGATGGCCCAGGCCCGCGAGCAGAAAGGCGAGGGCGACCTCGATGCCCTGTTGCGCGGCGAGCAGACGTGGACGATCGCATAGTTGGGAACGAACTGGATGCCGCTGAAAGCCGTGTGCGCGCGGCCATCAGGGCGGTGTCGATCGCTCAAAAGGTCACGTGGTGATCAGCACAATGCTGTTACCATGGTTGACCATGGAACGGGCGATGTCCGTCACCAGTGGAACATGAGGGGAGAAGTGTACTTCCCCACGGACCCACATCTGTCCGACGGCTTGAGACCAGGAGCGAGGGTCGAACACTCTCTTGCGCGGGACAATGCATGGCGAATGCCAGAGGATGAGGGTCGAAAGGCGGAGATGGGCTTCCATGCTGTGTGCTTGATGCGCGATAGGTCGGACGGGACAGTATCTGTTCCGCGGATCACTTGTGGCGCGCTGCCGAAGCCGGACCCTTCCTGAAGGCCACGCCCAGGCTCATGCCGGCGCTCAGGATCAACGGATTCTCCCTGCCCAGGTAGGTATGGCCGTATCGGTACACGCTGAAGGTGCTGTGCCCCGTTGTTTTCCCCATGCGGGCGGCGAAGCCCACGCCCACCCAGGTGTCCAGTGTGCCCCCTTGGCCGATGAAGCGTTGTTTCCCGAGCACCACCTGCAAGCCTGCATCGGTGTGGCTCCGGAACACCTCTGTGCTGCGACCGGACGAGATCTGCACCTCGCCATGGACGCCACTGAACGAGCTGCAGAAGATCTCCGGCTTCACGTAGCGGCCGTGCAGAGGATGGGATAGGCGCATGCCCCGCACGACCAGGTCGGGGCGGGTGATGAACTTGACCCCGGTGCGGAACAGGAAGCCGGAGACAGGAGGAGCATCGGTCTTCAAGCCGGCACCGATATAGCCTGCGGTGACCTCCCAGTTGGTCCAGGGCCTGATCATCCGTTCGTACCCGAACGTGATGTGGTCGCAGGCCGGTGAAAGGAAATGGAACTTGACCAGCTGCGTCTTGTTCATGGCCGCGGCCGACAGTTGCGCGTTCAACTCGGACCGCGGCATGCGGACCTGGCTCCCGTCGGCCATCTTCACCAGGGCGAGATCGTGGCGTTCCACGGAAATGAGCAGCTCGTGACCCGGCAGGTGATACTTGATCTCGTCGAGGCCCATTTCCTTCACATGTGCGGGCAGGACCCGACCGTCGTGGAAGAAGAGCGTATCCGGTGTGGTTTGACCGAAAGTGCCCCACACGGACAGGGATGCCAGGGCGGTCACGAGCGTTTGCTTGAGGGTGATGAACGTTTTCATGATCGACGCGTTTTGTGCGACCAAAGCAACCGGACCATGAAGCGCCTGCCGTGGCAGTGACCGGGCCGCTTTCGCACTGTTCATGCGGTGATCGCGGGGAGCGGGGTGCGGCCTGGGCCGGATCGATGAGGATCGCAAGACGTGCCCAAGGGGACGGTCGCGAGCCGCGTTTTTTGCAAGAACGCCCCAGGCGATCGGTGATCGGAGCGGAAGGAGGGCTATCGGCCTTGGGGCGTGGGCCGGGTGGCTCAGAACTCCACCTTGTACCAGAACAGTGGCAGGAAGCCCAGCTGGTACTCCTCGCGGATCGGGTCGCCGCTCGGATGCCCGGGTGCGTAGGAGAGCGTGAGGAGGTTCTGCTGTCCGGTCACGTTCACCAGGTCGAGGCCGATCTCGTGCAGCACCTTCGGACGGTCCCAGCGGTAGCCCAGCTTCAGGTCGGCGCGGAAGTACGGGCGGAATTGCCTGGTGTTCACCAGCGCGTCCACGTATACCACCTGCTGGGCCAATGCACTGGCTTCCCGGTCCACGGCGCCGTACCACCGACCGCCGGCGTAGGTGAACTTGGTGCCGATGCTGAGCACCGACCGCATCTTCATGGTGATCTCGCGTGCCACCACCAGGTTGAAGGCGTGCCTGCCGTTGAACGAGGTGTTGCGCCACACCCCATCACTGCCACGGTATCGCGCATCGAACACGGATCCGGTAAAGAGGCCGTACCAGCCCTTGCTGAAGGCGTGCTCCAAGGTGAGCTCCACCCCTTGGCTGTATCCGTTGCCGGCGTTGTGCAGGCTGTCGGGGAAGAAGCGCTCGAAGCCAGCGCCGGTGTTCACCAGCGAGAAGGAGGAAGGCTCCACGCTCACGGGTATGTCGAAGAGCCATTGGTAATAGGCCTCCACCTTCATGCGCAAGCGCTGCCCCAGTGCACGGTCGTACCCGAGCACGTAATGATGCGTGCGCGTGGGCCCGATGCCGGTGTTCTGTTCCTGCGGATCACCATTGATCGTGGTGGCACCATAGTACAACAGGTAGCCGGGCTGGAACTGGCTATGCAGACCGTAGCCCAGTGAGAACCGCTGTTGCGCGTCGGGTGCGAACGAGAGCCCCGCGCGCGGTTCGATCGGCGAGAAGCTGTTGGCGTTGACCGTGCTATACAGACTGTTGATCCCTATCGTGCCTGTCCACTTCGCGTTGAAGCGATGGCGCAGTTGCACGTACGGCTGCAGCTGCACGGCGCTCACCTGTGCATCCCAGCGCACGCGCCACGGGGCCAGGGTGTTCGGTTCCCCCGCTTCTATGGCGCCGATCAGGGAACGTGCACTGTCCTGGTAGCAATTCCATTGCTGCTCGGTGTTCATGCCCGCGCGCAAACCAGTGCGGCGACCCAGCTTGTGGTCCACGCGGAGGTACAGCATCGCCTTGCTCTCGGTGAAGGTGTACCGCAGCAGCGGTGGCAGGCTGTCCACCACGTAGCGGCCCTCTTCCACATGGCGGTACACATAGTCGTGATAAGGTGCCACCACCTGGCCGCTCACCGCCGCCGTGGCCCGCATGTAGGTGCGCTCCCCGAGCGAATGCGTCCAAGTGATGCCCGCCGTGCCCATGCGCGACCGGAAGTACTGGTCGCGGTCGTTGTCGCCATAGATCAGGGTGGTGGTGTCGGGCTTCTCCTGATCGCTGATGATGATGTCGATGCGACTGGTGCCACCGATGCCCCACGCGGCCACGGCACCTTTGCGGTAGGGGAAGTTCACCCGGAAGGCCCCGTCCTGGTATTGCGGGATGGCATCGGTGCCGATCTTGATCCCCATGAAGCCGAACAGCCGTAACGTGCTGTACCGGTAGTTCACCAGATAGCTGCTGCCGTGCTTCCTGCTCAGCGGGCCTTCGGCCATCAGCTCGGTGCCGAGGAAGCCGAACTGCGCCACGAACTCGTGCTTCTCGGCGTTGCCGTTGCGCATACGCAGATCGAACACGCCGGCGGTGGCGTTGCCGAACTCGGTGGGGAAGGCGCCGGTGAAGAAGTCGGAGTTCGCGAGGTACTTGTTGTTGAGGATCGTCACGGGGCCACCGCCGGTGCCCGGGATGGCGAAATGGTTCGGGTTGGGAATGTTCACGCCCTCGAAGCGCCAGAGCACGCCCATGGGACTGTTGCCACGCACCACGATGTCGTTGCGGCTGTCGTCGGCGCCCTGCACCCCGGCGAAATTGCTGGCCATGCGACCCGGATCGCCGCGGCTGCCGGCGTAGCGATCGGTCTCCTCCACGCTGAACCGACGTGCACTGATCAGTGCCATTTCGTTGCGCACTTCGCCGGGTCGCTCGCCCTCCACGGTGGCGGCGGCCAATTCGGTGGGCGACTCGCTCAACTCGATCGTCAGCACCGCTTCCTTCGCCGAGGTCACCAGGATATTGCCCACCACCACCGGCTCGTAGCCCATGGCCGATACGGCGAGCTGTCGCCGACCGATGGGTAGGCTGTCGAGCCGGAAGATCCCGGCCTCGTTGGTCATCGTGCGGCGTTGGATGGTGCTGTCGGCCGGAACGGAAACGATGGCCCCGGGAATGGGGGTGCGCGTACCGTGATCGATCACGGTGCCGCGGACGGTCTGTGCCTGCAGCGCATCATGGGCACATGCAAGCATGAGGATGCAGCACACACGAAGGAGAGTGGGAGCGAGGCGGGGCATGATGGAAGGCAAAGATGAACGATGGCGGAGTGGCATGGTGTTCAGGTTCATACCACGAAGCACGAGGCTCACCGGCCCCGTCGCCTTGCATTCCTTCCGTCTGTGACCGACGGCGATCGCTTGGAACGAGGCGCATGCCATACTGAGGGAACGGGATACGCGATCGCTGCCGATCGGACGAGGTCTTATGCCAGTGGATCCGCGCGGACCAAGGCAGGGAGGGGCGGGATCATTGTTTTTTGCCGATCTTTCCGGGAGCATGACGCCCGCCTCGATCCGGCAGGCCTTGTTCAAGCAGGTGAAGGAGAGCCTGCCTGCGCATCTCTCCCTTCCCGAAGAGATCGCCCAATTACTGGGAGTAAGCGCCGACAGTCATCAGGGTGGACCTGGGCGAGCTCACGACCATCGTCCGCAAGTACGGCCTGTCGCTCGATGCCCTCACGGCCGAAAGCGGCAAGGCGTTCGTCTTCAACGGCACCTTCATCGGTGGCAACGGCTTCAGCTTCGCCGATTGGTTGCGTGGCATGGACGATCAGCTCAACCTGATCGCCTCCATGCCCGATCCCCTGTTCATCTTCCGCGCCGAGGACATCCCCTCGTTCCATCACTTCCAAGTGCCCGAACTGGCGCTGTTCAAGTTCTTCTTCTGGCGCCGCACGATCCTGAACGAACCGTCCTTTCGTACCGAACGATTCAGCCTGGAAGAGCGCGATGAGGAAGTGCTGGCCCTGGCCCGCAGGGTGTCGCTCACCTACAAGCGCCTGCCCACCACCGAGATCTGGAACGCCGACAGCCTCAACGCCTTCCTGCGCCAGATCGCCTTCTATCGCGACGCCGGCATCTTCGCCCGTGATGCCGATGCCGATGTGGTGCTGGGCAAGGTGATGGAGATGATCGACCACCTGCAGCATGAGACCGAGACGGGCGTCAAGTTCATGATCGGTGAGCCCCCGGCGACCGGCAGTGCGAAGTGCACGGTGTACGTGAACGAGATCATGATGGGCGACAACATGATCTACGCTGCCAGTGGTGCGCAGCGCATGGTCTTCATCAACCACAGCGCCATCAACTGCATCTCCTCCACCGATCCGGTGTTCTGCGACTACACCTTCAACAGCATCCGCAATGTGATCGAGAAAAGCGTGCTGATCAGTGGTACGGGCGAGAAGGAGCGCAACAAGTTCTTCCGCGACCTGCGCGCCGGGGCGCGCAACGCTTAGGGCGCAAGTCCTTCCCTCAGCGCTTCAGCTCAACCGGTACCAGGCACACCGGGATCGGGTCCATCTTATGCCGGTTCGCGGCGTGGCGACGATCGAAGATGTCGAGCACCTGCCGTTGGCGTTCAGTGAGGGCGAGGGTGGAGACGTCGACCTTGCGTTCGCGCAGGTCCATGGCCCATTCCAGTTCCGGGTAGCTCGCGCCGATCTGGTCCTCGTCGGTGCGACTGTCACCGAAAAGCCCATCGGTGGGGGCGGCTTGCAGGATGCTGTCAACGATGTCGAGGACGCGGGCCACGGTGTACACCTCGGTCTTGGTCAGATCCGCGATGGGCGAGAGGTCCACGCCGCCATCGCCGTACTTGGTGAAGAAGCCCACGCCGAAGTCCTCCACCTTGTTGCCGGTGCCGGCCACGAGGCGCCGATGAATGCCGGCGAGGTAGTACAAGGTGGTCATGCGCAGGCGGGCACGCGTGTTCGCCAATGCGAGCTGGTGCGCGGCATTGTCGCTGCTGTCGGGTAGCGCACGTTCCAACGTATCGAAGGTGGGGGTGAGGTCGACCCGTTCCAGCGCCACGTTCGCATGCTGTTCCTGCAGGCGCGCCACATGCTCCAACGCCCGGGACACATGGCTCGGCGCCTGGTGGATGGGCATCTCCACGCACAGTGTGGGCAGGCCGGTGCGGGCGCACAGCGCGCTGGTCACCGCACTGTCGATCCCGCCGCTCACACCCACCACGAAGCCATGCTGACGATTGCGTTCACAGTAGTCCTTCAGCCAGTTGGTGATGTGCGTGATGACGCCGTGGGTGTCCATGTGTCGGTGCTTGGGCGGTGGTAAAAGTGCGAAGCCCCGTCCGATCTTCGAACGGGGCTTCGCAGCAATGCGCCTGACGGCTCAGAAGAACACGCCGAGGGTGAGCTCCAGGTAGTTGGAGATGGCCTTCACCTTCTTGTCTCCAATTTTCATGTCGAGCGCGTTGGTGAAGCCGTTGTTGTAGGTCACACCCACCAGCAAGCTTGTGTTGCCCGAGAAGTTGTACTCCAGACCGGCGCCCACGATCAGCGAGGCACGGTACAGGGCGATGTTATCGGAAATGTCCTCGCCCTTCTCCTCGGAGAAGTCGGTCACGTACATGCCGCTCGCGTCGTAGGTCGGCACCTTCTGATTGGCGCGGGCGCGGATGTTCACCGCATTACCGAAGCCCACCTGTGCGAAGTAGCGCATGTAGCCGATCTCGTTGGTCATCAGCTTCACCGTCAGCGGCAGCTCGATGTACTGCAGCTTGGCGGTGGTCTCCAAGTCCGTGGTCTTGTTGGGCCCGTTGATGGCGTCCTGGTAGGTCAGCGTCCTCTTCCATTTGCCGGCGGTGTTGTTCAGGTTGAGGCCGGTGGCGAAGCGGTAGTTGCCCGATGAGCCGATGGGGAACTCGGCGAGCAGTCCGAAGGTGAACCCGAGTGCGCTGCCGCTGGACTCGAACTCCTTGGTATCGGACCTGATCCAGCCCATGTTGGGGCTCAGCTTCAAACCGAATCGGACACCATCCTGGGCGGTGAGCGGAGCGCTACCCAGCAATGCGGCGGTCAGAAGGGCGAATGCCTTGTTCATAGTATTGCGGTTCATTTCCAGGCGAAAGTACGGTGTTGCAACATCAAGCGATCAGGACCCTGCCCATCGTGGCGGCGCTTTCTTGGACGGCCTGCGGAGGCGGCGGTCACCAGGTGGAAGGGCCTGAACTGGACCTTACCATCGGCAGGTTGGACCGTGCGTTGTTCCATGCCCCTCCCGACAGTATGGCGGTGGCCAACCTCAAGGCCTATGCCGAATTCGGTGAGTTCCACCGCGTCTACATCGAGGACATCCTGCAAGGTGCGCCGCTGGAGGATCCGCGCCTGCCCTTGGTGCTGAACCGATTCGTGCACGACCCGGACTGGGCCGCGGCCCAACGCGGGGTGGACAGCCTGCTGGGCGATATGGCGAAGGAGGAGCAGGCGTTCGAGCAGGCGTTCTCGCGCCTGAAGGCCTTCTTTCCCGACAGCCTCGTGCCGCGGATCGTGGTGTTCAACTCGGGCTACAACTTTGGGATCTTCCCCACCGACAGCGTGCTGGGCATCGGCGCTGAATGGTTCATCGGCAGCGATCATCCCGTGGTGAAGCGCCTGGCGCCGGAGAATTTCCCGGCCTTCATGAAGGCCCGCATGGTGCCCGAAATGCTCGTCCCCAGCGCACTGAAAGGATGGCTGCTCGTGCATTACACACGCGACATCGCCGGTGCCGACGTACTTACCAATCTGGTGGAGGTCGGCAAGGTGATGGCCCTGCTCGATGTCCTGCTGCCCGATACACCGGACCACCTCAAGCTCGCCTTCAGCAAGGAGCAGCTGGCCTGGTGCGAGGCCAACGAGTACGAGATCTGGAGGTCGGTGGTGGGCCAGGACAAGCTCTTCAGCAGGAAGATGGACGACATCGGTCGCCTGATGAACGATGGTCCCTTCACCAACGGCATGCCCCGTGAAAGTCCCGGTCACATCGGCGAATGGGTGGGGCTGCGCATGGTGCAGGCCTTCATGAAGGACCATCCGAAGATGACCTTCGCCGAACTGTTCGCGCTGGACGATCCGCGCGTGATCCTCAAGAGCTACAAACCCCGTTGATGAGCACTTGTCGGGCGTCGGTTCCCGTTGCCGGTGATCCCCCGCACACCGACCCTTTGATGAAAGCGCATCGGCTGCGGCAACCGGCCGGGTGGCGGCGTAGGTGAGGGCCTGACAACGAACAACGAGAAACCGACAACACACCACATGAAGACCTCCGATATCCGACTCACCGTACACCTCGATGACAACCACGTGCCCGAACGGATCGACTGGGAGGCCGAGGACAATGGCGAGAAGAGCACCAGCAAGGCCGTGCTGCTCTCCCTGTGGGACGAGAACGAGAAGAACACCCTGCGCATCGATCTCTGGACCAAGGACATGACCGTGGAGGAGATGAAGGCCTTCTTCCACCAGAACATCCTCACCATGGCCGACACCTTCGAGCGCGCCACCGGCGAAGGGAAGATGGCCGCCCAGATGCGCGACTTCGGCGCCTACTTCGCCGAGCACATGCTGCCGGAGTTGAAGCAGTAGCGAGGAGTTGTCGGCTGTTGGTCGTCACGGGCGCGATGCCTCACGACCGACAACCGCCAGCTATCCCTCCCACCCCTCGTTCACCTGCTCAATGTACTCCAGCAGGGCCTCGCGTCCCTTGGACGTTCCCGATGAGGTGATGAACATCAGGGGCAGGTTCTCCCAGGTCTTCTTCAATGTGCGGCGGTAGACCGCCACGTTGCTTTCCACCTGCGGCTGCGAAAGCTTGTCGCTCTTGGTGAACACGATGCAGAAGGGGATCCCTTCCTCGCCCAGCCACTGGATCATGTCCAGGTCGTTGCGCTGGGGCTCCAGGCGCACATCCACCAGCACGAACACCACCTGTAGGTTCTCGCGTTCGCGCAGGTAGCGCCGGATCATGCGCTCCCATTCGGCACGCTCGTCCTTGCTCACCTTGGCGAAGCCGTAGCCGGGCAGATCGGCCAGCAACCACGGCTTCTTGCTGTTCAATGTGCCTTCCACGCGGAAATGCTCCACGTTGCGCGTGCGGCCCGGCGTATTGCTCACGCGTGCCAACTTGTTGATGTGGCACAGCATGTTGATCAACGAGCTCTTGCCCACGTTGCTCCGGCCGATGAAGGCGTACTCGGGCAGGTTGGGTTTGGGCCAGTCCTTGGCACTGCGACCACTGGTGAGATGTTGGGCAGGCAAGGCTTTCATGAGGAAGGGCTGTGGTGTGAAAGCTGCGGTGTGGTATGAAGTGGGCCTCCGCACTCGTCACTCCTCACACGTCATGCATCAGCGTCTTCGCCAGCCAAGCGTCCACGATGGCGTTGAACTCGTCGGGGTGCTCCATCATGGCGGCGTGCCCGCACTTGTCGATCCAGAACAGGTCGCTCTGGGGGATCAACGAGTGGAACTCCTCGGCCACATGCGGCGGCGTGATCGCATCCTGGCGCCCCCAGATCAGGCACACGGGCATCTTCAGTCCGGGCAGGTCCTTGGCCATGTTGTGGCGGATCGCGCTCTTGGCGAGCGAGAGGATCCGGATCAGTTTGGCCTTGTCGTTCACCGTGACATAGCATTCCTCCACCAGTTCGTCGGTGGCGTGCTTCGGGTCGTGGAAGGTGATGGCGATCTTCTGTCTCAGGTACTCCTTGTCCTCGCGGCGTGGGAAGGACCCGCCGAAGGCGTTCTCGTACAGGCCGCTGCTGCCGGTGAGGATCAGCGTGCGCACCTTCTCCGGGTGGCGTGTGCAGTAGATCAGCGCCACGTGGCCCCCGAGCGAGTTGCCCAGGAGGTTCACCTGATCGACGCCCGTGTGCTGGATGAACCGGTGCAGGAAATCGGCCAGGGCCGGCACGTTGGTGTTCAGCATCGGCAGGGTGTAGAGCGGGAGCATGGGCATTAGCACCCTGTACTTCCCGCCGAAGTGCGCGATGGGCCCTTCGAAGTTGCTCAACGCCCCGAACAGGCCATGGAGGAAGATCAACGGTGGGCCGTCCCCCACATCGATGTAGGTGAACTCGCCTTCACGTTTCAGATGCTCTTCGTTCGCCATGGGTGCCGTCCAAATGTATGCGGCTGCTCGCAACGGGCAGGTGCGGATGGTCGCCCGCTGGAGGCACACGCGCCGGGAGGGGAGGCGACCGGTACGGGAGCGGACCTACAGGCCCCACGGAACGCTTCCTCCGGTGGTCCGACACTTCTCCCCACTGGCTCCCCCTCCGCCCTCTGTTCACAGCGACCTGTTGGTCATAACCTTCTGGATCACAGCGAATAGCTCCGATGCCGAAGGAGCTTTCGGACTTCCCCCGGACCACCCGAAGGCCCTTGTTGATGGTGCAAGGGTTGTTGAAAAGCTCCCACTTATTCCCACCCACGGAGAAGCCATATTTCTAGGCTGGTTGCGGAAATGTCACAACTTTTGAACACCTTTGTCGTTGAAGATTTATCAACAAAGAGCAAATCGAGTGGGGATCAGTGGGGAATAGTGGGGATCCTACCCTACTTTCGCGACCATTCCTGCGGTGCATGCGCCATGCTGAACCTGTTGGGGGAATACCCGAGCACTTTGGACTCCAAGAGCCGCGCGCTCTTGCCCGCCGGGCTGAAGAAGCAGCTCGGGGGCGCGGAGTCGAAGGGCTTCGTGTTGAACCGCGATGTGTTCAGCGAGTGCCTTGTGCTCTATCCGATGGAGGAGTGGAACAGGACCAGTGCCCAGGTGGCCAGCCTGAACCGCTTCGACCCCGACAACGTCGAGTTCATCCGGCGCTTCCTCAACGGGGCCACGCCGGTGGAGCTGGACTCGAGCGGGCGGTTGCTCATTCCCAGGCAACTGATGGCCTATGCCAAGCTGGGCAAGGACATCGTGTTCACGGGCATGGGCGATCGCATCGAGATCTGGAGCGAGGAACTGCACAAGCGCGCGCTCAGCGGGAACGTGGACTTCAAGGCATTGGCCGCGAAAGTGATGG
>ENA-UOVV01001914-UOVV01001914.1-compost-metagenome-genome-assembly--contig:-NODE-1914-length-13196-cov-13.077391_pt1 | contig 13196 bp, 13 predicted proteins | sample MGYA00238155_ERZ761577 | MGnify/ENA primary metagenome ERZ761577 (study PRJEB28898, sample SAMN06268775) | compost metagenome | isolation source: Emeryville, CA | place: USA:Emeryville, CA | collected...
AGGTCTCCACGCTGCTGGGCCGCATGCCCTCGGCCGTGGGCTACCAGCCGAACCTCGCCGACGAGATGGGCCTCCTCCAGGAGCGCATCACCTCGACGCGTGGTCACTCGATCACCTCGCTGCAGGCGATCTACGTCCCCGCGGACGACTACACCGACCCCGCCCCGGCGACGACCTTCGCGCACCTCGACGCGACGACCGAGCTGAGCCGAGAGATCGCCTCGCGCGGTCTGTACCCGGCCGTCGACCCGCTCGCCTCGACCTCGCGCATCCTCGACCCGCGCTACGTGGGCCAGGACCACTACGACACCGCGATCCGCGTCAAGCAGATCCTCCAGCGCAACAAGGAGCTGCAGGACATCATCGCGATCCTCGGTGTCGACGAGCTGAGCGAGGAGGACAAGCTGGTCGTCTCGCGCGCGCGCCGCATCCAGCAGTTCCTCTCGCAGAACACCTACATGGCCGAGCAGTTCACGAACGTCCCCGGTTCCACGGTCCCCGTGTCCGAGACGATCGAGGCCTTCTCGAAGATCGCCGACGGCGAGTTCGACCACATCGCGGAGCAGGCGTTCTTCAACATCGGTGGCCTCGAGGACCTCGAGCGCAACTGGGCCCGCATCCAGAAGGAGTACGGCGTCTGACCGACGCCGTCGTTCAAGGAAGGCAGGCTCACGTGGCACCTCTCGACGTCGACCTCGTCGCGCCGGACCGTACGGTCTGGAAGGGCGAGGCACGCATGGTGACCGCTCCCGCCGCGGACGGCCAGATCGGGATCCTCCAGGGGCACTCCCCGGTCCTGGCCGTCCTGCGCGAGGGCAAGGTGCTCATCCGTCCCACCGAGGGCGCGGCCTTCGAGGCGCACGTGACGGGGGGCTTCCTCTCCGTCGACTCCGACGTCGTGACGATCGTGGCGGACTCCGTCGAGGTGGGCAGCTCCGCGACCTCGAGCCACTGACGGAGGCGGGATCGGCGTGCCGGGCTGGCTGACGTGGTTGGTGGTCCTCGGGGCGCTCACGCTCGTCGTCGGCGGCTTCGTGGTGTTCTACCGCAAGCGCCTCGGCACGCTCACGGGGCGCGTCGGTAGCTTCGTGTGCGGGCTGCGGCCCGAGCAGGGGCACGGCGAGCCCGTCGCGGGCGTCGCGCAGTACGGCGTCGGCCGGCTCGACTGGTGGCGCAGCGCGAGCCTGTCCCCGCGACCGGCCCGCACCTGGCAGCGCGGGGAGCTCCTCGTGACCTCGCGGACGGAGGACCCGCACCGCCCTGGTCGGGTCCTCGTGCGCTGCGAGCACCGGGGGGACGAGTTCGAGCTCTCCCTCACGGACGCCGCGTGCGCGGGGCTCGTCTCGTGGCTCGAGGCGGCGCCCGTCGACACGAACCGGGTCTGGTGACATGCGCCTCGTCGTCGCCTCGTGCGCCGCGCGCTACTCGGGACGGCTCGACGCGAGCCTCCCGCTCGCAACGCGTCTCCTGCTCGTCAAGGCGGACGGGTCCGTGCTGCTGCACTCCGACGGCGGCTCCTACAAGCCGCTGAACTGGATGAGCCCGCCGTGCTCCCTCGCGGTGCGCGAGCCCGACGAGGAGGCCGCCGCGCGCGGGGTCACCTCGGTGTGGCACGTGCAGCACCAGAAGAGCGACGACCGCCTCGAGATCGAGCTCTTCGAGGTCCTCCACGACTCGAGCCACGAGCTCGGGGTCGACCCTGGCCTCGTCAAGGACGGTGTCGAGGCCCACCTGCAGGCCCTGCTGGCGGAGCAGATCGAGCTGCTCGGCCCGGGGCACACCCTCGTGCGCCGCGAGTACCCCACGGCGATCGGCCCGGTGGACATCCTCGCCCGGGACGCCTCAGGTGCCACGGTGGCCGTGGAGATCAAGCGGCGCGGGGACATCGACGGCGTCGAGCAGCTGACGCGCTACCTCGAGCTGCTCGGTCGCGACCCGCTCCTCGCTCCCGTACGGGGCGTCTTCGCCGCGCAGGAGATCAAGCCCCAGGCGCGCGTGCTCGCGCGGGACCGCGGCATCGAGTGCCTCGTGCTGGACTACCAGGCGATGCGCGGGCTCGACGACCCCTCCTCGCGCCTCTTCTAGTCCCGGACCGCCCGCTCGCGGGGCTGAGCGGTGCGCGGGCGCGGATCACTCTCGGACTCTTCCCTAGGCAGGGTCCTCGAGCACTGCTAAGTTTTGAACATGTTCAAAACTCCGGGCGAGGCCGGCGGCAGGTCTGCAGACACCCGCGCTCGCGTGCTCGAGGTCGCTCTGCGCTCCTTCCGCGAGCGCGGCTACGAGAAGACCACCATGCGGCTCATCGCGAGCGAGGCCGGCGTCTCGCTCGGCAACGCGTACTACTACTTCCCGTCCAAGAACCATCTGGTCCAGGAGCTCTACTCCTCGGTGGTCGCCGAGCAGTCGCGCCGCGCCCGCCTGGCGCTCCGGGAGGCGAAGGGGCTCGGTCCGCGCATCGCGGCCGTCTGGCACGCCGCGGTCGACGCCTCGGACGAGTACCACGACTTCGGGGCGGAGCTCATCTCCGAGGCGATCCGGCCCGACTCGCCCGCGAGCCCCTTCTCGCCCGAGTCCACTCCCGCGCGCGAGGCGAGCCAGGCGGTGTACCGCGAGGCCATCGGGGGGGTGCGAGGGATCCCCGCCGCGCTGCGCGAGGAGCTGCCCGCGCTGCTGTGGATGGCCCAGTGCGCGATCGAGATCTTCTGGGTCTACGACTCCTCGCCCGGGAGACGGCGCACGCGCACCCTCGTGAGCGGCCTCGCCCCGCTCCTCGCGAGCCTCGTGGGGCTCGCCCGGCTGCCGGTCGCCAAGGGCCTCGTCGAGGACGCGATCGCGCTGCTGCGCCAGGTGCGAGCATGAGCGAGCGCGCCCGGGCACAGGCCGAGCTCGGGGGAGAGGACGCCCGGCCTCCCTTCGATCGGTCTGCACCGGCCCTCGACCGCGCTGAGCTGCCCGTCGACCGCCGGGTGAACCCCGAGTCTCTTGCCGCCTACGCCGCCCCGCGACCAAGCCTCCCGATCGGCGCGGTCGCGCTCGGCACGCTCCTCGCGTGGCTCTCGGTCCCGCTGTGGCTCACGGTCGTGCTCGCGGCCACGTCGGGCCCGGAGGCCCTCGAGGACTCCGCCTCCATGTGGGGCGCCGTCGTCCTCGTGATGCTTCTCGCGAGCGCGGTCCCGGCCGCGCTCCTCGGGCTCCCCCTCGGCCTGCTCCTCGCGCGCGCCCTGCGGCCTGGCTGGCACCCTCTCGTGCACCTCGCGGCCTTCGCGACGCTCGGTGCTCTCGTCGCTCTCGCGGGCGTCGCTGCCTACCAGGTCTGGCAGATGGCGGTGCTCGTCCCGGCGACCTCCCTGGCGACGGCGACGAGCTGGCTCGTGGTGCGCCGTCGTCTCCGGCCCCGGGAGGCGCGATGAACGACGGGACGGCGGTCGGCGGGTCGATGAGCTCGTCCGACGAGACCTCGTCGCCGCGTGGCGGCCGGGAGGCGGAGTGGGAGGCGGAGTGGGAGGCCGAGCACGGGGTGGGGTGCCGATGCGCTCGCGCCGCAGGGCCCGAGGAGTCACTCTGGCGCGTCCGCGACCGGCTCGGGCTGTCGATCGCGGACCTGTTCCTCGGCGCGTTCGTCGCCTGGCTCGTGTTCTCGCTGCTCGCAGGCGCCGAGCTGTGGTGGCTCGACCGCGGCGTCGGCGAGGCGCACCCCGCCACCTACGCCGGGGTGTCCGGCATCGTCCTCGTGCATGGCTTCATCCCCGTGATGCTCGTGGCCCTCGCGGTCGGCTCGCTCCTCGCGCTCGTGATGCGGCGTGTCGCCCACCAGGCGTGGCACCTGGCCGCCTTCGGCCTCGCAGGGGCTGCGATCCTCGGCGTGCCGATGATGATCGGCGGAGCCGGTCCCTGGGGTCCCGGGGTGCTCGCGGTCACCCTCGCGGCGATCGCGGGCCGCGGGGCCCTGTGGCGCAGGTTCACGCCACCGACTGCGGGACAATAGGCGCGTGAACCCTCCTGAGCCCCTCGTCCTGCGTGGCCGCCTCGTCACCCCCACGGAGGTGATCGACGACGGCGCCCTCGTGGCCGAGGGTCGCTCGATCGTGTGGGCCGGCCCCGTGGCCCAGGCGCCCGAGCCCTGGTCACGCGCGGTCGCGAGCATCCCGCCCTCGGACGACTTCCTGCTGCCCGGCCTCGTGGACCTGCACAACCACGGCGGCGGGGGAGGGAGCTTCCCCGAGGCGACCGACGTCGAGCAGGTCCGCACGGCCGCGCGCGAGCACCTCACGCACGGCACCACCTCGGTGGTCGCCTCCCTCGTGACGGCCCCGGGAGCGGTGCTCGTCGAACGCGTGCAGACCCTCGCGGCCGTCGTCGCGAGCGGCGACCTCGCGGGCATCCACCTCGAGGGGCCCTTCTTGTCCACCGTGCGCTGCGGAGCGCAGGACCCGCGGGCCATGGTGCCCGGTGACGCGGCCCTCGTGCACGAGCTCGCGCGCGCCGCCGACGGCGCCCTCGTGACCATGACCTTCGCTCCCGAGATCGCGGGCTCCGAGCAGGTCGTGCGGGCTCTCGCCGAGTCCGGAGCCGTGCCCTCGGTGGGCCACACCGACGCGAGCGCGGCCGAGGTGCGCTCGAGCATCTCCGCAGCGCGCGAGGCGCTCTCCGCCCCGGGCGCGCGCTCTCCGCGTCCCACGGCCACCCACCTGTTCAACGGGATGCGCCCCCTGCACCACCGCGAGCCGGGTCCAGCGGGGGAGTGCCTCGCGGCCGCGGCGCGCGGGGAGCTCGTGGTCGAGCTCGTGGCCGACGGCGTGCACCTCGCCGACGAGACCACGACGATGGTCTTCGACCTCGTGGGCGCGGACAACATCGCCCTCGTGACCGACGCGATGGCCGCCGCGGGGATGCCCGACGGAGAGTACGTGCTCGGCGGCCTCGGGGTCTCGGTGCACGAGGGCGTCGCCCGCCTCGCCGAGGGCGGGGCGATCGCGGGCGGTACGAGCCACCTCATGGACGTCCTGCGCCGTACGGTCTGGCTCGGGGTCCCCCTCGTCGACGCCGTGCGGGCTGCCTCCACGACGCCCGCGACGGTGCTCGGTCGCGAGGACCTCGGAGCGCTCGAGGCCGGTCGCCGGGCGGACGTCGTCGTGACCGACGCCGAGCTGCACGTGCGCGCGGTCTTCCGCGCCGGCGAGGCCGTCGTCGCCTGAGCAGGCTGGCCTCCCCGGACTGTCGGCAGCCGCGGATCCCGGGGCTTCTCATCCTCCGGATCGGCTTGAAACGAATCGATTCGACCGCTAGAGTCGCGGGACCGTGAACGCGCTCCCACCCCCGAAGGATCCCGCAGCAATGTCGCTCAGCCCTGAGTCCCGCACGTTCCCCGAGTCCTTCGTCTGGGGGGCCGCGACGGCCTCGTACCAGATCGAGGGTGCCGTCACCGAGGACGGGCGTGGCCCCTCCATCTGGGACACCTACTCCGCGACCCCCGGAAAGACCTTCGAAGGCCACTCGGGCGCGGTCGCCGCGGACCACTACCACCGCACGGCCGAGGACATCGCGATGATGCGCGAGCTGGGCCTCGACGCCTACCGCTTCTCCCTCGCGTGGCCCCGCATCCAGCCCACGGGCTCGGGCGCCTTCAACGCCAAGGGCCTCGACTTCTACGACAGGCTCATCGACGACCTCCTCGCGGCAGGCATCGACCCCGTCGTGACGATGTACCACTGGGACCTCCCGCAGGCCCTCGAGGACGCCGGCGGCTGGCCCTCTCGCGACACGGCGCTGCGCTTCGCCGACTACGCCCACAAGGTCGTCGACACCTACCGCGACCGCGTGAAGGTGTGGACCACGCTCAACGAGCCCTGGTGCTCGTCCTACCTCGGCTACGGCTCGGGCGTGCACGCACCTGGCCGCACGAGCGGCGCCGACGCCCTCGCCGCGGTGCACCACCTCAACCTCGCCCACGGCTTCGGCGCGCAGGCCGTCCGTGACGTGCTCGGTGACGCGGCGACCCTCTCGCTCACGCTCAACCTGCACGTCGTGCGCCCCGACAACCCCGAGGACCCGGCCGACCTCGACGCGGTGCGCAAGACCGACGCGCTCGCGAACCGCGCCTTCCTCAACCCGGTGCTCGACGGCTTCTACCCGCAGGACCTCCTCGAGGACACCGCAGCAGTGACCGACTGGTCCTTCGTGCGCGACGGCGACCTCAAGATCACGCACACGGGCCTCGACGTGCTCGGCGTGAACTTCTACTCCACGCAGCGCGTCACAAAGTTCTCGGGCGACCACCCGCGCGAGATGAACGACGGTCACGGCGCCTCGAAGTTCTCGCCCTGGCCCGGCGCGGAGGACGTCGAGTTCCTCCCGCAGCCCGGCCCGCACACCGCGATGGGCTGGAACATCGACCCGAGCGGCATGACCGAGCTGCTCGTGGGCCTGCACGAGACCTACCCGGACCTGCCGCTCATGATCACCGAGAACGGTGCGGCCTTCCCCGACACCGAGATCCTCGAGGGCGGCCGCGTGCGGGACACCGATCGCGTCTCGTACATCGCTCGCCACCTCGACGCCGTCGGCCAGGCCATGGACGCGGGCGCGGACGTGCGCGGCTACTTCGTGTGGTCGCTCATGGACAACTTCGAGTGGGGCTACGGCTACTCCAAGCGCTTCGGCATCGTGCGCATCGACTACGACACGCTCGAGCGCTCGTGGAAGGACTCGGCGTTCTGGTACCGCGAGGTGGCCCGCACGCACGCCCTGCCGCCTGTGGAGATCGCTGCCGAGCTGGGCTGAGCGCCCTCGTAGGCTTGGCCTCGTGGCACGACGTCGATCCAGCAAGCGGCCCTACGGCCAGGAGCACCCCGAGCTCGACGTCGACCGTGCGCGAGGCGGGCGGAGCGTCGAGGAGGGCCCGGACGGCTCGTGGACGGTCCAGCGCGTGACGCGCTCGGAGAAGTCCTACACGTGCCCGGGCTGCCACCAGCAGATCCCGCCCGGCCTCGCGCACGTGGTCGCCTTCGCGAACGACAGCCTCTTCGGGGCCGACGCCGCCCTGGCCGACCGGCGGCACTGGCACTCGGGCTGCTGGTCGGCGCGAGGTCGGCGCCGGTGAGCTCAGGGACCGAGCGCGCGGGCGCCTTCGCGGACGCCGACGGCGGGCTGCTGACGGGGCTCGCTCTGCCGCGGCTCGTCGCGACGGACCTCGACGGGACGCTCTTGCGCTCGGACGGCTCGATCTCGCCGCTCACGGCGCGCACGGTCGCGCAGCTCGAGTCCGCGGGGGTCGACGTCGTCTTCGTCACGGCTCGTCCCCCCGAGTGGCTCGAGCCGCTCGCGGACGCCGTCGGCGGTCACGGGACGGTGATCTGCGCGAACGGCGCCTTCGTCTTCGACGTCCGCTCGCGCTCGATCCTCGAGTCGCACGTGCTCGAGCCCGGGCTCGTCGCAAGCCTCGCGGCCGAGCTGCGCGCGAGCCTGCCCGTGCCGAGCCTCGCGGTCCAAGGACCGGGCGGGCTGCTCTTCGAGTCCGCCTTCCCCCTCCACTGGCCCCCGACGCCCACGTGGCGCGCGGGGGAGCGCGTCGAGGACTTCCTCGACGTGCCGGTCGCCAAGCTCATGGTCCAGTGCTCGGCGACCCCCGAGGCCGAGCTCGTCGCCCGGGTCGCCGCGGTGCTCGGGGACCGCGCGGTCGTGTGCCACTCGGGCATGCCCGGGCTCGCGGAGGTCTCTGCCCCGGGAGTGACCAAGGCCACCGCGGTCGCGCGCTGGTGCGCCGAGCGGGGCGTCGGGGCGAGGGAGGTCTGGGCCTTCGGCGACATGCCCAACGACCTCGACATGCTCGCGTGGGCGGGCACCTCCTTCGCGGTCGCGGGAGCCCACCCCGAGGTGCGAGCGGCCGCGGACCACGTGATCGGCTCGAACGACGAGGACGGCGTCGCGCGGGTGCTCGCCGCTGCCCTCGCGCGCCTCGCGCACTAGGCTCTGTCCTGCGAGAACACCCAGCCAGAGCGCCCCAGGAGGCCCCGCGGTGAGAGTCGACGGTCAGCTGCAGGTCCACGAGTACCGCCCCGGAGCGAGCGGCCTCCCGCTCGTCCTGCTGCACGGCTTCCCGCTCGACCACCGCATGTGGGACGACGTCGTCGACCTCCTCCCGGGAGAGCGTCCGGTGCTCGGCGTCGAGCTGCCGGGCTTCGGGAGCTCGCCGCGCGGCGAGGACGTCGCCGAGGCCCTCGGTCTCGACCCCGCTCCTGCCCTCGAGACGGCTGCCGCAGGCGTGATCGCGCTGCTGCGCGCCCTCGGTCACGAGCGCGTCGTGCTCGCGGGTCTCTCGATGGGCGGCTACGTCGCGATGGCGGTGCTCGAGGCCGCCCCCGAGCTCCTCGCAGGCCTCGCGCTCGTCGACACCAAGTCCACCGCCGACGCCCCCGAGGCCGCCGCGAACCGGCTACGGATCGCCGATGCCGTCGAGTCGAGCGAGCGCGTCGACGAGGTGCTCGGCATGCGCACCTCGATCCTCGGCGCCACGAGCCGCGCGAACCGCCTCGACCTCGCCGAGCGTCTCGAGAGCTGGATCCGCGACCAGGGCCCGAACGCCGTCGCCTGGGCGCAGCGGGCCATGGCCGTGCGCCCCGACCGCACCGAGGTGCTGCGCTCCTACTCCGGGCCGAGCGTCGTGGTCGTGGGCGAGGAGGACGAGCTCTCGCCCGTGCCGACGGCCGAGCACATGGTCGAGGCGCTCGGCGCCGCGGGGGAGAGCGAGCTCGTGCTCGTGCCCCGCGCAGGGCACATGACGACGATCGAGGCGCCCGAGGCCGTCGCCTCCGCGCTCACGACGCTCCTGGCTCGCGTCGAGGCTTAGTCGCAGCAGGCGCCCTGCGAGGGCTCAGGCTCAGCCTGCGGAGCGAGCAAGCACGCGCTCGAGCGCGTCCTTGAGGTCGATCGACTCGCCGTCGCGCGCGCCCTTGCCGAGGATGAGCGGGGGGTCCGAGGGCTCCGGGGTGGCTCCCTGGAGCATGGCCCGCAGGCCGCCCGGCACCGTCATGACGTAGAAGTTGCCCTCGGTGTCGATCGCCGCGGACTCGTTGACCCGCAGGTACCAGCCCGTGAGCCCGGTGCGGTACCGCCCCTTGCCGCCGTAGCCGCGCGCGAAGAGCGGCACGGGCTCGAGCCCCGAGCTGCGGGCGGCCTCGATGAACTGCAGGATCATCGCCCGAGCCTGGGCCGACTCGGCCGCCTGCCGTTCGGCGAGGCGTCGGACGTGAGCGGAGGCGTCGGTGGACCTGCGCTCTCGCCAGGAGGAGCTCACGTCCACCATCAGCCGTTCTGGGCCCCGGCCGGCTCGGCGGGGGAGTCGGCGTCCTGCTCGGCAGGATCGCCGCTCTCAGAGCCCTCGGACGCCTTGACGTCCGCGTCGCCCTCGGGGTTTTCGACCGACTCCGCCGGAGCCTCCTCGGCCGCATGGCTCTCGCCCTCGGTCGGCTCGGCGGGCGAGCCCTCCGCGGGGGCCGGGATCTCGGCGGCGGGCGACTCCTCGGCCTCGGGGGTCTCGGGAGCCTCGGCACCCTCGGGCTTCGCCGCGGCGACGGCCGAGACGGGCGCGGGGCGACCCTTGCGGCCGGCCTTCGAGCTCGCCTTGAAGCTCGCCTCGACCTTCTGGGCTCGCTCGAGCGTGGCCTTGGTCGGGACCGGCTCGGAGACGAGCAGGCCGCGCAGCTCGTCGAGGTAGGCCGTGATCGACTCGCGCTGGCGGTTGAGGTCCTCGACCTGGCGGGCCGCCGTCGTGCGCTCGCGCTCGGCCTCGTTCATCGCCTCGGACAGCGTCTTCTCGGCGTGCTCGCGGGCCTCGCTGACCACGCGGTCGGCGTTGCGACGGGCGTTCGCGAGGAGCTCCTTGGCCTGGTTCTCGGCGTCGCGCCGCACCTCCTCGGCGCGCTCGAGGGCCTTCGTGACCCGGGCCTCGGCCTCGGCCGCGTGGGCCTCGGCGTCGGCGACGAGCTTCTCGGTCTCGGCGCGAGCGGCCTCGTGACGCTCGGTGTCGGCGCGCTCGGCGGCCTCGCGGCGCTGGGCGATCTCGATCTCGGCGTCCGAGAGTGCCTGCTGGGCCTGCTGGCGCAGCGACTCGGCCTCGGAGCGAGCGGCGGCGAGGGCCTCGTTCGCCTCGCGCTGCGACTGCGTCGAGAGCCGCTCGACCTCGAGGCGCGTGCGCTCGCGCAGCTCGGAGGTCTCGCGCTCGGTCGCCTCGCGCAGCTCGGTGGCCTCGCGGTTGGTGCGCTCGCGCAGCTCGGTGGTCTCCCGCTCGGCGGTCTCGCGCAGGTGGGCGACCTCCGCCTGGGTCGTGGACCGCAGCTCGGTGGTCTCGCGCTCGGCGCTCGCGCGCAGCTCGGCGGCGTACTCCTCGGCGGAACGGCGCAGCTCGTTGATCTCGGTCTCGGCGGTCGAGCGCAGCGCGGCGATCTCGTCCTCGACCTGGGCGCGCAGCTCGCCCGTCTCGCGCTCGGCGGCGGCCCGCACGAAGCTCGCGTACTTGTCGGCCTCGGCGCGCAGGTTGCTCGTCTCGGACTGGACGCGCTGCTCGAGCACGGTGGCGTCCCGCTCTGAGGCGAGGCGCACGGCGTCGGCCTCCTCCTGCGCCTTGGTGCGCAGCGCGGTGACCTCGGCCTCGACCTGCCGGCGCAGCTCGGAGGCGTACTGGTCCGCCTCGGAGCGCGTGGCCTGGGCGTACTGCTCGGCCTCGGAACGCAGGGCGGCCGTCTCGTTCGCGGTGCGCTGGCGCAGCTCGGAGGTCTCGGCGTCGGCAGCCTGCCGCAGGTCCGTCGCGTAGCGCTCGGCCTCCTCGCGCTGCGCGGCCGTCTCGGCCTCGGCCGTCTGGCGCAGCTCGTTCGCGAAGCGCTCGGTGCTCACGCGCAGCTCGGTGGTCTCGCGCTCGACGGTCGCGCGCAGGGTCGCGAGCTCGCGCTCGAGGGTCGTGCGGCGCTCCGACTCCTCGGTCGTGATCGCGCTCTGGATGCGTGCGGCCTCGCGCTCGGCGGAGCCCACGAGCTCCTCGGCGCGGCGCTGGGCGGCGGACAGGGTGCTCTCGGCCTCGGAGGCGGCGGTGGTGCGCAGCTCCTCGGACTCGCGGCGCGCGGTCGCGAGCATCTCGGCGACCTCGTTCTCGGCGCGCGCGCGCAGCTGGCCTGCGGCGAGCTTGGCGCGCGCGAGGGTGTCGGAGGCCTGGGCGTTCGCCTGGGCGACGACGTCGGAGGACTGCTCCTCGGCGGAGCGCAGCAGCTGCTCGATGCGCGAGCCGAGGCCCGAGTACGTGGGGCGCTCGGCCTCACGCAGCTGGCGGTGCGCCTCGGAGAGCTCACCGGCGATCTGCATCGTCTTGGCGTCGAGCTGCTCGACCTGTGCCCGAGCCTCCTCGAGAGCCTTCTCGAGAGCGGCGATGCGCGCGTCGACGGCGGACTTCTCGTAGCCGCGCATGGCGGTGGGGAACTGCACGCGCTCGTCGGACACTATGACTTCCTCCTGTGGCAGGTCCTCGGCACCGGCTCCGGGGCTGGCCTGGCGTGCTGGGGCGAGGTCGGGGGCGCCGACTCGTGGTCAGGATATCGACCGGGTGATCGATTTGCCCCCTCCTCGCATATCCTAGGACGCCGGACGAGAAGGGAACTGCGTGCGTCTGCGTCTTACCGGGGCCGTTCTGGTCCTCCTCGGGCTGGTCGCGGCCGGGACGGCCGTCGCCTCGGCGACCCTCTGGCGCCCCGCCGACCACATCCACGCCGAGGCTCTCGCCACGGGCGCCTCCACCATGATCGTCACGGACGCGGGCGTACTCGAGCTCGGGGACGAGAGCGTCTCGGTGCGTGCGAGCGCCCCGGCAGGCTCGCGCGTCGTCGCCGTCGTGGGTCGTGAGGCGGACGTCCTCGCGTGGGTCGGCCCGGACGCCTACACGCGCGTCACGGGCCTCGCCGACGAGGCGACGCTCGCGACGACGGCGGGCGAGCCGGTCGAGCCCCTCGTCGTGACGCCCTCGCCGAGCGAGTCGCCCACCCAGGAGCCGAGCCCGTCCTCGAGCCCCTCGGGCTCGGAGGAGCCCTCGGGCGAGGCCTCTCCCTCGAGCGAGGCGTCCCCGTCCACGACGGACGAGGAGGACGGCGCGGACGCGAGCACCGAGGACGAGGAGGCCGCGGACGCGGAGAACGGCGCGACGCCGACGACGGGCGCCCCGGACCCCTCGAGCTCCGACATGTGGGTCGCGAGCGCCGAGGGCGAAGGGAGCGTCGAGCTCTCCTGGACCCACCGGCCCGGTCGCTGGTCGCTGCTCGTCGCGACGACGGGCAAGGACGCTGGCGCCCCCACGCTCGAGCTCAGCTGGCCGCGCGAGGTCGCCACTCCCTGGTTCGTCCCGGGACTGTGGACCGGGGGGGTGCTCTTCGTGCTCGGTGCGCTCCTCGTGGTGCTCGGCTGGCGTCGCTCGGCGGCGGCCGAGCCGCGCTGGGTCGAGCTCGACGAGCCCGCGGCGGGCGCTGCGACCACCGTGGAGACCTCGACCCCCGAGGCCGAGGTGCCGACTCTCCTCGAGCCCGAGCCCGGGGTGCCCCTCACGCGTCGCCAGCTGCGCGAGCTCGAGGCGCAGCGCGCCGCGGCGCGCAAGGGCCGCCCCCTCGTCCCGATCGTCCGCCGCGCGGGCTCCGGGAGCGTGGCCTCGCCGTCCGCGCCGAGCGAGCCGGCCGTGCCCGAGGCGCCCGCAGCCCCGACGGAGCCTGCCGCCTCGAGCCCCGAGCCCTTCGTGCCTGCGCCGCCTGCTGGTGCGAGCTCGGCGACCGTCTCCGCGGAGTCGGGCGCCGCCTCTGCCCCGAGCGCGGAGACCGCGGAGGTGCCGAGCACGAGGCCCTCGACCCACTTCGCGGCGACGACGCCGATCGCCCCGAGCGGCTCGCCTGCGTCCCGAGACCCGCAGGGTCCCGTCGCACCTGCGGGAGCCCCGCACCCCTTCAGCCCGGTCTCGCGGCCCCAGGCACCCGGCGGCACGCCCGCGCGGCCGGGGCCCGCGGCTCGCCCGGAGGATCCGCAGCCCGCCCCGCGCCCGGAGCTCCCGACCCGCCCGGTCGCCCCGCAGGCACCGGACGTCCCGCAGGCACCAGTCGCCCAGCAGCCTCCAGTCACCGACTCTCGACCCGAGGTCCCGCAGGGCACCGAGCTCCCGCAAGGCACCGAGCTCCCGC
>ENA-UOVV01001919-UOVV01001919.1-compost-metagenome-genome-assembly--contig:-NODE-1919-length-13180-cov-4.287162_pt1 | contig 13180 bp, 11 predicted proteins | sample MGYA00238155_ERZ761577 | MGnify/ENA primary metagenome ERZ761577 (study PRJEB28898, sample SAMN06268775) | compost metagenome | isolation source: Emeryville, CA | place: USA:Emeryville, CA | collected...
CCAGTGCCGGCAGCATGGCATCAATAGACAGCGCCACCACGGACATAATGGCAGCCATCAGCACAATAAACTCTTTGCTTGGCAAAGCGTCGTCGGGGATTACAGGTTGGCTCATATAACGGCTCTGATGCGGCTAATAATGCGGAGAGGCAATCGTTCAACGGTGCGGAAAAAGAGAGTTGCAGAATCGAGATCCGGCCCGGGCCCGCTGAAAAGCCGCTCAGCCTATAGAACCACAGTCGCAGCCGCAACCCGTCCGCTGTTTCTGTCAGACAAACGCGGTGTTGTTCGGATAAATGTTGGTGGGGGCTAGCGCAACGCGCCGCGATTCAGCTTCGCAATTCGCTTTGGTGTTTGGATCAGAAAAATACTGGGGGAGGTTTTGCTAGGGGTAAAAAGCCCTCGCTCGAAGCTCAAACGAGCGAGGGGTGGCAGGGCAGCCAAAGATGAACTACTGGTGAAGACCTAGTTTGCGAAGAGGATTAAACCGCTTCTTCTTCAGCCGGAGTTTCTTCTACCGGCGTTTCTTCAACAGGTGCTTCTTCTTCCGGAGTTTCTTCAACTGGAGCTTCATCTACCGGATCAACAGGCTCTTCGCCGTCAACCGGAGGCAGTGGCTTTTTGGGGCCTTTGCCAGGAGCGGGATGCCATTCGGTTTCGCCAGTTTCACACCAGTGTTTGATGTGGGGCGGGATAGGACGGACAGGGGTTACCACTTCGCCGTCGGTAGCTTCTTCTTCAGTCGCAGCCTCTTCACCTTCAACAGCGTCTTCTTCAGATGCGGCGTCGTCGGTGATCAGCTCACAGATGCTCTCATCCCACTCTTCATGCGGAGCATGGGGCGGGAAGGGGTGCTCGTGCTCTTGACGCTCTTCAATGGTAACGGGCTCGAGAACAGCGAAAGTCAGCTCGTTGACTTCTTCCGGGTTGTCCGAAGCGGCATCACAGGTGTAAGCCACGGTGTATTCGCCCGCTTCCAGGAAGCCCACGTGATAGTGGTACTCACCGTGCGGAGCCAATTTCACCAGCGCGCTTGCTACTGGATCGGACTCGCTGCCGTTGACGTCAGTGGGGACCGCGTCGGCACCGGCGAATACGTATACCGCACCCAGCTCAATGGAGGGGTCAGCACACAATTCGGCTACCAGGGCTGAGTCCAGATCGCCATGCAAATGGCCAGCATGATGGTTGTGGACCAAGTGCAGGTGCGGCTTCAGGGTGACGAATTCGTCGCCTTCACCAAATTTGAGTGACTTGCGCAAATCGAAGTCGATGGTGAATTCAGCAGGTTCGTCAGCAACGATGGTGAAAGGTTTGGTGATGTGCAGACCGTGATCCGCTTTGCCTTCCAGTTGCAGCTCGAGAATGGTGCCGTCTTCAAACTCTACGAAAGAGTCCAGCACTTCGTCTTTTACCGCGTTGATGTGCAGGTGGATGCCGTCGTAGTCGCCTGGCTCCAGCTCAAGACCGCTGATCAGATCGGCCACTTCGCCGTCTTGCAGCTCCAGCAGGTCGATGGGACGCGAAGTTTCATACTCAACTACGATGTCTTCAGCGCCTTTTTGCTTGATGGTCACGCCGGTCAGCTCGATCACCACCTTGGTGGCTGAGTCAACAGGACCGTCGGTCAGCGCCAGGCTGAAAGGAACTGCAGTAGTGGAAGTGTTGGGATTTTCAGAAGTGGTGGCGTTGTCGCCGCCGCAGCCAGTCATTGCAAGGATGGGCATCGACAAGATGCTCACCGCTAACGCTTTTTTCAAGAACATGTCTCGTTTCTCCTAAAGATTATGTGCATTTTCGCCAAATGCACTGATTTTTACCTGTGCCCTGCATCGTACTGCTACCCCCGTTACCGAGCAGGTTTTGACACTATAATCCCAAATTTAGGAGAGCTAAGGTCGACTGGATCACAAAAACTTAGCGCGGTAAGCTTTTTTTGACGTATTTGTCCCATAATCGGCATCGTTTCGTTCGAGGCACGCAAGTTCATTTGCGCGATTGGGTAATCATCGGGTCATGACAAACTCTGCTCATCAGGCGCTCACACGCGCCCTTTACAAAGTTCTGAGGCCAATGGTTCGGCTGTTGCTGCGGCATGGAATGTCGTACCGGGCCTTTTCGGATGTCGCCCGGAACGTGTTTGTGGATGTGGCGGAGCAGGAATTCGCGTTGCCGGGGCGCAAACCCAGTCATTCGCGCACGGCCGTTCTCACCGGCATCAATCGTAAAGACATAGCGAAGCTGAAGGATCGGCCGCATCCCCTGTCGGATCAGAGCCTCGACGCCCCCAATCCCGCCGCCCGCGTCATTACCGCGTGGACCAACGATGCGCGCTTTCACGACGGCGCAGGTAATCCCAAACCTCTGTTGGTAGAGGAACAACCCACCCAGAGCGACAGTTTTACGGCTCTCGCCAAAGACTATTCCAGCGATGTTCCCGTGCGGGCGCTGCTCGATGAGTTGGAGCGTATCAACGCCGTCGAGCGCGATGGCGACATGGTGCGCCTGATCGTCAGCGCCTACGTGCCCATCGCCGACATGCGCGAAAACCTGCGCATCTTCGGCACGGCGGCTGCGGATTTATTGCGGACCATGGACCACAACATCGGCCGCGAAGCGCCGGGTCCATTTCTGCAGCGCACCGTGTCCTACAACCATATTTCTGCTGACGACCTCGACGTGATCCGCCAGCGCTGCCGCGAACAAGGTGAAGCGCTGTTGCTGCAAATCAACGAATGGCTGAGTGAATTCGAACAAGAGAAATCGGAGCCAGCCGGTCAAAAAACTTTCCGAGTCGGTGTGGGTGTGTACTACCTCGAAGGCCCCAGTCCGGACGAAAACGGAGACAAGAAAATCTAATGAAAAACGTATCGCACTATTTTCTCATTGGAGCGTTGTTGCTCAGCGGATGTGAATCCAACACCGAGGGTTACACCGGTATTGAAGGCACGGGCGATCGCGTGGAATTGGCGTCGGCCTACGGCACGGTTTCCGGATTTGGTAGCGTGTATGTCAATGGTGTGCGTTTTGATACCACCGCTGCAGAATTCGAAATTGCCGGCGAACCAGCAGACGAAGCTGATCTTGCCGTGGGCATGGTGGTGGAGGTCGTCGGCGAAATAAATAGCAAAGGCAAAACCGGAATTGCGCAGACCGTGCGCGCGGATCGGGTGTTGCGCGGCGTTATCGAATCTGTCGACGCTGTCGGCAGCGGTCGCAAAGCCTTGCGCATTCTCGGTCAGGCGGTTTATGTCAACGAGGAGGCCACGTTTGTCGGCACCACGTTCGATGAACTCGCGCCGGAGCTCGGCATTAATGTCAGCGGTTTTGTCACTGACAATGGTTTGATTACCGCGACTTATATTGCCAAGGACGACATCGATATTGCCGTCGACGAACTGGAGGTTGAGGGTTATATCAGCACCGTGGATGAAGCAGCGGAATCCTTCACGTTAAAAGCGCTGACGGCATTGATCGCAGGTGCTGAATTCAGCGGCGGTACTGTGCAGGATCTGGCGGCGGGCAAACGCGTGCGCGTGATCGGCACTTTGGCGGAGGAAGCAAAAACTCTGAACGCTACTCGCATCGAATTTATCAGCAAAACCATCGAAGACGGCCGCGTGGTGAGTTTGGAAGGTGTGGTGCGTGATTTAACCGCAGGTCAGCGATTTACGCTCCAGGGTGTAACGGTTGATATGCGCAATGCCCGTATCGAAAAAGGCACCAGTAGCGATATCACCACTGGTGTTCAGGTGGTGGTGTTTGGGTCGCTGCTCGATGGCGTTTTGCAGGCAGAGCGCATTCGCATCAAGCCTCTCAACACTCAGCGTTTCCGCGGGCAGGTGGCGGATATCAATGCGGCAAATAAAACCTTCGTATTGGGCGAAAACCTATTTCAAGTTACGAAATTCACCCAATTCCGCGACGAATCCCGCTCCATGGAGCGCTACTTCAATTTTGATAGTTTGCGCAGTGGCGAGGAGTTGGAAATATTTGCGGTCAATACCGTGGAAGGCTGGGAAGTAACGCGAATTACCCGCAAAGATGCGGATGTGGGCCCGCGCGATACCTTGCGTGGCACGGTCAGCAATGTCAGCGACGACCGCAGCTTTTATCTCGGTACCATTTTTGTCGATGCCACCGCAGTTTCAGAGCATGAATGGAATGCAGTGCGCAATCGCGCGGACGATGCCTTTGAAGTGGATGTGGAAGGCTCCTACATCGACGAGAGTAATTTCCAGGCTACCCACGTGCACATTCGCCCGAAGCCGCCGTGTGATCCCCATGTGATGTACGAATGCGACGGCCCCAAGTCGGCGCCGACGCCGCACTCGCATCCTCGTTAAGATTATTCTCGTCAAAAAGGGCGCCTACCGCGCCCTTACCATTTCCCATTCGCGGTTTTAATTTGTGGTTCCAGCTCTCGCTCAACGCTCTGGATAAAGCGCTCTTTGGTCGGTTTTGCATGCGGTTCAAAATCGGCGGCGCGCTGGAGCATGCTCATCAGGGATGCTATTTGCTCGGGAGTTAATTTGCTTTTGCTCGGCGCCAGAATAGGGCGAACTTCTGCCTCGAGCTTGCCAGCCTCACGCAATAAATGGATGGATGCGGCAAATAATTCCAGGGCTTTGGCGTGGGAAATCTGAAATTCTTTTTCATATAACGCGGTAACTTCTTTGCGCAAATCCCGGGTGACCTCCGCTTCGCAACTTGCCACAGCTGCCACCAACAAAGCCGCCGCTTCCATGGGATTTTCCAAGCGATGTAGTGCTTTGGTGCTCAGTTGTTTTTCCCATTTTCTGCGGCGCAGCCAATAAAAGGGATTAAATGCATTTAAATCCACGCCGGAATGTTGCAGGCGATATAGCGCCCAGATCAGCCCGGCGGCGGCTGTGAGCACTCCTATAATGATGTGCATGGTCGATTCCCTGTCATACTGCAGAATCTATCCAGTATAGCCTTGCGGATTGAGCTTGCGTGTAGAGCGAAGCGAGGCTGTGAGATACCGCAAAAAAACGCGTTTGCCATAATACAGGTGGCGCGATTTACACTGCACGCCAGTTCTGATTCTGCTTTAACAGATTAATATCCCGCGCCGGCGGATTGCCGAACATGCGTGCGTATTCGCGGCTGAATTGCGACGGGCTTTCATAGCCCACTTGATAGGCAGTGGATGCTGCGTCCAGATTTTCCGCCGCCATCAGATTGCGAGCGGCGAGTAGACGGATGGATTTTTGATATTGCAGCGGACTCAGGCCGGTAATGTTTTTGAAATGCGCATGAAACGACGACACGCTCATGCCGGCGAGTTGCGACAAATTCTCCACACTCAGTGGCTTACGAAATTCCTGTTTGACCCATTGAATAGCTTTGCTGATGCGGTGCAGACTGCTGTCTTTGATGGCCATTTGCGCGATCAATGGGCCGAAATTGCTGCATAACAGTCGATAAAATAATTCCCGTTTGACGGATTCCGCTAATACTGGAATATGTTCCGGTGTGGTCATTAAATCCACCAAGCGCATAACAGCATCGGCGGTCGCCGCATCCATTTCGCCAACAAAGAGAGCTTTCCCTGCGGTCGCGCTCAATGGCTTTTCCGTTGGTATGAGTGAATAAAGCTCCGCAATCAGCGCCATTTCTATATTGACCTTCAGGAGTAGATAAGGCTCGGTTGCGCTGGCTTTGGTGATCTGGCTGTGCAGAGGCAAATCCACGGTGACCGTCAAAAATTGCCCCGCGCGATACTGATACCTATCCGTACCCACAAACACTTGCTTTTCCCCTTGCGCCAACACACACAGACTGGGCCGATACACCGTGGGCAGCGGTGTGCTGGTGGAGCTCGCTTTGAAGATCTCTACTCCCGGAATTACGGTTGGGGTGATGCCCTCCTGTCTGGAGTTTTGTTCAAGCAGCTTTTTCAGTGTTAATAATTGCAGCGGTTTCATAGCGCTAAACCTAGAGAGTTGGCGTCTCTAAGATAGGCTTGCTGCGACCGGATTTCCATAACAGCGATCGCATTTGGAGGATTAGGCAAACAACTCGGAGAAGCGGGTATGTCGGCGCAGGTAGCTCAGCCGTATTCTGATCTCACCGTAAATACTGTCTTAACCCAACCGAACAAAGGAGAACTCTTATGAGCAATTCAACCAAAATCGCCCTCATCACTGGCGGCAGCCGCGGCCTCGGCAAAAACATGGCGTTGCACCTCGCTGCCAAAGGACGAGACATAGTCTTGACCTATCACAGCCGACACGACGAAGCGCAGGCCACAGTGGAGGAAATCACTGCATTGGGCCGCAGGGCGGTCGCTTTGCAACTGGATATCTCCCTGGCGCAAAACTTCTCGGAATTTGCGCGCAAGCTGCAGGAGACTTTGGCGCAATGGGATAAAACCCGTTTCGATTATTTAATTAACAATGCCGGCAGCGGAGTTTTCAAACCCTATATGGAAACCACGCTGGACGAATTTGACCGGATGGTAAATGAGCACATTAAAGCGCCGTATTTTTTAACGCAGGCGCTGTTGCCATTAATGAACGACGACGGCCGCATTCTGAATATTTCCTCCGGACTCACCCGTATGGCATTCCCCGGCTATTCGGCCTACGCGATTATGAAAACCGCGGTGGAGGCTTTTACGCTCTATCTCGCAAAAGAAATGGGGCCGCGTCGCATCCGGGTCAATACTTTGGCGCCCGGTGCAATTGAGACCGATTTTGGCGGCGGTGCCGTGCGCGACAATAAAGATTTAAATCAACATATCGCGGCAGCGACGGCACTTGGTCGCGTCGGTCTGCCCGATGATATCGGTGGCGCTGTTGCCGCACTTCTGGATGACGATGCGGGTTGGATTAATGCCCAACGAATAGAGGCGTCAGGCGGACAAGGTCTGTAAATTTAAAGTGCGACCAATAAAAAAGCCCCATCAGGTTTCCCTGATGGGGCAATACTTTTTGGGCGATTTAGATATTTAATTAATTAGACGGGACAGTTAATTGACCGCTCAGGCTCGGCACAGTCCAATCGACATAAGAGCTGACGTTGGGCTGGCTGCCGGAGGTGGCAAAACTGCCGGTTGTGGCGGATTCGTCGCCGGCCAGGAATTTACGCACAAAGGCTTCTGCGGGCGCGCTGTACTGGGTTCGCCACGAGCAGTGGTCGCCGCCTGCACCTATATAACCGACGTTGCTGCCAAAACCGAGACCTTCATAAATCATTTGTCCCGCTTTGGTCGCGACCCAGGCGGAATTCGGGTCGAGGTTGGCAATGCCCGGATTATCGATCACCAATAATCCTCGCGGCGCGATCAGGCCGATAACGGAGTGGGTATCAATCGGCAATTTATTTAATTGATGACCGGAAGTAGCGTTGGAGTTGGTGAAGGCGCCGAGGGAGCCCGGGTTCAACCAACGCTCATAACTCATGGCGTGATAAGGCTGTTCGCCGGAGGCATCGATGCGCGGCACCAAGCGCAATGCCGGCACGCCGCCAATTCCGGATTCCACCGGCATGGACAGCGCAATGCGGGCGTCAAACGCGGAGGCAATAAACGGCCCTTTACCAAAGCGCGAACATCCAGTGGCACCGACGCGAGTGGCATTAAAGCGCGGATCTTTTTCCAGCACGTCGATAATTCGGCTTACACCCCAACCCCACGCTGCCAACAGGCCGGCGGAATGATTGCTGCCGTAGAGGTCGTAGAATTTACCGGCTTTCGCGCCGCTGCCACCGTTTTCTGCACCCAAGTCATAAGGGTTATAGGAGATGGTTGCGACGTTGTATTTATTCAAAATGGTCTGCAATTGGCTCGGAATACCCGTGCCGAAGAAGCCTCCGCCATATCCAATCATCACAGGGAAAGGACCGCTGCCACTGGGCACGGTAATTGACGCGTTAAAGGAAATACTTTTGCCTTTGTCTGCGACATTCACGGTAATGCTGTTGCCGCTGACCGAGCCGGTCACGCTCTCCGGCGGAGTCGGTTTTTCGCCGTAAATATAGTTGTAAGCCTGTTTAAGAATTTCCTGGCGGCGGCACCACCACTGATCTTTGCTGGTAATGCGCGTGCCGTCCAACTTCTTAAAGGGATCGGGCAGATTGGCATTGTTCGGCAGAGAACTGGCCGCCGGCAATGCGCCGACCGTACAATCCGCGCCGGGATTTTCCGCAGTTTTGGGCGCGGGTGGCGGCGGTGGTGGCTCGACCAATTTACCGTTTGCTGAGAACAGTGCGATGCCGGAGAGGGTGGGATTTTCTTCGATAGCGGTGAGCTCAATCGTGAGAGCATCGTCGCTAACCAGAATGTCTTTGAAAGTTCTGTCGTAAGCGGTGAATTTACCGACCTCGCTGAAAATATCGAGATTGGTCACGACTTCCCGCCCTTCGATGGACACGCTAAAAAGCCGCGCACCGGCCGCGCTGACATACAGCTCCGCAAAACTCAGCTTCACGTCATACACGTCATTGGTGACGGGAATTTCATATTTCAGTACGCCGTATTTTTCCGTTTGATAAAGCGCGTCGCCCGTCGTCCCCGCGATAGGATCGGTTACCGAGTTCGGCGAGCCGCCTTGGCCGAAACGGTCATCTTCATATTTGATGCCATCCACCGTAATAGCGCTGCCGCCCACATTGATCGCGTAAACCAGCGATAAATTTGTCGAACCACCTGAGCTGGAAGATGAGCTGCTGCTCGATGATGAAGAGCTGCTTGAGGAAGATGAATTGCTCGACGATGAAGAAGACGAGCTACTGGATGAGGATGAGCTATTTGAAGAGCTGCTGGAAGACGACGGCCCGTCGGACCCTTGTCCGCCGCAGGCGGCAAGACTGGCTACTAGTGTAGCCAAATAATATTTATGTAAAAGTTTCACTGTGTTTACCTTGGTTGCGTCTGTCATTTTATTTTTGGTTTGGCTGGTCTTCCTGACAGTAAAAATCCTGATGAAGCCGGCGACATCAGTTAGATCGAGCTTCCAGTGTGACGAGCGTAGCAGCTTGTGAGACGTGTTAAATGTGGACGGGATAACAGGATTGAAAAATCAGTTTCACAGAAATGATTGCGCAGTTATTTTTAGAATAATTGCCTGTGATTTTTTGCAAAAATATTATGATATGTTGCGTGATGATTTTGAATTTGGGATTTTTGTCTCAAGGAAAAATAAGGTACGACGATAATCCGAGTTGCATATGGGCAACCCGGATTTCGCTATAAAGATAATTAAACCGGTGTTTCCGTTTCGGGGGTTTTTATTAGCGCATCATCCAATTCATTTGCGCGTATGGCGGCGGGGCGATTTTCTGTGCGTTCCACATATGCGCGAAACGCTGGCCGCTCTTCAATGACTTTTTGTTGCATTTGCCAGCCTAAATAACTCGAAACCAGAACGTCCGCCGCAGTGAATTGATCACCGCATATATACGGACCATTTTGGACAGCCAATTCCAAGGCATTAAGGGTATCCGCGATAAAACCGCAGCCGACCGCTTGCGAATTTTCGGCATCGATGCGCCAGTTGAACGCTTTAGCGGTGCTCGCCATTTCAAACGGACCGGCAACAAAAAACATCCAGCGCAAATAGGGTCCGCGTTCGCGATTGCCGAGTGGTGGCGCAAGATTTTTTTGCGGAAAGCGTTCGGCAAGATAAGAGCAGATGGCGGCGACCTCGGTAACAACCACGCCGTCGTCCACCAGAGCGGGGACTTTGCCCATTGGATTAATCGCCAAATAATCCGGCGCCTTCATACTGCCGCCAAATTCCTTAACCACGACATCGTAATCCGCTCCGGTTTCTTCGAGCATCCAGCGCACCACGCGACCGCGCGACCAGGGGTGGGTGTAGAAAGTCATTGCCATGGGAAATCTCCTCTTTGGCGCCTCTAAAAATTGCCCTTTTTGCCCGCTGCGGCGTCGGCTCCGTCCTCGAGGCCTCATTTACTACATGCAAACTCCGGCTCTCCGGGCGTGGCCTCCTGGCAGCGAACAAAAATTTCTAATTTTTAGAGGCGCTATTGTTGATGAATGTTTTTACCTCGAGACTCAGAATATTCCCAATATAGGGCGGAAACGATCCTAGTTTGATAGGATCATTCCCTTCCAATTTTTGACACGGTTTGCGCGGGGAATTCCTATGACCGGACCCATAGCCCGAGTACTGACAGTATTGGAGTTACTGCAAAGCCACAGGCGTCTGGGCGGGGCGGAGCTGGCGGAGAAGCTTGGCGTCGACCGGCGCACGGTGCGGCGCTATATCACGGTGTTGGAGGAAATGGGGGTGCCGGTGACGACAGAGCAGGGCCGCTACGGCGGTTATATGCTGGTACCTGGCTTTAAATTGCCGCCAATGATGTTTACCGATGAAGAAGTCATGGCGGTGTCGTTGGGTTTGTTGGCGTCGCGCCAGCTGGGTTTGGCGGAAGCGGCGCCGGCAATCGAAAGTGTACAGGCCAAACTGGAGCGGGTGATGCCGGACGGCCTAAAGCACCGCGCCCGCGCCGTCAGTGAAACCACAAGATTGTTACTGCCGCGCCCCGAGCCACTGCTCGACGATCGCCTGCTGCTGACCTTGACCCGCGCGGTGCGTGAGGAACAGCGCGTCGGCTTTACCTATCACCGCCCAGAGCAGGAGCCTACCTATCGCGAAGCCGATCCCTACGGGTTGCTGTTCCAGCAAGGCCGTTGGTACATGAGCGGCTACTGCCATCTGCGCAGCGAGATGCGCTCCTTTCGCTTGGATCGCATCAGCGGTGCACAATTATTGCCGCAGCATTTCAAACGCCCCACAGGATTCGATGTGGCCGAGCATTTTATGCAGAGCCTGAATTCCATGGCGATGAATCATCGGGTGATGGTGGTGCTGCACACCGACGCGGAAACCGCCGCCAACGCATTTACGTTCTGCCCGGATGCCCAGGCACTGTTTCAGCACCACCCGCAAGGTGTTTTATTGGACACTCACACCGACAGTTTCGAATGGTTCGCAACCTGGCTGGCGCAATTGCAATTTGATTTTACGGTGCTGGAATCAGAGGGGCTTAAAGAGGTTTTGCGTGAGAGGGCGGCGCGACTGCTGTCAGCCTGCGAGCAAAAATCTGCCGGGATCGGATTTACAAAAGAGACGAAAGCAAATTCCTGTAGCAGTGCGCCATAACCCAAGCCGCGTTTATCCGGTCGCAGATAAAATAGATTCACATGCCCCCAGTCCCCTTGATAGGCAAATTCCAATTGCCCGATAATTTCGCCCTTGCATCATAAATGCTGGGCACCACCGGGGAATTCGCCGCGTGCTCGACAATCCATTGGCGATAGTCCGCTTCATCCCAATGCTGCCGCCATTCCTCGCCGTTGGGATAGCTGACACGGAAGGAATCCTCGCGAAATTGCACGCATATTCTCATATGGCGAGCAAAATCGATGGGCTTGAAATACACCTCATCGCTCACGCGAACTCCTTCGATTGTCTGAGTAATAAAATTTCCACAAGCCCCGTCGGTTTGTGCACCTTGCTGTGTTCGGAGCGTAAAAAGCCGTGTTTTTGATAAAAACCTATGGCCCGCGTATTTTTCTCCAAAACCCAAATGCCAACATTTTCCCGCCCGCGTTCGGCGAGTAATACAAGCGCAAATTGCATCAGCCTGCCGCCCAAACCTAAACCGTAATATTCCGGCAATAGATAAATCACCGGAATTTCGCCCCAGCCGGAAAATTCAGGAATCGCATCACGAAAATCACTTATCTCAATTACACCGATCGCAGCGCTGGACGAACGCACTAAGTAAGCTTCGCCAGCGGATTTTAGATGCAGTCGCCAGCCTTCTTCCCGCTGCTTTACAGAAATATTGTCCAGCAGCTCATCCGGCATAATGCCGCGATAAGCGACCTGCCAGGATTTCACCAGAATATATGCAATGGCCGTGGCATCATCCGCGCTGGCCCTTGTTATTTCCCAATCCATTTCTTCCATAATTTATCGGCCTTGAATAACCCCATCATTACGTCTTATTGTTCGGCTCACCCTCCGGCTTTTCGCCGGTGTCCTTTGGATGCAGTGGGGCTGACAGGTGATCGTCGTGCTCTTCCATTCGCCATGGCAAAGTGCCGGGTGATATATTCAGAAAATGCAGGTGTTTCTCGAACTGATTCAAAATATCCGTAATGATGTCCTGCTGGTCGAAGCCATAAATATCGTACGATTGACCGCCGCGGCGGAGAAATAATTCGGCTTTGTAGTAATGGCGCTGCGTTTCTTCGTCGGGCATTTCCGGGTAAGCGTAATTCGGCAGCAGATGCTCGAGCATGCGCACTTCATAGATAAAATCCACTTGGTCCTGTCGGCGGACGCTGAGATAAATTCGCTGGTACGCCTCATCGAGCTGTACCTGGGCATCCCAGCCCAGCTTAATCAGCTCGCGCTCAACACGATGCATTGCTTTATTCACGGTGGTGGTCATGAACGCCCAAACCTCGGTCTGGGCGGGAAAGTTGATTAAGCCTTCCAACCGCCGTCGCCATAAGCTTCTCCCGGAGGTGCCCGAGAGCCTTTGTTGAACTCCTGTTTCGAGGCTGCGGTTGTGATGCCCTTCGATCACCAAGGCTCGCCACATTCCAATGGCGGCAATAATCATAATGAAACAAAACGGCAGCGCGCTGGTGACGGTCATCGATTGCAGCGCGCGAAGCCCTCCAGCCAGCAGTAAAGCACTGGCGACGACCCCGGCCGCACTCGCCCAAAAAACCCGCTGCCATACAGGCGTGTGCGTAGCGCCGCCTGCAGCGAGAGAATCCATCACCAAAGACCCCGAGTCCGAGGAGGTCACAAAGAAGGTGATAATCAAACAGACGGTAAAAAATGAAGTGACAGAGGTAAACGGTAAGGCTTCAAACAGCTTAAACAGCGCAATCGCATGATCCATTTGCACCTCGCCGATCAAGGTGTGATAGCCCTCATTCATAATGAGATGAAGGGCCGTGTTGCCGAAAATGGAAAACCACATAAAAGTGAAAATAGACGGGACCAGTATAACGCCCAACACAAATTGACGAATGGTGCGGCCCCGGCTGATTTTGGCAATAAAAAGGCCGACAAAAGGCGCCCAGGCGATGGTCCAGCCGAAAATAAAGAGTGTCCAGTTGCCAATCCAGTCACTGCGCGAATAGGCCTGTAGATTGAAGGTG
>ENA-UOVV01001921-UOVV01001921.1-compost-metagenome-genome-assembly--contig:-NODE-1921-length-13165-cov-4.328146_pt1 | contig 13165 bp, 11 predicted proteins | sample MGYA00238155_ERZ761577 | MGnify/ENA primary metagenome ERZ761577 (study PRJEB28898, sample SAMN06268775) | compost metagenome | isolation source: Emeryville, CA | place: USA:Emeryville, CA | collected...
GACCAATTGCTTCGCCGCTATGATGAAGCTTCCCTCCAATATGGTATGCTCAATATGGGTCTTCTAGAGGCGGCCAAACAACATCACGAAGCTGCTCTTTCTTGGTTTTCTCATTTACTTCTTAACATTCGACATCTAGATATCTATGTATGGCAAGTGAGTGTTACTAACATGATTCAACTACTGCACCTATTGGGTCGTCATGATGAAGCCGCTGTTCTGGAAGGAGCTTCCAAGAACCAAACTGCCCGGAAACCGATCGATGTGGAATTCGATCTTGACGTCTCCGGTAGCATGTCTGGCGCTCCTATTGTCCGTTGCCGTAATAGCCTCGAAACCATCATCTGCGATTATCTTTCCGATACCGATACTATCTCACTGGTAACTTTCTCGGGTACGACGCGTTCGCTTTTCTCGCAGGTTACAAAGGGTCGCGACTTGCCTTTTATCATCCGAACAATTCGCAATGATACGGAAGTGGGTGGTGGGACGGCGTTCTATGACGCTCTCATGTTGAGTCTTCTACGAACACAAGAAAGTAGTTGGGTTGTGGCATTGACAGATGGCGAGGATAATGCTCACGGTTATAAGGCTCGTGATGTCGTCCAACAACTACAAAAGGCTCCTCGCAATGTTATTATCATCACGGTAGGAGCAGTCTCTACTCGAAACGAGATTATGACTATTATTCGAGCAGCTAATACTAAGACTACTAAAGGCATCTTCATTGAAATTGGTCGCAATGACAAAGAGATCGAGAATGCCTTCCAAAAGGTAGCTAATCTCATTCTAGGTGAATTACATGTAGATAGCCTCTAAGGAAAGAGAAATACATATCGATAAGGATGTATCCTTATCGATAAGAAGAGTTAGCGGCGGAAGAGCGGACGGATATGGCTCCGTTTTTGCATAACTACTGGAGTTACATTGTAGTGATAACTGCAAGAGGTACAATTAGATCCGACATCGATCTTATAAAGTGGGACGTTATTGCGACTAAGAGTTCCAGTTATACTGGTCAAGCAATTAGAGTTACTGATAGTTAAAGAAAGTACATAAGTAGCTCCTTGGAAGTTATAAGTGTAGGTAGTTAAGCCGCCGGCTATGGAAATTTGCGGTGTTCCATAAACACCAAAAAGCGGATCGTTTGGAATGTTTAATATGGGACACTGAGTGCTATTTACCGGGATATTAGCCAGAAGATTAACGAGAATCTGGGCACCGGTACCATTATCTACCAGAGAGTAACCCACTCTCTGAAACCAGATTCGTCCTACTGCTGTAGGCATTAGGTTCTGTGTAGAACTACTAAGAAATAGTGTTTGAAAGGCAGGAGTAAAAAGAACGTCTTTCATAGGCAATATATCACTAACATAACCATTAGCGCCATTTATCATAGTTGGAGATTGGATAAGTTGCTGTCCGTAAGAACTAAGAAGGAACTGCTGTCCGGTAGGCGTGCCTAACCAAGTAACACCATCTGTGGTTAGAAGGAATTGCTGCGCCGCAGTCGTATTTAAAAACGAAGGTAGTTTCACCCAGATACTATCCAGACCTCCTTTGTTAACCAAATAGTCCCAACCATAGGTAGAAAGTGTGTAATTCTGACCGGCCAGTGATAAAAGAAAGTCTGGATGTTCGGTTAAATAATTCATCCCTTGGCTTGTTGACAGAAACCCATTACCGGCATAAGAGGAGAGAAAGAGGTAATCGTGCGCAGAGAAGATTACTTGCCCGCGAGACGAAGCTAATAAAGCTAAGCCTTGAGGGGAACTAAAGTAATCGTTGGCATTATTGGTTTCCAGATAGTTCTTGAAATAATTCCCGGTAACGAAATCTTGTAAGGATGAAATAATGCTATTCGAGAGAACAAAGATCGGTAATTGCGGCGAGGTCGAGCTGATAACAACATTATTTCCGATAACAGAGCCATTGAAAAGAAGTGTCTTATCAGAGGCCAGTTGGTACTCAAATGTACCGCTAGTCGGGCAAGAACTAGTAATCGAAAAACTCAATTGACCTTGGGGATATTGTTGGCTCAATGTTGTGGAAGTTCCATTATTAGTAGTTGTAATAGGTCCGGTGGGATTGCCCAGGAAACCGGAAGCCATATCGGGAATCGAAAGTAGATTACCACCGCAATAACCTGTAATAACTCGTTGAAGTGAAACCTGAAGTTCCGTGAACTGCATTTTATTCTCTGGCGAATAAAATTTAGTGTCTTTAAGATTCGTATTAACAAATCTTATTTCAATGAACTTTAACGAAATCTTATAAAGTTCATTGGATTCTATTTATAGTTGCATTCCTTGGAAGTAGGAAAAGATGAAAATCGCATTTAGATCAATGGAAAGAGCTCTTGAAAATCGCTTCATCGGTAAGATTTTAGTTTAATTCATACTACAACTTCGTAGTATGAATTCATTAAGGATAGCCGTCTAAAAGGCCTTCAGGGTTTCCTATCCAGCAAGCCTTTTTCCGAACGTTTTACAACTTTTCATTGTATTCCAAGTTCCCCTGATCTGAATGGACATTCACAAAATATACATTGAAAGTTCATTTCATGTAGATAGTCTCTGAAGAGAAGTAGATAAGAAGGTATTCTTATAGATGGAGTTAACGGATAGGGTCCTTAATGTCGGGGATGGAGTAGTGAACTCTTTTTATAGAGAGGGCGAACATGTGCTTTCTTTTGTGATAGAACGGTGGGAGTAATCGGAGTTACACTAAAGTAAGAGTTACACGGGGTAGCTGGGCCGGTACAACTAGAGGCCATACTAATATTATAAAGTTTAGTAGCTCCACGGCTAAATGTTCCTGTAACATTAAAGGCAGAAGTTGCAGCGTTTTGGTTCGTATTAATATTAATTACGAGATCCAGTACATATGTATTTGATTTGAACGTATAGGTGTACCTGTTGTTAGATCCATTAGTACTTTGAATTGGAGGTCCATAAAGACCTTGAAGCGGATCAGAAGGAACGGACATCGTAGGGATGTTAACGGGGAATCCGCCGTAATAAGCGTTATTAAAAGCGCCTATGTCAAAGGAACCCACTAATAAGTTAGTAAGAACTCCGGCGCCTGCCGTCGTAGCGTTATCTATGATGGTATAACCTATAGTGTCAAACCATACCTTACCCAGGACCGTATTTCTTAGTACTTGACCGGCAAAGCCGGAAATAAAGAAATTCCTCATAGCTGTATTATTCATAAGATTATTTTGTTGTAAGGAGGTAACAAACGACATGTTATTAGCTGCTTGCAAGAACGCAGATGACCGAAAGAAGGTTTGTCCTGCAGGGCTATTCAAGAACTGTTGTCCGTCAGATGAAGCTAGCCACGCAACACCCGCTGGCGTTGTGAGAAATGTTTGTCCCGCTGGCGTTGCAAGGAACCCTAAGTTGTTATTTATGTAATAAGTACCTTGAGAGGTGGTTAGATACGCAGCTGCCGCAGGAGACGATACGAACAGATAGTTAGGTAGCGAAATTATAATTTGGCCAGGAACGGTATTAAGATAACTCAATCCTTGAGGAGATGAAAAATAAGTAACTGCTTCAGGTGTGTTTAGATATTGCGCAAAGTAGCTAGTATTTATAAAGGTATTAAATCCAGAGATTGTGGCATTAGCAAGAATGAAGGTACCTAAATTGGGTGAAATATTAAGGTTAGTGATTTTACCCTGATAAATAGTTGCAGTAACGAGTACCCCGCTGGCTGTCGTTAACGAAAACGTTCCGTCAACATTAGAATTAATGCAATTGCCATATGGAGTAAAGATCAAGCGACTTGTCGGGTATTGCTGAATAAAAGAGCCGTCACCAGATTGAGTGATCGGTCCCGACGGATTCCCAAGAAATCCATTAAATGCTAATGTTGTAGAAGTTATTGTTCCGCTACAATAACTCTTTGCCATTGCCTGGATCTCGTTTTCGAGCTCAGTGAACTGCATTTTATTCCTCGCAAAGAAAAAAATCTCCATGGTCTAAATCCTTCTCCTTGCGGATTGAGACATTCTCGAAACTTCCATATTTATCTAATTTCAATGAAAAGTTGTAAAACGTTCGGAAAAAGGCTTGCTGGATAGGAAACCCTGAAGGCCTTTTAGACGGCTATTCACATCTTATTTATATTACAGAGTTGTAATATAAACTAAACTAGAAATTCGCTCAAGGGAATTTTAGATTCATCTTATCTCGATAAATACCGAAATAAGATGTAAATGAAGTTCATATAAAGATAGAATTCTATGAACTCCATCCTGGCAGTGAGATCGATATTCGTATAAATTCATGGAGATCACTGAAATTAGAACTTTGTGGATTTATACAATGTTCGTCAAACAAGCAGAAATAAACGAAGATGGTAATATTTAAAGTTATCGATTAGAACGAAGATTATGTTCGATAGGGATGGATTTCTTGGAATATAATGTGAAAATAGTCTCAATGGGATATTTTTAGTTTTGTTTATATTACAACTCTGTAATATAAATAAGATGTGAATAACCGGCAAAAAGGTCTTTGTGGGTTCTTAACCAGCGCGCCTTTTTTTCGGAGTTTTCTTCTATCTCATTGAATTAATGGAAATTATATAAAGATAGAATTCAATGAAGTTAATAGAAATAGAGGGAAAACGAAATAACTTATGATCTTCTTTTTACATTTGTATAGAGGCTTCTATACAAATGGTTTACTTACGATTCTTTCCCAGGGAATGGGCAGGGATTATCAGAATGCGTGGATTTTTTCCTTGGTGACGCAAAGCTGTAACCAGTTTACGATCAGCGGTTATTCCTTGGAAACCGAGTTTTTCACCGGTGGCAAAGAAAGTGCGGTCAACGGGTTGAATCCGTCGTGATACTTGAATCGTTTCATCATTCACATCCGGAACTACGACAATGCGTTTCTCTAACTCATAATAGCGTTCTTGCTCCTGTTCTAGGCCAAGTTTCATAATCGGCTTTACCTCCTTGTGAACTGCTTCACACATCAAAAAGTCATGATGGTGAACCAGATACTGCACAAAAGGTACTCGTCGCGCCGTGTTGGCCACAAAAGTAATAATAGCAGAGGTATCGAGGTTAAAGCGCATCGTCACGATTATCCTGGAGGAAAGCGATATCTTTTTCGTCAAAAGTCTCTTCTTCCTCAGAAGGTAGATCATCAAGAGAAATACGATCCTGGATACCAATACGTTTCAGATCGGCTTCCACTTGAGCAATGATTTCACGGGCAGCTAAATCGGGTTGATCGTAATCTTCACGAACGCAATCAAAGGAGCAGTAGCAGCCTTTCCAACCACCATGAACGAGCGGTTTTCTTACAGCATAATAGCGCTGTGCGATGCGCATTGAACAAACATCACAAGAGCCCGTAAACCAATCTACTTCCTCTTGTTCATAGATAACATCATCTTCTGGATCAACCACTTCAAAGCAAACACAAGTGAACATACGATCGCCCCCATAACGCGAACATACATGATCCGATGTTAGCGAAGCGCCATAGACGGCATTAGCAGGACCTAGAATACGAAAGAGTTCCTCTTCATATTGGAGATTACGATTGGTCCGATTGAGAAGGACATCTCGGAGGGCCGCCTTACGAAACTCCGGATCCATTTGTAACAGTTTAGCTCGTGCTTCTTTAATATCGTTAACGCCAATACCAATATCACGCATACCCGCAATAAGCAAATCGACTTCCTCATCTTCAGAGTTGGGTTGTTGTACAGAAGGAACTTCTAGAACTGGCAGCGGAATCTCATCCTCATAAGGAAGTACAGCCATAAAATTACGAACCCATTCTGGTTTACCTTTAAGAGGTGCATACCGCTGATAGTTGTTTTGAAGAACCTCTGCCACGGCATCATTACCTTCCTTCTCAGCTTGTTGATATAATTCGTGAACGGTCTTAGCATATTTATCGTTAATAGCGAAGATATCGATGGCACGCTGCGTGGCCGCGCTAACCTTATCACCTCCGTCATAACCAATAAGATCTTCGATAACTTCTACGAAGGTGTATTCATTGAGGTTAGTAGCGAGGAATCGCAAAGTCGCATCTTCTATTTCTGGTAATAGAAAGAGATAGCTAAAAGTTTGTATATTATGCACATCGTTATCTTGACCCAGTTGGTTGAAGTGAATGAGAATCTCACGGGCAATATCATTGCGCTTATACTTAGCACAGAGATTTAACCACAATACAAGAATACGATTCGATGCATCGATACTGATTCGAGCTAATGGGAGGCTCTCTAAAATCCGTATGAAAGCTTCCCGATCACCAGCGATAATGAGCTCCACTGCTACGCCAAGTAAGGTCTTTTCCATTTTAACAGACGTATTTAATTTTCCTTGGATGCTACTCAATTTGGGTTATATAATAAGAAACTCCTTATTATATAAAATGGAACAACTGGCTCTGGGACTGCGAAAGGAGACGCCGACTTCATTGGAACTTCGACAACTCATTCCTCTTAATATTACTCCCGATTTCGTTTTCCTGTGGCGCGAAGCGCTCCGTCGCGGGCATCTTAATCCTAATATGGCTCTAGTACAAGCTATCCACCAAGCTAAAAGTCGTAATTCGCTGCTGCTCGTAGCTTTAGCTCTTCGTTACGGAGCCAACGCTAATATGTATGTGGCAACACCACGTATTGGAGCTTTACATATTCTTGGCCATGTTTATGTCATCGTCACTCAGGATCTGGAGTTAGCAGATCTTATTACTATTCTTTTATTGCTTTCCGGAGCTCGTAGTATGATGCCGGCCTTCGATCCTTCCGGTGGCCGGATTCGAGAGGGAGAAATCTTTCATGATAAAGTTCGCATCAAGTCGCAAACGATTCGCGATTGGCTTCTTACTAACATCAATACAGATAATCTCGTAGGAAAGATTGAGGTGAATATAGCAGCCGCTCTGGCTCCGGATGTCGCTACGCAGATGGGCATTTTACTGAACGATGAAGATCTATTAGTTCAGAAACCTTTAGTAAACGATGAAATGGATATGGTCATTACTGCTTTCGCCGATAAACTTCTTGTTAAGGAGTTGCTGCCATCTCGCAATCAATGGATCTTTAATGGTCTCGACTATGCCGTTATGGAACAATCTATTAGTACCATGAATAAATTTGCGTTGGAGTATCTCCTTGCTGAAGGCATTCTACCTTCTTATCCGTTAGTTAATCAAATACTTATGGCTATTGCTACTACATCTAGTCAACTTATTCGGGATGCCTATGAGGAGATGTTATTGTTGCTAATTCGTAATGGTATTACTTTAGATCGGGAGCAAATAGCTCTTATTGGCGGTCGAGAAGGAGCTTTCATGCAAGAACTTCTCAAAGCTTACGAGGAACCTTATTGGAAGAAGAGCTGCCATCATAAAGGAGCTATCGACGAAAGATTACGAGGGCTGGCACTCGGGCTTAGTATCGATCCTACTCTTGAGAAACCGGCTGTTTGTAATATTCTTCGCGAGATTTCAGCGGCAGAGCCTGATAAATTGGTTGCTTCCGCTGTAAAAAGGCAGCAGCAGCGAATTTCTTCTAATCTAAGTCTCGTTTCCGAATATATCGATTCTAATCCGCCGCTTCTAGTTTGTCGCAATCGCACTCTCTTGCAAGATGAACCCTTTGAATATAGCGATTTGGAGTTAGCAACTTATCGAGATGAACAGGAAGTAGTTTGGTGTTTTACTTCCGATAGTTTCTCGGATCTTCTTGAGACTGGAATCAATCCATATAGTCAGCAGAAACTTCCCCAAAAGTTCCTAGAAGAACTTCGCTTGCAAATGGAAACATTGCAGCGCCTTGGTGTAAATTATTCTAATCCAGTCCCCTTCGCTAAGGCTCTTAAACATCTTCAAGAGGCCGATGTTATCGATAATCGAATAACAGATAAAATGGTAGCTGCGCTGATTTCTCTAGGTGCCCTTAACGGCTTTACAGAGAAAGAACTTCGCGATCTAACACCAGAGCGTTTAGAACTGGCGCTGGCTCAAATAGGTACCTATGTTAAATTAAAAGGCTTAACGAAAAATCAAGCCTTAGCCGCATTTGCTCATGCTACTAATGTTATTTTACGACAGAAGCCTCAACTGAGTACCAGTTTATTTCAGACACTTCGGAGTTGAACTATTCATCGGAAATATAAACCCCGATATTTTATCTCGGTGAAGATGTTAATGTTCTCTTTGGAATATCCTGCTTCTGATACCGGGATAAAATAAGAAATCCTAAATAACTCTCGTTTCCTCCGATATTTATGATCCCGTCGGATCCTAAATAACTATTTCTGTACTGCTGGGCACCAATATGTAGTCCTTTGATCTTTCAATGTAACTGTCTCTACGATATTGCCGTGCCAATCGGTCTTCCGTCCGTAAACCCGGCAGGGATAAGTTCCTTTACGTCCATAAGGATCCCAATAATTCTCGATCGTTAAACCGCCATTTTGATAACTCTCATCGATCGTTTCGAAAGTAATTATTCGTAAACATTCCTTTTCTCCATCGGCCAAGGAGCCTAAACTTCGATAAGGTGAGATAGCCGCTCGATAAAGAATCTCCGATTTAAGATAGTTGCCGATACCAGCGAAACGTTTCTGATCTAAGAGAAAGTCGCCTATTTGTTTACCTTGTAATCGTTTATTACTTAATTCTTTGTTCCAGAGCTCTGCAGTAACGAGATGGCGTTCGCTGAGAAGACAGGGACCCACATCGGAGAGAAGGTCGTGAAGTTCCTTAATACTAAAAGCAATTGCAATTCCTCCGAAACCACGAGCATCGTCGTAATATAAGGTTTTTCCATTATCTAATTGCATAGTAACATGGGTGTGACCGCCTCTTTCCCAGCAGAAACGACCAGTCATCCCCAAAGAACAAACAAGGAAGATATCACCATGAAGCCAAATTACGATCTTCTTACCCTTGACTGAAATAGCTGTAATTGGTAAAGGTAACAATGGTTGCAATCGTGTATAGCCAGATATGTTTTTCTTGTGTACACTGTTAATACGCTTCTCTTCATAAGCTAACGAAATGAAACTTCTTTCCGGAAGGAGGTCGCGGCTTAAGGATTCACCTACTACACGAACTTCGGGCCCTTCCGGCATTTTATTGTTGGAAAAGTTCCAAAGAACCTCTATCAAAACTTTAATTCTCCGTTATTTAAACAGATGGGGTACGAAGCTTATCTCATTGTGGCTGTTAGTGGAGTTGTTGATCGCTTCGCGATCCTAGAGACTTTGGAGCCTTTCATTGATTTAGAAGAACGATCTAAACTTAACGCTTATTTGCGTTATAGGTTGTTTTTATTCTTGTTATCTAAACAACAAGAATAAATAAGGATATCTTAACTGGTCCATTCTTGATGATAGTTCTTCATTAGCGAACTTTCGAGGTCACCTAAGTTTTCGGTAAAGTAAGCTTCTAGCTGATCATCGTGTTCGGGGTATTCATTGTGATGGCGTTGGACCGCGCCTTTCTTTTCTTGTAAAACTTCCTTCATGATAGCTAATTCTTTTTCGAGTTTAAGAATACGCTCGGCTACTTTGACGCCATCATAGAGCATCCGTGCGTAAAAGGGCAACGTTGTAGGATCACTCTCTTGGGCTAGTTTTGCCTCGAAATCGTCTATGAGTTGCTGACGAATCTTCTCTTGTTCTCGTAAACGTTTTTGAAAGGCATTAATATCCGAATCCAGCGATTCCGGTTTATTGCGGAGACGGGAAGGTGAACAACGAGTAGCTAAGGTAGTCCATTCCATAGCTCCAACTACGAAAACAGAATGGTGACCAGTTGCTTCTTCAACGAAATTACGATATTCCAGGGCTTCTCTTTCGCCATTAAAACTCCGAAGAGCCATAGCATAGGCAAAGATTTCGCCTTCTACTTCATGCGTATAGGGAGCCGAAGGTAAGAAATAAGCCAGGACGAAATACTTCTCACTAGGGTTTCGTGAGAGTTTGGTCATAGCCAAAAGGGGATTGATGCGCTGTTCCATCTTTTCTCTTCCTATAACGTTCATTTGAGTCGAGATCAAAAATCCAGCCCATTAGGAAATGGAGGATTTGCGCGGACCTACTCCCATTTCTAATTGGATTATCAAAGATGTGCTTCTAGCATCTTCTTACCCAGCCAAAGACGATCCTGTCCTTACACGACGATGGATGGACGCCCTTATGAAAAAGACCGACATTAACATGTTTGTTTCCCTAATGGAACCGGGTGATCGGCTTGGGCTTTTAGCCTACGAACCTTATGTCATCGGACGAGAAATCGACTATCAAACACCCTCTTACCTAGTTCAGGCTCCCAGTCCCTACTATGATCGTATTGTAACCTTTGCTAACTTTCCCATTCGAGATCGTCACGTTACCACCGATGCTAATATTCTCGCTTTAGCAGAACAGGTCCAGGGAGCTATTGAGAAAGGCTATCGGGTACTTATCCATTGTAAAGGAGGGAAAGGACGTACTGGAACGCTCATATCAATCCTATTATGTCGATATTATGGTTATACGGCCGAGGAGGCTATGAAGCGTGTCTATCATGCTTATAATTTCCGGGAACGAAAAGGCCGCTACCGTATGCGGCTTACCAAAGTACAACAGGAACAAATTAGACGTATTTGTTCAACTGAAGCATCTTCTACTTAAATGAACTTCCCCATTTTAAGGTTAGAGGACAGTTCTTATAAACTTTCTTTATATAAGGCTATGCCTTATATAAATCTTTTGTATTATACCCCCGTAGAACCGAAACCACCTTCATCACGCTTCGATACTGTTAGATCATCAACTTCGGTTAACTGGAAGGTATGATAACGCTCGAAGATAAGCTGAGCAATGCGATCGCCTTTCTGGATCTTGTAACTTATAGCTGGATCCAGATTTTGGAGAACTACCTTAATTTCACCGCGATAGTCCGAATCGATAACACCAGCTAATACATCCAATCCATGCTTCCAAGCAAGACCACTTCGCGGTGCAATACGGCCATAGTAACCTTCCGGAATAGCCATGGAAATTCCGGTACTAATAAGTCGTCGCTCGCCGGCCGGCAAGAAGATCTCTTCATTAGCACAGAGATCGTAGCCGGCACTACCATTAGTACCACGACGAGGCAGAATAGCACTTGTAGAAAGCTTAACGCAAAGAGATTCCATTTCTCTTATGGAAAGAAAGCGGAACTCTCCGGCAGTTTTAAGCCATTCTTTAATAAGTTAATCCATGCAAATATTATTTGTATGGACTTAATGTTTATCAACATAGATGTATCTTCGAGTACTACGTGCGTCGTTGTAATATACAACAGGCCGAAGAAGCTTTTGTACGCTTGAAGCTTCAAAAAGAGGATATTCTTGCTATTAGATTCGATATTACGTGTGAATATCCTCGGTCCTTGGCTATGCTAGACTGGCTTTTCAATATCTGCAACACCGATCTCATTTACGCTTCCGGTGGGTTTTATTACTTGCAATTAGTGAAAAATCGCCGATGCTGCTACTATTCGGCGCTACGGTTTTCTAACACAATCACCGCGAAAGAAAACTTCTCTGTTACACAACATGGTATACGGGGCTCTTCTTGCTCTTTTGAACTATTTCTATAATATTCTACAGATCGAGACCGAAGATTCAGCTATCGAGACTTTCCTGTGGAGGCACAATCCCGAAGTTATCGAATGGTTCTTTCAACACTGTCAGCCTTCCAAATATATTATGCCATATGTTAGTCTCTTTCGCGCAAAGACCTTAACTCACGAACAGAAGATGAGCCTTGCCCAGCACTGTGCCAAGACCGGCCATTAACCGAAAGATGACCTTAACACACTTTTGGTCGCGAGTGAAATGAGTACTCCGGAAGATCTCGTTTATTACGACTTCCTTAAGAAGTTGGGTGCTCTGATATCCATTAATGCTTATGCCCGCGCTTTTGCAAAGCCATGATTTTCCTCGAATGAAGTGGTTACAACAGAATATTCATTATGATGGGTCTTGGAGTCTCTGGCAAGCGGTAGTGGGCGGAGAGTACATCCCCAAAAGTAGATCAACGGAGAATATCTATGAAATTATCGACTGGATGCAGGAGAAATACCCTGTAAAGCTTCCGAAGCATCGGTTTGGCAGTCCTGTATATTACTATGACATCAAGCCTGTTAATCACGGACTCGAATTCATTTCACCTATCTTCGATTATATTGCATGACTGCATCCGGAGATTCTCTAAACATATACATCATAATATCCTTAAGGATATTATGACGTTAAAGCTGTTCCAATATTTCGACATCACGATTGGTGAATCGGCCATTGAAAGTAAAGATTATAGGCTTATTACATCGAATAAGGATTTCCTGGCAAGTGGCAATTAATTGGACTTGATAGTAGTCGAATTGTGATGTTATAATAAGCTGACAATTAGCTTCGGGGAATTTGGCTAATAGAGAGGTATAAGCCCGCTCGAAAGTAGCTTCATGTTGATTGACACCTACTTTGAGTAAGCCGAAACGATTTCCAAAGCCAAAGAGTAATCGTTCGAACCTTATGACCTCGCCCTCTATTTTTTAGAAAGCACTCGAATATTCTTAAGACTGAATTTTTTCTTTCTTTCTTTGAAAAGAGCTTAATTATGTTGCGCCTTTACAAGCATTTTGAGTTCACGAATCCCCGGACGGGTGTAGTCTCCCCGATTATCTTCGAGATTTACTATGAAGACTTTCGCGAAGAAAATGTCGGCGCCCTCATCGAAGACTTCAACAAGCGGTTCAGCAGTGATCCTAAAGGCGAGAAACAAATCCTGGCCTACTTCGTGGAATCTCATCCGGGTGTTTTTATTCTACGAACTGTAGGTAAACGCGGTTTCCGAGGATTGTGGTCACAAGAAGGCGCCGATCCTCTCTCACGAGAGGAATTCCTGCGGTTATTGGAAAGATCTCGTGAACTTCTCTTGTACAAGATTCTGGCCTTGGGGCGATACAAAATCACAGAGGAACTCCGCCAACTTCTCTATGAGTATATCTCGCCGAGTGATCCGCTCTGGGAAAAGATTGTGAAACGTTTGGGACCACTGTCAGAGTCACTACCCCAACAACATGATCCTGCTGTTCTTTACCTCAACGAAAAGTTGCTGATACGGCTGGAGGATTTT
>ENA-UOVV01001922-UOVV01001922.1-compost-metagenome-genome-assembly--contig:-NODE-1922-length-13165-cov-3.722197_pt1 | contig 13165 bp, 11 predicted proteins | sample MGYA00238155_ERZ761577 | MGnify/ENA primary metagenome ERZ761577 (study PRJEB28898, sample SAMN06268775) | compost metagenome | isolation source: Emeryville, CA | place: USA:Emeryville, CA | collected...
CCGCCAGCACCTTCTCGCGCGGCAGGCCCGGCAGGGCAAGGTCGCGCTCGACCTGCTCCCGGATACGCGGCAGGGCACGCGCGAAGGCGAGCATCCTCCCGAACTTGGCATCGTTACGCACCACGCGCCACTGAGGATGGTAGCGGTACTGCTTGCGCCCCCGGGCATCACGCCCGGTCGCCTGGATATGCCCCTTCGGGGTCGGGCAGATCCAGACATCGGTCCATGCGGGGGGTATTCCCAGCGCCGCGATGCGCCGCTTCTCCTCCGTATCGCGCAGCAGCGCGCCATCCGGCAGGTAGTAGGCGAAGCGCCGTCCCACCCGCTTCCGGGTGATTCCCGGCTTCGTATCGGTTACGTACCGCAGCCGGGCGGCACGTGCCGCCTCCACCGCCGTTGCGGAATCCCGTCCTGTTCGCGTGACCATCCGTTTTCTTCCTCTCCTGCTCTGGATGTACGCAGGAAGGGTGGTCTGCCAAACTAAAACGGATGCGTCACGCCTCCGGGGCCAGTTCGCGCCATCGGTCAAGCCACTGAAACACCGTCTCCACGAACTCCGCATGACTCCAGGTCAGCGGGGCCACCGTGATGTTCTCCCCCGTGTAGGGGTTGAGCTGCTCGGGCAGGACGCCGGAGGGGAAGGCGTATAGAACCGTGCGCTCCAGCAGGTCGCGGGGCTCGTTCAGGTCGGCGCGGCACCGGGCGGTAGCGATGTACCACTGCGCCCGCCACAGGGTACAGATAACCCAGGGGTTGCCAGGAACACTCTGCAGGTCGTCGCTCACGCGCCCGTAGTAGTCGCCCTCGTAGCGCGCCATGCCACCGATGTGCGTCCGCACCCAGAGCCGTTCGTTCACCTGCTCCATCGTGGAGCGGACGCGCCGGTCGTCCACGGGCAGCACGCCAAACTGATACAGCGCATGGAGCGAGGCGTCCTGCGTCATATCCAGCCATGTATGCCCGCCGGGCTCCTCCACGAGGCGGCGCGCATAGCGTCCGTGCTCCTCCGCCCAGAGATGGGCGTTCATGGCCGCCAGCATCGACTCCGCCCCCTCGATGTACGCCGCCTCCCGCCCCCCTTCGCCGAACAGCGCAGCGAACTTCGCGCTCGCGCGCAGCGCCGCGATCACGGTGCAGACGGTATAGGTGTGGACGCCGCGCCGCTCCTCCCACAGATCCCACGAAGGCAGAGGCAGCCCCGTGCGCTCATCGCGGTAGGACAGCAGGAAGTCGGCGCAGGGCCGCCCGAACGTCCGCCAGATGTCCTCGACGAACTGAAACTCGCCGTGGCGCTCGTGGTGGTGCCACAGCGCCCAGATCGGCAGCGCGGTCTCGTCCTCCTGCAGCGGCGCCTCCGGGGTGCCGTCCGGCGCCAGAAACGAGTGCCAGGAGGAGCCGACCGAGCCGTCCGGGGCGTACTTGTGCATCAGCGCCGCCCGGTCGCCGGGCAACACGGCCTGGCAGAAGGTGAAGAACCGGCGGGTGAGTTCGCCGTATCCCGCGCGGTCCAGCGCATGCGCCACCAGCGCCCCGTCCCGCGGCCACATATAGGAGTAGTGGGCGCGGTTTGTCTTCATGATATCGGTGTCGTTGGCGGCCAGAATGGCGCCGCCATTGTCAATCTGGGTGCGGATGATGAGCAGCGAGCGGTGGAACAGCCCGCGAACGCGCGGCGGCAGGGGCGCCAGGAAGTCGGCCTGGCTCTCCCGCCGGGCGGGAGTCGGCCCGGCCGACCAGGCGCGCCAGTGCTGGTGCGTGGACTCCAGCGCGGCATCGAACCCTTCGGCGTTCAGGGCGTCCTGCAGGCGCATCACGGCCTCGCGGGTGGGGCCGACGCACAGGTACAGGTAGAATGTCGCCCGGCCCGCGGCCGGGAGCGGCCCGCGGACCCCCACGGCAGAGTCCACCGAACCCTGCGCGATGGGGTTGCCGGAGAGTTCACCGTCCTCGCAGTCAAGCCAGGTGCCGGCCATTCCCTCCAGGCCCTTCATACCGCAAGCGTAGCCGGCAAGACCGTCGCCGGCTTCGTTGCGCCCGGAAAACAGGAGGTAGTTCCCCCACTTGTAGTGGATGACGGCGCGGGCGAAGGCGTCGTAGTACGCCGTATCGCCGATGTCCGTCTCGCAGATCACCGTATCGGGGGCCCAGAAGAGGCGTACCTGGCGCTCGTCCGGACGTCGGTTGACCACGGTCACGCGCCGCAGGAAGCAGTCGGCCCGGTGGTCCACCGCGTCCGCCACCTCCAGTTCGATGTCCAGACCGTCGTGCCGCAGGCGGCAGTCGGACACGAGGGAGCCGTCCCGATAGCGGATATCCCGCACCCAGGAGTCGTCGATCCAGGCGAACCTCCCGTCCACCCAGACACCGAGCCGAACCCGGCGCCCGGACAGGTGGTTAAACAGGCCGACATGGGGCCAGTACAGGTCGCGCAGGAAGAGGTCCCGGTCGAGGCAGACAAGGAGTTTTCCGTTTCCGAGGACGATGTCGCGGGGCATGAGGTCGTGCGTTCTCCCCGGGGAATGTAGCGCGAATCCCCCCCGCCGTCAAGGGGAGCCTTGACAGGCCCGGCGAAGCGTGGCATCATCCGGAAGAACCGGTTCTACCGCTTATGGCAGTCTCCATCCGTGACGTTGCGGCTTCTGCCGAGGTGTCGGTCGGCACCGTGAGCAAGGTGCTGAACGACGTCCCTTCCCGTATCTCGCCCGCAACCCGGGCGCATATCCGGGAGGTCGCCGCACGCCTGGGCTACCAACCGAACCGCCTCGCCCGCTCGCTTGGACGTCGGCGCAGCGACACCATCGGCCTGATGGTCTCTGGCCTCCAGAACCCCTTCTTCGCGGACCTGGCCGAGACCGCAGAGCGGGTGCTGATGGAGGCCGGGTATCAGGTCTTTCTGGAGGCGGCGCCCTCGGGGCACGGCACGTACACCCGCCACAGCAAGCTGCGCGGATGGCCGGTGGACGGCGTTCTAATCTGGGCGGACGCACACGAGTCCACCGCCGACTACCTGGGACCGGCCGCCGACTCCCTCCCCGCCGTGTACCTGGGCTACCCGCGCCCGGGCGAGCCAAGCGCCGATGTGGTCGCCTATGACCTGTACGGCGGCGGGCGCCTGCTAACCGAGCACCTGCTGGCGCGCGGGCACGGTCGCCGCCGGGGACTCCTGTGCATCGCGCCGATTCGCGCCGGAGGCGTACAGGAGCCGGGCGCCCCGCTCCCCGCAGGGGAGATCACGAATGCACGCCTCCGGGCGTTTCTGGACGTGTGTCGCCGGGAGAGCGTCCGCGCGGAGTTCCTGCCCCTGCCGAACTGGGAGGAGACACGGGAGGCGGGGGACGCCCTCGGGGAGCAGATCGCCGCCCGCCCGCCCGAGGAGCGTCCCGACGCCGTGTTCTGCCATAACGATGTGGTGGCCGTCGGCTTCTACCGCGCGCTGCGCCGGGCGGGCCTGAAGGTGCCGGGCGATATCGCTGTGGCGGGCTTCGACGACACCCGCGAGGCACGTTACCTGGACGATCCGCTAACCACCGTGGCGACCCCGGCCGCCCCGATGTGCCGCACGGCCATCGATCTGCTGCTGGAGCGTCTCCGCGGCGACCGCGGGTTGGAGGAGGGTCGGCAGATTCTCCTGCCTGCCACCCTGGTCCCCGGCGGCACAACCTGAGAAGTCAAACGTCTCGTCAACCGGGCGCGTGCGGATGCTCCTGAAGAGCCACGAGCAGTTTATCCCAGCGCTCCGCGTGCGCGTCGGACACCGAGACCATCGCGGAGTTGTGGGCAAGCTCGGAGGCAGAGAAAACGGCTCTGATCCAGGGAATGACCGACGAGGAAGTCAGCCGTATCCCCTTCGAATACAGAGCGGAATGTACGCATTCCCCTCAGAGTGAGGCGGAAGAGAACCGCGGCCTCAGCGATTCTCCCCTTATCTTCGCGGGTCCGGGGCTGCTCTAGAGAGGTCAGTCTTTTCACGCATCTCTGCCTCCCGGCAACAAAAAAGGCCCCGGAACCCATCGGGCTCCTGGCCTTTCCTTGCAATCCTCTGATTCCTCAATCGGGGCGACAGGATTCGAACCTGCGACCTCTTGAACCCCATTCAAGCACGCTACCAAACTGCGCCACGCCCCGAAATCAGCGGTTACTTTGTATCGCACTCAAGACCGCCTGTCAACCATTATTCCAGGCACCGGAACTTGCCTGCCTGAACCGGTGTCCCTATGCTTGGCGCTGACATCCCCCCGGGTATAGGGGGTATACTGAAGGGGCCGTTCGGCACGCGCCACCCGAAGTCCTCGGAGAAACAATGAACGATCCGTCCACGCTCGACCCTTCCGCGAAAGCTATCCTCGAAGGTTTGAAGTCCCGGTTCCCCGATTCGCCGTTTCTGGCGCTCGGCCAAACCGCTCTTTGGGACGAGCCGACGAAGGCGGCATTCCGCCGCGCGCTGGATGAGGTTTGGCCAGACGCTCGCCTGATCGCCGCCGCGCACGACACCGACTACTTCGCCAAGCTCCCCGGCTACCGGGTGGAGCAGCACGAAGGAGCGAAGTACGCCCTGGTCCCCCATGACGACGCCGCAACGCGCGGCCTGTGGTCCGCGGCCGGCGAGATGAGCCGCCTCTTCGGAAGCGAAGATGTATCCGACCGACACCGGTTGGAGGCCACGGCAGGGGTCTCGCTGCACCGCGCCCTCTACGGCGCCGAGGAGCCGGAAGCGCTCCTCTCCGAACTCACGGCCGCCTGGGGATGGACCGGCCTTCTGCACACCGAGCAGGAACGCAAGATCGCGCAGGATATCCCCCTCCGTGACATCCTGCCGACCCTGCTGGAGCAGATCGAGTGGGCGACGGAGGGGAGCGTAGAGTGTATCGCCGACGCGCGGCGGGCCGCCCGTGCCCGCGAGGTCGCGGCGACGCTACGGGGGTGGGTGGAGACGTTCGCGCAGAACCACCCGGAGGCAAGCCTCACGGACGCGTACTGTGACCTTTTCCCGCGTCTGTATGCCCTGCTCCTCGGGCGCCCTGCCTCCAACCTGTCCACCTCATCCACGCTCCGGCTCCTGCGCTTCAACACCGAAACCGCCTCACTCCCCCGCTTTGCCTTTGCGGACCTGTTCTTGAGCCCGATCACGCGCGCCAAGGCGATAGACGCCTACAACCTCGCGGTGGCCGGCACCGAGGTCTATACCCTCGACCGCTTCGGCGTGGGGGCGCTCCCGTTCGATCTGGTGATCCCGGGGCAGGGGCGTGGAACGCTGCGTATCCTCGGGGACGGAACCGTCCGCGTGGATACGCCTGTCCCGGTGACCCTCTGTGACGCGCGCTGTAACCTGGCAAGCATCGAAGGGCTGGCGGGTCTGGTGGAGCGCGAACTGGGGCCTGACGTGGCGCTGGTGGGCAAGGCGGTGACCCTGATCCCCATGCTCGCCGCGGAGTTCTTCCTGGTGTTCCACGAAACGGCGTCCTCCTACACCGTGCGGACGCGCGATGTGCTGACGCGCATGGCGGAATCCGGCGTCCCGCTGCCCGCGCTGCGCCCCATCGTCCGGGTCCGCTACCACACCTGGGACACCCTGGAAGCGGTCCCGGTGAGCGCGGAGGAGGGCGAGACGGACGTGCTGCGACTCCCGGAGTTTCTGGCGCAGGCGTTCGGCCGCGAAACTATCTCCTTCTCCCACTTTGCCAACTGCTGGCGGTACGCCCTCGGAAAGGCGCAGGCCCATTTGGAAGAGCTTTCCCGGCTCCGCTCCCCCCGCGATCTGCTGGCCTTCCTGGCACAGGCGGAGGGCGACGGCTGGGCCGCAAAGGCGCAGGAGTACGAGTCCGCGCGCCTGCGCCTCCTGTCGCTCTGGAACCGCGCGGAGGCGATCCAGGGACGCGTCTACACGCTGTACGACCAGGTGCGCCGCGTCCGCGCGGAGACCGTCGCGCTGGAGCGGGAAAAGGGCGACGACTTCCGCGCCCGCGTCTGGCCCCTGCGTGAGCGGATGCTCGCGGCGGCCTCCGAGGAAGAGGCGGCGAAGTGGGCGGCGCAGATCGAAACGCTTCAGGCGGAGCGCGCCGCGCGCTACGATCTTGACATCGCGGGGCGCCGGTCTCAGGTGCGCTACGCCCTCGCCACGGTCCGCGAACTGAAGGCGGAGCGGTTGGCGATCGAGCGCGGCCCCGAGGCCGAAGCCGCCCGCGAGACGCTGCGCCGGATCGAGGCGGAGGCCGAGCGGGCGAAGGCCCGGCGCGCCCGAAACGCCCTGCAGGCCGTCTATGGCCTGCCCCATACGAACTATCGACCGTCCGCCTGGTGGTTCCCGCTCGTGGACGCATCCGGGACGTGGTTCGCACGCCTGGCGGAGACGGCAGAGTATTCGCTGGAGCCCCTCTCCCCTGGGGTTCCCGCGTCGACAGAGGCAGTGGAGGCAGCGGAGGCGTAATTGGGTCGGTATCCCTTCACGAAGATGCAGGCGGTGGGTAACGACTTTGTGGTCGTGGAAGAGTCGGACTGGCCCACAGGGACGGATTGGCCCGCCGCCGCGATTCGGCTCTGCGACCGAAAGTTCGGTATCGGCGGCGACGGCCTGCTGACTGTGTCCCCCGCCGGTACGGCGGATGTGCGGATGCGGATGTACAACCCGGACGGCACGGAGGACATGTGCGGCAACGGTCTGCGCTGCGTCATCCGCCTCGCCCGTGAGCGCGGCCGGATCCCCGATGCGGGGCGCGTGGAAACGCTCTCCGGGCTGCGTGCCTATCAGATCCGGCCGGACAGCGTCATTGACACGGACCTGGGCATTCCTCGCTTCGCCCCGCCGGATCTGCCTATGCGCGCAGCCGGAGAGCGCGTGGTGGACTTCCCGCTGGAGGTGGACGGCGAGACGCTGCCGGTGACGGTGGTCTCCACGGGGACCACGCACACGGTCCTCTTTGTGGACACGCTTCCGGACGACGCCCGGTTCTTCCGCCTGTCCCCCCTGATTGAGCACCACCGCCTCTTCCCCGCGCGCACCTCCGTCATGTGGACCCGCGTGGCGGGGCCGGACGCCCTGGAGTTGCGCATCTGGGAGCGCGGCGCGGGCGAGACACTGGGCTGCGGCACCGGCTCCTGCGCAGCGGCGGTCGCCGCTCATGTCAAGCGCCTGGTCACCCGCACCACGGTCAACGTCCGCTCCCGCGGCGGCGACCTTCAGGTGCGCTGGGACCCTACGCGCGAAATGAACGTCCACCTGATTGGCGGCGCAGAGACGGTCTACACCGGCGAGGTCGCCCTCGATGCCGAAGGTTGAGCTTCAGGGAGCGCCGGAGCCGTTTGCGCTGCTGAACCGGGTGCCCATCCGAGAGTGCGGGGAGCCACTGGTGGACCTGCGGGACGCGTGCCCCACCGTGATGCTGCGCCCCGGCTGCCTGCCCTACCTGCGGCAGACCGCCGCGTCGATGCTGAACCGGGCTCAGGGAAACCTCCCACCGGGCTACCGCTTCCTCGTCTCCACGGCGCTGCGGACCCTGAAGATGCAGGCGGATATGTACTGGGCCAACTACCACCGCCTACAGCGCGAAAAGCCGCACCTGCCCACCTCTGCTCTGCGCCGCATCACCAACAAGTACTTCGCGCCGCCGGACGCCAAGGCGCCGCCCGGCCACACCACCGGCGGGGCCGTGGACGTGGCGCTGCTGGGTCCAGACTTCCAGGTGCTGGACGTGATTGCGCCAACGAAGGGCTGGGAGGCGGCGTACACCTGGTCCGATCTGATCGGCCCGGAGGCGAAGCGCAACCGCATGCTGCTGATTGAGGCGCTGCTCGCGGCCGGCTTCTCGAACTGCCGCGACGAATGGTGGCACTGGTCCTACGGCGATAACGCCTGGGCGGTCCGGACCGGCTGCGCCGTAGCGGTGTACGGCCTGATCGCCCCGCCGCCCGACCACACGTATGCCGGGAGCCGCCACGGCCCCTCTGATCGACTGGGATATGCCACTCGCCGCCGCACCGGGGAGTGACGAAAACCGATAGACGGCCGGCCACCGGTCGTGCTACAATGGAGGCACTATGCCAGCGTTGCACAAGACCCGTTTGTCCGCCCTGGTGACGGTGCTCACCCTTGCCGTCCTGGCGCCCGTCGCTGCTGTCGCGCGCGCCCAGACGGCTGCGGCGCCACCCGCCGCCACCCTTCTCCAGGTGGATGGCATTACCAACCGGACCATCGATAAGCTCTGGGATCGCACAGACTACTACTGGCACGACGGAGATTACAACCGTATTGTGGGTCTGATACGCGTTGTGATCGAAGCCGACCCCGAATTCTACGAGGCCTACAGCGTGGGCGCCTGGCTCCTGTGGAGTATGGGCGACAAGCCGGCTTCCAACCGTCTCCTGGACCTGGGTGTCCAGAAGGGCAAGAACAAGTGGATGGCCCAGTACAACTTCGGCGAACTGCTCTTTGTGCGCCGTGAGTTCAAGGATGCCATCCCCCATTTGAACTTCGCGATCCAGCACGCGAACGCCCCGGCGCAGGCGTGGAAGATGCTTGCCCACTCCTATGAGAAGACGGGCGATGTCAAGAAGAGCGCGGAGCTGTGGCGCACCGTGGTGAAGCGGTTCCCCAACGATCAGGCGGGCCCGTCGAACCTCGCGCGCGTGGAGAAGAAGCTCCAGGGTGGATAACCCCGTCAACCCGCAGGAAGAAGATCGGCCCGAGCCGGACCGACGTGTTGAGGCCCCGCCGACGCCGGAGAGGGGCCTTTCCGTTCCCGCCACTCTCTGGATCTGGCTGGCGGTGCTCCTGGTTACCTTCGTCGCCCCCTACTTCAGCAAGGCGAGGACCACCGGGCAGGAGATCACCCAGGAGTCCGGCCTGACCACGAAGATGTTCCAGCGGGTGCTTCAGGCAGAGCTGCACACCCGCATCTACCTTCTCTTCCAGACGAAGGTGATACAGGACGTGCTCCAGCAGCAGTCCGCTCCCTCCCCGGCGCCCGACGGAAAGCCCAAAAGCGGGCAGGCCGAAGCGGCGCTGGGCGCGGGTCAGCAGGCGCTGGAGGCCATTCGAAGCTTTCAAAGGGTGGCCTCCGAGAGCAAAGGCCCCAACAGCGCCCGGAAGGCGCTGATACTCTCGGCGATGGCCTCGCCCCCGGAATTCGCCCCAGGGCCGTTCATCGACAACACCCTGGTCCCGCTTCTGCGCGAGAACGGCGCTTCCGCCGCGGAGGTCGCCGCCGAAGCGGCGCTCTGGCGCTCGCTGTATGTGCCCGGCGCCGCGCCCCCCAAAGACACGGCAGCGGCGGCGTCCCGAATCGGCGCCATGCCGCTCACCATCCTCACAGACCGCGCCCTCTACGACCTGTACACGCGCGCCGGGGAGACGGAGAAGGCGGAGGCGGCGCGGGAACGCCTCGACCGCAAAGCCCTGTCCCAGGGGCTGCGCATCATCGCTCTCAACCTTAGCATCTTTTTCGTGGGGCTGCTGGGGCTCATCGCGCTGACCGTGTTCCTGATCGCCTGGCGACGAGACCGGTGGAGCATGGTGGCGCGCGTCCCCACCCAGCCACAGCGGATGACCTGGGGCGATCTGCTGGATGTATTCGTCTTCTATCTTGCGATAAGCCGCGGGATAGGCTTCGTTCGTCCCTGGCTGATACCGGATACCGCCCTCTCGACCGCTGCCCTGGCGGCGATTCTGCAGGCGCTCACGGGAGGACTGGGGATCGCCTACGCGGTGTGGCGCGCCCACCAGCGCGGCACCACGCTGCGCGACCTGGGCGTACGCAGCCGCAACCTCTTTGGCGACATCGGCTACGGAATTGTGGGATACGGCGCGGCGCTTCCGATCCTCTTCCTCCTTTCGCAGATCAACCAGTTCCTCTTCCGGAACAACACGTCGGCCACGCCCAACCCGGTGCTGCCGCTGCTCGCGGGCGAGCAGGACGCGGCGATGCGCTTCGTGATCTTCCTGCTGGTTTCGGTCGGCGCGCCGCTCTTCGAGGAGTTCTTCTTCCGGGGCGCGCTGTTTTCGGGCCTCCGCACGCGCTTCGGCTGGGTCGCCTCGGCCGCGATCTCCGGCGCCATCTTCGCCATGGCCCATCCGCCCTCGGACTGGCTCCCAATCTTCGGGCTCGGGTTTGTCCTGGCGACACTGCGGGAGATGCGTCAGAGCCTGGTACCGGGCATCGTGACGCACTTCCTCCAGAACTCGATGGCCTACGTGCTCATGTCGACGCTCTTCAGCCGTTGAGTCAGGAACCTTTGCAGAGACGGATTGTATGTCGGATGTGGTCGTACGTGTTCGGGTGACGCCGCGGGCGGACCGCAACGCTGTGGTCGGCTGGCGGGCAAGCGACGGGGTGCTCCTGCTGCGCGTTTCCGCCGCCCCGGTGGACGGCGCGGCGAACCGCGCCTGCACGGAACTGGTAGCCCAGGCCCTTGGCGTCCGTAAGTCTACAGTAACGCTCGTCGGAGGCGCGACCGCCCGCGACAAACGTTTTTCGGTGACCGGCCTGACCGAAGCAGAGTGTGCGGAACGCCTCGCACGCCTCCCCCACGTCGGCGACGGCGCGGCCGGTTGACCTCCCGCGGAAAGTGATAGAACAGAAGACATGAGCAGCAGCGAAACGGTAGTGACAGACAAGGTCTACGATGTGATCGTCCTGGGCAGCGGCCCGGCGGGGCTGACAGCGGCCATCTACGCCGCTCGGGCGAACCTGGACCCGCTGGTGCTGGAGGGGCCGGTGCCGGGCGGGCAGTTGACCATTACCACGGATGTCGAGAACTTCCCCGGCTTCCGCGATCCCATCGCCGGACCGGACCTGATGGACGCCATGCGGGAGCAGGCGAAGCGCGTTGGCGCGACGATCAAGGAGGGCTGGGTCCACAAGGCGGACCTGTCCCACCGCCCGTACGCGCTGTACACCCACGATAACCAGGTCTACCGTGCGAAGACGCTCATCATCGCGACCGGTGCGGACGCCAAGTGGATGGGCCTGCCCAGCGAGGACGCCCTGAAGAACAAGGGTGTTTCCGCGTGCGCCACCTGCGACGGCTTCTTCTTCCGCGGCAAGGATGTGGTGGTGGTCGGCGGCGGCGACACGGCTATGGAAGAGGCGATGTACCTGACGCGCATGTGCCGCAGCGTCACCGTAATTCACCGCCGCGACACCCTGCGCGCCAGCAAGATCATGCAGGAACGCGCCTTCAAGAACGAGAAGATCCGCTTCCTGTGGGATACCGTCGTCACGGAGATCCTCGATGTCAACGCGGGCAAGGTGACGGGGGTACGCCTGCACAACCTGAAGACCGACGAGGTCTCGGTGCTGCCCACCGACGGCGTCTTTGTCGCCATCGGGCACAAGCCCCAGACGGACCTCTTCAAGGACCAGTTGGACCTGGATGACAACGGCTATATCTGCCTGACCAAGGGCACCCATACCGGCATCCCCGGCGTCTTCGCGGCGGGCGATGTCCACGATACCGTGTACCGCCAGGCGATCACCGCGGCCGGCATGGGCTGCATGGCGGCGATGGACGCTACCCGCTTCCTAGAAGCCGAAGAGGCTGCCGGGTAGCGGCGCACTGGGGGCATAGGACGCAAGGGCAGGGGCGCGAAGGACGTAACGAGGGAGATGGAGCGCAGCAGCGAAGATACCTGTTTCCCTCCGGCCGATCCCCGCGCCTCTGCGTTTTTCCCCTTTTCGGGCGGCGGGAACGTGCTTTCGGTGGGGGTGGACCTGACGGACGTAGGGCGGGTGCGCGCGGCGCTCGCGCGGCACGGGGAACGGTTCGTACAGCGCATCCTTTCGGAGCGCGAGGCGGCCTACTGCCTCAGCAAGAAAGACCCCGCGCCACACATCGCCGCGCGCTTCGCGGCCAAGGAGGCCGTCATCAAGTGCCTGGGGGGTGGGTGCGACCTGAAGGAGATTGAGGTCGTGCGGGCTCTCTCCGGCTTTCCCTCCATTACGCTGACCGGCCGCGCGCGGGAGCGAGCCGGCGACCGGCGGGGGCTGATCTCGCTCACCCACCTCGACACGCTGGCCTGTGCGTTCGCCGTGCTGGTCACGCCCGAACCTGGCGCATGAGCGTCTGCGCCCTCTCCCACCTCCTGCTCGCGGCCACGCGCCGCCTCGAAGCGGGTGGCATCCCCGCTGGCGAGGCCCGGCGCGAGGCGCGCATCCTCCTGGGCCACGCCCTCGGCATCTCGCATGAAGAGATGCGCCTGCGCCCGGAGCGCGAGGTCTCCGGGGAAGACGCCGCCCGCTTCGAGTCCCTCGTCGCGCGCCGCGCCGCCCGCGAGCCTCTGGCCTACCTCACCGGCACGCGACCGTTCTACGGCCTGACATTCGAAGTAACGCCCGCCGTCCTCATCCCCCGCCCGGAGACCGAGTTCGTGGTAGAAGCGGCACTGGCGGGTTTGGGGCCAGACCCTAAGCTTCTCGACGTCGGCACCGGCTCCGGGTGTATCGCGATCGCGGTGGCGGTGAACGCCCCTGCGGCGACAGTCTACGCGACCGACCTGTCTCCCGAAGCCCTCGCCATTGCGCGCCGGAACGCGGCGCGCAATGGTGTGGCCGAACGCATCACCTTTGCGGAGGGAGACCTGCTCGCGCCTGTCGCGGATGCCGGGCCTTTCGACGTGATCGCGTCGAACCCGCCCTACATCGCGCCGGAGGAGATCGAGCGACTGGAGCCGGAGGTGCGCGACTGGGAGCCGCGCCTGGCGCTGGGGACGCACCCGGATGCGCTGCACTTCTACCGCCGCCTGGCGGCGGAGGCGCCCCCCCTGCTCGTGTCCGGCGGCGCGCTCATCGCGGAGGTCGGGCAGGGTCAGGCGGAGGCGGTAATGGCGCTCTGGCGCGCGGTGGGCCTGCTCGACGTGCATGTGATCCCGGATCTGGCGGGTATTCCGCGCGTGGTCACGGGGCGGCGAAGTACTCCCGGTCCAGCGTCTTGACCTCGTAGATGGCCTGACGCCGGACGCCCACTCCGTACTCCACCAGGTAGTGCGCCAGCCTCTCGCCGTCGATCAGGACGACCGTGCAGTTCTGGCTAGGCCGAACTTCCGTCTTCGCCGCCGCGGAGAAGTGCCCACTGGTAACGAAAATGCCCTTCGCGGCCCCGTGCTTCTGGAGGGCGCCGACGAACCCGCGCACCTCCTCCGCGCCGACCTCCTGTTTGCCGTCCCGCTTCTTGGCCT
>ENA-UOVV01001923-UOVV01001923.1-compost-metagenome-genome-assembly--contig:-NODE-1923-length-13163-cov-6.540357_pt1 | contig 13163 bp, 16 predicted proteins | sample MGYA00238155_ERZ761577 | MGnify/ENA primary metagenome ERZ761577 (study PRJEB28898, sample SAMN06268775) | compost metagenome | isolation source: Emeryville, CA | place: USA:Emeryville, CA | collected...
TGGCGCCGCCCAGGCGGTGCCGGGGCCGCTCTTCACCTTCGCCGCCTATCTCGGCGCGGCGGGCGCCATGCCGCCCAACGGGGCGGCCGGCGCCGCCATCGCCCTTGTCGCCATCTTCCTGCCCGGCCTGCTGCTGGTGGTCGGCAGCCTGCCCTTCTGGGACCGGCTGCGCGGCTGGCCCGGGGCGCAGGCGGCGATGCGCGGCGCCAATGCCGCGGTGGTGGGCCTGCTGGCCGCCGCGCTCTACGATCCCGTCTTCACCAGCGCGGTGCTGACGCCGCTCGACTTCGCCCTGGCGCTGGCCGGCTTCGTTGCCCTGGTGGCCTGGAAGGCCCCGCCCTGGACCGTGGTGCTGGCGCTGGGGCTGGCCGGCGGGGCGATGGGAGCGGCAGGGTAGGGCGGGAGAAACGGCATGGTCGTGCTGGCGGTGACAGTGCATGATCCGGTGGGGCGGCTGGCGGCAGCGGTGGACCGGCTGGCCGGGCCGTTGCGGCGGGTGTTTCCCGGCATCGTCGCCAATATCTCGGACGCGACCCGGCCGGAGGTGGTCGCCGCCATCGAGGGGCTGGGGGCGCGGACCATGATCCACGCAGCGGGAGAGGCGATCATCGGCCGGGCCCGGCGCGACGCCGTGGCCATGGCGGCCGGCGAAACCGCGCTCTACTCCGACCTCGACCATCTGCTGCGCTGGATCGAGACGGACGAGGCGGACCTGCGCCGGGTGCTGGCGAGCGAGGCGGAGGCCGATCTTCTGGTGGTGGGCCGCTCGCCGGCGGCGCTGGCGCGCGAGCCGCAACGGCTGCAGCAGACCGAGCGGCTGGTGAACCACGTGCATTTCCTGCTGACCGGGGCGGATTGGGACCTGATGTTCGCGGTGCGGCGGTTGTCGCCAGCGGCTGTCGGCCTGATCGTTTCGGAAAGCCGCGAGGAGACGCTGGCCAACGACGTGGAATGGCCGCTGCTGGCGCGGCGGGCCGGGCTGCGCCTGGGCTATGCCCGCTCCGACGCATTGTTCTACCGGACCATCGAGGAATTCGGCGCCGCGCGGGACAGCGGCGATGCCGAGCCGCTGCAATGGATCAGGCGGCTGGAATTCGCCGCGCTGCAGGCCGGAGCGATGCGCCGCTTTCTCGGGGAGAGGTGAAACGGGGGTTCCCGCTGTCGCGGGAATGACCCGGTGGGATGGGAACGACCCGGGGTTCAGCCGGCGCCGCGGGGGCCGAACAGGATGATGGCGGCGCCGAGCAGGGCGACGCCGCCGCCGATGAGGTCCCACTGGTCCGGCTGGCGGCCTTCGACGCCCCACAGCCACAGGAGCGAGGAGAGGATGTAGACCCCGCCATAGGCGGCATAGGCGCGGCCGGCCTGATCGGACGGCGCCAGGGTGAGCAGCCAGGCGAAGGCGACGAGCGCGGCGACCCCCGGGGCGATCCACAGCGCCGAGCGGCCCAGCCGCAGCCAGGCCCAGAAGGCGAAGCAGCCGCCGATCTCGGCCAGGGCGGCGAGCAGATAGATCGCCAGGGTGGAAAGCACGGGCACTGTCGGCATGATCTGTCCTCGCGTCGGAGCGGCGGGGCTCCGCCGGCCGGAACGATGAGTAGGGCAGGGCCGGCGCTCCGGCAAGGATCGTGGATGCCTGGGCGGGGTGCAGCGCCGTTGAGGGTGAGGCCACAAGCGCGACGCGCTTTGGACTTGCAGGGTTTGAAGTCGACCGGGACACCGTGCTTCCCCTCGGGCTCGACCCGGGGGCCTGCCCCGGCAGGCACGGTTTCGGCGGGCGTGGCGACCGGCCCTCGGGTCAGGCCCGAGGGCAGCCCCGTGGGTGGGAGGGTTCAAGGGCGCGGCGGTGTTCAGCGGCGGGGGCCGCATTCGACTTCGGAGAGCTCGGCCTCGAAGCGGGCGCGCATGGCGGCGTGGGGCGGGGCGAGGCGGACGAGGACGAACAGGTCGTCGGAACGCGATTCGACCACCAGCAGGCCCTCGGCGATGTCGAGCTGCTGCTGGGCGAGCAGGCGCGTCTGGGCGGCGTTGAAGATGCCGACCTCGAGCGTCTGGCCGATGCCGTCGCGATTGGTGGTGGAATAGGTGACGATGCCGGCCGGGTTGAAGATCGCCAGCGACCAGAAGGCGTCGGGCAGCACGCCGCTGAGATAGGCGGGGCCGTCGCGCAGGTCGACCCGGCAGAGGCCGTAGGCCAGCTCGGGATCGAGCCGCAGCGGATTGGGCTCGCCCGGCAGCACCGGCGGCAGGATCAGCATGCGGTTGTCCGCCTCGAGCGCCGCCACCCGGGTCCAGGCGGTCTCCTCGGCGAGCAGCGGCAGGGTGAGGATGGTGACGATGTGGATCACCCCGCCCAGCAGCACCCCGCCCAGCAGCCAGAGGACGATGCGGATCATGCGCAATCCTCCCGCGTGATCGAGGGCAGGGTGTCGTTGCCCGAACCGAAGCCGGACAGGGCGGTGGTGTCGTAGAGCGTCACCACCAGGCTGAACGGGCCTTCCCCGGCGAGCTCCAGCCAGTTGTAGGGGGACAGGCGCCTGCCGACATGCACCCGGATCGCCCCGTCATTGGCGCGCACGACATGGCTGGAGCGCAGCGCCGCCTCGGTGCCCGGGGCGGCGAGATTGACCCAGCCGGCGTCCACCGCCACCAGGGTCCAGAAGGTGGAGACCGGCATGCGCCCGTCCAGCCGGTAGCTGCAGGCCAGATCGAGCGGGGCGCCGTCGCTGTCGGCGGCGGCGACGAATTGCAGGCCCTCGCTGCGCCCGAGCTGCAGCGCCGCCTCGCGCGTCAGATGGCTGCGCGTATAGGGATTGGGATCGGGCGCGCCCGCATCGGGCCAGGCGGTCCACGGCCCGATCTGGGCGGCGCCGAACAGCCGCCCGTCGGTCAGCGCGTAATAGCTGAGGCCGAAGCCGACCCCCAGCGCCACCGCGATCGAGCAAAGCAGGAGCAGGACGAAACGCACGGGGCTCAGCTTCTCTGCGAAATGGGCATGGGCGGCCGGACCGGCGTTGCTGCGGGCATGCCTAGCCTATAGCAACCGGGGATTGCGGGCGAAAGGCGGATTTTGCCCGCGCGGGGTGTGGCGGGGGCGCGGCGATGAACAGGGGCTGCGGTCCGGCGCCTTGCTTGCCGCTCCCGGGCGCAGGCACCGGAGGGGAGGATCGGGAGTGGTTCCGAGGGTTGTCGAGGGACCCCCACCCCAGCCAGCCATTCGCGCATAGCGCTCATGGCCTTCTCGCCTCAGATCGGTCCACCGGAGCGATTTGCCCTTAGGGACGGCGTAAAGCCTCGGCGGTGTCGCTGAGGGGGGTGGCCTGGGCGAGGGTGGTTTCGAGGCGGGCCGCCAGGTCGAGCAGCTTGCGGGCGGCGGCGGGCTTGAGGCTGGGCGGGCGCATCTCGGGCAGTTCCTCGACGGTGGGGTCGGCCTCGGCCACGATGCTCTGCTCGGGCACGAAATCCACCCCGAAGACCGGCAGCACCTCGATATTGGTGTGCGCATAGGCCATGAACTTCTGCCAGGCGATGGTGGGCAGGGTGCCGCCGGTGAGGTTGTTGGTGGGCCGGTAGTCGTCGTTGCCGAACCACACGGCGGCGACGTAGTTGCCGGTGAAGCCGCAGAACCAGGCGTCGCGATAGGAGGTGGTGGTGCCGGTCTTGCCCAGGGTGGGCACGCCCTCGATGCGGGCGCGGGTGCCGGTGCCGCTGGTGACCACGGCGCGCATCATCTCGTTCATATAGGCCACGGTCTGCTCGGACAGCACCCGCTCGCGCGGGGCGTCCGGATCGAGCTCCCACACCGGCTCGCCCGACAGCGTGGTCATGCGGGTGAGGCCGTAGGCCTGGGTCTTGTAGCCGCGATTGGCGAAGACGGCGTAGGAGCTGGTCATGTCCAGCACCGACACCGAGGCCACCCCCAGCGCCAGCGAGCGGGTGACCGGATATTCGGCGCGCAGGCCCATGCGGTGGCTGAGCTGGGCGATGGCGTCGCGCCCGGTCTTGATGGAGAGCGTCACCGGCACGGTGTTGATCGAGGCGGCGAAGGCGCTGATGAGCGTGGTCTGCCCGCGATAGGACCGGCCGTAGTTCTGCGGGCACCAGTCGCCGATGCACACCGGGCGGTCGGAGATGGTGTCGGTCGGCTTGAGGCCCAGCTGTTCGAAGGCCTCGGCATAGACGAAGGGCTTGTAGGAGGAGCCCGGCTGGCGGGTGGAGACGATGGCGCGGTTGAACTGGCTCTTGCCGTAATCGGTGCCGCCCACCATGGCGCGGATGGCGCCCTGGGTGTCGGTGACCACCATGGCCGCCTGCTCGACCCGGTACTGCTCGCCCTGCTCGCGCACCACCGAGGTGACGGCCTCCTCGGCATATTGCTGCAGCGTGGTGTCGATGGTGGTGCGGACGATGAAGTTGTTGCCGGGCGCGTCGGTCTCCTCGATGAGGCGCTTGGCCTCCTCGAAGGCCCAGTCGAGGAAGTAGTTGGGCGAGTTGACGTCGGCGGTGCGGTCGATGGGCATGGCCGGATGGCGGCGGGCGGCGGTCACCTGCCCCTCGGTGAGGAAGCCCGAGGCGACGAGGTTGGTGAGCACCAGATTGGCGCGGCCGCGCGCCGCCGCCAGGTCCACATGCGGGGCATAGCGCGTCGGCGCCTTGAACATGCCCGAGAGCATGGCGGCCTCGGCCAGGTTGATGTCCTGCACCCGCTTGCCGAAATAGAACTCGGCCGCCGCCGTGACGCCGAAATTGCCGCCGCCCATATAGGCGCGGTCGAAATAGAGCTTGAGGATCTCGTCCTTGGAATAGTGCCACTCGAGCCAGACCGCGAGGAAGGCCTCGACGATCTTGCGCTCCAGCGTGCGCTCGGAGGTGAGGAACAGGTTCTTGGCGAGCTGCTGGGTGATGGAGGAGCCGCCCTGGGTGGAGCTGTCGCCCTGGGCGTTGCTCATCAGCGCGCGCAGCGTGCCGACGATGTCGATGCCGAAATGCTCGTAGAAGCGCCGGTCCTCGGTGGCGAGGGTGGCCTTGATGAGATAGTCGGGCATCTGGTCGAGCGCCACCGAATCGTCCGAGCGGATGCCGCGCCGGCCGATCTCGTTGCCGTAGCGGTCGAGGAAGACCACGGAATAGTCCTCGGCCTTGTTGAAGGCGCCGCGGGCGATGATGTCGAAGGCCGGCAGGGCCAGCGCCGTCATCAGCACCGCCCCGATGGCGCCGAAGGAGAAGGCGTCCGACAGGGTCTCGACGAAGAAGCGCCTGATGCCGGTGACGTGGAAGCGGGACATGAAATCCTGGAAGCGGCGATAGCCGCGCCCCAGCGCCTGCCAGAACTCGTAGAGCGAGGAATCGAGCCAGGCGTCGGCCGCCAGCATGCCGCTGGACGGCTTGCGCTTCTTCTCCTTGGTGTAGAACGGATCCTGCACGCTTCGCCTCGTGCCCCTCTGCGCGAGATTTGTCCGCGAATGCCGGCCAATGCAACACAATCGCTCGAATATGATTGCACTCATGGGCGTGCAGGCGCAAACCGGCAACAGCATGAACGCATGACGGTTAAGATGGCCTTCTGGGAAGAAAAGACGCTGGACCAGATGACGGACGCGGAGTGGGAAGCGCTCTGCGACGGCTGCGGCCGCTGCTGCCTGATCAAGCTGGAGGACGAGGACACCGGCACGCTCATCACCTCGGACGTGCGCTGCAAGCTGCTGGACGGGGACAGCTGCGCCTGCACCGACTACGCCAACCGGCAGGCCAAGGTGCCCGACTGCATCAAGCTGACGCCCGGCAACGTCGCCGAGATCGAGTGGATCCCCGCCACCTGCGCCTATCGGCGCCTGGCCGAGGGCAAGGGGCTGGCCTGGTGGCACCCGCTGGTCTCGGGCGACCCGCAGACCGTGGTGGATGTGGGCGTCTCGGTGAAGGGCCGCACCTTCCTCGAGACCGAGATCGACCCCGCCGAGTGGGAGGAGCACGCGGTGGACTGGCCCGAATGGGAGCCGCCGGAGCATCTCTAGGGCGGGCGCGGTTACCCGCCGTTAACCATAATATGGCCACATCGGCGCGACAGGACCGGCCCAGGACAGGCGTGATGACGATGGATTTCGAGACCGGCAAGGATGGCTTCTGGGCGCGGGTGCGGGCGTCGCTGGGCCGGCGCGCCAATGACGAGCCGGCCTATGGGCGCCCCGCCATCGCCCGCACGCCCGGGCGCCGGCTGCGCGCCGAGCCGGGCGTGGACGACGCGCTGCGCCAGGGCTGGACGCTGGCCGCGCAGCGGCAGGTGTCGCTCTGCGTGATGGCGCTGGAGATCGACCGCCACGACGACTATGTCGGCGCCTATGGCCGGGACGCGGCGGAGGAATGCCTCGACACGCTGCACGGGGTGATCGCCGGCCTTTTGCCGCACGACACCGACCGCTGCCTGCGCTGGGGCCGCGCCGGCCTGCTGCTGGTGCTGCCCGACACGCCGCGGCTGATGGGCCGCGAGCTGGCCGGGCGCATCGTCGGCGCCGTGCGCCGGGCGGGGCTCGCCAACAAGGAGAGCCATGCCGGCGTGGTGACGCTGGGCATGGGCCTGGCGGTGGTCAATCCGCAGGGGCCGATGGACCCCGCCATACTGGACGCGGCCAGGCAGGCGCTGGCCCGGGCCGGGCGGCGCGGCCTGGCGCGGCTGGAGATCGCCGACCTGCGCGCCGCCGGGGAACCGCGCCGCTCGGTCGCCTGACGGCCCCGAGGGCGGTGCCAAGACCGCCCGGGCTCACTGGATAGCCCGTCCCCCGCGCGGCGCCTTGCGGCCTCCACTTCGGCACGTCCAATTCCACCCTCGGCCGCGTCGGCGCCGACGGCCACAGGCCGAGCGGGAAAGTTGTCCCGCTTATCCCCGCGTCACGGTGATCTGCTAGTGTTCGGGCATGGTCGACATATTGGGTCGGCGGCGGGGTTTTCGGAGCGCGGCGGGATGGATGGATCGGGCAGGGATGGCCGGAGGCGGCCGCCCGACTGGGCGACCATTCGCGCCGAATATGAGGGCAGGCTGTTCATCCCGGCGACGATCTGCGAGCGCCACGGCGTCAGCCTGGCGCAACTGCGCTACCGGCGCGAGAAGGAAGGCTGGCTGAGCCTCAAGGCCCACCCGCCGAGCCGGACGCATCTGGTGGCGCGGATGCTGCGGGTGCTGGACGGCCAGATCAGGGAACTGGAAGGGGCGACGGACATGCCGATCGACAAGCGGGCCAGGATGCTGGCCGATCACGTCAAGACCATGGACAAGCTGATCGAGCTCGGCGCTGCCGAGCGCAATGTGGAGCCGCCGAGCCGCAAGGACATGACGGACCTGAGGGCCAAGCTGGTCAAGCGCCTTGATCAAGCCGCAGGGGAATAACGCCGCCAGGGTCGCCGGCATGAGCGACGAGGCGGTGCATCGCCTGCTGTTCTGCTGGCCGGCCTGGGCGCGGCGCGAGCAGCGGCCGCCGCCGGGCGACTGGACCACCTGGCTGCTGATGGGCGGGCGCGGCTCGGGCAAGACCCGGGCCGGGGCCGAATGGGTGCGCCGGCTGGCGCGGCGGGGGATTTCGCCCATCGCGCTGGTGGGCGAGACCATGACCGAGGCGGTGGACATCATGGTGCGGGGCGAAAGCGGGCTCATCGCCGTGCACCCCGACCACGAGCGGCCCATCCTCAGGGGCCGCAGCCGGCTGGTCTGGCCCAACGGGGTGGAGGCGGCCATCCTGACCGCATCCGACCCCGAGCGCTTCCGCGGGCCGCAATTCGCCGCCGCCTGGTGCGACGAGATCGGCAAGTGGCCGCGCGCCGAGGACGCCTGGGACATGCTGCAGTTCGGGCTGCGGCTGGGCGACCGGCCGCGGCAGCTGGCGACGACGACGCCCCGGCCGACGCGGCTGATCAAGCGGCTGCTGGCCGACGAGCAGACCCGCGTGGTGCGCATGACCACCGCGGACAACCGCCGGTTCCTGGCGCCGCGCTTCCTCGACGCCGTGGTGGCGCGCTATCGCGGCACGGTACTGGGGCGCCAGGAGCTGGACGGCGAACTGATCGAGGACCGGCCGGACGCGCTCTGGCGGCGCGACATGTTCGCGGCGCCCCACGGCGCCCCGGACGGCCGGATCGTGGTGGCGGTGGACCCGCCGGTGACCGGCACGGCGCGCTCGGATGCCTGCGGCATCGTGGTGGCCGGCCGGCTGGGCGAGGGCGCCGTGGTGCTGGAGGACGCAACGCTGCGGCAGGCCCCGCCCCTCGCCTGGGCGCGGCGGGCGGTGGCGGCGTTCCACGCCCATGCGGCCGACGCCATCGTGGTCGAGGTCAACCAAGGCGGCGACCTGGTGCAGCAGGTGATCCGCCAGGTGGACGCGGCCGTGCCGGTGCGCGCGGTGCGCGCCAGCCGCGGCAAATGGGTGCGGGCCGAGCCGGTGGCGGCGCTCTATGCACGCGGGCTGGTGGCCCATGCCCGGGGCCTGACGGCGCTGGAGGACGAATTGTGCGCCTTCGGGCCGGACGGCAAGGCCGAGGGCCATTCGCCCGACCGGGTGGACGCGCTGGTCTGGGCGCTGACCGAATTGCTGCTGAACGAGATGCGGCCGCGCGTGCGCGGCCTGTAGCCATGAACCAGAGGTTCCCGCCGTCGCGGGGACGACCGGCGCGGAGACCACGACATGCCCAACTGGATGAGCCGCCTGTTCGGCGGCCGGACGAACGCGCCCGCCGAGACCAAGGGTTTCGCCGGCCACACCGTGCTGACGCTGAGCCAGCTGGGGCCGGCGCAATGGAGCGGGCGGGGCTATGCCAGCCTTGTCAACCAGGGCTTCGCGCGCAACCCCGTGGTCTATCGCTGCGTGCGGCTGATCGCCGAGACGGCCAACCGGGTGCCCCTGGTGGTGCATGTCGGCGACCGGGCGGTGAGCGAGCATCCGCTGCTGGCGCTGCTCCACCGCCCCAACGGGCGGCAATCGGGCGCCGAGATGCTGGAGGCGGTCTATGCCTATCTGCAGACCGCCGGCAACGCCTATCTGCAGGCCGGCATCGTCGACGGGGCGGTGCGCGCGCTCTTCGTGCTGCGGCCGGACCGCATGAGCGTGGTGGCCGGGCCGGACGGCTGGCCGGTGGCCTATGACTACAGGGCCGGAGGCCGGGCGGCGCGGCTGCCGCAGGACACCGCCCCGGTGCCGAGCGTGCTGCACATGGCGCTGTTCCACCCGCTGGACGACCATTACGGCATGGGACCGCTGGAGGCGGCCCAGACCAGCCTCGACATCCACAACGCCTCGGCGCAGTGGAACAAGGCGCTGCTGGACAATGCCGCCCGGCCCTCGGGCGCGCTGGTCTATTCGGCCGGCGGCGGCCAGCTGAGCGAGGACCAGTTCGCCCGGCTCAAGCGCGAGATCGAGGAGCAGTTCTCCGGCGCCGCCAATGCCGGCCGGCCCATGGTGCTGGACGGCGGGCTGGACTGGAAGGCGGTGGCCATGAGCCCGCGCGAGATGGATTTCATCGAGGCGCGGCACGCCGCGGCGCGCGACATCGCCCTGGCCTTCGGCGTGCCGCCCATGCTGCTCGGCATTCCCGGCGACAACACCTATGCCAACCTGGCCGAGGCCAACCGGGCGCTGTGGCGCCAGACGCTGGTGCCCCTGGTGGTGCGGGTGGCGCAGGAGCTGACCTTCTGGCTGGGCCCGGCCTTCGAGGGCGCGCGCATCGTGCCCGACTTCGAGCGGGTCGAGGCCCTGGCCGAGGACCGCGCGGCGCTGTGGGCGCGCATCGGGTCGGCGGGCTTCCTGACCGATGCGGAGAAGCGGGAGCTGGTGGGGATGGGCGTGCCCTCCTAAGGCAAATCGCTCCGGTGGAGCGATTTGAACGCCCAGGGCCATAGCGGGATCCGGCGGCGGCGGGACGTCTGCTGCAATTGCGGTTCGGCCAGGTGCTGCGCCGGTGTACCGCAAATGCGTTTCAGCCCCCGCGGGGGCTTTTTGTTGTCCGGAGGATCCGATGGACGAGCTGACGAGGACCATCATCGAGCGCGGCGACCTGGCGCATCTGGCGCTGTTCCTGTGGGCAAGCGGTTCGAGCGCCCTGCTCGTGTGGAGCCTGAGGGAGATGGCGCGGGTGAATCAACACTTCAACGACTTCGTGCAGGAGATCGCCTCGTTGAATCGACTGTTCAGGAAGGAAGACTAAGCCGATGACGGACAAGCAGAATCGGGAAGCCGCGCAGCAGACCTTCCGGCAATTCGCCTGGAACCTGGCGGGCACGCTGGCCGACAAGCAGCGCGCAGGGGCCAAGCCCAAGGGCACCGGGAGCAAGCGCTGATGGCGGCCATCCCCATCGACGCCGACGGCCGCTTCGCCGGCTATGCGAGCCTGTTCAACCGGCTCGACTCGGGCGGCGACATCGTGCTGCCGGGGGCCTTCGCCAGGAGCCTTGCGGGGCGCCGCCGCATCCGCCTCTTGTTCCAGCACGACCCCAAGGAGCCGGTGGGCATCTGGGAAGCGCTGGGCGAGGACGGCCACGGCCTGTTCGTGCGCGGCCGGCTGGTGCCGGGCGTGCCCCGGGCCGAGGCGCTGCGGCGGCTGATCGGGAACGGGGCGCTGGACGGGCTCTCCATCGGCTTCCGCACCGTGCGCGCCAGCCGCGACCCCGGCACCGGGCACCGGCGCCTGATCGAGATCGACCTCTACGAGATCTCGATCGTGACCTTTCCGATGATGGAGGATGCGCGCATCGCCTCCCCCCTCTCGGCGGGCGCCGCCATCGCGGCCGCCACACGCATCATCCGCAACCGATAGAAGGACACCGACATGGATCGGACGACCGACGGCCTGGAGACCAAGGCCGGCGCGGGGGGCGACATTGCCGCGCTCTTCGCCGAATTCTCGAGCGCTTTCGAGGAATTCAAGCGCACCAACGACCAGCGGCTCGGCGAGATCGAGAAGCGCGGCACCCCCGACGGGCTGCTGGAGGGCAAATTGGACCGGCTCAACGCCGTGCTCGACGGGCACAAGGCGGCGCTGGACCGCATCACCGCCGAACGCGCCCGCCCGGCCATCGAGGCCAGGGGCGGCGCCGTGCCGGACGGCGAATACAAGCAGGCGTTCTCCGCCTATGTGAAACGCGGCGAGGAAAAGGCGCTGCAGGTGGGCGTCGCCGCCGATGGCGGCTATGTGGTGCCGGCGGAGGTCGAGACCGAGATCACCCGGCTGATGACCCATATCTCGCCCATCCGCGCCATCGCCGGCGTGCGGCAGGTGTCGGCCTCGGTCTACAAGCGCCCGATCACCGTGACCGGGCCGCAGACCGGCTGGGTGGGCGAGACGGCGAGCCGGCCGACCACCACCAGCCAGACCCTGGCCGAACTGAGCTATCCCACCACCGAGCTCTACGCCATGCCGGCGGCGACCACCGCCTTCCTCGACGATGCGGCGGTGGATGTGGGCCAGTGGATCGCCGACGAGGTCAACGCCGCCTTCGCGGCGCAGGAGACCACGGCCTTCGTGACCGGGGACGGCGTCAACAAGCCGAGCGGCTTCCTCAACGCCACCAAGGCGGCGGAGGCGAGCTGGGCCTGGGGCAGTCTCGGCTATCTGGCGACCGGCGTTTCCGGCGCGCTGCCCGCCAGCCATGCCAGCGACATCCTGATCGACCTCGTCTATGCGCTGAAGGCCGGCTACCGGCAGAACGCCAACTGGGTGATGAACCGCAAGACGCAAGCGGCGCTGCGCAAGCTCAAGGACGGGGAGGGCAACTATCTCTGGCAGCCCGCCGCCTCCGCCGACGGGCGCGCCAGCTTCATGGGCTTCCCGCTGGTGGAGGCCGAGGACATGCCCAATATCGGCGCCAACAGCTTCTCCATCGCCTTCGGCGACTTCCGCCGCGGCTATCTGATCGTCGACCGCCAGGGGGTGTCGGTGCTGCGCGACCCGTTCAGCGCCAAGCCCTATGTGCTGTTCTACACCACCAAGCGCGTCGGCGGCGGCATCGCCGACTTCGACGCCATCAAGCTGCTGAAGTTCGGGACGAGCTGAGGGGCCGGAACCCCTCACCCCGACTTCCGCTGAACGCGGAAAGTCTTCCCCCTCTCCCGCACGCGGAGAGGGGAAGGGCGGCGCAGCGAACGCAAGGAAAAACAGATGACCTCCTATCTCCTGGCGGGACCCGCCGAGGAGCCGGTCTCGCTCGCCGAGGCCAAGGCTTTCCTCCGGGTGGACGATGCGGCCGAGGACGCGCTGATCACGACGCTGATCGGGGCGGCCCGGCTGCATGTGGAAGGGGTGACCGGCAAGGCGCTGATCGCCCAGAGCTGGCGCATCGTCCTCGACGACTGGCCGGCGAGCCGCGAGGTGCGGCTGCCGGTGGCGCCGCTGATCGCGGTGACCGCCATCGTGGCGACCGACGACAATGGCGGCAGCCACGAGATCGGGCTGTCCCAGTTCCGCTCCGGGCCCGACCGGCTGATCGTGCCGCGCGTGGTCGTCGGCATGCCCCGGCTGCAGGAGCGGCAGGGGCTGGAGATCGACTATGTCGCCGGCTTCGGCACGGAGCCCGAGGTGGTGCCGGCCGATCTGCGCCAGGCCGTGCTCGGCCTCGTGGCGCACTGGCACGAGCATCGCGACGCGGTGATCGTGGCCGGATCGGGCGCGGTGGTGCCCTCGGGCTTCGACCGCATGGTGGCCGCCCACAAGCGGGTGCGGCTGTGAGCGGGGAACGCATCCCGCCCGTCGGCACGCTGACCGACCGGGTGCAACTGCGCCGGCGCGAGAGCGTGAGCGACGGCGGCGGCGGCGGGCACGAGCGGCTCTACGTGCCGATCGCCAGCCTGTGGGCGCGGGTGCGCAGCCTGTCCGGGCGGCAGGGCACCAATGCCGACGGGCGCATGGTGGCCATCAGCCACAGCGTGGTGATGCGCTTCCGCACCGACGTGGCGCCGGGCGACCGGCTGATCTATCGCGGGCGCAATCTCGACGTGGTGAGCACGGCCGACCTCAACGGGCGCCGGGCCTATCTCGCCTGCGCCTGCAGCGAAACCAGCTTCACGGGGTAGCCCATGCATCCGATCGTCGAGTTGCAGACCGCGCTGGTGGCGGCGCTGGAGGCCGACGCGCCGCTGGCGGCCCTGATCGGGTCCGGGGGCGTGTTCGACGCCCCGCCCCGCGGCCGGCCG
>ENA-UOVV01001925-UOVV01001925.1-compost-metagenome-genome-assembly--contig:-NODE-1925-length-13159-cov-6.144689_pt1 | contig 13159 bp, 10 predicted proteins | sample MGYA00238155_ERZ761577 | MGnify/ENA primary metagenome ERZ761577 (study PRJEB28898, sample SAMN06268775) | compost metagenome | isolation source: Emeryville, CA | place: USA:Emeryville, CA | collected...
CCCGATATTCTCGATCCGCTGGCATTCAATCCGGGCGCGGCGGTTTTTATTCGCGAGCGGGCCACCGCCATAGCCACACCGATCAATATCACCGACCAGGCTTTCGAGGAAGGCGCGGCTTACGACGTCAAGGATCTGAGCGTTCACCCGGCGGGCGACCGGCTGCTTTTTGCCATGCGCGCACCTCTGCTGGAAGATGTGCCCGAAGAAGAGCAACCCACCTGGAATATCTGGGAATACCACCTGACGCTCAAGCAGCTGCGCCGGGTTATCGAGTCGGACATAGTGGCGGAAGCGGGCCACGACCTCAGTCCCGGATACCTGCCCGATGATCGCATCGTTTTCGCCTCCACCCGCCAAACCCGCAGCCGCGCCATACTGCTGGATGACAACAAGCCCCAGTACTCGGCGCTGGAAGAGAGCCGCACCACTCCCGCGCTGGTGCTCCATGTGATGGAAAACGATGGCACCGGTATAGAGCAGATCAGTTACAACCAGAGCCACGACCTCTATCCGCTGGTGCTGCAGGATGGCCGCATTCTCTACACCCGCTGGGACAATATGGCGCGTCGCTCGCCCGCGAGTGACAACAACCGTTTGAGCTTTTACACCATCAATCCCGACGGCACCCAGCAGCAGTTCCACTACGGTTACCACAGTCTTAACGAGGACCCGGAACCACCTTTTGAAACCCGCCACCGGCTGTTCCGTCCCCAGCAGCTGCCGGACGGGCGACTGGTAGCCATCTGCATGCCCAATCGCCAGTTGCCGGGTGGCGACATGCTGGTGATAGATGCAGAAAACTACACCGAAAATACCCAGCCATTGAGCGGTCCCGAAATTGATCAACCGGCCCAGACCTCACTGTCCGTACTGCCCATACGTTTGGATGGCGAGCCCTCAATTCATGGCCTCTTTGCCGCGCTGCATCCGCTTTACGATGGCACCAACCGCCTGCTGGTGAGCTGGAGCCAGTGCCGTCTGCAGCTGCCCACCAGCGGGCGACTGGTGCCCTGCACCCAGGAGTGGCTGGAAACAGAGGATATTGAACAGGCGCCGCCCTTCTTTGGCCTGTGGATCTACAACCTGGACGACCAGACCCAGCAGCCTGTAGTGCTGGCCAAGGACGATGTGATCTATACCGAGGCAGTGACTCTGGAGCCCCGTACGCCGCCGGACTATCTCCCCGCCGAGCCTGATCCGGATCTCGCGCAGGAAGGCGTGGGCGTGTTGCATATCCGCAGCGTCTACGACATGGACGGCACCGACCTCAGCCTGCCCCGCGGCCTGGCGGCCACCGCCGATCCGGCCCAGACCAGCGCCAGCCAGCGGCAGGCCAGATTCCTGCGCCTGATCAAGCCGGTCTCCATGCCCGACAGAAACACATTGCAGATCCCCGGCTTTGCCTTCGGCTTCAGTCCGGTGATGCGCGAGATTCTCGGCTATGTGCCCATAGAGCCGGACGGCTCGGTCAAGGCCAGAATCCCCGCCGATGTGGCCTTTACCTTTGAAATCGTGGATGCCAGTGGCCGCCGCCTGGCGGGCAATCTGGGCGCCCGTCACCAGAACTGGCTGCAACTGCGCCCCGGCGAAGTGCGCGAGTGCAAGGGCTGTCACAACGCCGACAGCACCCTGCCCCACGGTCGCGCCGGTGCCGGTCCCGCATCCATCAACCCCGGTGCATTCACCAGCGGCCTGCCCTTCCCCAATACCGAGCCGGAACTGGTGGCGGAGATGGGCGAAACCATGGCGGAGGTGCGCACCCGCGTGAAAGGTTTGCGCAAACCCAGTGTGGATCTGGTGTTTGACGATGAATGGACAGATCCGGCGGTACGACCCAAGGACGCCAGCTTTGCGCTGCGCTATCTGGATCTGGCCAACAGTTTGGAAGAGCTGAGCGCGCCCACCACTGCCGGTTGTCTTGAACCCGAGGGCTGGCACAGTCTCTGCCGGGTGATCATCAACTACCCGGACCATGTGCAGCCCTTGTGGGAGCGGCCGCGCCTGACGCTGGACGGTGAGGTGATTGTCAGCGATAACACCTGCGTCAGCTGCCACAGCACCGCCGACGCTGATAACATGCCCCAGGTTCCCGCCGGTCAGCTGGACCTGACCCGCGCACCTTCGCCCAACAATAACGACCATATGACGTCCTTTCGCGAGCTGCTCACCGGCGATGTGGAACTGGAAATTGTCGAGGGTGCGCTGGTGGTGCGCTTGGTTGAAACCGGCGAATTCGAGCGGGATGAAGATGGGCAGCTGATTCTGGACGAACTGGGCAATCCCATTCCCATTCTCACCACCGTAGGTGTAGGTTCGAGCATGGTGGCGGGCAGTGCGCGCAACAGCGGTCGCTTCTCCAACCGCTTTTACAGTTTTGATGCGGAAACCCAGACCTTTGATCACCGCGGACTGCTCAATGGAGCGGAACTGAAATTCCTGTTCGAGTGGCTGGATCTGGGTGCGGCCTATTACAACAATCCCTTTGACGCAGTGGTAGAAGACGAATAATGACTTGCCTGCGCGCACTTTTTGCTGTGGTTTGCCTCTGGCTGCTGGCGGCCGCTGCGCCGCTCTGGGCGGAGCCGCTGCAGGTGAGTGTGGCAGCGCCTTATCTGGATGTGCACTCGGGGCCAGGGCGCGGTTATCCGGTATTTCATGTGGTGGAACGCGATGAAGTCATCACTCTGCTCAAGAGCCGCGCCGACTGGATAAAAATTCGCACCTATCGCGGTATCACCGGCTGGATAGGCCGCGAGGATCTGGCGCTGACGCTGGGGCCCGACGGTCAGCCACCCCTGTTTCTGGACCCGCGCCACGAGGATTATCTGGTTAATCGCGTCGAGCTGGGTTTTGCCATGGGCGATTTCGGTGGCGCCGATTCACTGCAAGCCAATCTGGGTTACAGATTCACTCGCCATTTGAGTGCCGAACTGCGTCTGGCACACAACACCGGCCAGTTTTCCGATAGTGAAATTATCGCCGCCGCTCTGGTGCATCAGCCCTTTCCCGAGTGGCGTGTATCGCCATTTTTTGCGCTGGCCGCAGGACAAATCAAAACCTACCCCAGCGCAACTCTGGTGGAAACAGAAGATCGCCAGGACAATCTCGCACAGGCCAGTCTCGGTGCCTATGTGCATCTAAGCGGACGCTTTTTCCTGCGGGTGGAATACGTCAATCACTATCTATTTACCAGCCGCGACAGCAACGAAGAGGTCAACGAATGGAAACTGGGATTCAACGCGTTTTTCTGAAACGCTGTTTGCAGCCACTGTTATTGGCCTGCATGTTTTTGCCGGGGCTGGCGGCTGCCCAGGATCAGGATGACGACGAACTGGGCAAAATCATCACGCCGGATCTGGAGCGACGCCAGATCAAGGAATCCATGCTCGATAGCGAAAATTTCGAGCTGGGCGCCTTCTACGGTGTGCTCAATGTGGAAGATTTCGGCAGCAATCCGGTGGTGGGATTTCATTTCAGCTACCATGTGACCGAAAGTTTTTTTCTGGAAGCGGCCTACGGCGAAAGTGAAACCGAAAAAACCAGCTATGAACTTTTAAGCGGCGGCGTTGAACTGCTGACGGAAGAAGAGCGCCAGTTGCGCTACTACAATCTGTCGATTGGCTATGCCTTTCTGCCGGGGCAGGTGTATATCGGTAAGCGCTGGGCCTTTAACACCCGCATCTATCTGATCGGCGGTGCGGGCAATACCGAGTTTGCCGACAAGGAATACTTTACCTACAACCTGGGTGCCGGCCTGCGTTTTTACGCCACCGACTGGATAGCGTTCGATCTGAGCATGCGCAACCACGCCTTTACCCACGAGCTGTTTGGCGAGAGTAAAAATACCAATAACCTCGAGGCCCGCTTCGGCCTGTCTTTGTATTTCTGATTGAGGAAGAGCAGTTTATGAATAGCTTATCGCGTTTCCTGTTGTTGATAGTGGCTTGCAGCCTCTCCTGGTTGGCACTGGCGGAGCCGGCACCGGACTTCACACTGAAAAGCAACACCGGTGAAAATGTGCGGTTGGCGGAGCAGCGCGGCAAGGTGGTGATGCTCAATTTCTGGGCTTCCTGGTGCGGTCCCTGCCGCAAGGAAATGCCGCTGTTGGACGAAATGCACAAGCGCTACAACAAGGTGGGATTTGAACTCTTCGGTGTCAACGTTGAAAAAAATACGGCAGATGCGGAAAAGCTGCTGCGCGATCTGGGCACTGGCTTCCCCATTCTCTGGGATAGCGACAGCAGGGTAAGCAAACTTTTTGGCGTCAACGCCATGCCCACCACTGTCCTGATCGACAAGGACGGCAATATCCGTTACGTCAATCGCGGTTACAAGGCTGGTGATGAAAACAAATATCTGGAACAGATTCGGGAGCTGATTCGCGAATGAAACTTCCAGGGCTGAGAGCGCTGCTGTTGTTATCGCTGATAACAGTTATGACTGGTTGCGCCAGGATAGAGCCCTGGGTCAAACCCTATGAGCGGGAAAACATCGCCGATCCCATTATGAGCTTTGAACGGGACCCGGTTGCCGATAGCTATCTGCACCATGTGTACGACGCGCGCGAAGCAGCGCGTGGCGCTGACGGTGCATCCGGAGGTGGCTGTGGCTGCAATTAGATTTCTTGGCCTGTTAATGCTGTGTTGTTCGCTCGGTGTGCAGGGCAATGTGCTGCCGGATGAGCGCATAGATATCATGTATCACGGCTACGATGGCGGCGGCGCCTCCATTGATGGCCCGTCGATTCTGGTGCGCAAAAATCTGGGCAACTCCTTTTCGATTGCGGCCAACTACTATGTGGATATGGTGAGTAGCGCTTCCATAGACGTGGAAGCCACAGCCAGCCCCTACAGCGAAGAGCGCACCGAATACAGCTTCAGCACTCAGTATCTGCACGATCGCACCAGTATTAATCTGGGTTATACCAAAAGCACGGAAAACGACTACGACGCCACCAATTACAGCTTTGGTGTCAGTCAAACGTTTTTTGGTGATCTCAGCACCCTGTCCATGGGCGTGAGCTATGGCGATGATCTGGTGGGACAAAATACCGATCCGGCCTTCGAGGAAGAGTTGCAGCGTCGCCGTTACAACATCAGCTTTACCCAGATTCTCACCAGAAGTCTGATCGCCGCCATCAGTTACGAAACCGCCAGCGACGAAGGATTTCTCAATAATCCCTATCGTTCTGTGCGCTATCTTGATCCCACCAATGGCAGCTACAGCTACAGCTACCAGAAAGAAATTTATCCGGGCACGCGCAACAGCGATGCAGCCGGCCTGCGCGCTATCTATTATCTGCCCTATCGCGCAGCCATTAGAGCCGATTACCGCCGCTATTCGGACAGCTGGGGTATTGAAGCCAGCAACTACGAACTGCGCTACACCCATCCCTACAGCGATCAGTGGCTGTTTGAAGCGAAGTTTCGCCACTATGAGCAGACGGCGGCGAATTTTTACAGCGATCTTTTTCCCTATCGGGATGCGCAGAATTTCATGGCGCGGGACAAGGAGCTGAGTCCTTTCAATTCCAATACTCTGGGTCTGGGTGTAAGCTATACCCTGGCGCCGGGTTCCATTCCCTTTTTCGAAAAGACCACCATCAATCTCTATTGGGACAGAATGAGGTTTGATTACGAAGATTTTCGCGATGTACGGGTTTCGCCCAATGACTACGCGCCTGGCCAGGAGCCTTTGTACAAACTGACAGCGGATGTTGTGCGTCTGTACTTTTCCTTCTGGTATTAGACGAATAAATGCCCTGATCGAGAGGATGCGATTTGAAAACGATAAAAATATGTGCGTGTGTATTGGCGTTGGTCTTGGCAGGTTGCGCTTCTAGCCCCAAACCAATGACGATTACCCAGGTTCCTGAAGCAGAACTCTACCGAATTGAAGAGAGCAAATTTGATCGTTTTGTTGTATCTGATCCGCAAAAGATCACCGGTTACAACAAGGTTATGCTTTTCCCCATGCAGTTTGATCGTCTCACCATCAGCAAGGGGGCGGACAAGGAACTGTTTGACAGCTGGATGGAATCCGACTGGAAACAGATGGATTATCTCTGCCAGCAATTTGATGATCTGGCCAAAAAGATATTTTCCGAAAGCAAGGATTTCAAACCCACCACCAAGGGTGGCGAAGATGTACTTGCTATTGAATTTCGTCTGATTCGCTTCTTCCCCTACGCCAAGCCTTATCATCAGATGAGTATGGAAACCGTGGGGACTTCAACCAACTTTGAAGGTTTGGGCGAAGTGGAAATTCAGGCGGTTCTGGCCAATGCCAAAACCGGAGAGCTGGTGGCTGTGATTGAAGACTGGGTGGCGCTGACCGGTGGTTCCTACGGTTTAATGCGTCGCCGCATTGATAATAATGCGGATTCCAATTCGCGCACAGCGCAGAACATGGCATGGCGTACTGCCTTTCGCGAATGGAACACAAATCTCTACAGGGAGCTGGTGGCGCTGAAGGCTCAGGAAGCGGCTAAAGACTGAGCAGATTTTTAAGGCTCAGGGCATTGCGCCGCGAGACCTCAATTTCTTTTCCGTCGTTCATGGTAAGCAGGAAGCCATCGCTGATGGCTTCCTCTATGGCTACTATGGCTTGCAGATTCACAATGAACTGACGATTGACGCGAAAGAAATAACGCCCCGGCAGACGCGCCTCCACCTGATTCAGAGACTTTTTGATAAAAGCCTTTTGATCGCCGAAATAAATCCGCACATAATTCTTGCAGCTCTCGATATAGCGAATGCTGACCAGCGGCACCAGATGGCACTGCTCTTCATCCTTGACGAAAATCTGGCTGTTTATGTCGAGGCCAGGTTGGACATTGGCTTCACTGGCCGTGGCAAAGAGTTTTTGCACAGCTTTTTCCAGCCGTTCCTGACTGATGGGCTTTAGCAGATAGTCTACGGCGTGGTAATCGAATGAGCGAATAGCGTATTCGGAATAGGCAGTGGTAAAAATAATGCGCGGTGTGTAATCGAGTTTTTCCAGCAGATCAAAACCGCTTTCTCCCGGCATGTGAATATCGAGAAAAATCACTTCGGGTTTGTGCTCGTTGATCAGTTGCAGCGCCGTCTGGGGGTGATCCGCCTGACCCACCAGCGCCAGCTCGGGAAATTGCTGCAACATTCTCACCAGACCTTCCCGCGCCAGACGGGAATCTTCCACCACCAGAGCTTTCATGCTTCTCTTTCTCCCGGTAGCTGCACGGATACGCTGAATGTCTGCGCATCGCTATTGCTGTCGAGTTGCGCCTGATCGCCGTAGAGCAGGTGCAACCGTTGCTGGATATTGCTCAGACCTATGCCCAGTTTTCTGTCGACATCGGCTGTTGTCTCAGCTGCATCATTGCTTACCACCAATTTCAGTTTGTCCCCGTTTAATGCTGCTGACAGTTGCAGTCTGCCGCCTTCGCGGCGGTTGTCCAGCCCGTGTTTGATGGCGTTTTCCACCAACATTTGCAGCATCATGGGCGGAACCAGATAATTTTTCAGATTGGCGGGAATGTCCATTTCCACTCTGAGTCGCTGCTCCAACTGCACACGCATCAGCGCCAGATAGCGTTCAATGGTATCCAGCTCCTGTCCCAGTCGCACCTTTTCCTTTTTGTTTCCTTCAAGTGAGTAGCGCAGCATATCCGATAGGGAAATCACCATATTTTCCGCGTTCTGCGGATTTTCGTGAATCATGAAACGGATGTTGTTGAGTGCATTGAACAAAAAATGCGGATTCAGCTGGGCATTGAGATGACTCAACTGCGCTTCGCGCAAGCTGTTTTGCAAACGCAGATTAGTCAACTCTGCTTCGCGGATGCGTCGCTTGCTGGTGATGCTGATATAGACAAATATCCAGGCGCAGATAAAAAGTGCGGTTTGTAATCCGTTGGAAACTACCAGTTGAACAACCACACTGGTGGTCGTTATCTGCCCGCTGGTCACTGGCTCCAGTGCCACAATTTCGTGCCAGAACAAGGGCACAATTATGCCGAGCATGATGATGGAAACGGCAAAACCACTGGCCAGGCAGTAAAACAAACCGAAACCCAGCGTCGTGATAGCGCTCCACAGATGCCAGAGGCCGCGCTTGTATTGCCAACGGTAATAGAGTACCGCCAGCGTCAACAGCGGGAACCACAGAAAATTGCCAATCAGGTTAAAGGCCAGATTGGGTCGCCACAAAACTATGGCGACAATCTGGCTGATCCCTACTACCGACAAAACCCCGCAATGGTACAGCCAGAAGGTTTTGTCACGCGGAAAAAAATCTACCGTCATTCTCAAGCCCAGGTGCGCAGGCCAATCAGGCCATAACTGGCCAGTTGCCCCAACATAAACAGATGCAGTCCCGTATAGATGCAGGCGTAAGCATAGATCCATTTGCTGACTCTTCTGTAGCGCCAGAGCGTCCAGAGGCAAATGCCGCAAGTGCAGGCGTAGGTCAATGTCACCAGCATAATCGACACTGAGACAAAGGAGACCCTACCCAGCATGAACAGATTGCCAGACGACATAAACAGCAGTGCCAGTATCAGCACACCGGTGGCTACCAGCGGCCAGAATCTGATCCAGACGCTGTTATCCAGTGGAATGCGCTTGATCATGCGGCGCATGCCCCAGAAAGCCAGACATAACAAACTCAGGAAGCTGATCAACGAAAATGCCGTATTGAGTCCGAGTACTGAGTAGACGCGCAGCGCCGACACGGGTTTGAAGAAATCCGACCCTACCTGCAGCACTGGGCCGGCCAGTGGATCATTCACCAGCGCAATGGAGGGCAATCCAGACCAGGCGTCGACCAGTAGCTGATCGTTGAAGACAAAATCGTTGCTGCGCCAGCCGCCCAGAACCGGCGAGCGGTGAAAAAACTGATCGCTGGTTTCAACGCGAATGAATGACAGCATGTCGCTGAAGAAGCGCGAAATATCATTGCGGTAGTTGATGGCCATGTAAAAACCTTCCGCCTGTTTGAAAGCGTCGGGCAAAGGCCTGGGTTCACCTTCCGGCTGCTGGCTGTTGCGCAGCAGATAAGCGCGCATAACCTGGGAAATCTTGTTCATGGCGGCAGGATTGGTGGTATTGATCATGAACACATAGCCCGCACCCAGTTGCGGTGCGTACGCCAGTTCCGCCTGCGCACCTTCCATGCCGCCGTTGTGGCCGTGAAAAGCCACCTGAAAACCGCCGTGACCGCTGGTGTAGTTGTAGATGCCGTAACCGGCAGTCAATCCCAAACTGGAACCCAGAGTGGATTTATGAATTTCCATACGTTTCAGTGAGGATTCGGAAATAATTTTTTGCTGGTTGTAGCTGCCGTCCTGAAGCAGCATCAGCAGAAACTGCGCCATGTCCTGAGCCGAGGAATTGATCGCACCGGCAGGGCGCATGATGATCTGCCAGTAATCCTGAGGCCTGTTGTTCACATAGAGAGTTGCGCCTTTTTGCTGATAGCGCGCTGAGGCAAAAAAGGTGCTGGAGGTCATTTGCAGCGGATCGAAAATATGCTGCTGCACATAATCCTCGAACGTCTGACCAGTGATCTTTTCGATAATGTAAGCCGCGATTGCCGGGCCTATATTGCAATAGGCTGTGCGCGTGCCCGGAACCCAACGGGATGTGCGGGTTTCCGGACGATAGTCCAGCGCTTCCTTGAGTGTCATGGTGTCCGGTGCCTGATAGGCAAATTCCGCCAGGCTCAGATCCGGCCAGCCGCTGGTGTGTTCCAGCAGATGCACCAGTCGCACCGGGTGAGTTTCTTCCCAGGGATTGTTGAAGGCAATTTCCGGAGCGAGATCGCTGAGACGAACATTGATATTCAGTCTGCCCTGCTCCACCAGTTGCAGCACGGCAATACCCACAAACATCTTGCTGATGGAACCGATGCGAAACAGCGTGTGTTCATCGGCAGGTGTTTTCTGTTCCAGCGATGCCAGTCCCAGACCTGCGGTCCACTCTATTTCCTCGCGGTTGACCAAGGCTATGCCTAGGGCGGGAACCCCGTGTTCCTGACGAATTTTTTCCACGGCGCCTTGCAATTCCGCCAGGGTTTGCGGGCCATTGTCAGCGGCCGTTTCTGTTTCCTGCGCACTGATGCACAGGCTTGCGCCCATGAGTGAACAGACAAACAGTGCGTATAGGTATTTGGCAATGTTAAGCAAGATGAATCTCCAGGCTCGGTTATGGATGATGCCATTGTCGCCCGCCTCCCGGCACCTGAAGCAAAAAGGTGCCGAGTGGCGCTGAGCCGGGATGAGTGGTGACTAGCGGCCTCTGGCTCGCCATTCGATGACCTGCCCCGGCCGGGTGTGCAGATCGTATTCGTGGAAGCTGGCGGGCGCAGTGACCTGGGCCTCTGGCGTGTGTATTAGCGGCCGGGGAATATCCGGCGTGGCAAAGAAGGGATTGAGGTTATCCCCCTCGGCCGGGCGCCAGGGCGCGGGTTTTTGCAGCGGCGCGGCGAGACGCAGGCGGCACTGGCCGCCAAGAGTGGATGCCAGACGCAGATAGGTGAGCTGGCCCTTGTCCCAGGCCAGATCCACCACAAAGCCACCGCGAGTGGCCAACCCTTTCACCTCGCCGCTGGGCCAGGCGTCCGGCAGGGCTGGCAGCAGGTGAATTGCGCCGTCGTGGCTCTGCACCAGCATTTCGGCGATACCGGCCGTTACGCCGAAGTTGCCATCGATCTGGAATGGCGGGTGGGCGTCAAACAGGTTGGCGTAGGTGCCGCCCTTTTCACTGAAAGTCCGCGTGTCGGTCACCAGCGAAATCTGTTCCTGCAGCAGCTTGTAGGCGCGGTTGCCATCCAGCAGTCTGGCCCAGAGATTGATCTTCCAGCCCATGGACCAGCCGGTGGACTGGTCGCCACGGTGTTCAAGGGAAGTGCGCGCAGCGGCAAACAATTCCGGGGTGCGCAGCGGCGAAATCTGGTTGCCCGGATGGAGCCCGTAGAGGTGGGACACATGGCGGTGTCTGTCCTTGGGATCGTCCCAGTCTTCCAGCCACTCCTGCAGTTGACCGAAGCGGCCTATCTGCATGGGCGGCAAGTCGGCACGCAGCTGGCGCAAGCGGTCGGCAAAATCCTTGTCGGTATTGAGCAGCTCAGCGGCTTCAATCACGCTGGAGAAAAGCTCGAAGATCAGCTGATTGTCCATGGTGGTGCCAGCGCTCACGGACACTTCCGGCTGGCCGTGCCTGTAGGCGTTTTCCGGCGAGTTGGAAGGGGCCAGCACCAGCCAGCCTTTCGCGGGGTGGCGCTTGAGAGCATCGGCAAAGAAAGCTGCCGCCTCGCGCATTGCCGGATAGTGTTCGCGCAGGAATTCCCTGTCGCCCGAGTAGAGGTAGTGCTGCCAGAGGTGCTGGCTCAGCCAGGCGCCGCCGCTCATCCACTGGCCCCAGAAGGCGGGGTCCACCTGGCCGGTGATACGCCAGATATCGGTGTTGTGGTGCATCATCCAGCCGCGGGCGCCGTAGAGTTTGGCGGCGCTTTCGCGGCCCGCTTCTGCCAGTTCCTTCACCATGACAAAGAGCGGCTGATGCAGCTCTGGCAGGCGGGTAACTTCCGCCGGCCAGTAGTTCATGGGCAGGTTGATATTCACTGTGTATTTGCTGTCCCAGGGTGGCAGCAGATCCTTGTTCCAGATGCCCTGAAGGTTGGCGGGCTGGGTGCCCGGCTGGGAGCTGGAAATCAGCAGGTAGCGGCCAAACTGGAAGTAGAGGGCCGCCATTTCCGGGTCCTGGGTCTGGGCAAATTCGGCAATACGCACATCCGTGGGTTTGAGCGCGGAGGAGCTGCTGCCCAGATCCAGACTCACCCGTCCGAACCGGGACTGATAAAACGCCTGATGTTCAGTCTTGAGCTGGGCAAAGGTCTTGGCCATGCCTCTCGCCAGCTGTTCTCTGGCTCTGGCCAGAGGATCGGCACTCAGATCCCGGTAGTTCACAAAGTTGGTGGCGGCGCTGATATAGAGAGTCACCGCATCGGCGTTGCGCACCACCAGTTTTCCGTTCTCGCGGCTCAGGCTGCCGCCTTCCAGACGGGGCTTGATCAGGGCCGCAAAGCGCACCTGGCCTTCCAGCCCTTCGTGATCGCTGGCGCGGCCTTCAATACGCAGTTGGTCTTGCTCCACATGGGTCTGGTGCTGCTGGGGACTGTCGAAACCCAGTTCCAGCTGAATGCTGCCGGGCTTGCTGGCGCTCAGGTGAAGGGCGATGACCGGTTCGGTAAAGGCGCTGATGGCCTGGCGCTCAAAGCTGACGCCATCCACTGTGTAGCTGACGCTGGCGAGCGCGCGGCTGATGTCCAGATCCCTTTCGTAGTCTGTGTAGTTGTCGTGGCCGGGAAAGCTGAGGCGCAGGCTGCCCAGCGTCTGATAGGGCATGCCGTGGTTGGTGGCGGATTGCAGATGGGCATTGGCCAGCTGCTGGGCCTCTTCGTATTTGCCTTCAAACAACAGACGGGTAACTGTCTCTATGTGAGGCGCGGCGGCGGCATTGACGTTGTTGTTGGGGCCGCCGGCCCAGAGGGTGTCCTCGTTGAGTTGCAGTTCTTCCTGCCCCACGCCGCCAAATACCATGGCGCCCAGGCGGCCATTGCCCAGCGGCAGGGCCTGATTCCAGTTATCCGCCGGCTGGGTGTACCAGAGCCGCAAAGGATTGTGTGCGGCGGTGGCAGAGGGCGCGGAATCTGTGCTGCTGCAGGCGCTCAGCAAAGCGGCCAGTGCAAGGGCCGAGATTCCGCACAGGGAAATGAGAAAACGCATGGCAATTCCTCTTGTTATTGAATGATCCGACAGGCGGCCGAAAGCCTAAAAGGTAAAAGTATTCCTGTCAGATCTTTTACCCAAGTTTACGGCTTGAAGGAATTAGCGCGGCAGGAAATCGAAGGTCTGCCGCAGGGTGGTGCGTGTCACACCTGTGTCGGCGGGGAAGCGGATCATGCGCACGCGGCGAATCAGGGCGGCTTCCAGTTCCGGGTCCTTGAGTTCGCTGGTGACAATGCTGACATCGCTGATCTGGCCCGAGGGCTCGATAACAATGTTCATGACCACTCTGCCCTGCAGGGTGGCGTTCTGGCGCAGGGCGCGGTGATAGATCTGGAAGATGGCGCTCTTGTGCTGATCCATCACCCGGCTCATCTCCTCCTCGCTGCG
>ENA-UOVV01001929-UOVV01001929.1-compost-metagenome-genome-assembly--contig:-NODE-1929-length-13128-cov-3.987455_pt1 | contig 13128 bp, 9 predicted proteins | sample MGYA00238155_ERZ761577 | MGnify/ENA primary metagenome ERZ761577 (study PRJEB28898, sample SAMN06268775) | compost metagenome | isolation source: Emeryville, CA | place: USA:Emeryville, CA | collected...
ATTTGAGGTACCTTTTTCCAGGATGTTTACGCCCGGCAGAGCCACTCCGTTCTCGTCTGTTACTTTTCCACTGACCTCTTTATCGAGAGCTCTCAACGGAGGCGGCAACAGGATAAGCGCAATTAGTAAAGTCATGAGGCCGCGCCAGCCTGGCATCATCCAGGTGCGCATGACAATGCGTAGATTAAGTCTCATACACTTTGCATGGATTTTGAGTGAAGAAATAGTTAGAAAAAGCTTAGGTTATCGCGTAGGGCGCGATACGATACGACGTTCATTTGGGTTAATCTGTTAACTAGGATGAGTTGTCGGAGCGGGCCAACTGGAATCGGTTACACCGCTCTCCGGACAAATATCGTTGGAAAATATTTTCAGTGCAACCGATTGCATTAAAAAAATATCTTAGAAAAGGTATATTTAAAAAGCCCTCGGAAGTGCCTGTGGATACACAGATGGAAATGTGTAATTTTTGCTTTATTATTGCTGCTTGTACATACTTGATCGGGGGGCAACGTATACCCCACCTGAGACTCTTTAACCGTTTCCCCTATGAAGATTGACAGTCACCAGCATTTTTGGAAATATGATCCCGTCAGAGATGCGTGGATTACCAATGAAATGGCAGTGATCCAGCAGGATTTTATGCCCGGGGATCTGGAACCTTTGCTGAAACAGAACGGAATTGACGGCTGTGTGGCCGTACAGGTCGACCAGAGCGAAAATGAAAACCATTTCCTGCTTGATCTGGCCGAGAAAAATGATTTTATCAGAGGTATTGTGGGCTGGGTAGATCTGAGAAATGAGAAGGTGGGAGAAAGGCTGGAATTTTTTACCCAATTTCCTAAAATAAGGGGATTCCGGCATATAGTTCAGGCCGAACCGGAAATTGATTTTTTGCTGAGGGAGGACTTTTGCCGGGGAATATCCCAATTAGCCCGGTACGGGTATACCTATGACATTCTGATATATCCCAAACATATTCCGACTGCCGTGGAGTTTGCACGGAAGTTCCCGAATCAGCTTTTTGTCGTAGATCACCTCGCCAAGCCCTTTATCAAAGACCTGCTGATCGACGACTGGGCACGGGATCTGAGACATTTTGCGGGTATGGATCACGTATACTGTAAACTGTCCGGAATGGTGACGGAGGCTGATTGGGCAAACTGGGACTACAGCCATTTTCAGCGCTATATTGAGACCGTGCTCGAAATATTCGGAATCGATCGGGTAATGTTCGGGAGCGACTGGCCCGTGTGTCTGCTCGGGGCGGATTATGGGGAAGTGTGCGGCATCCTTCAGCGCAACACCCTGTCGCTCACCGAGTACGAAAACGAAAAACTCTGGGGCAGGAACTGTATCAATTTCTACCGATTGTAATTCCCACTTTTGACCTTTATATGCATTTTTTTCAGAAAAAGACCTTATCCCGGCGGTCGTTCATTGGATCTGCCGCCTTGTTGGGCACGGGCTTACTAATGACTCCGTCAGTCGGTAATGCTTTGCATCAGAACAAGCATCTGCCCGTAGCATTACCCCATTTTCCCAGTCGATTGCATGCCTTTGTATGGCGAAACTGGAATCTCGTCCCGCTGTCGAGAATGGCAGAGGTGGTAGGAACCTCGGAGAAAAAGATACTCGCTTTGGGCGTTTCCATGGGGTTAAAGTCGCCGCAGCCCGTTTCTGACGAACAATGGCGGCGCAGCTATATCACGATAATCCGGCGAAACTGGCATCTGCTCCCCAGAACCCAGCTTCGGGATCTGCTGGGTTGGACCGACGAGCACCTGGAATTTACACTTCAGGAAGACGATTTTCTCTATATCAAACTGGGCAGCGTTAAACCGGAATGTGAACCTGTCCGCTGGAAAGAATTGTCCGTAGCCGATACGAACCGAGCAGCGTGGATTAATAAAGTCATCCGATCGGAGTTCCCCCGCGCCCTTAAGGGAGAACCCTTGTTTCATTTCGTCGGAGAGTTGTCGTCCCGCCCGTCAACTGAGATCAAGCCTTTGAAATCGGGATTTTCCCCCCGTTACGGTTACGGCTATTTCACACTTTTCGGGGATCCCTTACTGGACTCAGACATTGACCCATATCCCGACGGATACCTTGAACGCATGGCAGCCTCCGGACTGGATGGTACCTGGATGCACATCGTGCTGAGTAAGCTGACTCCTTTCCCCTGGGACCCTGCGGTGAGCAGGGATTGGGAGAAACGTTTGGCCAATCTTAAAAAGCTGGTCGCCAAATGTAAGAAACATGGAATTGGCATTTACCTCTATTTAAATGAGCCCCGCTACCAGCCATTGGCATTCTACCAGAAATACCCCGAACTCAAAGGGGTAGAACGGGGGCAGTATGCGGCTCTGTGTACCAGTCACCCGGAAGTTCAGAAGTACCTGGCCGACTCTATAGCGCTGATCGTCTCGGAGGTCCCTGATCTGGCAGGTTTTTTCTCCATCACGGCATCCGAGAATCCTACACACTGCTGGTCACACATGCAGGGCGACCGCTGCCCCCGCTGTGCGCCGCGCGGGCCGGAAAAGGTAGTTTCAGAACTGAATAATCTGTATGCTGACGGAATCCGGAAGGGGATAGATACCTATAAAAATAAGGTTGATCCCGCCTATGCCGGCAAAGGACCCGGACTCATCGTCTGGGACTGGGGTTGGCCGACTGCCTGGGCGGATGGAATAATCCCCCATTTGCCCCGAAATGCATCCGTGATGAGTGTTAGCGAATGGGATTTACCGGTTACCCGTGGCGGTGTGGAGACCAAGGTGGGAGAGTATTCCATTTCCGCAGTAGGACCCGGTCCGAGAGCGAAACGGCATTGGGCTATTGCCAGACAACATGGGCTGAAGATCATTGCGAAAATTCAGGCGGGTACTACCTGGGAATGCGGGGGGCTCCCCTATGTCCCTGCTCTGGAAAATGTTGCTCAGCATGCCGTAAATCTCAGGGAAGAGAAAGTAGGAGGGATTATGACCGGTTGGACACTGGGGGGATACCCGGGCTCACCCAATCTGGAAGTGGTATCCATCATAGGCAGCGATCCCGAAATAGGCGTCCGCGAAGCGATGGAAAAGGTAGCCCTGCGTCGTTACGGCGCTGCTGCTGATGCGATGGTGGAGGCGTGGTATCAGTTTAGTAAAGCCTATCGCGAATTCCCCTATCATATCGGCGTCGTCTATAATGCGCCTGTCCATTCAGGTCCTGCCAATCTGATCTGGGAAAAACCGACGGGTTACAGATCCACCATGGTGGGTATCGGTTATGACGATCTCAAAAGCTGGCGGTCCATATATCCTGAAGAGATTTTTATTGGCCAATTGTATAAGGTCGCCGATGGTTTTGAAGAAGCGCTGAAAACGGTCAGGGATAAAGTCCGGGATAAAAAACTCGCTGGCGCGGAAAAACTTGAATTGGAGAAGGAGCTTCGTATCGCTGAGGCGGTATCAGTTTTATACCGAAGCGTGGCCAATCAGGCTGAAATCATCCGCCTACGCGATAAGGTTTCACAAAATAAGGAAGCGAAACATAAGGTCCGGGAACTACTGGAAAACGAAATCGAACTGGCCAAAAAACTATATCTCCTGCAGTCGGTCGATTCCCGGATCGGATTCGAGGCCAGTAATCACTATTTCTATGTACCGGACGATCTCCGGGAAAAAGTGCTCAACTGCCGCTATCTGATAGAAAACTGGATCGATAAAGTGTAATCATTTCCATTTATGGCTGAGAGCTTATCGAGACGAAAATTTCTGCTGGCCAGTGGATTGGGAGCAGCAGGTTCGATGGTTACTCCCGACCATCAGGTATCGCAGGTATCAGAGGCATCTTCGTCTCCCTTCAGTGCGGAGGATTTCGCCAAAGAAATAGTACGTGTATTGCCCGAAGACCAGCCTTACGGGCATCACAGACGGCTGGAGTCGGGTCCATTGCATGTACCACTTCGCGACCCTGAGTTATTGCCGGAGAAAAATGAAATTTCCCTGGCGGAGGATAACTGGCGGTTGTGTATTATTTCCGGTGACTCTGAAGTTATCAGTACGGCTGCTGCTGATTTTAAACAGTTCATGGAAATATCCATGGGAGTCGTTATAGCCGTTGAGTCGGTGGAGAGCCTGCCGGATTTGAATCTCAGGGGAAAGGCCATACTTGCAGGCAGGCAGGAACATTTCCCCCAATTTGCAACGCTGATCAGGAGACCCAAAGGCTACGCGGTGATCCGGGAGAAGCAGCAACTTTACGTAATAGGTAAGGACGATATCGGAGTTATGCAGGGTCTGTTTTACCTGGAAGCCCTGATGAAACTGCGGGAGGCTCCCTATTTGCCCGCCCAGATGCATGTAATACGCGAAAGTATTTATGAGCGGAGGATGGTGCTCTCGGGACTCGGTTGGATGGACTGGCCTGATAACCTGCTGGCTCATATCGCTCATGATGGCTATGACGGTATCTATGCTTCGGTCTACGCGAATCCCAACGGTGACCGGTCCACGGCCGAAAATTCTACCGACTTCTATGCACGTCTACTATACCTGATGCGGAGACAGTCCCCCGATCGGATTCATGATCTGATCCGCAGGGCGGCACGCTGGGGGATCAAAGTGTATACGCCCATCATTTATCAGTATCTGGGGACGCCGGAAAGTGAAGAGGGATTGAGGAAACTGGTACGGGAAATCACGGCAGAATTCCCTCAAATGGGAGGTTATGTGCTGCTGACCGAAGGATTCTGGTATAAAAAATGGGGAGGTCTGCACGGTGCCCCGGAGGAGACCGTCAGAGAATGGGCTGATAACTGGGGAAAAGCGGTAGGTATTGTCACCGAAGAAGTTCACCGGAAAAATCCCGAAGCCCATGTGCTGGCCTGGGAATACAACATCGATTTCAGGCCGCAAAATACCCGCCTTAAACGCTACTTCATCAAGGCATTGCCGCAGGATGCAATACCCTCCCTTACCTGGGAAAACGGGAAGGGGTTCGAACTGGACGGCATGGAAGGGTATCTGCGGGATTATTCTCTTTCACAGGTCGGACCGGCTGAAGTCACCCAGGCGCAGATCGAAGAGGCTGGAGCCCGAAACATGAAGGTCTTCTCCAAGGTAGATACCTTTTCGAGCTGGCAGTTTGGAACGACACCCTATCTGCCATTCCCAGGGCAATGGCGGGAGCGGTATGAGGCACTCGGGGATTTCGGGGTGAAAGGGACCATCGAGAGCTGGAGCACTGGCTATACCCCCAATTTTGTGGTAGGATTGCGTTACTGGACCTGCTGGGATAACGCCATCCCGTTCGAAGAACTGCTAAGGAAAACAGCTGCCCGCATTTTTGGAAAAGAACAGGTTGAAAATGTACTGATGGCATGGGAACACTTCGATAATGCCATTCGGCTCGTGCCTGACACCGGCCCGAATATGGGCACCAATCACGCAATTGGCAATCCTTTATTCTTTAAGGAACCTCCCTTACGTACCGCAACTTTCCACCGTTCCTGGATGGATCACAATACGTGGATGGGATATCTGGGGAGTTATCTGAACCCTTACTGGCCATTTACGGTTACGAGAATGGTATTTTATCCCGATTTCAGTAACCAGGTCAATCGTGCCGAACGTTACGCCCGAAGTGCAACCGGTGTAACGGCTGATCCGGCTACCCCATTGTTACCCCTGTTTCTCAAATATCTCAAAAAAGCGGCAGAGGAAATGGGAAAAGGCCTGGTATATTACCGGAAGGCGGCCATGTATTCACCCCAGTCCAAGCGACAGGCAGCCGTAAGGGAAGTACTGATTGCGGAACATATTCACCGCATGCTGGAAAGCAATGCCGCTATTCTCGAATTTGAGGATTGCCGTATGCGATGGGTTAAAACGGAAGGCAAAACCGTGGCCTTGGCTCTGCTCGATCAGATGGAGCATATCCTGAACCAGGAAATAGGACGAACCCGGCTTGCCATGATTGCTGCTTCGAGGGATTCGCGACTAGGTTTTCAGTTTGAACAGGATTATGTTTACACGCCTTATTCGCTGAGTGAGAAAATGAAGGTGCTGGAGGAAACGCAGCAGGAGCAGCTTCCGGCGGCAAGAAGAGAAAGACAGAATTGAGTGAACAGGAAAAATTACCTTATCGTTATCGCCGGGCCTACGGCAGTAGGCAAAACCGATCTTTGCATCCGGCTGGCCGAGGAGCTTCATACCGAGATTATTTCCGCGGATTCCCGTCAGTTTTTCCGGGAACTGTCCATTGGCACGGCTAAACCCGATGCGGAACAGCTGTCCCGGGTGAAGCACCATTTTATCGATTCACATTCCATTCAGGAATCCTATAGTGCCGGCGATTTTGAGCGGGATGTCCTTACATTACTGCCCGCCCTGTTTGAGAAAAACAACCTGGTCATAATGACGGGTGGATCGGGGTTCTATATCAAAGCCGTTTGTGAAGGGCTCGACGACCTACCTCAACCTCCCGAAGGGCTGCGTGAACAACTCATGAACCGGTTGGAAACCGAAGGTTTGGCGTTGCTGCAGGAAGAGATCCGGACCATTGACCCCGCATTTGCATCCACCGCAGAGATACACAATCCGCAAAGGGTAGTCAGGGCCCTTGAGGTATGGCATATATCCGGAAAACCCATTAGCTCTTATAAGAATCGTCAAACCGCCGAACGGCCTTTTGAACAGATCCTGATAGCCATTGATCGTGATAGGGCCGAACTTTACGAGCGCATCAATCAGCGCATGGATCATATGCTGGAACAAGGTCTGGTGGAGGAGGCGAGGCAGGTTATCGCATACCGCAATCATCACGCCCTGAAAACGGTGGGTTATAAGGAGGTGTACGGGTATCTGGATGGTGAATACGACGAGGCAGAAATGGTGCGCCTGCTGAAACAGAATACGAGACGTTACGCCAAGCGCCAGTTAACCTGGTTTCGTCATCAGGGAAATTTCACCTGGTTTAATGCCGGGGATGAAAAAGGAATACGCGATTTTATTCTGAAGTCGGTCAGCTAGTTCTGCTGTGCCAGCAGGTACAGTACGGCCATCCGTACCGCAACCCCATTTTCTACCTGATCGAGAATGATCGAGTGGCCCGAATCGGCTGCATCGGAAGCAAGTTCCACCCCGCGGTTGATGGGGCCCGGGTGCATGAGCACGATTTTCTTGTCCAGCTCATCGAGCATTTTGCGGGTAATCCCGTAGTAGAGCGAATATTCCCGCAGGGAGGGGAAGTATTTAAGCTGCTGTCTTTCGAGCTGTATCCGCAGCACGTTGGCTACATCACACCAGCGGAGTGCCTCGTGGACATCGTGCGTGATTTTTACACCCAGGTGATGGATGTATTTAGGGATCAGCGTACTTGGTCCGCAGACCATGACCTCAGCACCAAGCTTTTGCAGACAGAAGATATTGGAAAGGGCTACCCTTGAGTGGGTGATATCTCCGATGATGGCGATTTTTTTACCGGTAAGATCCTGACCCAGCTTTTCCCGCATCGAGAAAGCATCGAGAAGACCCTGCGTCGGGTGTTCGTGCGTACCGTCACCGGCATTTACGATGTTGGCTGGAATTCTTTGAGACAGAAAATGCGGGGCTCCCGGGCTCGCATGGCGCATCACGATCATATCGACCTTCATGGCCAGGATATTGTTCACCGTATCCAGTAGGGTTTCCCCTTTTTTTACAGAACTTCCGGAAGAAGAGAAGGAAATGGTATCGGCAGAAAGCCTCTTTTCCGCCAGTTCGAATGACAGCCGCGTCCGGGTGGAATTTTCAAAAAAGATATTGGCAATGGTGATGTCTCTTAGGGAGGGAACTTTTTTGATAGGCCGATTAATGACTTCTTTGAACTGCGTCGCTGTTTCTAAAATGGTTTGGATATCGTTTTCAGAAACATTCTTGATCCCCAGAAGGTGCCTTACCGAAAGCTTTGTCATATCTGTTCACTCAAACATGGCAAAGATACGCAGAGATGGCCATAAATGATTTCATCCTCATCAAAAAAGCTGGGAATTATCTCCCGGCTGACAGAGGGAGAATTTGGCATGGAAAGGTGAAATTGTGCGGAAAGATCTGTTATTTTGGGGGGATTGGGAGAGATATGGCCCGATTTGCCAAAATTTCTTTGGCAGAAGAAAGCATTTTCAATTTGTAAAAAATATTCACCGTGGCCCAAAAGAATATACTGATCATAAACGGTCCGAACCTCAATTTGCTGGGTAAGCGTCAGCCCGAGATTTACGGGAGCAGCGGGTTTGAGGATTATTTCAATCAGCTGAAAGAACTGTTCAGCGACGTCAGCCTTACCTATTTCCAGTCCAATCATGAAGGAGCCCTCATTGACAAGATTCATGAGGTCGGATTCACCTATGACGGTATCGTGATTAACGCCGGGGGGTATACCCATACATCGGTAGCCCTGGCCGATGCACTCTCATCGGTGACGACCCCGGCGGTGGAGGTGCATATTTCCAACATCCATGCCCGCGAGAAATTCCGTCATCACAGCTATCTGACGCCGGTCTGCAAAGGCATGATCTGCGGATTGGGCCTGAAAGGGTATGAACTGGCTGTCAGATATCTCATCGGACTTAATAACTGAATATGATTACATTTTATCCGGGCCCGTCCCGTCTTCATAACGAGGTAGAGACCTATCTTGGGGAGGCTTTTCATTCGGGAATACTCTCGATGAACCACCGGAGCAAACCCTTTATGGATCTGCTTGCCGATACCATGGTTCGGATGAAGGAAAAGCTTTTGATCCCCCAGGATTATCAGATTCTGTTTAATTCGTCGGCTACGGAATGCTGGGAAATTGTCGCCCAGTCCCTGACAGCCGGATACAGTTATCATTTTTATAATGGGGCATTCGGTGAAAAATGGTGCGAATATGCCCACCGGATCCATGGCCGTGCGGAAGGTTTACCCTATGCGCCCGATGACCAGCCGGCTATCTTTCCAGCCAATCTATCTCCGGAGGATTTGCTATGTTTCACCCATACCGAAACTTCCAACGGAGCGGTTTTGTCGGACGGGGTGCTGGCAGGTATCCGCGAAAAATTTGAAGGACTGATTGCCATCGACGCCACCTCTTCCATGGGAGGTGTGCATCTTCCCTGGTCGGACGCGGATATATGGTACGCCTCCGTTCAGAAGTGTTTTGGTTTACCCTCGGGACTGGCGGTGATGGTACTCTCGCCTAAGGCTGTAGACCAAGCCTACCGCTTGGGTGAAAATGCACATTATAATAGTCTGCCGTTTGTAATCGACAACTTCAGGAAATTTCAGACTCCCTATACACCCAATATACTGGGAATTTTTCTGATGAATCGTCTCATGAAGTCGGTGGAGGATATCCGTACGGTCGATGCCAGGCTAAGGGAAAGAAGCGGCCAGCTCTATGCATTTCTGGAGGAAAATGGGGTCAGTACGCTGATTAAAAACCCGGAGTCCCGATCATCCACTGTAGTGGCTGTACAGGAATCGGAAGAAAATGTCGCAACGGTAAAGGCATTTGTCCAATCCCGCGGAATTATGCTTGGAAATGGATACGGCACCTGGAAAGCCACGACGTATAGGATAGCCAATTTCCCCGCCATTCCTGACACAGAGTTTGAGCAGCTCAGGGCTTGTTTATACGAATTTTGGCATAAATCCTAGTAGAAGAATCCCAGGGGCTCTCTTTTCTGCAAAAACAGATGCAGACAAGCAATAAACTAAAGACGAGCATGATTAATCTGTACGATGCGCAGACGAAATGCCTGGTAGCATTGGATTCCATCATCTTTGGATTTGATGGAGAAGTACTTAAGATATTACTGGTTAAAAGAGGTATAGAAGAGACACCCAAAACCTGGTCGCTGATGGGAGGCTGGCTAAGGCCGGATGAAGATCTGGATCAGGCGGCTTCCCGGATTCTGAAAGAACTCACGGGGCTGGAAAACATTTACCTGGAACAGTTATCAGCCTTTGGTGCACCCGACCGCGATAAAATAAGCCGGACCGTATCGATCGTCTATTTCGCGCTGATCAATGTCGTCGATTATGATGACAAAATTTCGGATTCCTACGAAGCCCGCTGGTTTGCCCTGGATGATCTTCCTCCGCTGCTGTTCGACCACGGTGACATGATCCGGATGGCTATTGAAAAACTGCGCTACAAGGCCGCGCAGCATCCGATCGGATTCGAATTATTGCCCGAGAAATTTACGATTCCCCAGCTGCAAAAGCTGTATGAAGCTATATTCAATACGACCTTTGATAAGCGAAACTTCAGCCGGAAGTTCTTGTCGACGGGTTTGTTGAAAAAACTTAACGAGAAACAGAGGGGGCACTCCAAAAAAGGGGCTTATTACTATCAGGTAGACCTCGAAAAATACCAGTCAGAGTTTAACACATTCCTGAATTTCACGCGCGTTTCCTCTAACTCCTGAAATTTCTGAGCAGATTCGCCAGATAATAGGCCGTTTCCACAACCCTTTCATAGGCTTCCTGTTGTGCCGTAGCAAGATCCATGGGACGGTTTAAAACCGAAGTGGCGTAAATAATCCCGGCATCCTTTGCCTGTTGCGGCGTAATCTCAAGCGTGCCGCACAGCAGGGCCAATGGGACATCCGCTTCGCGGCATAGGGAGGCAAGTCCCTGTACTACTTTCCCGCTCAGGGTCTGCTCGTCGGCTTTCCCTTCCCCGGTTATAACGAGGTCCACATTTTTTACGATTTCGGGCAGTCTGAGCTGATCCATTACGATTTTAACGCCTTCCTGTAGGCGGGCATTCAGGAACCAGACGGCTCCTGCACCTACTCCGCCGGCTGCCCCTGCACCGGGCATCAGATCCACATTTTTTCCAAAATGAAGATTTGCTATCTGCGCGAAGGATTTCAGCCCCTGGTCGAGCAATTCGACCATCTGAGGGTCGGCCCCTTTCTGAGGACCATAAACACAGGCCGCACCAGTGGGACCGTATAAGGGGTTCGTAACATCACAGGCCACCGTAATCCTGCAGTTAGCAAGGCAGGGATGGACGAAACGGTCGTCGATCTTCGCGATTCGGATCAGATTTTCGCCGATGGGCGGAAGTTCATTTTCATCCTGGTCCAGAAAACGGTATCCCAGGGCAGCAGCGAGGCCAATGCCTGCGTCCGTCGTAGCACTGCCTCCAATTCCCAGGATAAGATTCTCTATTCCCTGGTCGAGCGCATGTGCAATGAGCTGGCCGGTACCGAAGGTAGTGGTCAGCAGGGGATTTCTTTCATCCGTGGCTAGCAGGCGTAAACCTGAGGCGGAGGCTAATTCGATATAAGCCGTACTGCCATCGCCGGAAACTCCGTAGGAAGCTTCTGTTTCCCGGCCCAGAGGATCCTGTACCCGGACGTTCGCAAAGCGCCCCCCCTGGCTTAGGGTCAGTATTTCAGCGGTTCCTTCACCACCGTCTGCCAGGGGCGTTTTAATGACCCTGGCAGACGGAATGGCCATCAGTATTCCCTTTTCAACCGCCTCACAGACCTGCAAGGCATCGAGAGAACCCCTGAATTTGTCCGGTGCAATCAGGATCTGCATGGGAATCAGAAGTGGACACCCTCATCCTCTGTACGGATGGTTGGGATGTAGGTATCTTCAGCGTTATAGTTTTCTCCGCCGCAATCGAGGAAGAATCCGTCCGGTTTGCGGAAAGGCGCCTTACCATAAGCCGTAAGCATGGAGTCATTATAGACCTTCTGCATGTAAAGACCCCAGGCTGGCAGGGCTGTTCTTGCACCCTGACCCAATGCCAGCGAACGGAAGTGAATGCTGCGATCTTCCCCGCCAACCCATACACCGGTCACCAGGTTCTGCGTGATACCCATAAACCAACCGTCCGACTGGTTTTGGGTAGTACCGGTTTTGGCCGCAATTTCATTATTGTCGGTTACCCCAAAGCGGGCCAGACTCGATGAGGTACCACCTTCCACGGCTCCTCGCAGCAGATACAGCATGTTGTAGGCCATGTTCGCACTGATCTGCTGATTGGTTTTGGGGTAAAATTCCTGTAATACGTTTCCGTAGCGGTCTTCGATTCGGGTCACTGCCATCGGAACCGTATGATTACCCCCGTTGGCGAAAGTGGCATATGCACCGACCATTTCATAAACCGAGACGTCGCTGATCCCCAGACAAAGTGCCGGTTTATCCTCCAGCGGACTGGTGATTCCGACCTTATGGGCGTAGTCTACCACCGATTTGGCGCCCACCTGCTTAATGATGAAGGCGGATACGGAGTTGACGGAGTTTGCCAAAGCCTGACGAAGCGAGAGGGATTGGTAGGAAAACTTGCCGTTGGAGTTTTTGGGTGACCAGCCTCCGGGAACACCATCTGACTGGCCAAAGAAGATGGGCTGATCGATTACATGGGAACAGGGCGTCAGAATACCGCGGTCGAGGGCAGCCAGATATACAAATGGCTTGAAGGTTGATCCAGGCTGGCGTTTTCCCTGTTTCACATGGTCGTATTTGAAATACTTGAAGTTAACCCCACCTGCCCAGGCCTTTATATGACCGTTATTCGGATCAATCGACATCATACCAGCCCGCAGGAATCGCTTGTAATAAGCGATAGAGTCCATCGGGCTCATGGTTACCTCTTTTTCTCCGTTATAGGTAAACACCTTCATTTTGTAAGGTGTCTTCATGATTTTCCAGGCTTCCGCTTCACCAACGGTTTTCTTCAGCTCCAGGAATCTTGGCGAACGGGTGACAGCGTTTTCAAGGAAGCCCTTGATTTCGTTTCCGTTGCGGTCAATCCACGGATTTTTGCCCTTCCAGTGCTCATCAAATTTTGACTGCTGGTCCTTCATATGAACCCAGAGCGCCTCCTCCATATGTTTCTGCAGACGCGAATCAATGGTCGTATAGATACGCAGGCCGCTGGTGAAAAGGTCATAGTTGGTGCCGTGGTCAGCATTGTATTTTTCCAGCCATTGACGCAGTTCGCCTTTCATAACCTCCCTGAAATAGGGGGCCGGGCCGGTAATGTGGCTTTCCAGCGTAAAATTGATACCGAGTGGTCTTTCCGTGAGTGCGGCCAGTTCGACGTCATCCAGGAAACCGTATTTGTTCATCTGGTGCAGAACCGTATTCC
>ENA-UOVV01001931-UOVV01001931.1-compost-metagenome-genome-assembly--contig:-NODE-1931-length-13109-cov-4.975486_pt1 | contig 13109 bp, 9 predicted proteins | sample MGYA00238155_ERZ761577 | MGnify/ENA primary metagenome ERZ761577 (study PRJEB28898, sample SAMN06268775) | compost metagenome | isolation source: Emeryville, CA | place: USA:Emeryville, CA | collected...
GCATACGAGATTACAAGGTGACTGGAGTTCAGACGTGTGCTCTTCCGATCTATATCCTGCCAGCGCCAGCGCGGTTTCCGCCGCGCGCGCGGGGTTGTCCGTGACGCCGGGGCGGAAGGAGACTTCCACGGCGAAGGCGGGTTTTGCATGCGGCGCGGCGGGCGTGGCGGTATGCAGTTCCTGCAAAACGGGATCGGCAAACACGGCGTGCAGCGCATCGTTATCGGGCAGTTTTTCGGGCGCGGCGATTTTATAAACCTTGATTTCCTCCAGCCCCTGCAAGACCACCCCCAGAAAATCGCGGGCGGCGGTGATGCGGCGGTCGCGGGACGGGTCACTGTGCTTTGCCATGATTTCGATCCGTACCGTTTGCGCTGCCATGGGATTATCCTTTGCGGGTGTATTTCGTGCGCCAGCTGCCGTCCAGCAGGCTTTCCAAAAATTCTCTGTAGAGCGCATGCTCGATCACGCGGCCGGCGGTGCAAAAATCGTCAAAGGAAAGACCGGCCTTCGGGAAGGATTTTTGCAAAATAACCGGCCCGGTATCCATGCCGTCATCGACGAAATGCAGTGTAATGCCGCCTTCCGTCGTATCGGCATCATAACTTTGCCGGTAGGCATCCTTGCCGGGGAAGGCGGGCAGCAGGGCGGGGTGCACGTTGACAACGCGGTTCACGCCTGCCGCAGGGTCATAGAAATGCTGCAGAAAGGCGGGGGAGAGCAAACGCATGTAACCTGCCAGAAACAGCCATTGCACGTTTTCGGCTTTCAGGAGGGAGAGCAGCTTGTCCTCCTGCGCCTGTCGGGCGGCGGCGCGGTCGGCGGCGGCAACCGTTTCCACCGGCAGGATCGCGCAAGGGATGCCGAGCTTTTCCGCGCGGCGGATCACGCCTGCGCCGCGCCGGTCAGTCGCAATCAGCGGGATCGATATGCGGTCGCTGTTTTCCTCGGCGTAGCACACGATATTCTCCGCATTGCTGCCGTTGCCGGAAGCAAGAATGGCGGCGCGGATGACGGGGATGCGATCAGGTGCCAATGTCCGTCCTCCAATGCGCGCCGTTGAAGCGGATTTTGCCAAGGCTGTCATAGGCCTTGCGCCGCGCGTCTTCCAGAGAGGCGCCGAGCGCCGTAACGCCCAGCACGCGCCCGCCGGTATTTTTCCAGACACCGTCGCGCTTGCCGGCGCCGGCGATGAACAAAAGACTGTTGTCGTTTGATTGACGCGCCAGCAAATCTTCCGGCATCTCCACCGTTTCGCCAAGACGCATGCCTGTGCCCATGGTTTCGGGATAGCCTTCGGATGTCATGACGACATGCACGGCGGTGCCCTGTTTCATCTTCGGGGCAGGCAGGCTGGTCAGCGTGCCTTCGGCGGCGGCCTTGAACAGGGGGTACAGGTCATCCGCCATCAACGGCAGCAGGATTTGCGCCTCGGGGTCGCCGAAACGCACGTTGAATTCGATGACATGCACGCTGTCACCCTGCACCATCAGGCCCGCGAAAAGAATGCCGTGGAAGGGCGTGCCTTCCGCTGTCATGCCGTCCACCACGGGTTTGAAAATATGCAGGTTGATATAATCCTTCATTGCCGCGCCGGGCCAGCCTTGCGGCGCATAGCCGCCCATGCCGCCGGTATTCGGCCCTTCGTTATTGTCGCGCACGCGTTTGTAATCGCAGGCATAGCCGATGGGCAGGAAGGTTTTGCCATCGCAAATCGCAAAGGCGGAAACTTCGCGGCCATCGAGCTTTTCCTCCAGCAGGATGTGCCCTGTTTTAACGGTGCAGGCGGGATTTTGCATGAAATCATAGAGCGTTTTTTCCGCTTCCGCGCGGTCATGGGTGACCACCACGCCTTTGCCGGCGGCAAGGCCGTCGGCTTTCAGCACGATGCCTTTATCCTCCACCGGCCATGCGGCAAGGGCGCGCCGCGCGGTTTCGTAATCGGGGCAAACGGTGAACGGCGCTGTCGGGATATGGTGTCGCGCCATAAAATTCTTGGCAAAGATTTTGGAGCTTTCCAGTTGCGCCGCCGCGCGGGAGGGGGCGGCGACGGCAAAGCCCGCGTTACGGAGCATATCGGAAACGCCCGCCGCCATGGGCGCTTCGGGGCCGATGATGATGAGGTCCGACTTTTCCGCTTCGGCAAGGGCGCGGACGACCGCAGGATCCGTTGCGTTTCCGTCGATACAGCGGGTTTTGTCGACGGCGGCAATGCCATCGCTGCCGGGCAGGGCGATGATTCCGTCAACATCGGACGATTGCGCCAGTTTCCATGCCAGCGCATGTTCCCGTCCGCCGCTGCCCAAAAGAAGAACGCGCGCCATTATGCGGCATCCTTTTTCAAGCCGGTAAAGCTGCGGATGACATCGGTAAGATCCCATGCCTCCGCAAAGGCATCGCCCGCGCCGTATTTTTTCGACAGAGCCTTGGCAATGCCCGTGTAAATCATTTCCGCCTGTTTTTTCACGGCGGCGGGCAGCGGGGGCGGCAGGGCGTGCAATTCCTCCACGCAGATTTTTTTCCAGTCTTTTTCGCCGCGCTCTTTGGCCAGCTTTTTGGCGGTTTCCAGCTGTCCGTACCATGCGAGGGGGCGATAGAAACCGCGCAGCGCTTCCTTGGACAGATGCACGCCGTCGCGCGTCAGGCGCAATTCATCCGGCCCGATGGAATCGACCAGCATAAAACCGCGGTTGCCCGCCGCATCCGCCGTGCCGAAGGCAAATTCCAGCTTGCCGTCCCAAAGCTCAAGCCCGATTCCTGCAAAACAATCTTTCAGCCGCAGCGCCAGCAGTTTGGTCAGGGTGGCAAGGGCATCAAATTCCGCATCGCTCAGCGCGGCGATGTCTTGCGCTTCGGCATAGGAAAGATAGCGGTCGCTGGTTTCCAGCTTGGTGGAAAATTCGATGACGGGCATCTCGAAACGGTCGCCCGCCTGCGGCGCTTTTTCAAGCCCGAGCGTTTTGCAATAGGCCGCATCGCCCGTGCGGGAGAGGAGGGAGCTGCCTTCCGGCACGCCGAAGCGGAAAATCACTTCCAGCGGCACCAGCGCCTGTTCGGGTTTTTGCGCATAGGCGGCGTAATCCCACAGCAGCTTGCCGTTTTCCGTGCGGCTGGCGGGGGGCAGGATGCGCACAGGCTTCACGGCAATGCACCGCGGCGCATCATTCAACGGGCCGAAAACGTGATGCGACAAACCGTCTTTTTTCAATTTACCCAGCAAGGGATGCGCGGCCAGCGCGGCGGGCGCCGGCCATGCTTGCCAGCCTTCGGACTGTTCCAGATAGGTGCAGAAGAAATGCGCCATCCATGCAAGGGCCGCGCCTTTGTTGTCGAGGCTGTCGGGCATTTGTCCCCAGTCGAAAATGGAATAGCGGTCGGAGAATTCAAAAACATAGGGCGAGACGCCCGGCGTGCCGCGCACGTTTTTGACGGAGCCGCGATAGAGCAGGGGCGGCAGGGCCTTTGCGCCCGTCAGAGCCAGCCGTTTGGCGGCGGCTGCCGCGTTGCGGAAGTTATTGACGCCGAGCCACAGCCCTCCTTTTTGCGCGTAGCCCAGCACCTTCAGATAATTTTCCGGCTGCGCGGCTGCGTCTTTGGAAAGATAGGGGACGAAAAGGCCGAAGGCGTCGGTTTTGATATCGGCATCTTGGGTGACAACGTAAATATTGAACCGTTCGCTATCCGTATCGGTGCCGTAGGTCATATCGGCGTCTTTAACCTTGGCAAGCTCGGCCAGCAAGGTTTCGTCCTGCATCAGCGCGGCATCAGGCAGGACGATGTGGAGGCGGTCGAAAACGCGGGTTTCGGCTTGTTGCAGGAAGCGGATGATTTCATCCGTTTTATCGGGGCCGCAGGTGATGACGGGCACGCCCGGCGGCATTTGCGCGATGGAGGCCATGGAATCCAGCCCCGCAAACTGCGCGGCAACGGGAATGCCGAAAACGGGCAGGTGCGTCATGGCGGCCACCACGCCCGGCAGCGCGGCGGCAAGCCCCGCACCGGCGATGATCGCATCGCCCTGCCATGTCATGATTTTGTTTTGCAGTTTTTCAAGATCGCGGTGGGCGGAGATGACCTCGAACGTCACGTCAAAATGCGCGGAGAGTTTTTCCACCAGCGGCGCGGAGACATGACTGTCGGATGTGCTGCCGAAAACGACAAAAATCTTCATGTGGTATGCTCCTTTGTTACCGCGTGTGTATGTGTTCTATCCTGTTGCCCTCAGGCGTTTGCGTTCTTCGGAAAACTGCGCCGCATCTTCAAGCGGCGTCGGGTATTTGTTGTTGATGCAGGCCATGCAAAGCCCGCCGAGGCCGATGGCTTCGCGCAAATCCTGTTCGTCCAGATAAATGACCTTGTTTACGCCCAGCGTTTCGGCAATTTGCTCAACGGTTTTGCCATGGGCGACAAGATCGGCCGGATCGGGGAAGTCGATGCCGTAAAAACACGCATGGCGGTGCGGCGGGCAGGTGATGGCGAGCGTCACATCGCGCGCGCCGTGCTTGCGGAGCAAATCGATAATGCGGCGGGAGGTTGTGCCGCGCACGATGCTGTCATCGATCAGCAGGATGCTTTTGCCTTCAATCTCGCTGCGCACGGGGCTGAGTTTCAGGTCCACCGCCCATTCGCGTTTGTCCTGCCCGCTGAGGATAAAGCTGCGTGCGACATAACGGTTTTTGATCAGCCCTTCGCGATAGGGCAGTTCCAGCGTATCGGCCACGGCAATGGCGGCGGGGCGGCTGGTATCGGGCACGGGCATGACGACATCGGGCCTGATCTCGCCCTTGTCCATGGCCGCGCGTGCGCGCGCGGCGAGTTTTTCGCCAAGGCGCAGGCGCGCGGCATAAACGGGATGACCGTCAATCACGCTTTCCGCGCCCGAGAAATAGACCCATTCAAACATGCAATGTGCCTTGGTCTCTTCCTGATGCACAATGGCGCTGTGCAGTGTGCCGTCCGCGGTAATATACAAAACTTCTCCCGGCGCGATGTCGCGGTCATAGGTATAGCCAAGGTATGTGACCGCAATGCTTTCCGACGCCAGGCAATAGGAGCTGCTGCCGTCGTCATTCCGGCGGCTGCCGAGGACGAGGGGGCGGATGCCCTTGGGGTCGCGGAAGGCGACAAGCCCTTGCCCCGCAATCATGGCCAGCACGGCATAGCCGCCGACCAGCGTCTGGAACATTTTCTGCGTGGCGCGTTTGATATTGTCAAAGCTGAAGGTGTTTTGCGACGGAATAACGTCATTCCCCATCAGGAAATGCGCCCAGTAATGGATCATCACTTCCAGATCGTTGGCGGTCAGCAATTGCCGCTGGAAATCGGTGGAAAGGCGGCGGGCCAGCGCGGGGTAATTGAGGATATTGCCGTTATGCACCATGCCAAGGCCGAAGGGCACGCCCGTGACCATGGGCTGGATATCACGCTTGCCGTCCGTGCCCATTGTTGCATAGCGCGTATGGCCGATCGCCATATGGCCGGTCAGTCTTTCGATTTTCTGCTGGTCAAACACATGCGAGACAAGGCCGAGATCTTTCTCGGACACAAACATGCGCGTTTTGCTGTCATAGCTGAGAATACCCGCCGCATCCTGACCGCGGTGCTGGAGCGCCAGCAGTCCGCGAAAGGTTTCATAAGACGCCGTGCAGCCGGAAGTCACGCTCCGAGTCTCGGGAGACTCAGAACCGATGACGCCGATGACACCGCACATATTGAAATGGCTCCAGAATCGGTGGGTAAGAAAACTTGGTAGCCGCATTATCGGCAATTTCAGTTTTTTCGCCAGCCCTTTTTTTGCGCAGCGCAAAAAAACTCTTTCCGTGCCTTCCCATATGCGTTAGGAGGGAAAGACCGCGCGGTAAAGGAAAGAAGCAAAAGGATGGATATACATATCATCTATGCGATCATCGGTTTCTTGCTGGCATCCTATGCGGTGATCGGCAATGACTCCGTGCAAACGCTGGGCACGTTTATTGCGTCAAATATACGCGTGTTCAAATGGTACTGGCTCTGGCTTGCGGCTTCCGGCGTGCTGGTCTTTACAATGCTTTATGGCTGGTACGCGCATGACGGCGATGTGTCCTTCGGTCGCCTCAATCGCATTCCGGAAATGCAGATCGAGTGGTATCATGCCGCCGCGCCTTTGGGGCTTTTGTTGCTGACGCGCGTGGGTATTCCCGTGTCCACGACATTTCTGGTGTTGTCCACCTTTGCCAGCGGCGTTGTGATGCAGGACATGCTGGTCAAAAGCTTTATCGGTTACGGCGTCGCGGCGGTATGCGCCTATGCGATCTGGCTGGTGCTGTCGCGTCATATCAATGAAAAATTCAATACGGTGAAAAAGGAAAACCGCACGCGCTGGCGTGTGACGCAATGGCTTTCGACGGGATTTTTGTGGTTTACCTGGTTGACGCATGACATGGCAAATATCGTCGTTTTCCTGCCGCGTCCGGTGCCGCTGGAATGGCTGCTGCCCGCCATGGCGGTGCTGCTGTGCTGGCTGGCGCTGATTTTCAAAACGCAGGGCGGCAAGATCCAGAAAATCATTCTGGAGAAAACGGGCTCGCGCTTCATGCGTTCTGCTGCCATCATTGATATTGTTTATGCGTCGATCCTGCTGGTTTTCAAGGAAGTCAACGACCTGCCGATGTCCACGACATGGGTTTTCGTCGGCGTGCTTTGCGGGCGGGAACTGGCGATTGCGACAACGAACAAGGATTACAAGCTCGGCTATGTCTTTCCGCTCGTCGGCAAGGATTTTTTGAAAATGATGATCGGCCTTGCCGTATCGGTCGCCATTGTGCTGGCGATCCATTACGACTGGTCGAACCTGTCGGGGTGATTTATTTCGGCTCGATGCGGATCAGGCGGCCGTCGGGGCTGTCGGTCAGGATATATAGATATCCGTCCGGCCCGCTGCGCACATCGCGGATGCGTTCTTCCATCGGTTTCAGCATCATGGCCTGATGCGTGATTTTATCGCCTTCGACCTTCAGGTGCCGCAAATGCTGGCCCGCCAGCGCGCCGACGAAAAGATCTCCCTTCCATTCGGGGAATTTGTCGCCGTGGTAAAAGGCCATGCCGCTGGGCGCGATGGACGGTACCCAGTGAATCACGGAATCTTCCATGCCGGGAGCGGATGTTTTGTCGGTAATTTCCAGCCCCGAATATTCGCGGCCAAAGGTGACAACGGGCCAGCCGTAATTCGCGCCCGCCTTCAGGATATTCACTTCATCCCCGCCGCGCGGCCCGTGCTCGTGCGCCCAGATTTTATCCGTGCCGGGTTGCAGCGCGATGCCTTGCACGTTGCGGTTGCCAAAGGTGTAAATCTCCGGCTTTGAATGTTTGTCGTCGGTAAAGGGATTGTCTTTCGGAATGCCGCCGTCCGCAAGCAGGCGCACAATGGTGCCGAGGTGGTTGACGGTCGTCTGCGCCTGATCGCGATAGGAAAAACGGTCGCCCAGCGTCAAAAACAGCGTGCCGTCAGGCGCAAAAAGAATGCGTCCGCCGTAATGGGCATTGCCTTTGACTTTGGGCGTGGCGCGGAAAATGATGCGCAGGTTTTTAAGGCGTTTCTTGTCCAGATCAAGCGTCGCGCGCGCAAGGGCGGTATTGTTTTCTTCCGCCGTTCCTTCGGCAAAGGCGAGGAAAACCTGTTTGTTTTTGGCAAAGGAAGGAGAAAGGGCGATATCGAACAGCCCCGCCTGTCCGGAAACAAAAATATCCGGCAGGCCGGTCATCTCCGTTTTCGTTTGCCCGTCGGGGCTGATATGCAGCAGCCTGCCGCCGCGTTCCGTCACCAGAAAGCCTTTATTCTCCGGCAGGAAGGCCAGCGACCACGGGAAGGACAGCCCCTCCGCCACGGTCACGGTTCTATAGGTATCCGCCCGCGCAAGGGGGGCGGGGTCGCGGGCATAGCCGTTGCTGTAATAGGTCCATGCCAGCACCAGCGCGCCCAGCACTGCCAGCGACAAAAGAATATAGGAAAACGGATCGGATTTTTTTGCGGCCATGGCGGAATGTTAACATTCGTGCTATCGTTTCAAAAGCTGCAAAACAACAATTTGGCCAGAGGTTCCATGAAAAAGCCCGTTATTTATGGCATCAAAAACTGCGATACGATGAAAAAGGTGTTTCAATGGCTGGATAAACATAAGATTGAATACGATTTTCACGATTATAAAAAACACGGCGCCGACAAGGCCCTGGTGGAAAAGGCTTTCGAGGTTTTCGGCTGGGAAGAAGCCCTGAACCGCAAAGGCACCACATGGCGCAAGCTGCCCGAGGATGTGCGCGAGGGCATGACAAAGGCCAAAGCCTTGAAAATCGCACTGGAAAACCCGTCCATTCTGAAACGTCCGCTGATCATCGCGGGACGTGATATGATTTTGGGCTTCGACGAAGCCGTTTTTGCCCGCAAACTGGCGGGCGGAAAGTAATTTCTTTTACTCATTGATATATGCCTGTTGCGCGAGGGGGTGTGATGCGCGTTTTATTCGTGGTTATTTTTTTTGGCCGTCTGGCTGCCGTCGCTGGTTTATACGGGAAGCAACCTCTCTTTCGCGCCACCGCTTGAAAAAAGCGACCAGTGGGTCGGCCCTTATAAATGGAAGTTCAAGGAACGCGGCCTTTACATGATGGGGCTGAAGCCGGAGCTTTTGCTGCACGGCGTTGTCAGCACCAAAAGCGGATGGAAACCCGTTGTGCTGCGCGCGGATTTTGTCGAATGGATGTTCGCAAGCAGCCGTCAGCGCGGCATGAAATCCGGCGGCGTGTATAGAACGGGGCGGGATGATTATCCCTTCGTATCCGACTGGGAAATCGAACATGACCGGGGGTTGAAATACAGTATCGGCAACATGCGTTTTAACGGGTTTTTCCTGTTCGGCCTGTTTTTCTGCCTTGTGCTGCCGGTGCTGTTCGTATTCTGGCTGATGGCGGATGAGGTCGCCATCGATAGCCCGCAGGAACGCAAGCGCAAATACCAGCAGTTCATCGAACAGGTAAAAGCCGTGGAAGCAAAGGCGAAGGCCGACCCGCGGTGGCTGAAAAAGAAAACCATCCGCCTGGCTTTTCTGGGCTATGCGGTGGTGATCGGCAGTATTTTGCTTATGCTGCCCGTCGGCATCGGCCTTGGCGCCATAACGGTGATTTTAACGGGCGGCCATGCGGTGGCGGCGAAATTCGCCTTTCTGCTGGCGGCCGTGCCTCTCGGCTTTTTTTTTCAACTGCCCGAAAATCTTAGCGAAAAAGAATACAGAAAAAGTAATTACCACCCGTTACAGATTGTTCACTTAGTATAGAAAGGCAGTAATCTTTCTCGATGAGAGCCTTCACAAAAGCAAAACCAATCGACAAACAGTAAATAGATAAAAAAGACAAAATTCCCCAGACTAAATATTTTCTTTGAAGACCTGATGATTTCTTTACTAAGAAATATAAACCAAAAGCTATCGCCGAAAAAACTACCCATGAAGGCACTGATACGAAGAACACTCTCTGCCAATCATAAAATAGGTAGTCCCAAATCAATGTGATGGCAAAAGTTACACAAGCCCCTAAGCCAAGAAAGAAAGTCTCAGACAACTGCAGAGAAGATTTTTTTTTAAGAAATAGGTATGCCAATATAATCAAGAGCGCTGCCAAGCAAAAAGTAGGCCATCGCAGATTAATTTCGAAATACAACATCCTCGCCTCACACTTCCATTAAAAAAATTAGCTTTTGTTTATAGTTTAAAAAAGCTTTTACTTTGCAAGAGATTTTATTATGCACATGGAATAAAACTTGTATACCCCCACAATCGTGGGGGGGGTAATTAAGCGTAAACAATGCATGGCATATGGGGCGCTCGCTGCTTTCCGAACCTTTTGTTTATGAAGGCGTGGAGGTTGGCCGGCAGGATTGTCCGGCGCTTTTCGATCTGCTGGAAAAAATCTGCCGGAAAGCCAACGGCCCGATGTTTGACAGGGTCTTTATCGACAGCCAGATGAATGCCTCGGTCAGCCGCGCGGGCGGCATTTTCGGCTTTTTCGGCATGGGGCCGATTGTCCTGACCATCGGTCTGCCGCTCATGCAGGCGCAAACACCGCGGCAACTGGCGGGGGTGATCGGTCATGAATACGGCCATGTGGCGGCCAAGGATAACGCGCTGGGGCAGTGGATCTACCGCATCCGCAACAGCTGGCTGGCGCTGGATGACAAACTGCGGTTTGAACATTTGTGGTATGTGCTGAAGCTGAACCGTTTTTACGAATGGTTCATGTCCGTATTCAGTGCGCACAGTTGGGATGCATACGGTGGAATGCACATGCGTAAATTATGTTCAAAAGTATCAGAAAAACAATGCATCCTTGGTCTTATTATTTTAGAGTTTAAATCGCCTGTTCGTAAGCTAGGGTCGTTAATTAGGGAAGATGTTGGAGCCATGAAAAAGGTACTTATTATCGCTTTAGTGATTCTATGCGCAGTAGTTGTATGGTGGAAGAGTGAATATCCTGCGGCATCTTTCCGTTATAAAATGACCGTGACGTTAGAAACTCCAGAGGGCATAAAAACTGGCTCAACCGTAAGAGAAGTATCGGTACATTTGACTCCAAGAGTTACGCCTGAGATGACGCCGACTGTGCGGTTGAAGGGCGAAGCCGTTGTTGTCGATTTAGGCGAGCGCGGAGTCGTATTTGCTGTGCTGCGAGGTATCGGTGTTGGCGGTGAAGATTACGGCAGAGATATTGTTAAATATGTTTTTCCGAAGCCTGGAGGTTATAGAACAGCAGGAAATTTACAGTATTATAGTTCATTGTTAACGGGGCCAAATCTTTTGGAGCTGACTTACTGGCCTATGTTCGTTCGCTTCAAGGATTTGAATGAACCGCAAACAATAGAGAGTCTTCTGAAGCTTAGGCCTGTTGATGGAACAGATTCTAAATTCACTATTGAAAAAGATTCTTTTGAGGAGGCTTTTGGTGAAGGCGTTAAGCTACAATCAGTAACTATAGAGATGACAAAAGATCCTGTCCAAATGGGACAGGTTCCTAAATTTTTGCCGTGGTTTTTGCCGCGCATGAAATCTCGTACAATGGGACCTATTGGAGGAACACCGGATAAACCATTTGAAGACCCTTCGGGCACCTACCTTACAAGCAGAAATTTTGTACAAGGAGTTCATTAATGGACGACAAGCTTTTTAAAGCCATTTTATCAATGGATAGTTATAATCGGGGCTATAACTTTAGCTTAGATGTGGGCGGTGGCGATGGATCCTTTGTCCTGTCGCGCCAGTGCGAATACGAGGCCGATGCCTTTTCCGCCCGCGTAACGGGCAAGGAAGCCATGGCAGAGGCTTTGTCCTCCCTTGTCATCTATGGCGAGACATACGATGCGGCGTTCTGGAAGAAAATCTGGGAAAAAAGCGACAGCGGCGCGGATATCCGGGAAATGACGCCCTATGCCGAGGTTCCCGCATTTTTCCGCGACATCGGCGATATGTCGGAAACCGTCAATCGCGCGTTGAAAACAAAAACGGATTACGCTTCCACCCACCCCAGCGTGTCGGACCGTCTGGCGGCGCTGGGCCAGCCCTTTGCCCTGCCCGAAGCGCCGGGCAATCAATCGGCGGCGCGGCTGCTGGGCGCGACGGAACAAAAGCTGATCGCGCATTTCAATGCGGAATGGCAGGCCGCCGCAGGCGAGCATTGGCAGCGCCGTCAGGAAGAACGTGTCCACTGGCAGGCGCAATATGCGGAGCTGAAGGAAAAACCCTTCTCCGATCTCGATGATGACGCGCTGTCTGCCTTGATCTCCGCCGCAAATTATATGGAGGACCATCCGCTGTTCTACCGCGCCAATCAGGAAATGCTGCGCCGCCATCCGGAGGAAGCAGGAGCGGAGATGAATTGCCTGTGGTACCGCCTGATCATCGAAAAAGACCCCACCCAGCTGGAGGTTGCCGAAGAATTCCTGCGCCGCCATCCGGCATTCCTGCCGAATGTGTGCCGTCATGCCATCGCCTATCTGCAACAGGCGGGGCGGGAGGATGAAGCGGCCGCCTATAGGGCAAGGCTGGAGGATTGGCAGCATTTGGACGATGCGGCAACCGAAGAGCGCAGCGCCATCACGACAAAGGATAACTTCCTGCCGCACGGCTTGCCGGAGGCTTTCGTGCAAGAACTGGTCGCCTATATCAAAACGCATCCGATGATTGCGCGGGTGTATCTGGCGCGCAAGGAGGTGAAGTATATACCGGAGCGTCCGTCCTATATCCTCGCCTTCAGGGTCAAAAGCGGCATGTTTGACAGCCAGAAAAAAGTCAACAACAGCATCGGTGATTTCATTTACCGCTCCGGCCTGCCGGAGGATTTTATATTCATACAGGCCGACAGCGTGCAGGGCATTGAAGCCAAGCTGAAAAAGACCGAAGGCGCGCTGATTTACACAAAGTAATCAGCCGCGCGTCTGCCCGTTGCCGCGGATCACCCATTTGTAGCTGGTGAGCGCGTCAAGCGCCATGGGGCCGCGCGCATGCAGTTTTTGCGTGCTGATGCCGATTTCCGCCCCCATGCCGAATTGCGCGCCGTCCGTAAAGGCGGTGGAGGCATTGGCGTAAACGGCGGCGGCATCGACGCGGTTCAGAAAGGTTTCGATGGCCTTCGCATCTTCCGCCACAATCGCTTCGCTATGCTGCGAGCTGTAGGCGGCGATATGCGCCAGCGCGGATTCCATATCCGGCACGGTTTTGACGGACATTTTATAATCCAGAAACTCGCGGCCGAAATCCGCCTCCTGCGCGGCATGCAGCAGATGCGCGGGGTAATGACCCGCCAGCGCGGCATGGCTTTCGGCATCGGCAAAAACCTCGACATTTTTTTCGGGAAGTTTTTCCAGCAGCGTGGGCAGGTCTTGCAGGCGGCTTTGGTGAACGACCAGCGTATCCAGTGCATTGCATACGCTGACGCGGCGCGTTTTGGCATTGGTGATGATTTTCTGCCCTTTTTCGACATCGCCGCTGGCATCGAAATAGGTATGCACAATGCCAGCGCCTGTTTCGATCACGGGGATTTTGGCGGTATCGCGCACAAAATCGATCAGTCCCTGACTGCCGCGCGGAATGCAG
>ENA-UOVV01001937-UOVV01001937.1-compost-metagenome-genome-assembly--contig:-NODE-1937-length-13082-cov-4.637138_pt1 | contig 13082 bp, 10 predicted proteins | sample MGYA00238155_ERZ761577 | MGnify/ENA primary metagenome ERZ761577 (study PRJEB28898, sample SAMN06268775) | compost metagenome | isolation source: Emeryville, CA | place: USA:Emeryville, CA | collected...
CTTTTGCAGCTGCTTTTCTGGAAGGAACAAGGGAATGGTGTTGTTGTAGCTCTTGCTCATCTTGCGCCCATCCAATCCTTGCAGGACGTCGCCATTTTCCTGCACCACAGTTTCCGGCAGAACGAACAGCTCGCCGAAATGGTGGTTGAAACGCTGGGCGATATCGCGGGCCATTTCCAGGTGCTGAGTCTGATCTTTACCCACCGGCACATGGGTGGCGTTGAACATCAAAATGTCCGCCGCCATCAGCACCGGGTAGGAAAACAATCCCATAGTCACTGCATAGTCAGGATCCTGACCTTCAGCAATATTCGCATCCACCGCCGCTTTATAGGCATGCGCGCGATTGAGCAGACCCTTGGCGCTCTGGCAGGTCAGAATCCAGCACAGTTCGGTGATTTCCGGAATGTCAGATTGGCGATAAAACACCACCCGCTCAGGATCCAGGCCAAGAGCCAACCAAGTGGCGGCGATTTCTTTGGTGGACTGGTGAATACGCTCCGGCTCCTGACATTTGATCAGGGCGTGCAGGTCGGCAAGAAAAAAGAAGGATTCGGCGTCTGGATTGCGGCTGGCGGCAATGGCTGGACGTATGGCACCGACATAATTTCCCAGGTGTGGGGTTCCGGTGGTGGTTATGCCGGTGAGAAGGCGCTTGCTGGTCATGGAAGAACTCGTCGATACGGCGCTAAAAGCCCGCAATCATACAGAGTTCGACCATGTAGGCAAAGTTTGCGGCGGCGGCGAAAAACCGCTCAGGAAACCTCGGACAGAAGCTGTTGTTCTGCGGCATTTTTCAACACCACCGCGTCAAAACCCGCCTGGCACAACAGATAGGCAGCGATATCCGCTCGCGGCCCCGCTTCATCGGAAATCACGTAGAGATTAGCGGCGCCGAGATCTTCCAAACTCTCCCGCAGACGCGACAGCGGCACGTTGACACTGCCTTCCAAATGCCCTGCACGAAATTCCATCGGCAAACGCACATCGAGCATTTTGACCGGCTTCTTCTGCTTGGCGAGGTCTTTCTGATTCACGTACTGAATCACCGCGCGGCAAATCAGAACGCCAAAATCTTCCGCGTTCAAACGCTTCACCACCCCTGGTGTGCGCATAGTGACGGTGGCGTTGCGCGGTGCATCGCTGATCAAAGCCTCCTCGCCGAAGTAGTTGCCCTCTTTCAACTCCAGATCGACGCTACCCAAGCGGTTGGTCACCAAGGCAGAACCCTCGGCCAGCACATAGAAATAGTCGCCCCGCGCGCCTTCGCGGATGAGCTTTTCTCCCGCTGCGACTTCAACGGTTTCAAAGCGGGTAAACAGCTCTTGCAGCTGCGTCCAAGGGATACGGGAAAACAGCGGTGATTGCAGCAGGCACGCCATCCAGTCCTTGGCGTCGGCAAGTTCACCGACTTCGATGCCAGCCTCAGAGGCTTCGCCTTCTACCACTTCCTCCCGTTTGGGAGTGGGATTGTTGGCTTCGGCAATCTGGCGGGCGAGCCAGTCGATATTGAGGGTGAAGTAGCGGACGTGGGTCTTGGCCACTGCCGATACCACCGTGGGGGAATGGGTGTTGAGGGCGCGTTTGGCGCGATCCGAGCCGTTCTTGACCTTCTCAACGCCGAACTCGTTGTTGATCAGGTCCACCTCGCCTTCGAGGAGAAAATAGTGGTCCGCAAGAATCTTGCCGCGCTTAAAGAGCATGGTGCCTTTGGGAACGGACACCACGCGGGCTTGCTTGGATACCTCTGACAAAAATTGTCCAGAGAGAGCACTAATGGGCGAATACTGGCTAAAAATTTCACTTTGTGACATGGACTCTCCTCCGCAATGGCTAAAGTCTTGACCAGGAATGTCACCTCCGCCAGGAAAGGTTGGTCAAATCAGAAAGAGAAATTGCGCAATTGGAAGTAGCTCGCAATTATGTCATCCAGATAGTCCAGGTCTTTCGCGCCAGCCAATTCCCGGATGGAATGCATGGCAAAAGTCGGAAGACCTATATCAACGGTGCGGATCCCAGCTTTCGCTGAGGTCATGGGTCCGATGGTGCTACCGCAGCGCATATCGGCTCGGGTGACATAGGCCTGATAAGGCGCGCCGCAGCGCTCCGCCAGCATTTTCACCAGCGCCGCCGTTTCGCTGCTGGTGGCATAACCTTGGTTGGCGTCGTATTTGATCACTGGGCCGGCATTGAGCCGTGGTCCGTGACCCTCATCGTGCTTGTGGGGGAAACTGGGATGGATGCCGTGGGCGTTGTCCACCGACAGCAGCAGTGAGTTGTGCAGCAAGCGCAAACGAGCTTCGGCTTGCGGCGCCAGTCGCTCAATCAAGGCAGTGAGCAGATTACCCTGCGCGCCTATATGGGACTGGCTGCCCACCTCCTCGTGATCAAACAAGGCGAGCACCGCCGACTGATCACTGTTCGAAGAAAGAAATGCATTCAAGCCGACGAAACAGCTCAACAGATTGTCCAGCCGCGCCGATGCCAGAAATTCTTCTTCCAGCCCCACCACCGCCGCTTTATTCGTGTCGTAAAAACTGAGATCGAAATCGAGAATGTCGTTTTCACTCAGAGCCTCACCGTTATTGGCAAGCTCGCGCGCCAGCAACCCTTTAAAGGTCAGGGCCGCATCCGGGTTCTGCAACAGCACCGGCCGCATCTGCTCCTGCGCATTCAGCGCTCTGCCTTCATTGGCGGTTCGATCCAGATGAATGGCGAGACTGGGAATAATCGCGATCGGCCGCTCAAAATTCACCAGAAGGTGACGCAAGCCGGAGTCGCTTTTCACTGTCACTCTTCCGGCCAGAGATAAGTCGCGATCAAACCAAGGCGCCAACAAAGCGCCGCCGTACACTTCAATTCCCAGCTGAAAATAACCTTGCGAAATTTTTTCCGGCTTAGGTTTTACCTTGAGCACAGGACTATCCGTGTGTGCGCCAACAATCCGCAAACCGTTTTCGATAAGGTCGGCATTGCCGTGGCGGAACGCGACAATCGAAGCGTCGCGGCGCGTGACAAAATAGCGACCGCCAGCTTGAACCTGCCATTGATCGCCCTCGTTCAACTCGACATATCCCGCTGCCTGCAATTCCCGTCGCACAGTTGCTACTGCGTGATAAGGAGTGGGAGACGCATCGATCCACGCCATGATCTTTTTGCAAAGTGGTGACGCCATTGGTCGCTCTCCAGAAATAGGGTGTGCTTAAGTGCGAATGCGTTGACGCTTATTCCAGGACACGGAATTGCGCAAATAATTGAGTTGGAAATCCTGCGGATCGCAATATACGCCGCGCTGCCACAGTTCCAGCGCGATCACCGCAACTTGCGCCGCACTGGGCGCAATATCAGTCGCGAATGCGATATTGCTTTGAGCAAAATTGGCGTGATCCAAAAGCGCGCTGGCCGCGCCCGCAAGATAAATTTTTTTATCCCTGTGCGTATTGATCAGCTCAACCAGTTGCTGATTCACATCAGCGATGGAGTTCAAGCTGGGCTCCATCACAACAGCATTGCCGCCCTCTGAAAATTCCAGCGCCGACCAATAAATCTCTCCCATGCGCGCATCCAGCAGACTGATCACTATGTCCGCCTCTGGATGCTGCAAATGCGCGCCGCGCGCCATGGCTTCCAGGCTACTAACAGCGACCATAGGTTTGCCAGCACCAAATGCCAGCCCTTGCGCCACACCTAAACCGATTCTGAGTCCCGTAAAAGAGCCAGGGCCTTCCGAGCACGCAATAAAATCCAGATCATCGAGACGGATCTGACGCGCGGATAAAAGCTCGTGAACAAAAGGCAACAGGGACTTGGCGTGACTTTTTGGCGCCGAGATGGAGGCGTCAGTGGCCGATCCATCCACCACTAATGACACTGAACAACCTTCAGATGAGGTGTCGATCGCAATGCAATTGGCCATGAATACACGCCGAATAAAAAAGAAGCGCATTTTACCTGAGGATCAAACTTTGACAAATCCACCGTTGCGATCAAAGCTGATAAGCGAAGCCATAAAAAAAGCCATCTCAAGGATGGCTTTTAGTCGGCATAAGAGATTTTACTTTTTCGACTTTGCCGGACGTCCGCGTCGCCCGCTCGCTTTTTTAGGGCGTCCAGCGGACTTGGTCTTTGGCTTGGCAACAGCTTTGGGCGCAGCAGCTGCTGCTCGAGCAGGCTTTTTCGCTGCACCTTTGCGTTTGGATTTACGCGCAGCTTTGCGCTCTGCAGTTTGCAACTTCTTCGCATCTGCAGCCGAACGCTTCTTCAACCAGCGTGCTTTGAACGCATCAACAGCGGCAGCCAAATCTGCATCTGATTTTGCAGAAAGAGATTTCTTGAGCTCTTCAACCTTGGCTTGAGCCTTAGCGATTACGTCAGCGGCTTTCGCTGACTTCTGTGCAGCAGCCAGCTGCGCTTTCGCTTCAGCTTGTTTCTGCTGCGCGATTTTCACTTTGTCTGCCAATGCAGATGCAGTGCCTTTGGCTTTTGCAGCAGAATTTTTTGCGGATTCAGAGCGGGATTTTTTTGCTTTGGCAGCGCTTTCCACTGCTCTTTTGCGTGCAGCGGCAAGTCTTTCTTTACTCTTATCGAGAGCTTCTGTCGCTTTGGCAAAAGCTGCTTCAGCTTTTGTAAGCTCCGGAGATGTTACTAATGAAGCAACTTTTGCTTTTGTACTTGCTCGTGACTTCTTAACCGAACGCTTGTTCGAGGCGCGAGCACGACCGGGTTTTTTCTTTGCCGAAACCATATTTCTCTCCTAAGTATTATTGAGATACTTCGAAGAAACCATAGCATATATGCTGCACTCGACAAGTGCGGAAGCACATGTTATGCAAACAATCCATTCAATTCGGCAACTTTTTTGTCGTGTTCAGCAATTTTTCGATGAGCGGACTACACCAACGGCATCGTCATCGGCAATCTCAAACACATTAACGTTGATCTCGCACCACCAATTCCAAAGCAAAAAAAAGGGCCCGTGTGGGCCCTTTTCGGATCATGCTGATGATTAACCCAGCACAGCAAAAATCTTGCTTTTGATGTCTGCCATGGAACCAACACCTTCAACACGCGAACATTTCGGCTTGCCGTGTTTGGCGGACAACTCGCGGTAGTAAGTTACCAGCGGCTCGGTCTGCTCGTGATAAACGGCGAGGCGTTTGCGCACGGTCTCTTCTTTATCATCATCGCGTTGGATAAGCGGTTCGCCAGTGACGTCATCAATGCCCGGCTGTTTCGGCGGATTGTGAGAAATATGATAAATGCGTCCGGAATCCGGATGCACACGTCGGCCGCTCAGACGCTCAACGATTTCCTCATCGTCAACTTTGATTTCCAGGACGTGATCGATAGTGACGCCCGCCGCAAACAGCGCTTCCGCTTGCGGAATGGTTCGCGGGAAACCGTCAAACAGGAAACCGTTTTTACAGTCGTCCTGGGCAATGCGTTCTTTAACAAGATTAATGATCAGTTCGTCCGGCACCAGCGCACCAGCGTTCATGATGTCTTTGACTTGCAATCCGAGGGGGGATTCGGCTTTCACCGCTGCGCGCAGCATGTCGCCAGTGGAGATCTGAGGTATCGCGTAGGCCCCCATAATGAATTTGGCTTGGGTGCCTTTACCGGCGCCTGGCGCTCCTAAAAGAATTATTCGCATTATGGAGAAACTCCTGGATAAGGTCCCGTATGGGACGTAGCGACAAAATGGGGGCTAAAGATACACGGACAGCCCCGCTTTCTCAAGCGCGGCCCCCTGCAGACCCTGGTCCGGAATCTACTGAATCCGGCGCACCTCATCCCTTGATCAGTCACCCCTACCGCGCCGAGGTTGGGGATAACGTCTATGCTTTAGTTGTCAATACCCTAAGTACGATGCAATAAAGGTGTGATGTATATGACGTTACGTGAACTGTTGAAAAACTGGGAAAGAACTTCAAGCGCACCCCTGACCCCAAGGGAGTATTCGGTCCGGCTTACTGTTAAGGATGCGGCCAAGATCGCAGCCCTGGCGGAGATGTACCCGGCCCGAACACCGGAGCAAATCCTCACAGAACTTGTGGGTGCCGCTCTGGTGGAGCTGGAACAGAGGCTTCCTTATATACAGGGCGAGAGAATTTCGTCTCTCGACGAACTGGGTGATCCGATTTACGAAGATGTCGGGCCAACTTCGAGGTTTGCGGAGCTGACCCGCAAGCATCTGGGAGACGGCCAAGCCCACTGACCTACTCCGCGAACTACTAATCCATCAGGCCGGTCTCGCCGGCCTTTTTCGCACTCTCCCACCACTCATCCAATTCCGCCGCACTGAGATTGTGCAGCTCCACCTGCTGTTGCTTAGCCTCATCTTCCATATAGGAAAAACGCCGGGAAAATTTATTGTTGGCATTGCGCAACGCAGCTTCCGGATCGATTTTTAAGTGTCGGGCGAGATTGACACAGGTGAACAGTATGTCTCCCAGCTCTGCCTCCTGCTCTGCCCGCTCACCAGCTGCGATAGCACTTTCGAGTTCGGCAAGTTCTTCACGCATCTTGTCACATACGCCCACTACGGAAGGCCAATCAAAACCCACTTGGGCGGCGCGTTTTTGCAATTTCAGTGCGCGCGTTAAAGCCGGCAATCCTGTTGGCACATCCGCCAGCAATCCAGTTTTGCCCTTTTCTTTGCGTTCTTCGCTTTTTATCGCTTCCCAATTTTGTTTGACGGCTTCTTCGCTCAAGCCTGCGCTGGCTGGGTCGGAATACAACCGTCCATCAGGGAATACGTGGGGATGGCGGCGAATCAGTTTACTTACCAACACATCGATAACATCGGCGAAGTTAAAAAGATTTTCTTCTTTGGCAAGCTGGCTGTAGAAAATCGCCTGAAACACTAAATCGCCAAGCTCTTCCTTGAGATGCGAATAGTCTTTGCGCTCGATCGCATCCACCACTTCATAGGCTTCTTCGATAGTGGACGGTGCGATGGTTTCGTAAGTCTGTTTCAGATCCCAGGGACAACCTCCGTTTGGATCGCGCAAACGCGCCATCAAAAACAAGAGATCGTCGAGAGAATAAGACTGCGGTTCCCTGCTCATCAGGTTTTACGTTTCACTGAGGATACGTTCGGTAATCGGCTCAAGCGCGCGAGTACGCGACTGAGATCGCTGAAGCTGGAAACTTCGATACGCAGGGACATATCAACGGTGTTTTTATTTTTGTTTGACAGCGTTTGCATAGCACTGACATTGATGCGCTCGCGATCCAGCAAGGCGGTAATGTCGCGCAACAAACCGTGTCGGTCGAATGCTTCGATCATCACGTCCACCGAATAAAACTGTTCCGGTTTTTCCGCCCAATCCACCTTGATGATGCGCTCAGGCTCATCCGCCATTAACTGCAGAACGTTCGGGCAATCCTGGCGGTGAATGGAAACGCCGCGACCTAAAGTGATGTAACCGGTAATGCTGTCGCCGGGGATAGGCTTACAACACTGTGCGATATGCGACATCAAATTACCTACACCATCGATGTAGACATCCGATGCGCCATCGGAGGTTGCGCGGCCGACAAGGGAAATAACCGGTTCTGGTTGTTTATCGACTTTGAAAAGACGCTGGGCGACATTGATAACACGATCAACACTTAAATCGCCGGTTCCGACGGCTGCATAAAGATCATCGAGGGAACGCAGATTAAGTTTTTGCGCCAATTGCTGATAATCGATGTCTTCCACGGCCAAACGCAGAAATTCGCGATCCAGCAGCGCCCGACCATCAGCGACGTTCTGCTCGCGATCCTGCTGCTTAAACCAGGCCTGCAACCGGCTGCGCGCCTTGGACGTGGTGATATAACCCAAGGCGGGAATCAGCCAATCGCGACTCGGCGATTCGCGATTGGACGTCAGAATTTCCACCTGATCAGCTGTCTTCAGCGTCTGGTTAAGCGGCACTATGCGGCCATTAACCTTGGCACCCTTGCAGCGCAGGCCTATGTCGGAATGAATGCGGAAGGCGAAATCCACAGCCGTCGCACTTTCAGGTAAATCAACGACGTGGCCATCCGGCGTGAAAACGTAAATACGGTCCTGTTCGATGCCGCGAGGTAAATGGTCTTCCCAAGGATTGCCACCGACTTCTTCGTGCCATTCAAGAACCTGGCGCAGCCATTCGATTTTCTGCTCATAGCCGGCGGAGCCGTTTTCCTGGTCGCTTTTCTTGTAGCGCCAGTGCGCACAGACGCCGTATTCCGCCTCTTCGTGCATAGTCCGGGTGCGAATTTGCACCTCCAAGACTTTGTTGTCAGGACCTTTTACCGCTGTATGGAGCGAGCGATAGCCGTTTTCCTTGGGGTTGGCGATGTAATCGTCGAATTCATGGGGGATATTTCGCCACAGAGAATGCACCACACCCAACGCGCGATAACAATCCTGCTCGGAAGCAACGAGAATTCGCACAGCGCGAATATCGTAAACCTCGGAAAAATTAATATTTTTCCGTCGCATTTTGCGCCAGATACTGTAGATATGCTTGGCGCGACCATTAATCTCAGGGGCAGTAATACCCTCTTTTGCCAAGGCTTCTTTCAGCATCTGAATGACGTTGTCGATATAGACCTGCCGGTCTATGCGCTTTTCATCCAACAATTTGGCGATGTATTTGTAATCGTAGGGATGGAGGTAACGAAAGGAGAGATCTTCCAGCTCCCATTTGATATGGCCAATACCCAGGCGGTGCGCCAAGGGGGCATAAATATCGGACACTTCCCGCGCGACCCGCTGGCGTTTTTCGATAGGCGCTTTTTTTACCGCACGGATTGCGCAGGTGCGCTCCGCCAGTTTGATCAAGGCGATACGAACATCATCGACCATGGCAACCAGCATTTTGCGGACATTGTCCGCCTGCTCGCTGCTCTCAAGCCCCATTACCGCATCGCTGGAATGGTTCGACAAAGTGCTGATGGCCGCCATACGGGCGACGCCGCTGATCAGCTTGGCGACCGCCATGCCGAACTCTGCCTGCACGTCGTCCAGCGACAACTTCTTCTCGCGGACACTGCGATAGAGCACGGCGGCCACCAGGGTGTCGCAGTCGAGATGCAAATCAGCGAGGATTTCGGCCATCTCCAGGCCGGCGGAATAGGAGGAATACCCCTCCCCCCAACCAGTCAAACGATCGCCAGGGACTTCCTCCACCGCTTCTGCACGCCGAGCCGCCGCTTGCAGCGGTGCAGCGGCGGTCTGCGGATCCAACTGGGCTACCGTCAGCAGGCGATTGGTCCAGGCATCTATATCGAATTTTCCGTCAGCCGTTATGGGCCGATCTTCTCTGACCTTTACCATGTCCCATCAAACCTTATAGCCATCACATACATCACTGCTGCACATTGAAGATTCCAGAGCTGAGATAACGATCGCCTCGATCACACACAATGGCCACGATGACCGCGCCATTCAAAGTTTGATCCAGCTTAAGTGCGGCCGCCACGGCACCGCCGGACGACACCCCGCAACAGATGCCTTCCAAGCGCGCCAGATCACGCATGGTGCGCTCCGCATCAGCCTGGGAAATATTGAGAATCTGATCGATATTCCGATCATCAAAGATCTGCGGTAGATATTCCGGTGGCCAGCGGCGAATACCAGGAATTGCTGCCCCCTCCTCCGGTTGCAGACCAATGATCTGAATGGCTGGGTTTTGGCTTTTGAGGTACTTGGAAGTTCCCACGATGGTTCCGGTTGTGCCCATAGAACTTATGAAGTGGGTGACAGTTCCGTTTGTTTGGCGCCATATTTCAGGGCCAGTGGTCTCGAAGTGAGCGAGAGGGTTATCCGGATTGGCAAATTGGTCGAGCACCTTGCCCTTACCCTCCTGCTCCAACCGCTTGGCAAGATCGCGGGCGCCTTCCATCCCCTCTTCTTTGGACACCAGGATCAGCTCCGCACCATAAGCGAGCATCGACGCCTTGCGCTCTTCCGTGGCGTTATCGGGCATGATCAAGATCATCCGATACCCGCGAATGGCGGCAGCCATAGCGAGTGCTATGCCGGTATTGCCGCTGGTCGCTTCGATCAGGCAGTCGCCCGGGCGGATTTCACCGCGCGCTTCCGCATGGCGGATCATGGACAAAGCCGGGCGATCTTTTACCGAGCCCGCGGGGTTGTTGCCTTCAAGCTTGACCAACAAAGTGTTTGCGCCTGATCGCCCCAGTCTTTGCAGCCGCACTAGCGGAGTGTTACCAATAAACTCTTCTATGGTCGGATAGTGTTGCATGACATTTCTGGACAGCTGACGGTGGCAAAAAGGAGGCATATTCTAGCCGGATTTATGCTATCGTGAAACGCCAGCCGGCCGTCGGAGTTACGGCAGACTCTGCAGAGAGGACGCTATCACCAAGCTAAAACGCGCGTTTTCCGCACATCCATCCGCCAGCGAGCGCGGAAAAATAAAAAACTGAACATACTTGAAAATTCAGCCACACTCGTGACGCTTCAATACTATGATTCACACGCGACCTTTTACTCGTCGAATTATTCTTTTAGGTGTATTACCTGTCTTTCTCGCCATATGCCTTCTGGCGGTGACGTTTATTTTCATTCAGGGCCGACTGATCCACTCACTGGAAAGGCAAATCAGCGATATTGCAGAGGCAACCCTGCTACCACTTTTGACGAACGAAACCATCGATCACACATTACTTGCGCAAACCGCACAACTGGTGTTGGGCATAGAAACGATTTCGCATCTCAGTGTTTACGACGACAGCACGAAAAAAATCGAAAATCTCGCCCTGCCAGTCAACAACCTGGATAAAATTCCTCTTCAGGCGACCAAGTCGGCAAAATCAATCAACAATATTGCGTATTACACCATCCCGGTCGCCGGCGAAAACGCCCAAAGGTGGCTGATCGTCGGCATTCAAAAAAGCGCGCTTGAGGTATCCCGATACCAGGGGTACCTGATTTTGATGTCCATCGCCGTTTTTGTTTTCCTGCTCACCCTGCATTTCGCTTCGCGTCTCTACGACGCCGTCACCACGCCGCTCAAAGATATTCTAAGCGATCTGCGCCAAACGCTGCTCAACCATTCGGGAAAGCCGCTCAACAACAGCAAAAATCATCTCTACAACGAGCTCATTGAATCCTTGAACGAGATGATTCTTATGCAGCAGTCGATCCGCGAAGAGATGCAAATCAACGTCGACCAATCGACCAAAGAGCTTCGGGAAACGCTGGAAACCGTCGAAATCCAAAATATCGAATTGGATTTCGCGCGCAAAAATGCTTTGCAGGCGAGCCGCGCGAAATCCGAATTTCTCGCCAATACCAGTCATGAATTGCGCACACCGCTAAACGGCATCCTTGGATTTACCAGCCTGCTGCTCAAAACCAATATCACCAATCAGCAGAAAGATTACCTCACCACCATCGAACAATCCGCCCAAGGCTTACTGACTGTTATCAACGATATTCTCGACTTTTCAAAGTTGGAGACGGGACAGCTAACTCTGGAATACAAACCTATTTACGTGCGCGAATTGATCGAGGAGGTGTTCGCAATCTACGCCCCGCAAGCGCATGAAAAAAACATGCGCCTGGTGTCGATTATCAATCACAACGTGCCGCGCAATTTGCTGGGCGATCCATTGCGACTCAAACAAGTCATCAGCAACTTGATATCGAACTCGATCAAATTTTCCCTGCATGGAAACATTGTGGTGCGGGCGATCAGCCTTGGGGAAATGGATAATCAGATCGAGATCAAATTCAGCGTTACCGACAACGGCATCGGTTTGTCTCACGAGCAGCAGGAAAATCTCTTCTCCGCTTTTACCAAAGTCGACAACAGCGACAGCCGCTTCCAGGGCGGCACAGGTTTGGGGTTGGCCATCGCCAAGGGGCTGGTGGATCGCATGAAAGGGGAAATCGGCGTCGATAGTGAGCTGCAGAAAGGTGCCACCTTCTGGTTCACCGTCCGCCTGGGAATCGACAGACAGCGAATATCCCAATCTCCATTCGTCAATTCGCTTTACGGACTTAATGCGCTTATTTTTGATTGCAATGCCGTATGTCGCATGGAAATTACGCACCTGCTCTCCAATTGGGGCGTCAATTTCGTTGAGGAAAACGTATTCAATAACATCCCTAATGTGATTGCAGCCAACCATGAAAATCAGCCGGTCGACATACTGATTTTGGATGCCTATACCGAAGAAAATAACTTTGATCGGGAGCGGCTGCTGGAGGGAATTCAAAAAATTCGGATGATATTCAAGCTACCAGCAATTGTGCTGGCTCCCCCTGCCCTGCAACGCATCCTGCAGGAGGAAATGGCAGGACTGAACTCTCTTATCGTGCAGAGACCGGTCGTGCATAGCCAATTACATCAGGCTATGTGCAGCCTGCTCAATATCGCCCAGCGTCTGCCGATGGGCGCGCAGGAAAACTCCGCGCCACCCCTGGTCAAAAATGACAGCCTGCGCATTCTGGTTGTGGACGACAACCCCGCCAACCTCAAACTGGTCTGTGAGTTTTTACGAGGACTGGGTGTTGAAACTCGCGCATTTAACAACGGCTATGACGCCATAGAGGCGTACGATAAAGAATCTTTTGATCTCATCCTGATGGACGTGCAGATGCCTGGAATGGATGGATTGGAAACCACAAAAGCGTTGCGCGCGCGGGAAACAGAAAAACGCACACCGGTCGTGGCGCTGACGGCGCACGCGGTCAACGAGCAAAAAACGCAATTGCTGCTGGCAGGCATGGACGATTTTCTCAGCAAACCCGTCAGTGAAGATGATCTCAAACATATCATCGAACGCTGGGCCAAATCCGGTGGACGAGCTGAACAGCAAGACAATCCCTCAAACGGAGCAGAGGAAATTGTCGTTCCAGCGCAAAATGCTGCCAGCACGCCAATCAAAGAAGATAACGCCACCTTTTTTGATTGGGGCGAATCCATGCGACTCGCCAGAAATAAACCGGAACTCGCAACGGATATGCTCAAGATGCTGATAGCATCTCTACCAGAAACTATGGAGAGCATCAAAGAGGCAGTCGCCGCTCACGATACGGATCGTCTTTTGGAGATAACGCATAAACTGCATGG
>ENA-UOVV01001941-UOVV01001941.1-compost-metagenome-genome-assembly--contig:-NODE-1941-length-13048-cov-8.159086_pt1 | contig 13048 bp, 8 predicted proteins | sample MGYA00238155_ERZ761577 | MGnify/ENA primary metagenome ERZ761577 (study PRJEB28898, sample SAMN06268775) | compost metagenome | isolation source: Emeryville, CA | place: USA:Emeryville, CA | collected...
TTCTCAGCCGCGCGCTTGGCCGGGTTGCCCGACTTCGAACCCTTCTTCTTCTTGCCTGCCGGCTGCTTGCCGCGGCCGCCGCCGAAGCCGGCCCCCGGGATCGGACCCATGCCGGGCACCTGGGGCACGCCACCGCGGGCGACGGTCTTCATCATCTTGGCCGCCTGCTCAAAACGAGCGATGAGCTGGTTCACGTCGGTCACGGTCATGCCCGAACCCTTGGCGATGCGCAGACGGCGCTGACCGTTCAGCAGCTTCGGGTTCTGTCGCTCGGCCGGAGTCATTGACTGAATGATCGCCTCGGTGCGTACGATCTCTCGCTCATCGAAGGCATCGAGCTGCTGACGCATGGCGCCAGCGCCCGGCAGCATGCCGATCATCTTCTTGATCGAGCCCATGTTCTTGAGCTGCTGCATCTGCTGCAGGAAGTCTTCGAGGGTGAAGCGATCGGTCGCGATCTTCTCGGCGACCTTGCGCGCTTCCTCGGCGTCGAAGTTCTGCTGGGCCTGCTCGATCAGGGTGAGCATGTCACCAAGGTCGAGGATGCGGCTGGCCATGCGGTCCGGGTGGAAGGGCTCGAACTCGTCAAGGCGCTCACCAGTGGACGCGAAGATGATCGGAGCGCCGGTGACGGATGCGACCGACAGTGCGGCACCGCCTCGGGCGTCACCATCGAGCTTGGTCAGCACCACACCGGTAATGCCGACGCCGGCCTGGAAGGCCTTAGCGGTGGTGACCGCGTCCTGACCAATCATGGCGTCGATGACGAAGAGGACCTCGTCCGGGTCGGTGGCCTTGCGAATGTCCGAGGCCTGCTGCATCAGTTCCGCATCCACACCGAGGCGACCGGCGGTGTCAATGATGACGATGTCGTGCAGCTTGTCCTTGGCGTACTTCACCGCCTGCTTCGAGACCTTGACCGGGTCGCCCTTGCCGTTACCAGGCTCTGGGGCGAACACTGCCACGCCGGCCTGCTCAGCAACGACCTGGAGCTGGTTGACGGCGTTCGGGCGCTGCAGGTCAGCGGCCACCAACAGCGGGGTGTGCCCTTCACCGGCGAGGTGCTTGGCCAGCTTGCCGGCGAGGGTGGTCTTACCAGCACCTTGGAGACCAGCCAGCATGATCACGGTCGGCGGATTCTTGGCGAACTGCAGTCGACGCTGCTGGCCACCGAGGATCTCGATCAGTTCCTCGTTGACGATCTTGACAACCTGCTGCGCCGGGTTCAGCGCCTTGTTGACCTCGTCCGAGAGCGCGCGTTCGCGCACGGCGGCGGTGAAGGACTTCACCACCTCCAGCGCGACGTCCGCCTCCAGCAAGGCGCGACGAATCTCGCGGACCGTCCCGTCCACGTCGGCCGGGGTGAGCTTGCCCTTGGTGCGCAGACCCTTGAAGGTCTCGATCAGTCGATCGGAAAGATTCCCAAACATCGCCATAGTGCCTCGAGTCTACCGGGCAGGCGCTCGAAGCCCTTGGAAAGAAAGCCAGGGGCGGTGCACGGTCCGATCACCGTCGCCGACCTGAGCGTGGTTGCTAGCCCCGAGCGGCCGCTCCTGAGAGACTGGGCGAGGCATCCCCCCGCCGTGAAGGAGCAGCACCGCCCGTGAACACCGACGAACTTCGCCCGTCCCAACGGCAGACCTGGAAGCATCTCGGCCTGTTGACCTTGGCTTGCATCGCCACCCTGGTCTTGACCGAATTTACGCGGAACCGGATCGACATTTCGGTCCGCGTTGGCATCATCACGCCGCTGTTCATTCTTGGCGCAATCGCGGTAGCACTGCACGGCCTGGTGAGCCGCATCACGCTCACCCCCACCGGCCTCGTCTGGAAGACGTGGATCGGACGCGAGCGCCAGCTCTTCGCAGCAGACCTCGCCGAGGCGGCAACCTTCACGCACGTAGCCCCGCGCGGCCGACCGACCGAACGCCTCGTGCTGCGTCGTCGCGATGGCGGCCAAGGCGCGGTCATCACGGCCGGCGCCTGGCAGCGCAACGATTTTCTCCGCGTGCTGGTACACCTGCAACGTCTGGGTGTGCCCACGACCGACCGAGTCGGGGTCTTGTCCACGGCTGAAGCCGCAGAACGCTTCCCAGGCACCTTGCCGTACTGGGAACGACACGGGATGCTGCTCGGCGCGCTCATCGCGGTGGTGATCATTGCGGTCGTCGCCGTCGGCGTCTGGTTCTTTGGTGGATACGCCGACCGCTGACGTCTCCGCGCCGAGCAGTTCCTCAGTTTGGCCGCCCGAAGACCACAGCCCTGCCCTAGCCTGAGACCAACCGCGGCGCTAGCCTAGTGGCGCAATGAGGCTCAGGGGATCCAGGGGGACTTCATGACGACTACCACAACGACGTTGTACCCACGCAAGTCCGCTGCGCTGGCCGTGGTTCGGATTCTTGCTGTCATCACCGCCGTCGCGGGCGCAGCGATCCTCGGGTTCGCTCCTCCCACATTTGCGCTTCGGTTCAAAGCAGTGATCCTCATCACCGCCAGTGCGCTGCTGCTGTGGATACTGCACCGCTACCACTCTCGAATGCGAGTGGTCCTGACTGACGATGGCCTCGAACGATACGGGGTATTCGGCGCGTCGAAGCCGTTGTCAGCCACACATCTGGACACCGTCCACCGAGCACAGTTCGGACGGTCTCGTGGCCGTCTGGTCACTGCAGTGTTGATCACCCGTAAGGACCGGCAGGCTGGTGCGGAGTTCACCGAATGGGAATGGCCCGCCCCGGTCCTCGATCAGGTAGTGCACCATCTCCGGGACCTCGGAACGTCCGTCACGGAGCACGCATCCCCCTTCACGCCGCGGAACTACCAGGCCCTGCGCTCGACCGCAGGTCTGCAGGGGAACGCCGGGCGCAATATGGTCGCCCTGGCCGCGGTCGCTGGTGTCTGGGGATACAGCACACTCGACACCATGGCGGTCTTGGCACAATTGCTGCGATGACCAGGCGCCCTGCGACCCCCGACAATCCGGCCGCGCTCTATCCTGGCCTGGGTCTTAGCCGACGAGTTGCGCGGCGAAGCGCTCGGGCGAGAAGCCGGCGAGGTCCCCAATGCCCTCCCCCTGGCCGATCAACTTGATCGGTAGACCGGTCTTCTGCTGGACGGCGAGCACGAAGCCGCCCTTGGCGGAACCGTCCAGCTTGGTCAGCACCAAACCAGTCACGCCTGCGTGCTCAATGAAGGCCTCGGCCTGCGACAGGCCGTTCTGACCAGTGGTCGCGTCCAGCACCAGCAGCACCTCGCTGACCGGTGCCAGCTTTTCGACGACGCGGCGGATCTTGCCGAGTTCGTCCATCAGACCGGCCTTGGTCTGCAAGCGGCCGGCGGTGTCCACAATGACGACGTCAGCGCCGTCGAGCTGAGCACGTTCCACTGCCTGGAATGCGACCGAGGCCGGGTCCTGCCCCTGCTGCTGCGGACGGACAATCGCGGCACCGGCTCGTTCCGCCCAGGTGGCGAGTTGGTCGACGGCGGCCGCACGGAAGGTGTCGGCAGCCCCGACCACGACCTTGCGGTCGTAGCCAGCCAGGAACTTGGCAAACTTGCCGATGGTGGTGGTCTTGCCCACGCCATTCACGCCAACCACGAGCACCACGGAGGGGCGCTCGGTCAGCCGCAGCGTCGGGTCATACTTCGCGAGGCGCTCCTCCAGCGATTCCCGCAGCATGCGCTGCAGGTCCTCCGGGTCGGTGGTCCGGTAGCGGTCGACCTTCTCGCGCAGCTCAGCAATGAGCGAGTCAGCAAGGTCCGGGCCGAAATCGGCGCCGATCAGGGCACCCTCGAGATCGTCCCAGGTGTCCTCGTCGATCGTGCGACGGGCACCAAAGACTCCGCGGAGCATGCCACCGAGCGACCAGGACGCCTTCTCTGCCATGACTCCAGTCTAGGGTTCGCGCCGAACGACCGCGGGCGCGACCGGAGGATCCGATCGCGCCCGCAGTGCAGCGACTGCTTACTTCAGGCTGAGCTTGAAGACCGAGTAGCCCTCGGTCTGGGTACCCTCCGCGGAGAGGCCCAGGCCCTGGATCGGCTCGAGGCTACGTGCCACGTCGTCCGGCAGGCCGAAGTTGCTCAGCAGGCTCAACACGTTGGCACCGTCCACATACAGAATGGTGCTGGCGCCTTCGACGCGGTGCAGAGAGGCCTTGAACCCTTCGCGACCACCGAAGTTGCCGCCCTGCTTGACCTTGGCGATCGAGGCTGCGTCCGTACTCACGTACAGACGCTGGTTCGCTGCGTCCTGCTCGATGGTGAGGCCGTCACCAGCCAGACCACTCAGTGCGACCCAGAGCGCCTGCTCCTGCTTGTTCAGATCGCCGCCCTGCAGTACCAGGACAATACCCTGCGGCGCACCGGAGGTCACCGCACCCAGCACCTCGGGCAGCACAGCCACGGCGAGACGCTCGCCGACCAGTTCCTTCACCGACGTCGCGCCGGTGCCAGTCAGCAGGTCATCGATCGCCTGACGGAACTCGGCAAACTCAGCACCGTAGAGGCGCTCACCGTTCTCGTACAGCCACTGGATCTGGTCGCCGAGGCCGGCCAGTTCGAGACCCAGCAGGGTGTCGTCCGGCAGCTTGGCAACCAGGCTGTTCACGATTGCCCCCACCGGAGCACCGCTTGCCTCACCGCTGGCGGCCGTCACGAATTCAACACCCTTGCCACCGAGGCGCAGCGTCGCACCCATGTGGCCGGAGGTCGGGAAGCCGGCGATCGAGGGTGCACCGGCGCCAGGGCCGAAAGCGGAACTCGCCTGCTGCACGAGCGGGCCGAGCTTGGCGACGTCGAGCCAGGCGTACACCGCGCCGATGCCACCGAGCTTGCCAATCGGCTGGGTGAACTCGGCACGGTCCGCCAGGACCGGACCCGAGGTCGCAGGCGCGCCCGCGTTGCTGACCAGGATGAAATTGCCACGCTCTGCGATGGTGGCCTTCGAGCTGTTGGCGCTCACACGAGCGAAGAAGTCTCGAGCCTTGGCCAGGTCGGTTGCCTCGGCCGCAATCACGACCTGCGGCTCGCCCTGAGCGTCGACACCAACGACTGCGAAGCCGATAGCACCGCCAAACCACGGCTTGATGTCAGCCTCATAGCTAATACCGGCAGACCCGAAGAGGTCCTCGATCCCCTCGGTCAGGACCTCGTCCGTGGACTGACCCTCGAGCGCGGGGAAGCGCGCCTGCAGTTCGCGCAGACCGGTGAAGCCCGCACCGTTCTCGGCCGCGTCGATGCCCACGTAGGCGATGGCATCGGCCGGCAGCACCGAGGCCGCAGCCAGCGGCTTGTCGCTGGTCGGCAGGCCGCCACCACCGAAGAGCGCGAAGGCACCCCAGGCCAGACCGCCAACGAGCACGACCACACCAGCGGTGATGGCCGCGATCTTGCCGACGTTGCCCTTCTTGGGCTGCTCAGCCGCAGCCGCGTAGCTGCCGGGCGGGGCCGGCGGGACCGGCGGGGTGGGTGGCACCGGAGGTGCAGGGGGTGCGGGCGGAGCCGGCGGGGTGGGCGGTGCCGGAGGCACGGTCTCGTCGGACATCAGTGATTCCCCTCACTTGAGTCATGGGATTTTCGGCACGTCCAGTCGGCGCACCGCAACAGTGCTACGTTAGCCGAGCCCGGTCCAGGTATCGAGGGGTGTGTCGCTGTGTTAACGACCCGTTATCGGAGCGCCTCGTCCGAGACTCGCTGTCCGACCACGGCCGAAATGCCATCCTGGCGCATGGAGACGCCGTAGAGCGCGTCGGCAATCTCCATGGTGCGCTTCTGGTGCGTAATGACGATGAGCTGCGAGTTCTCCCGCAGTCGTTCGAGCACCGTGAGCAGGCGCCCCAGGTTCGCGTCGTCCAGGGCCGCCTCAACCTCGTCCAGGATGTAGAACGGGCTCGGCCGCGCGGTGAAGATCGCGACCAGGAAGGCCACCGCGGCCAGCGAGCGCTCACCACCGGACAGCAGGCTGAGTCGCTCGATCTTCTTCCCAGCCGGGCGCACCGTGACCTCGATGCCGGTCGTCAGCGGCGAATCCGGGTCGGTGAGCGCGATGCTGCCGGTGCCGCCCGGGAACAGCAGCGGGAACACCTCGGCGAAGGCGGCCCGGGTGTCCTCGAAGGCGGACATGAAGATCGTCTGCATCGTGGTGTCGAGTTCTTCGACGATGGCGAGCAGGTCGCGACGGGTCTGCTGCAGGTCCTGCAGTTGCTCGGTGAGGAACTTGTGTCGCTGCTCGAGCGCGGCGAACTCTTCGAGCGCGAGCGGGTTCACGCGGCCGAGGCGGCTGAGCTTGCGCTCGGCGTCGGCCAGGCGGCGCTGCTGCTCTTCGCGGACGTAGGGCTGGGTCGGGTAGACCTCACCGTCAATCTCGACGGTGCCCGCCTCGGTCGGGGCGACCTCGTCCGAGGTCTGGTCTGCCGAGTCGGTAGCGGTCTGCTCAGCCGCCTCGTCGTCGTCCCGGGCGGCCTGCGCCTCAGACTCGGCGGCGGCCTCGCGGACGGACTCCGCCAGCGAGGCGAGATCCACGTCCGGCACCGTCAGCATCGGCACCGGCTGGTTGGGTCCATACTCGGCAATCAGCACCGCTTCGCCGAGGCCCAGCTCGTTGGCGGCGCGGTCGAGCAGTTGGCTCAGGTGCAGCCGCTTCTCGTGGATCTGCAGCTCCAGGCCGTGCACACGTTCGGTGATCTGCGAGAGACGCTCCCGCAGGCGTACTTCCTCTTCGCGGACGCGGCCGAGTTCCTCGTGCTGCTCTCGCCGAGACGCTTCCTGGCGCTCCAGTTCCATCCGCGCCTCGACCAGGGAACGATCCACGCTCTGCTGGACGGCTGGCAGGGCGGCGAGGACGGACTCGGCCGCTTCGAGCCGACGACGGCGCAGCACGGCTTGGCGCGCCGCCTCCTCGGCGCGGGCGCGCTCGGCCTCGCGCTGCCGCTGCAGCGAGGCGGCACGGGCGGCCTCGGCGCGGGCACGTTCGCGCAGCGTCTCGAGGGCCACGCGCTGTTCCAGTTCGGCAGCGCGAGCTGCCTCAAGTTCAACCACAAGCGCGTCACGGCTCGAGGCGTCCAACATCGGCTTCGGCAGCGCCGCGTACTCGTCATGCTCAGCACGGGCGCGGTCCAGGGCCTGCTCGGCGGTGCGGACGGCTTCGCGGGCTTCCTCCAGCGTGACGGCGAGGCGCTCCTGCTCCTGCTGAGCCGCTTCGAACTGCAGACGGAGGCGACCAAGCTGCTCCGTGCGGGCTGCCACCTCGGAGTCGTGCTCGCGCAGTGCGGTCAGCGCCGCCTTCGCCGCCTCGCGGGCTTGCTGCAGGGCTTCCTTTGCCTCGGCGATCTCGACCGTGAGTCGCTCAATCGTCGTGGTTGCTTCCAGCAGGCTCACCTGGGCCTGATCGCGCTCGGCGGCGAGTTCGATGCGGCTGCGCGCCGAACCGGTGCCACCGCGCAGTACCGTGCGCGTGAGCACCTCACCGGTGCGCGTGATGACGGTCAGCGACTCCGGCAAACGATCGCCCGCGCCCTGCCAGGCGCGGCGCGCAGACTCGAGGTCGTCGGCCACGGCGGTGGCGGCCAGCAGCAGCCGCACGCCGCTCGGGGCGGTGACGAGGTCGTTGGCAGCGCGCAGGCCAGCCGGCAGGTCGAGGCCTGGCAGCGCGGTCGAACCGGTGGGTTCGGCGACGACCACTTCCACCCGGCCGAGTTCGGCCTCCATCGCTGCCTGCACAGCCGCCGCGGCGGAGTCGAAGTCGTCGGCCAGCAGCGCGTCGGCCAGGGTGCCGAGGGCGGCGGCAATGGCCGCCTCGTAGCCGGGCTGGACGGTGACGCTTTCGGCGACCCGGCCGCGAATCCCCGGCAGGCCGCGCTCGGCAAGGTCGGTGGTACCGTCGCGCTGGCCGAGGGCCATGCCGAGCGCCGAGACGCGGGCCGCGTAGGCGTCGCGCTCACGCTCGGCCGCGTGCAGGGCCTCCCGCAGCGCTTCCAGTGCAGCCTGGCCGGCAGTCACCTGGGCCTCCGCAGCTTCGTAGGCCTCGTTCAGTCCCTGGTCGCCGTCCACGCTCTGGTCGGTCTCCGCCTCGAGCGCGGTGAACAAGGTGCGCGAGTGTTCGCGGCGCAGGCCCGCCTCGTCGTAGGCGCGTTGCTGCCGCTCGGCCTGGCCACGCAGGGCGGCGAGGCGGGACTCGGCCGCCTGCACCGCACCGGCCAGCTTGCCGAGCGCGAGTTCGTGTTGCGAGATCAGGGCCGACTGCGCCGCGATCTCGTCGTCCACCGCATCGAGCGCGCCCTTGGCGGCAGCGACCGTCGCGGCTGCCTCAGCCACCAGCGCCTGGGCAGCGACGGCCTCAGCTTCGAGCGCCTTCGCCGCGTCGCGGGCCTCCTGCACCTCGGCCTCGGTGACGCCGGAAGTGGCTGCCGACTCGTCGGCGGTGGTCGCCAGCAGTGCCTGGCGCTGCATGGCCAGCGTGGTCAAGCCCCGAATGCGCTGCTGGGCGGCTTCGAGGGCGAAGCTGATGCGGCGTGCTTCGTCGACTTCGACGCTGCTGACTTCGGCCTCGAGGCGCTGCCTGCGCTGCGCTGCCTGCTCCAATTGCTCCTGCAGCACCATGCGCTCGGTGGCGCGCTCCTGCTCGTCCTGGCTAGCGGCGGCGAGCGCGGCGCGCAGTTGCGCCACGTCGTCGGCGAGCAGGCGCGCCTTGGCATCACGCACAATGGCCGCGATCGCCTGCGCCTGACGGGCGACCTGCGCCTGCTGGCCCAGCGGCTTCAACTGCCGCCGCAGCTCGCCGGACAGGTCGTTCAGGCGGGTCAGGTTCGCCTGCATCGCCTCGAGCTTGCGCAGCGTCTTTTCCTTGCGCCGCCGGTGCTTGAGGATGCCGGCGGCCTCTTCGATGAAGCCGCGACGCTCCTCGGCGGAGGCGTGCAGGATGCGGTCCAGCTGTCCCTGACCGATGATGACGTGCATCTCGCGGCCAAGGCCGGAGTCGCTCAGCAGTTCCTGCACGTCCAACAGTCGGCAGCTCTCGCCATTGATGGCGTATTCGCTCTGGCCGTTGCGGAACAGCGTGCGGCCGATGGTGACTTCGGTGTACTCGATCGGCAGTGCACCGTCACTGTTATCGATGGTGAGTTGCACCTCGGCGCGGCCCAGCGGCGCCTTCGTCGCGGTGCCAGCGAAGATGACATCTTCCATCTTGCCGCCGCGCAGGCTCTTGGCACCCTGCTCACCCATCACCCAGGCGAGGGCGTCGACCACATTCGACTTACCGGAACCGTTCGGACCGATGATGCAGGTGACCCCAGGCTCGAACACGAAACTGGTCGGCGTCGCGAAGGACTTGAACCCTTTCAGGGTCAGGCTCTTCAGATGCACAGTGGTTCCTTCACGGCGAGCAGGTGGGACAGAAAATCTGTGTTCCTACCGTACCCGAGCGCGCCGCCGAATCGTGCGGCGAAGTTGTGTCGCGACCGCTGCGCGTGATGCCGCCTCGCCGCTTACTGATCTTCGTCGGCCACCCGCTGTAGCACGGCCTCGATAGCATCCAACGAGGCGAGGCCACGGGCCTGGTGCGCCCAGTCCGGTGCGTGCGCGGTGTCGCTGTACAGCCGCCGGATCACCGCAAGCGCGACGCGAGCATGCTGCAGCAGGCCCGGGTCGATGATGCCCTCAATCTTCAACTGGCCCAAGGCTGTGGTCACCACTGCGGTCGCGGAGTCCACGAGCCACATCCAGTTCGTGGGCTTGGCGTCCAGGAAATCGTGCAGGTTCTCGTCGCTGGTCTCGAGGATCGCGGGCGTGATCTGGAGCGCCCAGCCGGAGAGTTGCACCGGTAGGAAGGCTGCCGCATCGCCCTGCTCGGCCTGGTACCACTGCTGCAGGAAGTTGTAGGTGTCGGCGCCGGAGTCGCTGCCGAACGGCGAAAAGTCGTCGGCAACGTTGTAGAAGAACGCCGGGGCCAGTTCCACGAACCTCGGATGTGAGGTGCTCGGCGAGACGCCAACGGCAGGGTCGTCGAAGTAGGAGTACGGGCTCATCCCCACTATCTGAGCAGGGCGGGGGTACAGGCCACAAGTGTATTTCCGCCACATTCGGCCTAGCATCGGATGCGGCCATATTCCGGCGAGGCGAGGAGGCACGGTGCGGGCCACGATGCTCGGAAACGTCGGTGCTGCCATCGCCCTGGCTGGCCTGCTCGTCGGCTGCGCGCACGGCACGCCAGCACCGACGACGTCACCCGAGCCCGAACCCACCCTGTCCCCCGCTCCGGCAGCCCAGCCGCTGCCGCCTGGCGGCTTCGACTATCAGCTCGGCGGAGGCTACGAGCCGGGCGCCGGCGTGGCGATCGTAGTCCGCGACCGGACAGACGCCGCCTCGCCCCAGCACTATTCGATCTGCTACGTGAACGGCTTTCAGACGCAGCCCGGCGATCTGGACCTCTGGCCGGATGCAGCGATCCTGCGGCGCGATGGCGCCCCGGTGTGGGACCCCGACTGGCCGGACGAGGCGCTGCTGGACACCAGGACGGAGCAGTCCCGTGCCGCGATCACGGCCACCGTGGCGCCATGGATCGAGCAGTGCGCGCGGGACGGCTTCCAGGCGGTCGAGTTCGACAACCTCGACACCTATACCCGCAGCGAGGGGGTGCTCCGCCGCGATGGCAACCTCGCCCTGGCGCGGGGCCTGGTGCAGATCGCGCACGAGCACGGCCTCGCCGCCGGGCAAAAGAATGCCGCCGAGGACACGGCCCTGCTGCGCGCCGAGGCCGGTTTCGACTTCGCCGTCGCCGAGGAGTGCGCCGTCTGGGACGAATGCGACGCCTACACCGAGGTCTACGGCGAGGCGGTGCTCATGATCGAATACGCCGACGACCTGCCCCAGCCCTTCGACGCCCTCTGTCGCGCCGCCACCTATCCCGCCCGCGTCATCCTCCGCGACCGCGACCTGGTCCCGGCCGGATCCCCCGAGCACGTCTTCGAGGCCTGCCCGCCACGCGATTCATAGCGTGACGCTGTTCTCGCTCAACTTGGGAGCGCACATGCGGCGCGCCCCAGCCGTGCCTACTGCGTCTCAGACGAGTACCCGCGAGCGACCACGTTCGATGCAGAAGTCCCCTCCGTTCGCTGCACGATCTGAGCAGGCGTCGGAGCACGGCAAAAGTTCATCCACGGGATCGGGCCGTCCCTCCGGCCCGCCAGGAGTCGGCGGGGCTATTCGGGCCGACTCCGATTCTGCACGCTGGCAGCCTCTTCAGACGGATCGAGTCCTATGCCGATCGTGGCGGGACCCCGGGTGGCATTCTGGCGCCCTTTGCCCGATTGCATCGCCAGCAGAGTGTTTGCAGGTTGTCTTCCTGGCTCAGCCCACCCCTAGAAACAGGAATGATGTGGTCGATCTCAAGAAGGAGATTCGGCTCACGCGCCACAGAGAGCGAACAGCTCTGACACGTGTACGAATCCCTCTTCTTGATAGCTTCCCTGAGCGCAGCAGTCATCAGTGCCCGTTGACCTGCGGCCGATTTTACCCATCGGATTTTTCCGTCCAACGTCGTTGAGAGAGCATCCAGCGTTGGAGTATTAAGCGTGATTGTCGTCTGTTGACCGCTATTCCCGCCGGCAGACACGTACTCAAAAATGTAGGTCTGGTATGGAACAGTAATTGGCGACAACTCCACCCCGACTTTGTTCCAGAACTCGGACGCGTACCGATCCAGAATGAACTGCGGCGGATGGATCTTGGACTGGATGACGGCTTCCCGCTGCTTAACGTTTCTTACGGCTTCCTCAAGTCGAGAGACTTCGAGTGCCAGCCGCTGGACATCGGCAAGAGTTTCGACATCGGCTCTTATATTGAAGTACTTCATCAAGTACTTCAAAGGCTCTCTGCTCGCACTCCTAACCACCTGCAGACTCGCATTGTGCGTGTTTGGCGCGTAAGACGCCACATGACGATCGCGTTGATAATTCCAGGACGAGGTATTCCCAAAATGCGCCAGGTGCGCGTGCTGTCCACTGGCTGAATGCCCGAGTTCGAATGAACCCTCCGCGCGCATCGCCCGAATGTAGTCCACGATGTCATTGTGTTCTCGCACGAGCGCAGCGGAAGCTCCGCGAAGTTGGTTGAACTCGTCGGACTTGAAGTACTTGTTCTTCCGATACCGCCAGATAATGGGACTGCTAGCCAAGACTAAGAGCACGGGAATCACGCCTGCCGCTCCGGTTCCCGCTATCGAGGAGGCCAGGATAAAGACAGCGACGCAGGCGGTGATGAGCAGTCCTTTAGGCATGCTCAAGATTTTGCCGACCAGCTATATGGCCCGCAAGGAGTTTTCCTTCATCAAAACTCCTAACGCGGGCAGGCTGTGTTGATCAGCCTCAGGTCGTCGTTTGACACACCGGGCAGTAGTGGCTGGACCGGTTCATGAAGGACTCACGCACGATCGTGGCGCCGCAGCGTCGGCACGGCTCGCCGTGGCGGCCGTAGGCGTTGAGTTCCCGCTCGAAGTAGCCGGCCTGGCCGTTCACGTTGAGGTACTGGGCGTCGAAGCTGGTGCCGCCGGCCGCGAGGGCTGACTGCAGCACGGTGCGCACCGCGTCCAGCAGGGTCGATACCTGCTCGCCGGTCAACGAATCGGCGGGCGTGCGCGGGTGAATGCGGCTCGCCCACAGCGCCTCGTCGGCGTAGATATTGCCGATGCCGCTGACGAGGGTCTGGTCGAGCAGGGCGCGCTTGATCTCGCTGCGGCGTCGGCGCAGCGCGCTCGCGAAGCGCGCGGCATCAAAGTACGGATCCAGCGGGTCGCGCGCGATGTGCGCCACCTGCGATGGAACGGTGCGACGCCACGGACCGTCCGCCTCGCCAGCATGACCGGACGGCAGGTCCTCGGGGTGAAGGTCATCGATCGCCAACGAGCCGAAGATGCGCTGGTCGACGAAGTGCAGCGCCACCGCCTCCCCGGATGGCACGGCCAGTTCCAGCCGCACCCGCAGATGCCGCTCGCGCGGCGCGTCCAGGGTGCGCAGCAAGGCCTGGCCGCTCATGCCCAGGTGCAGCACCACTG
>ENA-UOVV01001944-UOVV01001944.1-compost-metagenome-genome-assembly--contig:-NODE-1944-length-13036-cov-18.415222_pt1 | contig 13036 bp, 10 predicted proteins | sample MGYA00238155_ERZ761577 | MGnify/ENA primary metagenome ERZ761577 (study PRJEB28898, sample SAMN06268775) | compost metagenome | isolation source: Emeryville, CA | place: USA:Emeryville, CA | collected...
AGGACACCTCCGGTCCGGGACTCAACATTCTCGTCAAGCTGATGTCGATGGAGGCGATCGTCGTTGCCGGCGTCACCGTCTCGGTGCACTTGGTCTAGGCGCAACGACGCCGCGCACGCCAGCCGCCCGGCGGCGTTGCGCACCCCGCGCCACGTAGGCTGTGGTAAATGGGTGCGGAACAGCTGCGTTTTGAGACGACGATCGGCGTTGAGGTCAAGGGCGAGACGTGGAGCTGCATCGAGATCCCTGGCTCCGCTGAGTTCTTTGGCACGGGCAAGGCGGTGAGAGTCGACGCCCTTGTCGACGAGGTCGCACTTGACAACGTGGGGGCCATGGTGACCGGCACAGGAGGGCACATGGTGTCCCTCAGCGCCAAGGTCCGCAAGGCGCTCGGCAAAGACATCGGTGACGCCGTCACTGTCACCATCGCCACGCGCTGATTCGGTCGCCTGACCCGATGCGTCAGGTGTCCCCTGTGATCGAGGCCAGCGGATCGCCTCGATCCGCCAGCAGGTCGACGACCTCGTGGTGCTCCAGCTGGGAAAGACCGCTCTGTCCTAGTTCGTCCCACGTGCGTGGGCACGCGACCCACGGACGAAGTCGGCCACGCAATGAGTACGGGGCGACGGTGGATTTCGATGCCCGATTCTGACTCCAGTCGATGAGCACTCTGCCCGCGCGCGCCGCGTTGCTCATCGTGGCAGTGACAGTGCGTGCGTGGGCGCTGGCCAAGCCGCCTGCGATGTCGCGCACCCACTCGGTCACCTCGTCGGACGACCGCTTCTGGTCAAGTGCCCCATAGACGTGAATGCCCTTCGAGCCGCTTGTGACGGGGACAGACTCGACACCTTCCTCCGCGAGCGCCTCACGGACCGCGAAAGCGATCTCAGCGACGGCGCTCAGGTCAAGCCCCGCATCGGGGTCGAGGTCGATCACCACCCGATCTGGATTGAGGTGCTTGCCACGTGCTCCGTATCGCCACTGCGGAACGTGGAACTCGAGCGCGCCTCTTTGGACGAACCACACGACGGAGGAGAGGGTGTCAAGAAGTGGATAGCGGTTTGTGTGGTCGCGGTGACGGAGACTTCGGGCGGTCATCCATGACGGCGCATCGTCATCGAGGTTCTTGTGGAAGAAGGTCTCCCCCGGCTTTCTTGCGGTGCCGACGCCGTCGATCCATCGCTTGCGCGTTGCCGGTCTTCCCTGCGCATGGCGCAGCAGATGCGGCGCGACCTGCGTCACGTAGTCGATCACTCCCGCCTTGGTGAGACCCGTCGAGGGGTACATCACTTTGTCGAGGCTCGTGAGACGGATGCGGTGTCCGTCGATGGTGCGTGTTGTGGGGGCAGCCATCTGTCCATCGTGAGCGCTGTCGCGGCACGGCGCAATCACTGGAAATCGCGACTCTTGCTCGGCACTTTGAGGCTGAGCGGTGCCATGTGCTCTGCTACCAGGTTGGTTGCACCGTCGGCGCGTTCGATCATGCCACGGATCACCAATGCCGGCGATTGGCGCGCCACGGCCTGATGCCGTCGCCACACGGCCGGAGAGCACACGATGTTGAGAAAGCCGGTCTCGTCCTCAAGAGAGATGAAGGTGACTCCCTTCGCGGTGCCTGGCCTTTGACGGTGCGTCACCACCCCCGCAACGGAAATGCGTCGTTGTGGCTCGTGAGCAAGCACCTCGGCCACCGTGAGCACCCCGTTGCGGGTGAGGTTGTCTCTGACAAAAACTGTGGGATAGCGGTCCACTGACACTCCATGCGCCCATACGTCTGCCATTGCTTCTTCCACTTCACTCATGCCCGGGAGGGTTGGTGCCTGAACTCCTGGTACGACATGGGGCAAGGTGTCCGGACCCTCGAGAGCGATAAGGCCCGCGGCCCAGAGCCCTTCACGTCGGGAGATGCCGAAGCTCTCGAGCGCTCCCGACGTTGCAAGGGCCTCCCACTGCGCGGTCGTGAGAGCGCGGGTGCCGATGCTGTCGTCAGGAATGGCGTCCCCGCGCGCGATCGCTTCCGCACGCCGCAATGCACCCTGGAAGCCTCCGGGGCGCACGCGCACGCGTCGCGCCATGTCATGGAGCGACGTGAACGGACGCTGAGCTCGCGCATCGACGATGGCCTGAGCCGCGTCCTCTCCCAGGCCTCTCACCGCGGCAAGCCCCATGCGGACCGCAAGGGTGCGGTCGACGTGAGTGAGCGCCTCAAGATCGGAACGCGCCTCGACAGGCCGTTCATAGGGCTCCGCAAGCCGTTCTACTCGCGCAAGCACATCTGACTTCGCCACGCATGGTCGCAACACCACCTGCCCGTGACGGCGAGCGTCGGCCGCCAATGACTGAGGCGAATAGAAGCCCATCGGCTGCGCCGCAAGCAAGCCGGCATAGAACGCCGCTGGGTGATGCGCCTTGAGCCAGGCCGAGGCGTAGACGAGGTACGCGAAAGAGAAGGAGTGGGACTCGGGGAAACCGAAGTCGGAGAACGCCTTCAGCTTGTCAAATATCTGATGAGCGACATCAGCGGTGATGCCCCGCTCATGCGCTCCGACCATGAAGCGGGCCCGTAGCGCCTCCATGCGTTCAGGGCTGCGTTTTGACCCCATCGCACGGCGGAGTTGATCGGCAAGAGAGCCGTCAAAGCCCGCACAGTCCATCGCCATCTGCATGAGCTGCTCTTGGAACAGCGGCACGCCAAGTGTCTTGCCCAGAGACTTCTCCAGCAAGGGATGGAGATATGTGACAGGCTCGCGCCCGCGGGCTCGGTTGATGTAGGGGTGAACGGATCCGCCCTGGATGGGGCCGGGACGAATGAGCGCCACTTCAATGACGATGTCGTAGAAGCGACGCGGCCTCAGGCGCGGGAGGGTCGCCATCTGAGCGCGAGACTCCACCTGAAACACCCCGACGGTGTCCGCCGCGCACAGCAGGTCGTACACCGCGGGGTCTTCTTGCGGAATCGCATGGAGACCGATCTCCACGCCCTCGACCTCCCACAGCGAGCGGAAGGCGTACTTGAGTGCGGACAGCATGCCAAGCCCCAAGAGGTCAAACTTCACGAGCCCTGCGTCGGCGCAGTCATCCTTGTCCCACTGCAGCACGGTGCGCCCCGGCATCCGGCCCCACTCAACGGGGCAGACGTCGATGACGGGCCGATCGCACAACACCATGCCACCGGGGTGAATGCCAAGGTGGCGCGGCAAGCGCAAGAAGCGTTCGGCAAGGTCGAGCACCGTTTCTGGGATGTGCTCGAGCTCCCCCACAGGTGGAGGCTCCGGCCACGTCGCATCGCGCTGTTTGGCCGCCCACTCTGCCTGGGCCGCTGCATCCATTCGCAGCGTTGAATACCGGTCAATCGACTTTGACCAGGCATCTTGTTGGCCGACGTCATAGCCCAGCGCCCTGGCTGCATCGCGCACCGCCGAGCGCGGCCGGTACTGGATGACGTTGGCCACCATCGCCGCGTTGATGCGTCCAAAGCGTTGGAAGACGTACTGGATGACCTCTTCTCGCCGGTCCGACTCGATATCGACATCAATATCGGGCGGCCCGTCACGTTCTGGTGCGAGAAAGCGCTCGAACAAGAGCCCATGTGTCACGGCATCCACCGCGGTCACCCCAAGGGCAAAGCACACGGCGGAGTTCGCCGCACTGCCCCGGCCTTGGCACAGGATGTCGGAACGGCGGCAGAACGCGACGATGTCGTGAACGATGAGGAAGTAACCCGGGAAGTCGAGCGCCTCGATCACCGCAAGCTCGTGCTCGATCTGCGCCCATGCTCCGGGTATCCGCTCCCGGTCAGGCGGGCCATAGCGTTCGCGTGCGCCCCGGTACGTGAGCTCACGCAGCCACGTTGCCTCGGTGTGACCGTCCGGAACCGGGTACGGCGGCAAATTGGGGGCCACCAGCTGCAGATCAAAGGCGCATTCCACACCGATCCTCGCCGCCTCTCGCACGGCCTGCGGGTGACGCCGATGCCTCCACACCATCTCGCCCGCGCCCCTGAGATGCGCGCCGGGGCTGCCGGGGAGCCAGCCGTCCATGTCGTCGAGGGATGAGCGGGCTCGCACTGCGGAGAGCGCCATCGCGAGGTCTGCGTCACGCGGAGTGGCGTAGTGGGCATTTGTGGTGGCGACGAGTGGCACGTGCGCATCGAAAGCGAGATCGGCAAGCGCCGCATTGACCTCCGAGTCATACGGCTGGCCGTTGTCGGTGATCTCGACGGCCACACCCTCCCGCCCAAAGAGGGCCACCAACCGGCCCAGTTCGCTCTTTGCGGCCGCGAAGCCGGCTCGCGTCACCCCCCTCGCGTGCTCATTGGGGCCGACGCCGGGCACACCAATCCCTGCGAGAGCGCGGCGCACAGCCCCCTTGCGACAGCCAGTGAGCACGACAAAGTGCCCGTCTCCCGCTGCAGCAAGAGACTCGAGCGTGTAGTGAGCGAGCCCCTTCTCGCCGGTGGCCAGATGTGCCATGCCGATGGTGCGCGACAGCCTGCGATATCCCTCTGCGCCACGGGCGAGCACCACCAGGTGGGTGCTGCGCGGATCCGGACCCGATGTAGGAGCGTCGAGCACGGGCGCGCCGCCTGGCCCATCCGGCGCAGCGAGGCGCAGTTCGGAGCCAAACACCGTCGGCAGCCCGATCGCACGGGCAGCACTTGCGAAGCGCACCACTCCGTAGAGGCCATCGTGATCGGTGAGCGCCATCGCGGACAGCCCGAGTCGCCCCGCCTCCGCTGCCATCTCTTCGGGCTGGCTCGCCCCATCGAGGAAGCTGAAGGCGCTGTGGGAGTGGAGCTCGGCGTAGTCGATGCCGTCAGTCATAGATCGCCTCAAGCACCCATCGCCCCTCAGTGAATGCGACAAGCACCGCGAGGTCGCGTTCCCCGTGCTCGTCGCGCACGGCGATCTGAAGGAATGCACGGCGCGAGGCGTCATCGGACCACCACCGCTCAGCCACTGGCCACGGCCCAGCCCACGCCTCAATCGGCAGCGGGGACGCCCACACCGGCCCATCGCTGCCCCCCACATGACCGGAGGAAGGGTGTCGATGTGCGGCGCGCGCCTTTGCATCGCGCGGGTCCGCTTGCAACCGCACCCAGGTGGGCGGTGCGCTCATGGCGAGGCGCCTATCGATACGGACAGGTGTTCCACCTGCATCGAGCACCTGAACGTCCTGCGGGATCGGCAATACGGTGGCAGGAGCGGGCTCTGGCAGATGACCGGGCCATGGGTGCTCAATCCGACGCGGTGGCACCCCCTCTTGTCCCCATGCGAGGACGTGGATGCGGTCGCGCGGGCTCCGGCCGCCTTGCTCGGCAACGGCAAGCACCCCTTCGGCCCCAAGCAGCCCCTGCACGCGTTCGAGAGCCCGGTGAGCACGTGCGTCGGCCCCAGAGGAGCCTCCCCAGAGAAAGGCCTGTTCTCTGCCCAGCGGCACCACGTCCTCTGCCGTCAGCCTGAGGGCCGTCAGCGGCGCTGGCTCTGGCCCTTGAGCGGTGCCGGATAACCACCCCTCAAGCTGCCATCGCACACGATCCGTCATGTGCTTGGCGAACGCCCCCGCACGCACTCCCACATCGGTGCGCCATACACGTTCAAGCTCGGCCCCCGTCACGGTGCGGGCGCCAATACGGACACGAGCGCATCTGCTCGAGGCGTCGAGGAGCGCCCGGTCGAGCTGCTCGGCCACCTCGGCAGCCACCAGGGTCAGTTGCTCAATCCGTTCCGCCGGGTCCTCAAAGGTGTGCTCAACGGCAATGTCTTCTGCCGATCGCCGCAGGACGGGTGGAGCCACATCCTGACCTGCTGCCATTCGCTGCGCCCAGGCACCGATCGGGCCAAAGCGGGCCAGCACATCGGGCCCCGGCAATGCGACAAGGTCGCCAAGCGTGTGGAGGCCAAGGCGCACGAGCACGCTGACGAAATCCTCGACGTGTGCTCGCTGGGCACGTTCCATCGCCGCGTGAGCAAGGGCGGTGATGGGCAGCGGGGCCAAGTACTGAGCGGATTCGCCCGCTGGCACCACCTCATTCGCACGCGCCGCCATGACAGCGGCAAGCAAGCCGTCCGCCATTCCGACCGCCGACTCGCAGCCCGCCTCCTCCGCCACAGCGGTCATGAGCGCCTCTGCCAATGCCTCCTCAGATCCGTGGAAGCGCGCCGCTCCAGCCGAGGGGATCATCAGCAGACCTGGACGCGAGATCTCAACCCCCGCCACCACGGTCTCGGCAGCAGCCGCTACCGCCTCGAAGGAGCGCGCGTCCCGCCCCTCGTCATGACCAAGGATGACCAGTTCTGGGCATGCCCGCTGGGCGAGTCGTCTCCGCATCCCGCGCCGCACTCCCGCAGCCCGAGCTGCCGCAGAGACCGCCATCAATCCCTTGCCATGGAGCACTGCCGCTGGCGCCTGTGGACCAATGCCTGCTTCCATTGCCGCTGCCACCACGGGCCAGTCCGGCACCCACAACACCACTCGCCGCACTGTGTCCACCACGGCGTCGGCAAGCCGCGGCGCGCTCATGCCACTTCCGTATCGAGCGCACGGCCCCCCGCCACGGCTTGGTGCATCGCGGGGCGAGGCATCAGCGCCTGGGTGTCGACATCAAGCGCGACGAGCACTCGCCGCGTTGCGGCAATCCCGCGCCCCTTCACGGCAACCGTGACGTCTCTTTCCCGCAGTCGCCCTTCTCCTGCACCCAGGCCGCGCCACCGCGACCGCTCGACCATGAGGTGCATATGCGCACCAGCCCACCCCTGCGCGGCGAGCACCACGCTGCCTCGCTCCCGAGCGCGGGCTGCAATCCGCCTGCGGTCAGCGTCGGACACTGCCAGCCCCTCGCCCACGATCACCACATCCATGCCGTCAACGATCGCCCCCATCACCGCCGGGGCTTGTGTTCCGGGGTGTGGGATCAACGCGAGTCGAGAAAGGTCAATGCCGCGCCGCGCAGCAGCCAGCACTCCCACGTGAGGCATGCCGACGATCGCCGTCCACGATCCCTCCCGAGAGGCCTCTGCCGCGAGGGCCAGGAGCAAAGATGTTGAGTTCTCAACCGCGATCACGTGCCCCCGGCGCAATCCCCGTGGCAAGAGCTGGGCGAGCGTGGGAGCCAATGGCAGTTCCGGACTGTCCCATGCCTCACGCGTTGCCCCGACGCGACCCTCTACCGCCGCGAGCGCGGCGCGAGCGGCCTCAAGACGAGCCTGCCGCGTATCCATCTGCCACCTCCCATCGCCCTCACAACGAACGCCACGCATTCGAACATATGTTCGATTGTGCCATGAGGGTACGACGTGCGCGAGCGCATGAAAAGAGGGTGAGAGATATCAGACAGCGACCGCGCGCGCCCGGGGATCAGCGGGCGTTGAGGGCCCACACGGCGACGGCCGACGCCGCTGCGACATTGAGCGAATCGACCTCCCCCGCCATGGGGATCGTGACGATGTGGTCGGCCGCGGTGATCGCCGCACGGCTCAGCCCATCACCTTCGGCCCCCATGACAAGGGCGACCCGCTCATGGCCGGCAGCGGCGAAAGACCGCAGGTCGACAGCGTCGTCCGCAAGAGCGAGTGCCGCGACGGTGAAGCCCTCCGTCTTGAGGTCGTCGAGCGCGCCCGGCCAACTCTCCGCGCGCGTCCATGGCACCTGGAAGACGGTGCCCATCGAGACCTTGACCGAGCGGCGATAAAGCGGGTCTGCACATGTCGGAGCCACAAGCACGGCATCAGCCCCAAGACCCGCGACAGAACGGAAGATCGCGCCGACATTCGTGTGATCGACAATGCCTTCGAGCACGACAACGACGCGCGCGCCCTTGACGACCTCAGCGACCGAAGCGAGGGCCGGCCGATGCATCGCCGCCAGCGCACCACGATGGACGTCATACCCCGTCACTGCTTCGAGAACGGCCGTCGGGGCCACAAAGATCGGCACCGCAGCCGGCACGAGCGGCTCCACCGAGTCGAGCCACCGCTCGCTCACGAGCACGGAGCGAGGCTGGTGCCCCGCCGCCAAGGCGCGAGAGAGCACCTTGACACCCTCAGCCATGTACAGGCCGTTCTCGGGCTCGATCCGACGGCGCAAGGAGACATCGGTGAGGTCGCGATAGTCGGCAAGCCGAGCGTCGGACGCGTCATGCACCGTGAGAACCGCCATGTGCCAATTGTGCCCGCAAAGCACAGCACCCCGGAGAGGCGTCTCTCCGGGGTGCTGTGAATGCGTTGCTTAAGCGCCGGGCTGCTGGCCCTTTGCTGCGTTCGGGTCAAAGGGCAGGCCCGAACCGGTGCCCGCATCCTCCGCCTCAGCGGCAACGCCCTCAGCCTGACGGCGCGCCTCTGCAAGTGCTGCCTTCGGGTCCGCCAATGCGCTCGAGAGCTTGGAACGACGACGCGCGCTCTTGTCGGTGGCACGTCCAAGGGGCTCCGGCTCGTCGACCTCGCCGAAGCCTGCAGCCACGGCCTTGAGAGCCCCGGTGAACTCGGTGGGCACGAACCACACCTTGTTCGACTCGTTCTGTGCGATCTGCGGCAGGATCTGCAGGTACTGGTAGGCGAGCAGCTTCGAGTCGGCGTCACCTTCGTGGATCGCGTCGAAGACCTGGAGGATCGCGCGTGCTTCACCCTCGGCCTTGAGGATCGCGGCCTGCGCCTCACCCTCGGCCTTGAGGATGTTCGACTGCTTGTCGCCCTCTGCGGTGAGAATCGCGGACTGCTTCACACCCTCTGCCGTGAGGATTGCGGCGCGGCGGTCACGCTCGGCACGCATCTGCTTCTCCATCGAGTCCTTGATCGACATCGGCGGCTCAATCGCCTTGATCTCGACACGGTTGACGCGAATGCCCCACTTGCCAGTCGCCTCGTCGAGGACTCCGCGAAGGTGTCCGTTGATCTGGTCACGGCTCGTGAGCGCCTGCTCAAGGTCCATCGTGCCGACGATGTTACGCAAGGTCGTGGCGGTCAGCTGCTCGACACCGACCCAGTAGTTCGCGATCTCGTACACGGCGGCGCGGGCCTCAGTCACCTGAAAGTAGATGACCGAGTCGATGTCCACCACGAGGTTGTCCGAGGTGATGACCGACTGCGGCGGAGTCGAGTAGACCTGCTCGCGCATGTCGACCTTGGCACGCACCCGCTCGATGAACGGCCACAGGAGGTGCAAGCCGGGCTCCATCGTCCGGTCGTAGCGTCCAAGGCGCTCCACAAGGTACGCCTGCGTCTGTCGAACCACCACGATCGAACGCGCGATGATCGAGATGACAAAGATGCCCAGCACAATGAGGGCAAGAATGAGCAAGACGCCTCCTGCGTCGAGTTCTTCTCCCATGACGTTCAGTTCTCCTCTTCCGGAGCCACGACTGCCGTCGCCCCATCGATTGTGAGGACGACGACGTCGACCCCTTCGGGGATGCTGTCAGCATCCTCTTCCACCCGAGCTGTCCACACCTCGCCGCGAAGCTTGATGCGGCCACCGGTCTCGGACACCGTCTCCAGCGTGCGGCCCTTGGCCCCACGCAGAGCGGCGACGTTCGTTTCAGGCAGGTGTTCCCCGCGTGCGCGCATCGACCTCAACAAGTACGGGCGCAGCGTCACCATGAGCGCGGCCGACACGAGGATCGCGACAATCGCCGCGAGCACGACGTTTCCGCCAGCGAGCACCACTCCACCACCTGCGAGCGCACCGCCCGCCAGCATGAGCAGAGTGAGGTCCAGTGTGAACACTTCTGCGATTCCGAGCGCTGCCGCTGCGATGAACCACCACATCGATTGCATGTGAGCCCTCCCTTCCCCGTGAACCTAGCAGGCGCTCGCCTGCGTCTTGCTACTCGCGGATCTGGCGAGCGGTCCAACGGCCTTCATCGTGGCGCAGCTGGACGTTGATGCCATAGGCGGCAGCGAGGTTTGCTTCAGTAAGCGTCTCCTCAAGAGGACCGGCCGCCACCACGCGGCCATCCCTCATCAGCAACAGGTGCGTGAATCCCACGGGGATCTCCTCCACGTGGTGAGTGACCAGTACCATCGCGGGTGAGCGCCTGTCTCCTGCAAGCTCCGTCAGTGCCGCAAGCAGCTCCTCACGGCCACCGAGGTCGAGGCCCGCTGCCGGCTCGTCGAGCAGCAGCAGTTCCGGGTCCGCCATGAGCGCCCGCGCAATCTGGACACGCTTGCGCTCGCCTTCGCTGAGCGTCGCAAAGGTGCGATCAGCAAAGGCGTGCATGCCGAACGCGGCGAGCAGGTCATCGGCCCGACGCTCATCAACGCTTTCGTACTCCTCTCGCCACCGCCCCGTGATGCCGTAGGCGGCGGTGAGGACGAGGTTCCTCACGGTCTCCCCCGGCGGAATGATGTCGGCAAGTGCCGCACTCGCCAGGCCGACGCGGATGCGCAGTTCTTGCGTGTCAGTCTCGCCGAGATCGTGCCCGAGCACGGTGACGGAGCCCGAGGAGGGGTGCATGCGTGCGGCGCACAGGGTGAGGAGGGTGGTCTTGCCAGCTCCGTTGGGGCCAAGGACGACCCACCGATCACGCGAATCAACACTCCACGTGACCTGGTCAAGCACCGGATTCTCGCCGCGCCGCAAGGACACGTCGTTGAGTCGCAGAACGTCGTTCATGATGCCTCGAGCCTAACCGAGAACCGACGTGTACACCTCGATGGTTCGCTCCGCGATTGCGCTCCATGAGAAGTGCTCCTCGGCCCTCTTGCGGCCGGCCTCTCCCATCGCCTTCGCGGCATCGCGATCGGCGACCATCCGTTGGAGAGCATCGGCAAGATCGGCCACATAGCGGTCCGCATCAGTTGGAGTGCCCGTCCCGTCGTCTGCCTGGTCGATCGGCACGAGGAATCCGGTCACGCCGTCATCGATCACCTCGGGGATACCGCCCGTGGCGGTGCCGACGACGGGCAGCCCCACGGCCATGGCCTCGAGGTTGACGATGCCGAGCGGCTCGTAGATCGACGGGCACACAAAGGTGGTGCACGCGTCGAGCACGGCAACGAGCTCGGCTCGCGGCAGCATCTCCTCGATCCAGATCACTCCGTCGCGCTGCTGCTGCAGATCGGCCACGGCACCGGCCACCTCCGCTGCGATCTCCTTCGTGTCGGGAGCGCCAGCGCACAGCACGACCTGCACGTCCTCAGGAAGCAGACGGACCGCCCTCAGCAGATACGGGAGGCCCTTCTGCCGCGTGATGCGACCGACGAACACGACCGCCGGTCGCGACCTGTCGATGCCGTAGCGGGCGACCACAGCGTCGGCCGCGGCCTTGTCCTCATCGCTCGCGGGAGCCGCCCACGCGTCAACATCGATGCCGTTGTGGACCACGTGGACCCGACCCGGATCGACGTTGGGGTAGCAACGCAGGACGTCATCCCGCATCCCCGCAGATACGGCGATGATCGCGTCGGCCGCTTCGTACGCCGTCTTCTCGATCCAACTCGACACGCGATAACCGCCGCCAAGTTGCTCCGCTTTCCACGGCCGCAAAGGCTCAAGGGAGTGGGCGCTCAGCACATGCGGCACCCCATGAAGCTGCTTGGCAAGGTGACCTGCCATATTGGCGTACCACGTGTGGGAATGAACGAGGTCTGTGCCGATGCAGTCGTTCGCCATCGGCAGATTGTGAGCGAGGACGTCGAGCGATGCCTCACCGACCCCTCCGCCTAATGCGAGGTAACCGGTCACACCTTGCTCATCACGGGTTCCGTCGAACGCACGCACGTACACATCGACGTGGGAACGAAGCACCTTGGCGAGCTCGGCGACATGGACGCCCGCGCCTCCATAGATGAAGGGCGGGTATTCGCGGGTAAGGATATCGACGCGCATTCTCTAACCGTAGTCGTTTCGCTCGGCGCGTGAGCCCTCCCGCGCAGAGGGCTTCGTGCCTATGCTGGGCACATGCCAGCGCCTAAGGTCCTTGCCATCATCCTCGCTGGAGGGGAGGGCAAGCGGCTCATGCCACTGACCGCTGCCCGCGCCAAGCCAGCCGTGCCCTTTGGCGGTACGTACCGACTCGTCGACTTCGCCCTGAGCAACCTCGTCAACTCGCACTACCTGCACATCGTGGTGCTCACGCAATACAAGTCGCATTCGCTCGACCGTCACATCGCGCGCACATGGCGCATGTCGCCGTTGCTTGGCAACTATGTGGCGCCCGTGCCCGCGCAGCAGCGCCGCGGCAAGCATTGGTACCTCGGCAGCGCTGACGCGATCTACCAGTGCGTCAACATCATCGAGGATGAGCGGCCCGACATTGTCGTCATCGTGGGCGCAGACCACGTGTACCGCATGGACTTCTCGCAGATGGTCGACGCGCACGTCGAGTCAGGCGCCGATTTCACCGTCGCGGGTATTCGCCAGCCCATTTCAATGGCCGACCAGTTCGGCGTCATCGACGTCGACCCGACGAGCCCCAACCGTGTGCGCGCCTTCCTGGAGAAGCCCACCAACCCCGATGGTTTGCCCGACTCTCCCAACGAGATTCTCGCGTCGATGGGCAACTATGTCGCGAGCGTCGGCCCCCTCCTTGAGGCCCTTGCGGCCGACGCTGACAACGAGTCGTCGAAGCACGACATGGGCGGCGACATCGTCCCGTACTTTGTCGACAAAGGCACCTGCGGCTTCTATGACTTCGTGAGGAACGACGTTCCGGGCTCTACTGAGCGCGACCGCGACTATTGGCGTGACGTGGGAACGATTGACTCCTACTACGACGCACACATGGACCTCATCGCGGTCACGCCGGTGTTCAACGTCTACAACGACCAATGGCCCGTGCATCAAGGCCTCATCACGGAACCTCCTGCGAAGTTCATCCACTCGGAAGAGGGCCGCTTGGGACACGCCGCGGATTCGGTCGTGTCGCCTGGCGTCATCGTCTCGGGAGCCACCGTGACCGGTTCGGTGCTGTCGCCGGGGGTTCGCCTCCACTCGTGGTCAACGGTGTCCGATTCGGTGTTGCTTGATGACGTTCACATCGGCCGTCACGCCCAAGTGCACCGCGCCATCCTCGACAAGAACGTGGTGGTCGAGGAGGGGG
>ENA-UOVV01001945-UOVV01001945.1-compost-metagenome-genome-assembly--contig:-NODE-1945-length-13024-cov-4.199861_pt1 | contig 13024 bp, 14 predicted proteins | sample MGYA00238155_ERZ761577 | MGnify/ENA primary metagenome ERZ761577 (study PRJEB28898, sample SAMN06268775) | compost metagenome | isolation source: Emeryville, CA | place: USA:Emeryville, CA | collected...
GAAAACACATAATTGAACCCTAAAATGAAATACACTTTACTATTAGCAATATGGTTATTTCAATTCAACACCATCTATGCCCAGTCAGGCCAATTACCACAATCTGTCATCAACGATTATGCATATCATCTCTATTCCTCTTATAAGTATAATGATGATGTTAAAGCGGCTATGTATCATATGTTAAGGAGAATAGACCCCCGTTTGTCAATGATTGACATCGAAGTGGGTATGGAATCCCTTGTTAGTGACAAAAATTTCAGAGAAGCCACATTTAAGGTTTGGGCGGATCGTTATGGGACAAACCGAGATTTATTAATAGCGCAATTCACAGGCTTAGGAATGAGTGCTCGGAACGCTAGTATCCTAATCGAATACATCGTAAAGCCAATTGAGGAAAGACGAGCAGAGGAACGTAAACAAAGAGAGATAGAGGCAGAAAAACAACGAATTAGAGATGAGGCGGAAAACAAGCGAAGAGAAGAGGAACGACAAAGATTAATAGCCAAAGAAAATCGTTTAAGAGAAAAAACATATAACCTGAACGAACAGCATAATTCTTTCAACATTAAATCATTTAAGCAATCATTGCTTGCCAATTTAGAACAACAACTTGTTTCCAAAAAAGGCCTAACGAATGAAATAACCATTGAAGATTGTTACAATTATTTTTACCGAGATATACCAAGCAAAATCAATAGCGGAACCGGCAAGTTGACACCGATGAACAATTCAAAAAACATACTTCCTATAGTTTCAAATGCATTGCCCAAGCCCCTATTTGAAATAGAAGGGATTCAGGTTCCAGTAGAAATCGCTATTGACAGCATAAAAATTCATTATTATAGAGGTGTGACGGAAGTAAAAATGAAAAACAACAAAGTTTCATTCAAAAAACCTGTTCCAAATAAAACTATACAACAGGCCCTTACTAAAGCATTAAAAGGAAAGCCCAATGGAAGGTATACGGTTCCTTATGCTTTGGGAATCATAGACCAAAACGAATTTGGCACAATAGAGATACCAGAAAAGCCGGAGAAGAAAAAGAACTACACGGGTACGTTAGTTGGATTGGGTGTTGTAGTTGCTGCTTTAATATTTGGGTCTTAGCAATGCAGCATTTAGAGCAACACTATCTAAAATCAATCACCTGCGAAACTAACGGAAAAATGAAAAAATACTTCATCTTATTCATTCTTCTACAATCGTCATTAATTGCGTTCACTCAAGGACAGCGTATTCAATCGATATCAGATGGAATACGCCTAATTAAACACTATAGAATGGCAGAAGTAAATCTGTACATCACAAACAAAGGATTCTCATACGTCGGTCAGGATGGCCCTATTCATAAATATGAGAAACCAGCCAATCAATTGGATTACGAATTTGGATTTACCTTTGATGAGGAATATCGAGCAACTAATATTACTTGGTCTGAACACTTAGGAAACTTACATGAGATTTTATCAGAATTAAAATCAATGGGATTCACCTCCGTAGGAGAACCATTTATGGATGAGTATGGCAGTCGAACATTTGCAGCCTTCGACCACACTGGACGGAACCTAATCGTTTCATTAACATTCCGAAAAGAACACAACGACGTTATAATTGTCTTAGGAGCAAAAAACCCAAATGCTCCAATCGAACCAAATCATGTCGAAACCTTATTTCAAGGCACAAAGAAATTCTGCCATATAACAGAACGGATGACATTCGCAAAAGCAGTCACCATAATAGGAGATAGCATATCAATAAAGGATATAGATGAAAACGGAAAGGCTTATTCACATCACTATGGCTTCATAAAAGGCGCAAAACTGTATACAAAAGAAGAGATAATATCCGAAGAATTAAAGAACTCAGATTATGAAGTAATTGACGAGTTTATATCTGATCGTTTCTTCTTCAGGGACGGGAAACTTTATGAATCACATATCGAATATATGGAATGTGCTAAAGAAGAAAATGACCCAATTTTTGATTCTGCTGAAATCGTCCCAGAACCTCCTGGCGGAATGGCTCAGTTCATGCAATGGGTTGTGAAAAATTATCGATATCCTAAAGCGGCAATTGATGCAAAAGCGACAGGGACGATGCAGATAGCTGTTGTTGTGGAGAGAGATGGTATGCTCTCTGACATCAGAATACTTAAAGACCTAAATTACGGAACAGGTGATGCAGCAATTGAAGTATTAAAAAACTCACCAAAATGGCGACCAGCTATACAAAATGGACGACCCGTACGTTTCAGATATACCATCCCTATAAAACTTGACCAAAATGACAACTAAAACCACATGCCCACAATAAGTGTTAGCCTCCGGACTAAACAAACTCACCTCCAATCACCTACCAAAGATTACCTAATAACGGACTGAAGCCAACTGGATTTTGTATATTTATATATAGTCATAAAATATAAATATCATGATAACAGATTATAACGAACAAATCTTGGAAGCAAATCATCACCTATATCAAATCCACGAGACGGTATTTGAGTCCATTGCAAACATCGCCTTAAAAGGTGAAATGAAAGACTGGGTGGATGCTGACAACGATAGTCAAATATTTATCCTTAGAAAAGAGATTTTTGCCCAATGTAAGGATGGTAATATTAAAATATTGGTCAAGCTGCTTCACAATATTGAAGACGCATTGCTAAACATTTATCGTCTTAATAACTCCGACAGTGTTAACGAAAACGGAGGGTAACATCCTAATAATTTAGCCTTTTGAGATAGTGTACTCATAATAATCATTTGCCCCCAATAATTGCCAATACACTGTCTGACACTTATAGCAAACGACAACGTTTTATAAAACCATCCAGTTAAGGTGGTTTTATGGTTATGTATTGGCATTAATGTATCAAAAAACCTTGGTTTTATGATACATCGAAAACAAAACAAAAACACCTTATAATAAGCAAGTTAATTATATTTTTTGTGTCAAAAACTTATCTCAGTAATCAATGTTTTATTAATTTCGCAAAAAACGTTATTTATGAAAATCGGTTATGCAAGGGTCAGCACAAAAGACCAAAATTTAGAGCTCCAACTAGATGCGCTAAACCAAGCCGGTTGCGAGATTATTTTTGAAGAGAAAATATCAGGCAAAATAAAAGAAAGGCCTCAATTGGATAAGATGTTTTCACAGCTCAGAAAAGGTGATGTAGTTATCGTATGGAAACTTGATAGACTCGGGCGATCGTTAAGAGACTTAATCGATATAGTGATGTCGTTAAACGAAAGAGATATCAGCTTTATCAGCATAAAGGATAGCATCAACACAGAAACTGCAACGGGCCGCTTTACTTTTAACCTTTTTGCAGCGTTGGCTGAATTTGAACGAGAAATTATAAGCGAGCGAACAAAAGCGGGGTTACAATCGGCGAGAGCTAGAGGACGATTGGGAGGCAGACCGCGAGGGCTAAGCAAAGATTCACTTAGTAAAGCAAAAGCGGTCAAAATGTTATATGAAAAACGGGGAAAAACGATGGATGAAATCGCTAAGGACTTAGGGATAAGCAGGGCTACCGCATATAGATATCTTGACATTGTAGAGGCAGTCTAAAATACATCGGAAGATTAAATAAAATGATATGAGAAACCAAAAAAAAGACCATTATAGAGACTGTCTTTTACGCTCACTTATAAGCCTTGAAAAAGCCATCGACGAAATCCACCTATGCACCTTGAACTTAGCCATGCAAGGCGAATGGGAGGACATAAATAGGTCATTTGAAGCTGGCGACATATTAAATGTAACACACGATGACTTTCGTCAAATGGAAGACAAAAACGTCAAATTTTTAGTTGATGTTGTTGATGAACTGATGCAGAGACACGCTTCAATCCAAAATATTAATGCAGTCTCAAACAGAGAGCTCCAAACATATTCAGGAGAGAAAAATAGTCGATAACAACTTATATATCAAGGAATTTACGCATAATTTAAAAATCAAAAAACCTTCAAAAAGAATCAAAAATGAGCTATCACAAAACCGTAACTGCCCTTAGAAATCAATAGGAGAACATTTTACAGCTAAATATTTTAGATTTTAATTACTGCTTTTATAAGGAACCTAATCGGAAAATATAGACGAGAAAATTAAAAAAAATTTTAGCCTCGAAGACCGGGACGCTGCCTGCGGGCGCTCGCCGGAACGGAACCTGACCGCGTCACTTTTTGCCATATGGCAAACGATTTCAATTTTGATTCCCCAACCTTTGCAGTATCAAATAAAACAGAAGAAAATGGAAACAAGGAAATTAGGAATCGGCGGACTGAAAGTGTCCGCATTGGGTTATGGCTGCATGGGGTTGAGCTTCCCGAACGCTCCCTCCAAAGAAGAATCAATCAAACTGATCCGTTCAGCGTTTGAACACGGCATCACGTTTTTTGACACCGCGCAGGGGTACGGAGAAAACGAGCTTCTGGTCGGCGAAGCGTTGGAACCCTTCCGCGGGGAGGTGGTGGTCGCCACCAAGTTCGGTTTCAAAGACGGCAATGTCCGGTTGGGACTGGACAGCCGGCCGGAAGCGATTGTCGCCACGGCGGAATCATCGTTGAAACGATTGCGGACCGATTGCATAGACCTGTTCTACCAGCATCGGTTTGACCCGAACGTTCCCATTGAGGACGTGGCCGGGACGGTAAAAGAGCTTATCCAACAGGGAAAGGTAAAGCATTTTGGTCTGTGCGAAGTGAGCGCGGATGTTCTCCGAAAGGCGCATGCCGTGTTGCCGGTGACCGCCTTGCAGAGCGAATACTCCATGTTTTACCGCGACCCTGAACAGCAGATCCTCTCCGTTTTGGAGGAGCTGGGGATCGGCCTGGTTCCCTTTAGTCCCCTAGGCAAGGGGTTCCTGACCGGAACCATCAACGCCGAGGTGGAACTGGATAAAACGGACACGCGGAATATGCTGCCCCGTTTCAGCAGGGAGAACAGGGCGGCCAACCAGGCGCTGGTGGACCTGGTGGTAGCCATCGCGGAAGAGAAAAAAGCCACGCCGGCACAGATCGCATTGGCCTGGCTGCTGGCTCAGAAACCCTTCATTGTGCCCATTCCGGGGACGTCCAAGTTACATCGGCTGACAGAGAACATCGGCGGTACGGAGGTATCGCTGACCGCGGACGACCTGCGTAAAATCCATTCGGCATTAGCGAAGATTAACATCGTAGGCGAACGCTACCCTGCACAGTTAAGGGACGCCGCGGAAAAGAAATAGAAAGAGACATCCGAGATTGATACCTTTGTGAAATGAAGCGGTTTATTGAATACGTCCTGCAGTTCGGAAACCTGAACAAACAGCAGATCGACCTGGTTTCAGGCAAGGCGACGCTGTTGACGCTGGGTAAAGACGAACATTATTGGGAGGCCGGAAAGATGGTAAGGCAGATCGGTTTCCTCGCCACCGGCGTGATCCGGGTTTATTACTACAACAACAAAGGCGAAGAAAACACCCGCTATTTTATCGATGAGAACCACCTGATTCTGGATGGCCCTGCCTTTGAAGGAAATTACGTGCCTTCCGAATACCTGCAGGCCGTCACCGACTGTGAGCTGGTGGTGTTCGCTAAGAAGGATTGGAAAGAAATTTCCGATACCATCGTCGGGTGGGACACGATCGTCCAGAAAATAACCACGAAACACCACGCCGAAAAGCTCAGAAGAAGAAGTGAACTGGTCTCCCAGGATGCCACCACCCGTTACCTCGATTTCATCGAAAAGTTCCCGACGCTGGCCAACCGTGTTCCCCTGTCGTACATCGCTTCGTACCTGGGAATCACCCAGTCTTCGCTCAGCAGAATCCGGAAAAACATCCGTTGAACCAAATTCACAAAAATCTGATCCAATCGACAAAACGCACCAGCCGGATTTATCCCACCTTTGTATCGTTTAATAGATCATTTACTAAAATCATAGACGATGAAACGTACAGCAAAAGCACATTGGGAAGGAACCGTAAAAGACGGCAGAGGAAACCTGACAACGCAAAGTGAAACGCTGAACCAAACCAACTACAGCTTCCGAACCCGCTTTGTCGGGGACGAAACCGGCACCAATCCGGAGGAGTTGTTGGCGGCAGCGCACGCAGGCTGTTTCACGATGGCGGTGAGCTTGGGATTAACTGAAAAGGGATGTGTGCCCAGCGCTTTGGACACCGAAGCGGTCGTATCGATGGATAACGCGGGGATTACCGGTGTTCACCTGATCATTACCGGCCGGGTTGACGGAATTACGGCCGGAGAATTTGAGGCCATCACGAAACAGGCGGAACAAAATTGTTTAATTTCAAAGGTATTACGCATCCCCATTTCATCCGAAGCAATGTTGATTTCCGCTTGATCGCGTTCCCTCGTTGCACCTAACGTCCCATTCATCGGTTTGGCTCATTAGGCCAAGCGTTGGATGGGATTTATTGCTATTTTAGGCCTTCGAAGTGCAATCCAATGATTATCGACTATAAAAAATTCGATCTATTCGGAAAATCCGTCCTCCAAAAAATGGTCGTTGCCCCTCCCTATCGGTATGACTTTCCGGTAGAAGAACGCGCTTGCTTTCTATACGTGCTGAACGGCGAGTTACGCTATCGTTTTCAAGAAGACGACACCTCAATCCCGGCCAATCACTCGTTATTGTTGAATTGCACGGAATCCGGCAAACAAATCCTATCCACGGAAGAACACCAGGGCAGCGAGGTGATCATCGTCACGTTTCACCCGGAAATCCTGAAGCACGTTTACCAGCGTGAACTACCCGTCATCGTACAGCCGTCCCGCACGGTCTCCAATCAGTCGAGCAGCACCGTCAACAACGATTTTCTGATCCAGAAATATATAGAAGGTTTGCTGTTCTATTTTGAAAATCCCTCGTTGGTGAACGAGGAAATCCTGAAGTTAAAGCTGAAGGAAATCATTCTTCTGTTATCGCAAACGCGGGAATCGGATACTATTCAGGTCATCTTATCCCAACTGTTCTCACCCACAAAGTTTACCTTCCAGCAAATCATCACCGCTCATCTGTTTTCACCCATCAACGTCGAAGAATTGGCGCAGAAAACCAATTTGAGCGTTTCATCCTTTAAGCGGGAGTTCAGAAAATTGTATGACGATTCTCCTGCCAACTACATAAAAAAGAAACGATTGGAAAAAGCAGCTGAACTGCTGCGTGCCTCCGATCAACGGATTACCGACATTGCCTTCGATTGTGGATTTAACGATTTGGCTAATTTCACCAAAAGTTTTCACGACAGGTTCGGCGTTTCGCCCACTCATTACCGCACAGCGAAGGATAGCTAACCTAAAAGAACAGCCATTAGGGTTACCTCGTTGGCAAATGTGTATTAAAAGAAAAAGACTCGACTGCACGGATTGAAAATACCGCGAATATGGACTATAAACATCAAATTCTGGAAATTTATTATTCCGGCAACCATATTCCTGTCAACCAGCTGATTGCTTCCTCAATAAAATACCGCCGGGACTTCGTTTATATCATTAGTCAAACACAACCAAACTCCCAGGATCAATAGTATCCCCCCAGCGACTATGCATAGAATAGCGATCGCCAGGTTTGCTGCTGTTTACAATCCCAGTATTTTGACCTCGTCCTCATCGTGTGATACCAGCAGGAGCCCCGCACCCGGATAATAGGCGGTAGCAAAGGAGGCGCCGAAATTTTCGAACGTTTTCATACATTCCGTTGAAAACGGCTCACTCGAAATGACGGTCAAATAGTGAGTGGACGGAGAGGTGACATACAGCTTCCCGTTATGGATGGAAATATCCACCGGATGGGTGACCTGGATATGGGTCTCGCTTCCGTCGGATTTATTTCGTTTGACCACTTGGTTCTCGTCGTACCGGACATAATAAAAATGTGCATGGTCGGCGGTTACCGCTTTTACACTTCCCTGGGTGGGGAACGCATCGGAAAATTGATAGTTGGGGCTTTGCGGATTGCTCACCGATACGACCCGTTTGTTACCATCGTCCGCAATCCATAATTTTCCCTCGTCGAAAACCATCCCTCTGGGATTGTTCAGATTCCCCTGAATGGTATGACTATATATAAAATGATCATTTTCTATTAAATAGACTGCAATCCCCGCTACCAGTTCCGTTTCGGCGATGTACAGGTTCCCTGCATCGTCAAACACGGCGGCTTCGGCCGCTACGTTTTGAAACGAGGGCAATATCGGGGGAACATCTCCCTTACTCCAGCCTTCGTAGCTTCGCCAGACGCGGGTGATCCCGGCAGAACCGTACCCGTTTTCAAACCCGTTGTAGGTGGTAATGGCAATTTTTCCGTCCTTGGATACGGCGATGGCGCAGGGATTAACAAACGAAACTGCGTTGATTGCCGACAGCCGGGGAATTTGACATCGCCCGCCGTCATCTGCTTCGTCCTTTTTGCATCCGGCCACGAAGAGGACGATAACCGGAATCAGGGATTGTATAATAGACTTGCTCATGATTTTATCGTTTTTTTTGGATTTTTATTGCCGTGTAAAAAAGCCGTGGAAATCCGGCCACGTAGATTCAGGAGAATAAACTTTGTAGTTTACTTTCAGCTGCCCGTTCACCCATATCATGAACTCTGTATCGCCGTTGTCAAGCGTCGCCCGCGCGGCAATAGGGTTGATGGGCGTATAGCTTTCGGTCCGCTCGACGGTACCCAGGTTGAAACCTGCGTCGAACGTGTTCCCGCCGGCGGCGAAACGATAGTAGAAATTTTGATGAAGAACGGACTTATCGGCATGATAATATGTGCCGGTAAATGTCTTGCCTGCCAGTTGATCGCTTTCCGGGGCTTTAATCAGCGCAAATTCTGTGAGCAGTTCAAACGTGCTCCATATCGAGTCGCGTTCGAAAACGATCCGAACGCTGTCTAGAATCTCAATAGTGTTTGTATTAACGATGGTATAGGGAATATTCCTGTCTTCCGACACGGCACTCAGCTTCAAAATTTGTCCGCCCATAAATTCCATCAGCATGAAGCCGGGAACGGAACCGTCTAAATTCGATTGTCTGACATACAGATAATGGCCTTCCAGCTGGCGGATGTCAAAGGTTTCACTGGGCCGTGCACCATCGTCTTTGCTACACGAGGTAAGGGCAGCCATGCCTCCTATGAGCAGGATGAGCAGGCTACGTGTTTTTACTCTTTTCATGTTGTTGCGGTTTTTATTATTCGAATGTTGTTCGGGAGTTGTTCGGGAATTGTTCGGGTGCGCTTCGGTACTGCTTCGGAGCTCGATGCCACCTTCCAGCCAGCTCGGTCGGACCTCGTAGCCACCGATCGGCTACGAGGTGGCACGGAGTCCAGAGCAAGGTGGCATGGAGTCCCGAACAAGCTCCGAACAAGGTCCCAACAAATCGCCAGGGCGACCCGTCGCTTAATCGTTACGGAGATGAATAGTAGTTGTATACTCCCAATCGCCAGCGCCAAAAGATGAGTCGGTTATCCGTGTCCAGATAGAACAAAAAGTGGAGTTCACCATCCTGACCACGCCCACCGATATTTCCGATCGGCGTATATTCCCACGTCTGGCTTATCGGAATCACATACGGGCCGGATTGATACGTATACAGCTCGTTCACCTGGTCTTCATGAAATGTGAGCCGATAATTGTCGTAATTTACCCGATTATCCGCTCCGTTGAGATTCCATTGCATGAGTTGTCCGGCGTACGTTTTTCCGCTTAGCGGGCTGGTGTCGGTCCGCGGTATCAGTCGGCCCTCGCTTAAATCTCCAACCACCAGCCATTCGACCACTGATTCCGCGTCCGCATCGACTTCAAAATACCCCATGTCTTCGAGGATTATCCGGACTCCTTCTACCGTGTAGGCGATTTCGCGTTGGCCATCCAGGGTGTAAACCGTGGCTTTGCCGTCCGCATCAAAGGTCATGATATACGGAGGCGTACCCGACTGGTTCACCCCCCAAAAGGTTTCACCAACCATCAGGTAGTCGGCAATCCGGAAATCAGCAGACGTAGGTTCAGGCGCACTCTCCTCGTCTTTGCTGCATGACGTAAAGACTGCCATGAAGAATAGGAGGAGTACGGACAGGTTACATCGTGATACGCTTTTCATTTTTGTGTTTTTTATTATTAACTAATACGTGATGAAACAAAGGTTTCCAGAATGCGGCACCTGTACAAGCCGAAATAGACCAACGACGGTTTTAATCGACGAAAGAGAAGTTGTGTAACATTTTCTTTTTAGTTAGTTTTGGTTGATTAACAACAATCTACCATGGCTTACCGCTGCATTATTATCGATGATGACGAGATAGACCGACTCACGGTATGTGCCTTTGCGAGGAAATACGCCTTTCTGGAGATCATGGGTATGTACGATTCGCCCGCAGCGGCCTTAAAAGAGATGGAAACGACCCGGCCGCAGGTTTTGCTGCTGGATATCGACCTAGGTGAAACCAGCGGATTGCAGCTCCGTAGGGAGCTGATCGACGCCGAGGCGTGCATCTTTATCACCTCTTACCCGGATTATGCCGTGGAGAGTTTTGAACTTGCAGCACTGGATTTTCTGGTTAAGCCGTTGGCGGCAGACCGCTTTGCCGTGTCCATGAAACGACTGGAGGAGTACCTTCAGATGCGCGAAAAGTCGAAACTCCTGGACCACAGCTTACATGGTGACACCATTTACATCAAAGACGGCTACGATCAGGTTAAAGTACGGAGCAGTGAGATCCTGTATCTGGAAGCCCTGAAAGACTATACGACGGTGGTGACCAAAACGAAACGGTACCACGTGCTGGCATCGCTGGGCAACCTCCTAAAGACGCCCGACTTCTCCGGCTTCTTCCGGGTGCACCGCAGCTATGCCGTACAGCCGCATTTTATACAAAAGATAAGCGCTTCGGAACTGCTGATTGACGGCATAGCCGTTCCCATCGGGCGCACGTACAAAGAAACGGTCCGTCATTTAATCGGCTAACCATGTATATCAGAACCTATTTCTCGCTGGTCGTGCTATTGATGCTTTCGGTTATGCCAACCCGGGGCACAGCCCAGCCGCATCCGGCTCAGAAACACCTGGATTCATTGATTTCCCGACTGAACGGTGAAAAAATCGACACCATCCGCGTGAACCTGCTCAACCAAATCACCCGAACGTATGCCGGGATCGATCTGGAAAAAGCGAAAAAATACGCCCTAAAGGCGATCTCCGAGGCTGAACAGGCCAATTGGCCCATCGGAATAGCTACGTCAGAACAATACCTGGGCAATGTACTGATGGAATCCGGTCAGAGACAGGAGGCGTTATCCCATTTTGATAAAGCGTATGAGCTGTTTGTCGAACTGGACGATGCCGAGGGCAAAATCAGTATGCTGTATAACCTCGGTAACATCCATCAGCACGAAAACCGTTACACGGAGGCATTTGACTACTTTCTCAAAGGAATCGACCTGGCCGAAAAGAGCAACCACGCGGGGTTAGAGGCCAAAGGAGCCTACCTCGTTTCGGCGATCTTTGTCCAGCAGCACAATTTTGAAAAGGCCAGGGCGTACGCGGGCAACGCTGCATCCCTTTTCAGGAAGGAAAAAAATTACACCGAACTCGCCAATTCGCTGGAGATAATCGGCGTCAGCTACCTGCTGGAGAAAGATGCCGAGAATGCCAAAGCCCCTTTTCTCGAGGCACTTAACTACCTGGACACCGCGGGCAATGATTTTGGAAAAGCAAAAATTTACACCCAATTGGTTGAATGCTTTCACAATGAACCGGCCGTGCAGCTGGATTACATTGAAAAGTCGCAGCAGATCTGGGAACGGAACCGGGTCTTATCCATTTATACCATCAGTAATATTGGCAATCGGGGAACCATTTACATTAACCTCTATCAAAATGACAGCCTGAGAAATACCATGCCGCGGGGTTTTGCGATGTCGAAAGCTGAATTGCTGCAGGCCGCCGACCGCGACCTGAAACAGGGAATTTCACTCGCCAATGAAACGGGGAACAGGGAACAATTGATGCAGTTTTACCGGGCCTACTACCGGGTGCTGGAAGTGCAGGGCCGATACCGCGAAGCTATTGACGTACTGAATAAGAGCCATCAGATCAGCGACTCCCTGTTCTCCCAGGAAAACAAAAACCGGATCGCGGCCATGGAAAGCCAGCTGGAAATCGACCGGCGGGATAAACAGCTGGCCATCAATGAGCTGCAACTGAGCAACGCCCGGCGCACCCGGCTTGCCCTGATCGGCGGAGCGGTGCTGCTGTTTGTGATCGGAGGGTTACTACTTTATCAAAATGTGCAGCGCCGGAAAACCAATGCGGCTTTGCTGGCGCTGAATAATGAATTGGATGAAGCCAATAAGGTAAAAACACGGTTTTTCGGCATTCTAAGCCACGACCTGCGCGGACCCGTGGCCAACCTGATCCATTTCCTCCGTCTGCAAAATGAAGCGCCGGACCTGCTCGCCGGGGATGCCATGGAACAGCGGCGGCAAAAACTGGCCGCAACAGCAGAGCAGGTGCTGGAAACCATGGAGACGGTTCTGCTATGGAGCAAGAGCCAAATGGAGCGCTTTACACCGCAGAAGCAAATGGTGCCCGTGGACTTGCTGTTTGAATATCTGCGGCTTAATATCCATGCCGACCAACCCGTCGATGTGAAATTTGACAATCCCGAACATATTGCTGTCTGCACCGACGAGGACTACCTGAAGACGATCATGTATAACCTGACGGCCAACGCATTGAAAGCCCTCAGGGATACTCCTCACCCGCAATTGCAATGGTCGGCAGCAACCCAGGGTGATGACGTGGTGATCAGCATCTCGGACAACGGCCCGGGTATTTCTACTGAACAGACTGAAGCTCTTTACAACAGAGATGCGGCAGTGGGAACAAAATCCGGACTGGGCCTTCACATTATCCGGGATCTCGCCGATGCAATACAGTGCAGTATTGTTTTGGATACCGGCACACGGGGAACGGTGTTTAAGCTGATATTGTCCTCAAAATAACTCTCCCG
>ENA-UOVV01001948-UOVV01001948.1-compost-metagenome-genome-assembly--contig:-NODE-1948-length-12990-cov-20.533050_pt1 | contig 12990 bp, 13 predicted proteins | sample MGYA00238155_ERZ761577 | MGnify/ENA primary metagenome ERZ761577 (study PRJEB28898, sample SAMN06268775) | compost metagenome | isolation source: Emeryville, CA | place: USA:Emeryville, CA | collected...
TCGCCCGCCGTCTCCCTGAGATGCTGGATGAGCATCGGAAAGACGCGCTCGAGGACGTCAACGTTAACGGCCACCCCCTCGTCCACTTGTGCCTCCATCCTTGTCGGCGTGCGCATCGGTCCACCGTCCCACCCCGCCTAGACTCATCGTGTGACAACGGACGCTTCGCCTGCTACCCACACCAGTCTATGGACGCGGTTCGCCGACTTCATCGGCCGCCATGGCCGCTTCTTCACCGTGGCGAACATCTTCGCCCAAGGCGGTCTGATCGTGACGGGCGGCGCTGTCCGCCTCACCGCGTCGGGCCTGGGCTGCTCGACGTGGCCGCTGTGCGAGCCTGGCGAGTTCACCCCGCAGTTCCGCGAAGCGACAAGCCTTCACCCCTTCATCGAGTTCGGGAACCGCACCCTCACCGGTGTGCTGCTCATTGTCGCGTTGGGCGTCGCAATCTCCGTATGGCGAACGCGCCCTGACCTCAAATGGTGGGGCCTCTTCCCCCTCGCAGGCGTGGCCGTCCAGGCCGTCGTTGGCGGTATCACGGTGCTGACCGGGCTCAACCCCGTGGCCGTCGCCCCTCACTTCCTGCTGTCCGCACTCCTTGTGTGGCAGGGCGTGTGGCTCGCGTTGCGCTACCGCGACGCCCCGCGCCGTGACGGCCGGTGCATCAAGAAGTCGCTTCGCATCTCGACATTCCTCCTCATTGTGCTGACCGTCCTCGGCACTCTCACCACAGGCGCGGGCCCCCACTCAGGCGACGCCGACGCGACCGACCGGCTTGGTCTTGACCCCGCCGCGATCGCGCGCATTCACGCCCTCACCGTGTGGGCCTTCATCCTCGTCCTCGCCTACATCGTGTTCCGGGTGCGCAAAGACCGCTCAGTCGGTCCGCGCGACGAAGTGCGCAAGGCGTGGGTGGTGCTCGTTGCCGTGACCCTTCTCCAGGGCGCCATCGGCTACGTCCAGTACTTCACCGGCCTGCCCGAGCTCATCGTGGGGGCGCACCTTGCCGGCGCTGCCATCTTCATCGCGGCTCACTCCGCGGCGCACTACTTGCTGCGTCGCGACCGGAGTACCGTCAGCGCATGAACGATAGTGCGGTCACGCTCGAGCGCATTGAGGATGCGGCGCGATCGCTTGCGGGCGTCGCCCAGCACACCCCGCTTGATCACGCGTCATATTTGAGCGGCCTGCTCGGCGTGCCCACGTACATGAAGTTGGAGAATCTCCAGCGGACCGGCTCCTTCAAACTCCGCGGCGCCACCTACCGGCTTTCGCAACTGAGTGACGACGAAAAGCGACGCGGCGTGGTGGCCGCCTCCGCTGGCAATCACGCTCAGGGCGTGGCGTTCGCCGCACAACAACTCGGTATCGACGCGACGGTGTTCATGCCACGGGGAGCTCCTGTTCCAAAACTCCTCGCCACAAAGGGCTACGGCGCCACGGTAATCACCGAAGGCGACACTGTTGAGGAATGCCTCGCCCTTGCCGAGGATTTTGCGCAACGCACCGGCGCCCTCATGATCCACCCCTTTGATCACCCCGACGTCATCGCGGGCCAAGGCACAATCGGCCTCGAAATCATGGCCGACGTTCCTGACGTCCAGACCATCGTTGTCCCGGTAGGCGGTGGCGGACTCATTGGCGGCATCGCCGTCGCAGTGAAGTCAATCGCCGCCGCACGCGGCACGAAGGTCCGCGTCGTCGGAGTGCAAGCCGCAGCGTCGGCCGCGTTCCCCCCATCGCTCGACGCCGGCATGCCGGTGACAATCGAGCGCAGCGCCACCATTGCCGACGGCATCGCAGTTGCGCGACCCGGAAACATCACGTTTCCGCTCGTCCGCAACTTTGTCGATGAGATTGTCACGGTTGACGAGGACCACCTCGCTCGCGCCGTGCTCACCTTGCTGGAACGCACCAAACTTGTTGTTGAGCCCGGCGGTGCGGCGGGCGTCGCGGCCATCCTCAACGGCCTCATCGCGCCCACGGGACCCGCTCTCGTTCTTCTCTCGGGCGGCAATATCGACCCGCTGCTCCTGCAACGCATCATCGGTCACGGACTCGTCGCATCGGGGCGCTACATGACGCTGCGCATCCCCTTGCCTGACCGCCCAGGTCAACTCGCGCGGGTCTCAGACGTGCTCGCTGCAGCGGGGGCGAACGTCACCGAAGTGCTTCACACCCGCCATGACCTCGGCCTGAGGCTCAACGATGTGGTCCTCCAGGTCAGTGTTGAAACGCGCGGTCCCAACCACCAACACGATGTCCTCACGGCATTGCGGAGCGCAGGGTTCGAGCCTGAAGTTGCCGTGGCATGACCACGTGGCAGGCTGGACACATGCGCCGGACCATCACCATCATCGCCGTTGCTGCTGCGCTCCTCGCGTCAGGATGCACTCGAGGTGATGAGCCGGTTGCAAGCCCCGCGAGCGTTCCGGCTTCTGCCGCCGCACCCGCGTTTATCCTCACGAGCCCCGACTTCGAGGACGGCGGCGAGATTCCTGAGGCGAACACCGCCTCGGCATACGGCGGCCAATGCACCGGCGACAACACCCCAATCTCTTTGTCGTGGACGGGCGCACCCGAGGGCACGGCCGCATACGCGGTGACAATGATCGATGTTGACGCGGGGTCGTTCGTCCATTGGCTGCTCGCCGATATCTCCGGCTCGGTGGTGGGCATCGGCCCCAAGGACGACGCCGGGGCCACCTCCGGGGTCCACAATGCGGGCGGCACGGGCTACTTTGGGCCGTGCCCGCCGAGCCCTGATCACCACTACGTGATCGCGATCTACGCTCTCGACGCGGAATTGGGCCTGCCCGCTGGCTTCACGCACGAGGACTTGCTCACCGCCATGCGCGGGCACGTCCTTGCCAGTGCCACGCTTACCGGCGTTCGATCTGGGCCTGCCTAGAGCTCCCGGCGCATCCGCTCGGGAGCGCGCATCCACGGCGCATCAGCCGGACGCACCCGGGCAAGGCCATCGCTCAGCGCTTCCTTCAGCGCGAGCGCACCCACCACCGCCGAGGATGAGTGAACGCCCCCTGCCAACACCGCATCGACCATCTCATCGAGCGGCACCCAGCGGCCCTCCATGTCCTGCTCCTCATCGGTGCGGACATGGCGCTCAGCGAGCGGCACGTCAGAGAGGTCGCGTGCAAGGAACACGCGCGTCGACTCGGATGAGCCGCCGCCGCTCGGGTGGTAGTCCGCGAGCACATGCCACGTCTGCGCGATGAGATCCGCTTCCTCATGAAGCTCGCGCCGGGCTGCGGCGAGCGGATCCTCGCCCACTGCGTCGAGCAGGCCTGCCGGCGGCTCCCAGCACTCCGCTCCCACCGGGTGACGGTACTGGCGGACCAGGTACACCTCCCCCGCCTCGTTGAGCGCCATGATGACAACGGCCCCGGTGTGGCGCACGTAGTCACGCACCACAACACGGCCTTCACCCAGATCGACGTCATCCGTCGCGATGTCCCACACCTTGCCGTGGAACCTCTCAGTGGTCGCAAGCACCGGGCGCGGCGACGCGACATCACGGAGTCCGCCGGATGCCGCCGGGCCGACGCTGGGGTTGCCCACGTCGTTACAGGCCGGGTGCGGTCGGCGCGTCCGACGCTGCGACCGAGGACGCAGCGGGAACCGCGCCGCCGAGGCGCTGGCGTTCGATCGCGGCGGCGATGAGGCCTGCGAAGAGCGGGTGCGCCTTGGTGGGACGAGACAGGAACTCGGGGTGCGCCTGCGTGGCGACGTAATACGGATGCTCCGAGCGCGGCAGTTCGATGAACTCGACGAGCGAACGGTCGGGCGACTCACCCGAGACGACAAGGCCGGCGGCCTCGAGCTGCGGGCGGTACGCGTTGTTCACCTCATAGCGGTGACGGTGACGCTCCCCCACCGTGGCGGCGCCGTAAGTCTCCGCGACCACAGAGCCCGGCTGGAGCACGGCCTTGTATTCGCCGAGTCGCATCGTGCCGCCAAGGTCTCCCTTGCCGTCGACGATGTCGAGCTGCTCTTCCATCGTCGCGATCACTGGGTGAGCGGTATCCGGGTCGAACTCGGAACTGGAGGCACCTTCAAGTCCAAGAATGGTGCGCGCGTACTCCATCACCATCACCTGCAGACCAAGGCAGATGCCGAGCGTCGGCACCTTGTTCTCACGTGCCCAACGCGCCGCACCGATTTTGCCGTCCACCCCGCGCACGCCAAAACCACCCGGAATCAGCACGGCGTCAACGCCGCGCAATGCCTGTTCGGCACCCTGAGTGCTCTGACACGTGTCAGACGGAACCCAGCGCAGCTTCACCCGCGCGTTGTGGTGAAAGCCGCCGGCGCGCAGCGCCTCGCTCACGGACAGGTAGGCGTCGGGCAAGTCAACGTACTTGCCGACGAGCGCCACTTCCACCTCGTCTGCGGGGTGGTGAACCCGGCGCAGCAGTTCGTCCCAGCCGCCCCAGTCCACGTCACGGAACGGCAGGTCGAGACGGCGCACCACGTACGCGTCGAGGCCCTCTGAGTGCAGTACCCGCGGGATGTCGTAGATGCTCGGCGCGTCAACTGCGTTGACGCACGCCTCAGCCTCAACGTCACACATGAGCGCAACCTTGGCCTTCACCGATGCGGGCACGGGACGGTCCGAACGCAGCACGAGCGCGTCGGGCTGAATACCAATGCTGCGCAATGCTGCAACGGAGTGCTGCGTCGGCTTGGTCTTCTGCTCCCCGGAGGGGCCGATGTACGGGATGAGGCTCACGTGAAGGAAGAACACGTGGTCACGGCCCACGTCGTGGCGCACCTGGCGGGCCGCCTCGAGGAACGGCTGGCTTTCGATGTCACCGACGGTGCCACCGATCTCCGTGATGATGACGTCGACATCAGGGCTGGCCTGGGCGCGCATGCGGCGCTTGATCTCATCGGTGATGTGCGGAATCACCTGGACGGTGTCGCCGAGGTACTCGCCGCGACGTTCCTTGGCGATGACCTGGGAGTACACCTGCCCGGTGGTGACGTTCGAGGTGGCGGAGAGCTTGACGTCCAAGAATCGCTCGTAGTGACCGATATCGAGGTCGGTCTCGGCACCATCGTCGGTGACAAAGACCTCACCGTGCTGGAACGGGTTCATGGTGCCGGGATCCACATTGAGATACGGATCAAGTTTCTGCATCGTCACGCGCAAGCCGCGCGAACGGAGAAGGCGGCCGAGGCTAGACGCCGTCAGGCCCTTTCCCAGAGAGGAGACGACGCCCCCCGTGACGAAAATGTGCCGGGTGACGTGATCCGTGCGGGACCCAAAGTGCGTTCTCTCCACGGGCTTCGAGGCTATCACCTTGCGGGCACTTCGTACTCGCCATCGCGGCGCGCCGAGCGTCAAGTGTTAGGAACTTGGCACCGTTGGTCGGTTGTCGATCGTTCCGTAGACGCCGTGTCCGCCATCACGTTGCTCGATGAGGCCGAAGACCACCTGCGGGCCGAGCAACACCGGTTGTGTCGCGAGAACGACGCTCGGCCGCTCTTGAGCTGACGCTTCGTCGATCGTGTCGATGATCTCGGCGGCGGTCGGGTGCGGCGCATTCGCCGTGTCGCCGTGGGCGACGACGATGACGGTGCTTGGCACATACAGTTCCCAGATCGCGACGGCGCGTGCTGCGACAATTCCGCCGCCTTCGGGTCCTTCGCCGGTGACAAGCACGATGGCGTCGATTGGGGCGGGAGTCGTCGGAGCACCGGACGCGTCCTCGGTGAGGGACTCAGCTGAGTCGATGACGAGGATCTCAGCTCTCTCAAGCGACGTGCGGATCACGTCGGTGGGTTGCAGTTCAGGAGAGCCATCGAGAACGATCGGGTCGTCTGGCGAGCCCTCCGGGCTGGCCGTGGTGCCTGCGGGCAATGCACCCGGCATAAGCGCTTGCGCGATCGCATGGCTCAACAGCATCTGCGGTGACGCGTCAGCGGCGCCCTGCACAACGCCGGTGAGGTTGTCAGCGAGTTCGCCGCGGAAGGTGCCCCACTGGGCGTCCCACCACTCTTCGCCAAGGGTCGCAATGACGGCAACGGTGGCGCCAGCATCAGTGAGGACGTACTCCACTGCGCTGCGATCGTCATCCGTTGCGGTTGCCGTCGCGACAAGAGCAACCCGCATGCCGTCGAGGCGTCCCTGAGTGGATGCTGGAGCAAGGTCGGCCAGCCATTGCTCGGCGTCGGCGCCAGGTTGCATGGGTGTCGCACTCGTCGTGCCGCTGGCTGCCGGCTTCGCATCGACGTCCCGCGGCGCGGCGAGACCCACCACCACGCCTATCGCGAGCGCCGCGATGATCGCCGCTGTCGTCGCGAGCTTGCTGCCGCTCACGAGCCACCGAACCAGGAGTCAATGAGGTCACGCACCTCGGGGTGGAGGGTGAGCGCCCCAGCGAGCGCTGCGACCGCGATGACGATGAGGATCCAGCTCTGCGCGCGGGACCACCGTGGCCGGTACAGGCGGGCGAGCATGCCACCGTCAATCCACGCCGTGCCTGCGGCCACGCGGGCGAGCAACGCTGACGCTCCGCGCGGCGACTCGATGAGTTCGGGCAGCGTCGTCTCAAGGCCAACTGTCGCGATCGTGCGAGCACCAGCCGACGCCGCAATCGCGACGGCGAGGTCCGCCGATTCAAGGCGGGAGTCGCTCGACACGTATCGGACGCCGAGTGCACCGAGGCGAGTGGCCGCGGCCGTGTGGGACTCTCCATGAACCACCACCCGCTCGGCCTTCTTCAGCACGTCATCGCTCACGCCGTCAAAGGGACCCACGATGAGCCCGATGCGGTGAACGGCTGCGACAGCGTCGGCCGCTTCGCCCGTGGTGACGACCACCATTCGCATCTCCTTCACGGCAGTGCGCAGGGTGCGGAGCTGGCGTTCGAAACCGGCGCCCGCTGCCACAACGAGGACATCCTTGCCTGCGAGGTCGAGGTCAAGACCGCGCACGGCGCCGCCTTCGATGAGCGCGGGGCCGTCGCGATGGATGAGGTCAAGTGCGCCCGCCGTCACTTCCGGGACGCGCAGGGCTGACCCTGCTGGCGCCTTGGCGAGTTGCTCTTCGACGTCTTCGGCGGTCACCGCCCGCAGATGAATGTCGGTGCCGTCGACGTCGATGGTGGCGTTGTCGCCCTCTTCTGCGATGGCGACCACTGCCTGAGAGCCGTCCGCGATGCCGAGCACTGTGCGATCTGCGGCGTCGTACAGGGGGATGCCCCTCGCGATGAGACGCTCCGCCCCCCGCGCCGTGAAGCGGCCAGTGAGCGATGGACTCGCGTTGATGACACATGCCGGAGCCTTGTTGGCAAGCGCTTCAGCCGATGCGGCGTCGATGTCGACGCGGTCGATGATCGCGACGTTTCCCTTGGCCAGGGTTCGCGCAAGGACACGTGGATCCCGGCCCAGTCGCACAGTGCCAGAGATGGTGCTGTTCTTCGCGGAGGGGCTGCGAGGCGTCATTTTGTCATGGTGCCATGCGAGCGCCCTCAAGGAGCTCAAGCGCGTGGGCGCGTGCCGATGCCGAGTCCTCTTCACCCGACAGCAGCCGGGCAATCTCCCGCACTCGGTCCTCACCGGACACTTCATAGACCTGCGACACCGTGACCGCTCCGTCGGACGACTTCTCGACCACCACGTGCCGATCGGCGTACGCGGCGACCTGCGCAAGATGCGTCACGACAATCACTTGATGCGTCCGCGCGAGCGCGGCAAGGCGTTGGCCGACGGATTGGGCGGCCTTTCCACCGACTCCCGCATCTACCTCGTCGAACACGAAGGTGTGGCCCTCATTGCCGTGCCCGGCCAGGGCCACTTCCACGGCAAGCATGATGCGGGAAAGCTCACCGCCCGACGCTGCCTCGGCGATGGGACGTGCTGGTGCGCCCGGGTGCGCGGCAAGCAGCATCGTCACCTCGTCGGCGCCATGCGGACCGAGGTCTCGCGGTTCAACGCGGACTGCGACCGCGGCGTCGGCCATTGCGAGCATCGTGAGCTCCTGCTCGACATGCGTGGCGAGGCGCTCCGCGGCGTCGCGCCGCCCTTCGGTCAGCTGCACCGCAAGCGACTCTGCCTGTTCGCGTGCCTCAGCAGCACGCTGACGCGCAGTGTTCACCTGCTCATCCCAGTCGCCGCCTGCAGCAAGCTCTCTGCTCAGCGACTCCCGCAACGCGATGAGGCCGTCAGCGTCGACGCCAAAGCGGCGCTCAAGCCCGCTGATGGCCGACAGCCGCGAATTGATCTCATCGAGCCGCGCAGGATCCGCCTCAAGGCGATCGAGGTAGGACGCGAGCTCTTGCGCGGCGTCGGCCGCTCCATACAGGTAATCCGCTACCCGTGTCGCGAGAAGTGCGAGGGTCTCGTCATGCCTGCCCGCCTCGTCGAGCGCGCGGCGGGCGGACTCAAGTGCGACGCTCGCCGTGAACTCACGATCGCCGGCAAGCGCCTCATGAGCGAGCGCAGCGGCGGCACGCAGCTCCTCTGAATGGGTCAGCACCTGCGCCTCGCGCGCCAGCTCCGCCTGCTCGCCTGGCTGGATGTCGGCGGCTTCGAGAGCATCGAGATCGATGCGGGCACGGTCGATGCGCGCGCGCTCCGTTGCCTCGGAGCGTTCAAGCTCCTCAAGTGTCTTCGCGGCCTCACGCCACGTGGTCCACGCGTCCCGGTACTTCGTGAGCAGCACCGCGTGTGTGCTTCCCGCATAGAGGTCAAGGGTTTCGCGCTGTCGCGCCGGCGTGCGCAACCGCACCTGATCGGCCTGACCGTGGACTGTGACAAGCTCCGAGCCGATCTCGCCAAGCAGCGCCTGCGGCACCGTGCGCCCGCCCACGATGGCGCGCGAACGCGTCGTCGCGCTCACCACCCGCACGATCGTCACGGTGCCGTCGTCGTCAATGACGGCGCCAGCGTCGGCCGCACGTTCTCGCGCCGCCGAGTTCTCGGGCACGTCAAGCACCGCCTCAGCCGACGCTTCTGCCGCGCCCACGCGCACCGCGTCGGGTGTGGCCTTGCCGCCAAGGATGAGGTCAAGGCCCGTGAGAATCATCGTCTTGCCCGCGCCTGTCTCACCGGTCACGACGGTGAGTCCGGGGCCGAGCGATACCGATGCGCGGTCGATCACCCCGAGCGAGGAGATCGTGAGTTCGTGGAGCATCTACTCCCCGTCCCCGTTTGCCGGACCGCGCCACCCCTCGATCGGCAGGCCGAACTTGCGCACCAGGCGTTCGGTGAAGGGAGCGTCGGACGTGCGCGCGAGGCGAACCACTTGCTCCCCCAAGCGCACCTCAATGCGTGAGCCACGCTCGACCTCAACGATCTCGGCGCCGTCGAGAACGAGCAGCGCCTCGGCGGGCGAACGCTCAAGCACTTGCACCGCGAAGTATGAGGTGGGACCCACCACGAGGGGACGCGCAAAGAGCGCATGTGCCGCAAGCGGGACCATGAGAAGAGCCTCAACGTCTGGCCATACGACGGGGCCGCCGCCGGAGAAAGCATGCGCGGTGGAGCCAGTGGGTGTTGCGATGACAACGCCATCGCAACCGAAGCTCGTGAGGGGACGGCCGTCAACGCCGACCGCGACGTCGAGGGTGCCGAGCATCTCCATCCGCTCGACGGTCACCTCATTGAGCGCCCAGCCGTGCTGCACCTCACCGTCGACGTGATGAACCGTCACATCGACAGTGCGGCGCTCTTCGATCCAGAAGTCGCCGCTCGCAAGGCGAGATGCCGCGTGATGGACGTCCTCGCGCTCCATTTCGGCGAGGAAGCCCACATGGCCGAGGTTGACGCCAAGCAATGGTGCGCCGGTGTCCCGCGTGTCCCGCGCCGCTCGCAGCATTGTGCCGTCGCCGCCCAACACCATGACGGCGTCAATCGGTTCGCCGTCCACCTCGGTGCAGACGCTGATGCCCGCTTCCGCGAGAGCAGCACGCGCCACCTCCGCGGCCTCGAGGGTCTCGGGCCGGAAGGGATTCGAGGCAATCAGAATGCGGCGGGTCATGGCCTTCCTTCGTGCAGCGCGGCGATGGCGGCATCGAGTTCCTCAGGGTTGAGGTGCGGCGACGCCGCCGCGTTCCTAGCCTGCCATGTCTGGCGGGCCCACACGAAGAATTCCACATTCCCGCTGGGACCTGGCAGGACGCTGGGCTCAAGTGCGACGATACGCAGCCCTTCGGCAAGGATCGCATCACAGACCCGCCGCACCGCTTCGATACGTCGCACCGGCGAGGCGACGACGCCATGCTTGTCGAGCGCTGCCCGCGACAGTTCGAACTGGGGCTTGATGAGGAGGACGAAGTCAGCGTCGGCTGCTGCCGCCGCGGCCAGTGGCGCAATGACGAGCGTGAGCGAAATGAAGGAAAGGTCTCCGACGACCAGCTGCGCGCCCGCCCACGGCGAGTCCGCCGTGAGGTCTCGAACATTGAAACCCTCGACCGTGCTCACACGAGGGTCGGCGCGGATCTCGGGGGCGATTTGGCCATGGCCCACGTCAATCGCAGTGACGTGTGCGGCGCCTCGCTCGAGGAGAACTTGAGTGAAACCGCCAGTGGACGCACCAGCATCGAGCGCGTGGCGCCCCACAACCTGAAGTCCACGCGGGATGAAGTGCTCGAACGCTCCGGCGAGTTTGTGTGCTGCCCGGGACACATACGTGTCGGCCTGGTCAGCGAGAGTGACGACGGCGTCATCTGCGACGTCGAGGCTCGGTTTCGTCTCGATGTTCCCGTTGACGAAGACGACGCCGGCCGCGACGAGCTGTTGGGCGTGCGAACGAGAACGTGCGAGCCCGCGCGCGTGAACCGCGCGGTCAAGCCGCATCAGCGAGGCGGCTTAGAGCTCCTCGCGCATGCGCGAGGACAACGAATGCTGAATCTTGTCGAAGAACTCTGCTTGCGCGTCAAGGTCCTCAGGGACCTCAGTGACGGCCTTGAGAGCCTTCTGCACTTCCGGCGGGTAGTGCACCTCGCCAAGGGGCTCGCGGGTTTCTTCGAACTTGCTCATATCAGGAGGCTACTCCGAAGTCCCGGATGGTTCCACCATCGATCGACCCGCCCGCGTCAATTGCGGCCCAAGCGGCAGCGCATGCGGCACGAACGGCGTTGATTCCTTCGCCCGATACCGTGAGCGCAGAGCCGTCGACGCGCGCGGACGCCTCCCCCACGTGCCAGGTGGATCCATCGCGACGAGGCGCCGGGTGCACCTCAGCGAGGCAGCGCAGGTCCGCACCAATGAAACTCGGGCGCTCATCGCGGGGGCAAAGAATGACGTCTGGCTCGGCAGAGACGCCCGTCAGCACGAGAAGTCCCGGCATGCCGGCTGCGCGCGCGCCCTTGAGGTCGGTATCGAGACGGTCGCCGATCGCGAGGGGCTTGCGGGCGTGAACCGATGCTGCAGCCAAGTGGAACATCGTCGGCTCGGGCTTGCCAGCCGCGGTGGGCTGCACACCAGTCGCATTGACAACAGTGCCGACGAGAGAGCCGTTACCAGGCGCGATGCCGCGTTCGTTGGGAAGGGTGAGATCGAGATTCGAGGCAAAGTAGCGCGCGCCACCCTGAATCGCGTACGCGGCTTCTGCGAGGTCGCGCCACGAGATGTCGGGTGTGAAGCCCTGTGCCACAGCGTCGGGCGCGTCTTGGGCCGAGTTCACGAGAGTGAAGCCCATTTCGGTGAGAGCGGTGCGAAGGCCCTTGCCGCCGACTGCGAGCACATGCGCACCTGGGTCGAGGTCGGCTGCCATGAGCCGCGCAACCGCCTGAGCGGCGGTGAGCACCTCGTCGGCGTCCGTCGGAATGCCGAGGTCGCTCAAGTGCTCCGCCACCTCGTGGGGCTCACGGTTGGCGTTGTTCGTCACGAAGATGAGGCTCATGCCTGCTTCGCGTGCCGCCTCAAGCGCAGCTGGCGCCGTGGGAATCGCATGGGGGCCACGGTAAGCAACGCCATCGAGATCAACGAGGCCCGCATCAAAGATGTCGTAGAGCGGGGCGTCGGTGCCTTTGAGGTCCGAGTCAGGCAATGTCGTCTCCCGTCTCGTCAACAGGTGTGGGGCCGTCAGCGTCAGCGTCGGTGAGCGACAGGTCGTCAGTGTCGTCGGCCGTGAGCGCAGCGTCCCCATTGTCATGTGCTTCTGCGTCGCCGTCGCCTTCGACGTCGAGAGCGTCGTCCTCGAGGTCATAGACGACGACGTGGTCTTCTTCGTTGATCGGCTCCTCTTCGACGAGCGGAGCGGGCGGCTCGACTTCGTCCGCACGGCCCGCCTTCTCTAGCAGGGCGTATCGGGCATGCTCAATCCGCGCGCGCTGATCGTCGTCGGTGGGGATCAGGTTCTCAAGTATGAGAAGGCCCGCGTCGATCTGTCCCATATCGGCTCGTGCGCCCGCAACCACCATCTGGAGCTCAACTTGGGCGGTGCGCGGCAAGGTCGCAGCAGGCGGCGAAGATGCGAGTTCGAGCGCCTTTTCGGGACGGCCAAGACCGCGTTCGCAGTCTGCGACGAGCGCCAGATGTTCGTTCGAACCGCTCAATCGAGTCACGGTGCGGAACTCACGAAGTGCTTCGGCGTACCGGCCTGTTGCATAGGCCGTGATGGCTGCGGCTTCACGGACGATATCGACGCGACCGCCGCGAGCGAGCGCTACCTGTGCATGCCGGTATGCGAGTTCAGGATCCTCTTCGAGCATGCGACCCGCCATGACAAGGTGGCGGCCGACGTCCTCGGCGTTGTCCTTGCTCAGTGTGCGCAGGCGAGCCCGAGCGTCACGGTCAAGATCCGCGGCCGAGACATCCTCCGGGATGTCTGGCACATCCATGCGGGGGGCGTTCTCCCGTTCACGCGACACTCGCGGCCGGTCCGAGAAGCCATCGCGCTCTGGTCGTGAACCTCGATCGCGGTCGCCTCCCCAACGGGGGCGCGAGGAATCGTCGCCATCCCTACGCGGACGGTAGGGACGGTCACCACGATCAGGACGCGAGCCACCCTCTCCGTCA
>ENA-UOVV01001950-UOVV01001950.1-compost-metagenome-genome-assembly--contig:-NODE-1950-length-12983-cov-4.292002_pt1 | contig 12983 bp, 10 predicted proteins | sample MGYA00238155_ERZ761577 | MGnify/ENA primary metagenome ERZ761577 (study PRJEB28898, sample SAMN06268775) | compost metagenome | isolation source: Emeryville, CA | place: USA:Emeryville, CA | collected...
GCGCCCTCGGCGCGCCCGGCGGTGCGGCGGGCCTGGCGGGGGGCATCGGTGCGGGCGCCGGCCCCGGCTTCGGCGCGCAGCAGCAGCAGCAGCTCGTGCCGGCCAAGTTCAAGTCGGAGACCACCATCGCCTACGACTCCGGCCGGGTCGCGCTGAACCTGAAGTAGCGGGACACGTCCCCGCACCGTTCAGAGGAAGGAGGGCCGGGCGCCGGCGCTGTCATCGCAGCGTCGGCGCCCGGCCCTCCCGCTATCGCGTCCGAGGCGCCTGGCCTTGGCGGCGCGCGTCGCACCGTAAAGGTATAATGGGTTCGTGAAATTAGGGTCCCTTCGCATCCGGCTGCCGAAGCAGAAGAAGACTGTCAGTCCGGACGGCTCCATGGAACTGGTGGAGCACCTGGCCGAGCTGCGCACGCGCATCTTCCGCTCCCTGTTCTACATCGCTGTCGGGATGGTGCTGACATACAACCTGTTCGGCGCCATTTACGAAGTCCTGCTGGCTCCGCTCGGCCCGATCCTCCAGGCGATGAACGGACAGCTCCCTGTGCGCAACATCGCGGACGCGTTCCTGCTGCGGATGCAGGTCTGCTTCCTGGCTGGGCTGACCGTCGCGTTCCCGCTGGTCACGCTGGAGCTGTGGGGATTTGTGGCGCCCGCCCTCACCCCCGAGGAGCGGCGTCCGGTCACGTTCCTGGCGCCCTTCTCCGTGCTGCTGTTCCTGTCGGGGGCGGGGACCGCATACGCCTGCCTGCCCGCCACCTATAGCTGGATGGCAGGGTTTATCACGGATATCCCCTTCGGCACGCTGTTTCAGGACCCGCAGCAGTACATGCTGCTGACCGTCAAGATCCTGCTGGCCTTCGGCCTGGCGTTCCAGCTTCCCATTGTGCTCCTGTTCCTGGCGCGCATCGGGCTGATTACCGCGGAGATGATGACCAAGTACTGGCGCCACGCCACGGTTATCATCGCGATCGCCGCCGCGCTGCTGACGCCCTCGAACGACCCGTTGACCATGCTGATGATGGGCGTCCCCATGGCGGGCCTGTACCTGCTCTCTATCGGCCTGGTGCGCGCCTTTGAGCCGGGCGAAGACGGCCAGCCGAAGAAGACCATCGGGTCGATGGTCCTGATCTCCCTGGTGCCGGTCGCGCTGCTGATCGCGGTCTCCTTCTGGCTGTGGCGCACCCATGCGTTCCACATTGCCCCGTACCAGAAGACGCTGGCGGCGGCGGAACTGCAGAAGATTCAGGAGGATGCGGAGGCCCAGAAGGCCCGGCAGGAGCAGACGGAGACGACCCAGAAGGACCAGGGGGAGCGGCTCCGCATTCTGGAGGAACAGGTGGAGCAGCAGACCCGCCTCCTGGAGGAGCTGCGTGAGGAGCTACGGCAACTGCGCGAGGCGCGGCAGTCGCCCACGGCGCCCGCGCCGCGGCCCACTCCCACGGAAGGGCCGCTTCTTGAAGGGGTTGGCGGGGCTGCCGCCAGCCGTGGGAGCCTGAACCCGTGAGCGAAGCAGACGGCGGCACAACGCTGATAGTGCGCGGCGCCCGGCGCGTGGTGGCGGCCGATGGGATCGTGGCGCCGGGCAGTCTGGTCTGCGCCGGGGGAAGCATCACCGAAATCACCGACACGGCGCCCCCGGAGCCCGCGGCAGGGCAGAACGGTGACGCCGCGGTGCGCGTGGTGGACGCGACGGGCCTCACGGTGATGCCGGGCTTCCTCGATGTGCACATTCACGGCGGCGGCGGCGGGGATACGATGGACGCCACGCCGGACGCTCTCCAGGCCATCCTGAGGATGCACGCCGCGCACGGCACCACGGGCCTTCTGCTGACCACCATGACCCAGGGGCGGGAGCGCATCCGGGTCGCGTTGGCCTGCGCCGCGTCCGCTACCCGCCGGGGGGCGGAGTTCTGCCCGGAGGGCGCACAGGTTCTGGGCATCCATCTGGAAGGGCCGTACATCTCTCCGCTGCGGCCCGGCGCCCAGCCGAAGGAGTACGTGCGCGACTACGATGCCGAGGAGTTCGCGTCCTGGCTGCGCACCGCGCAGGGCACCCTGCGGCTCATCACGCTCGCGCCGGAGGCCCCGGGCGCCGCGGCGCTGATGGAAGCCTGCCGCCAGGCCGGAATCGTCATCTCGCTGGGACACACGGACGCCACCGCGGAGGGGACCGCAGCGGCGATAAACTCCGGCGCAACGCACGCGACCCACCTGTTTAACGCGATGCCCTCGATCCACCACCGCGAGCCCGGGCCCATTCCCGTGCTGCTCGCGGACCCGCGTGTGCGCTGCGAGTTGATCGCGGACGGGCATCATGTGGCGCCGGAGGTGGTGCGGATGGTCCTGGCGGCGAAGGGGCCGGAGGGGGTTGTGCTCATCACCGATGCGATGTCGGGCGCGGGCATGCCGGACGGAATGTACGACCTCGGGGGGAACCCCGTGACCGTGAAGGAGGGCCGGGCAACCCTGGAGAACGGGGCGCTGGCCGGATCGGTGCTGACGATGGCACAGGCGGCGCGCAACGTGCGGGCGTGGACCGACGCGGACTGGCCGACGCTGGCACGCCTGACCGCTACGAACGCAGCCGATGAACTGGGCCTGACCGCCAAGGGGCGCCTCGCGCCGGGGGCGGACGCCGACTTCGTGCTGGTGGACGAAGAGATGACGGTGCACGCGACCTACGTCGCGGGCCGCTGCGTCTACCGCCGCTGAGCCACGCCCGCGGCTCAGCAGGCTACGGGTCCGCGTCCTTCTTGCCGCCGCGCAGCCAGCCGAGAAGTCCGGTCTTCGGTCGGGGCTCGCCCGCGGGCCTGTCGGCAGGGGCGTCCCCGGAGACCGTGGCGGCGGGGGTAGGCGCCGATTCCGGCGCCAGAACGGGGGAGACCGAGACCTTCTCGGGCATGACATGTGAGCCGCCCGTCGCCCCTGCGCTGGCTATCAACTCCAGCCGGCGCTGGGCGCGGCTGGAGATCTCCGCCAGGATGGGCTCCAGGTCCGTCGCGATCACCTGATACTCCCGGCGCAGGTACTCAATGGAGCGCATCACCTGCCGGGCGTCCTGCAGGATCTCGTTCTGGATATTCTCCGCCACCTCGCCCATGCGGACGCGCCGCTGCGCCTCGGTGCCCTTTTCCAGGTAGCGCACCTGTGCCATCAGTCGTAGCGACGGCCGGAGCAGGTCATCTTTAATTACCTGACGCGCCTCACCGGTCAGGACCACGGTGCGGGCGAAGTTCTGAATCTCGGAGGCGAAGGGCTCCTCGACGCCGTTCAGGCGCAGCGCCACCTGAAGCACCTCGTTCGCCACCCGGAAGTCGCCCTCATCGTAGAGGTCACGGGCGCGCAGGAACATGCGCCGCGCGGCGCGCGTGGCCAGCCGGGCGTCCGTCTGGGGCGTGACCCGCAGCAGGCGCTGGCTGGTGCGCTCCGCCTCCGCTCCGTTGCCCATGTGCAGATACAGCACCAGGAGGCGCAGCAGCGCGTCTACGTCGGCGTAGTCCTCCACGCCGTCGTTCTCAATCGCCTTCTCCAGCGCGTAGACCGCCAGTGCGTACTTGCCCGCCTTCTCGTACATCCGCGAGAGCAGCATATGGGCGTCGTGGTAGCGCGGATTGATCTTGACCGCCTGGACCAGTTCGGCCTCGGCCTCGTCCGCGCGATCCTGGAGCCAGAGGCAGCGGGCCAGCTTGAAGTGCAGGGTCTCGTCGCCCGGCAGCTCCTTGAGAAGCCATCGGTACTGCTTCTCGGCGACCGCGTACTCGTCGATCCGCATCATTACGTGCGCCAGAAGCAGGCGGGGGCGGGGGGAGTCGGGGGCGATCGCGATCGCGGACTTCAGAAGGGTCATCGCCTTCTGAGGGTCCTTGTCAGCAGCGGCAGCGGCCTGGTCCACCAGGACCTGGATACGCTTGCCGGCGCGGCGCATCTGGTCGTACTCGTTGCGGCGGCGCGGGTCGGTCAGGGTGCGACTGGCCGCACTGTAGCGCTGGAACTCTTCGGGGTGTTCGGTGGGGCGGTAGCGGCGGACAAGGCCAAAGTAGGCGGCCTTTATCTCGTCCACGGTGGCGTTTTCCGGGACTCCGAGGATATCGTAGAAGTTGACGCTATCGTCTGCCGAGAGGGTCACGATCTTGCTCTCCCCTTCCCTCATGACAACCTGCTGCTGCAGCATCGTCGCGGCACCCTCTTCGTAGAGCGGCGGGGCAGAAAAAGAGCCGCTGGTGGGGGACTCACACGATTCTTTCATTGTATCACGCGGTCTACGCACCCTTACGTACCCACAAAAGCGAGTTTTTCTGGGGCACCCCGTGTCCCGACCCGGATTGGTTGACTGTGGGGAGTGCAGGCGGCTATAATGGGCCAGATTTTCCCCAGGAAAGAGGCCCGGATGCCCCGGCGCACCAAGATAGTCTGCACCCTCGGGCCCGCGGTGGATGGACCCGGGCAACTCGCGCTTCTGGCCGAAGCCGGGATGGATGTGGCCCGGCTGAACTTCTCACACGGCACGCACGACGACCACCGGATGCGTTTCGCAGCGGTGCGCGCCGCCGCCGGGGCGGTTGGCCGCAGCCTGACCGTGTTGCAGGACCTGTGCGGTCCCAAGATCCGAATCGGAACCGTGGCGACCGGCGTCCGCCTGCGCCAGGACGCCCGGTTCGTGCTCACCGCCGAGCCCATTGCCGGGAACGAAGAGGCAGTTCACCTGCCGGTGCCCGAACTGTTCGCGGCCGTGCGGCCCGGGAACCGACTCCTGCTGGACGATGGTCTGCTGGAGTTGGAGGTGGAGGCGAACACCGGGACTGAGTTGGCGACCCGTGTGATCACGGGCGGGACGCTCGGCTCGAACAAGGGGATCAGCGCCCCAGGCGTCCCGCTCGACATCGAGGCGGTGACCGACAAGGACGAGGCAGACGTCCGTTTCGGCCTCCAGCTAGGCGTGGACTACGTCGCCCTGTCGTTTGTCCGTCGCCCGCAGGACGTGCTGCGCCTGCGCAGCATCATGCAGGCGGAGGGGCGCATCGTCCCCATCATCGTCAAGATCGAGAAGCCCGAGGCGGTGGAGAACTTGGAGGCGATCCTGGACGCGGCCGACGGCGCGATGGTGGCGCGCGGCGACCTGGGCGTGGAGATGCCGGTCGAGGAGATACCCCTGGTGCAGAAGCGCATCATCCGCGCCTGCAACCGGCGGGGCAAGCCCGTCATCACCGCCACGCAGATGCTGGACTCCATGATCCGCAACCCGCGCCCCACCCGCGCCGAGGTAACCGACATCGCCAACGCGGTGCTGGACGGCACCGATGCCCTGATGCTCTCCGGCGAGACGGCGGTCGGCGCCTACCCCTTCGAGGCGGTGCGCACGATGGCGCGCGTTGCGGAGCGCGCCGAGGAGAATATCGATTTCACCGAGGAGTTGCACGTCCGGCAGCGCGAGTACGGCCACGAGTCCGTAATCGATTCCATCGGCGAGGCGGTCGCCACCATCGCGATGGATCAGGACGCACGGGCGATCCTCTGCTCCACCACATCGGGCAGCACCGCCCGCATCGTCAGCAAGTACCGGCCCCGGTGTCCCATCGTCGCGGCCACCACCCGTGAGTCCACGTACTGGCAGATGGCGCTCTATCGGGGCGTACACCCGATGCTGGTACCCTTCCCGGAGAACACCGACGCCATGATCGCGCAGACCGTGGAGGCGGCCACTGCCGCCGGGCACGTGCGCACGGGCGATCTGGTGGTCATCACGGCAGGCACGCCGCTGGGCGTGCCGGGCAGCACGAACCTGATAAAAGTCCACACCATCGGGCAGCCCCTTGTGTCTCCGCCCCGCCTCGCCGAACCCGCGGGTTAAGAAACTGGTGGGAATAACAGCAGGACGGGCGGGGAAGGGCTTGCGCAATCGTCGTCCCCCCGTCAAAATAAACGGAATGCAGACTCCGACGGTCCAACAGAACGAACGCCTTCGCCGCGCGCGGCGAAGGCGGCGGCGCCAGCGCAAGATGCTGGCGTCCTCCCTGGTAGTGCGCTTCGCCCTGATGCTCCTTGGGGGCGTCGGCGCGGCGTATGTCCTCTTCGCCTTCCTCAACAAGGCGACCCAACCGTACCGCATCAGGCACGAGACGGCGCAGCAGGTGCGTGAGGCCCGCGCCGAGCGAGACGCCCAGAGGGCCGCGAACGAAGAGCTGCAGAGGCGTATCGACTACTTGAAGTCAGACGAGGGGGCGGAGAGCGAGGCGCGCCGCCTCGGCTACTACCGCAAGGGCGAGACCGTATATCTCCTGCCCCAGGAGACGGTGGCCCCCGCCAGGACCGACGCCGTGGACGACGCACCTCCCGCGCGTCCGTAGTGAAACGCAGCCGGGCGCGCAGCGGGACCGCGCGCGCTACCGGTGGGCGCCGTCCGCGACCTGCCGGCCCGCCGCGGCCGTACCCGGCGCGGCGGAGGAGCTCGCCTCTGCCGCGAGCAGACGCGCCACCGCGGCGCGCTCCGCCTCACCCCCCGGCACCGCCTCCGCGTTTCCGGATTCCGCGTCGGCCCGCAGGCGCTCCCGCACCTCGGCGATGCGGGCGAGCCGCGCCTGGTCCGCCTTCTCTTCCGCGCGCGCCTGATCGGCGCGCCAGCCCTCCCCGGCGCGCTGAGCGAGCAGCACGGTCGCGTGCGAAAAGTCCCTGCGCATCCGTGTTCCCGCCTCCAGCAGAGCCAGCGAGGCCGGCTCCGCCCCGGCCACCCGCTCGGCCATCCGGCGGCACTCAAAGAGCAGCGCACCTGCCTCCTGACCTGGCAGCATCCGCGCGGCATCCAGGATGTCCTGTCGGAGCGCCATAAGCGGGGCGATCGCTTCCCAAGCGCCCGCCGCCGGCGACTCGCGGGGAACATAGTGCTGGCAGCGGGGCGCGCGGTTGCCTGCCCGTAGCGCCTGCATCACCGCGGCCCAACCGCCCTGGCGGGCGTGCGCTGCCGCCAGCAGGTAGTACCCGAAGGCGTTCTCCGGGTCTGAGTCGATGTAGGTGTCCAGCAGGGGGAGGGCATTCACGCCCAGTGCGCGGATGCTGCGGGCGGCCTCGGCCAACCGCTCCGCGCGCGCCGGGTCCACGCCCGGGCCGCCGCGTGCGGCCTCGCGGGTACCGTACCCCGCAAGGGCGCCAAACAGCAGTAATGCGGCCACCGCGAACACGGCGGAAACACCCGTGACGAAGCCTCTCGTACGCATGGGGGTAGACCTCCTGATCCGTGCGTAGAGGTACCCGTCAGGCGGACGTTTTAATCGAAAGGCGTGTGCGGACGCGGCGCGGCGAGGATCAGATGGCCGCTGACCCCGTTTGCGCGGCCGCTTCGTACACCGCCAGGCAGGCGGCAAGGTTCGCGCGGGCGTCGGCGGGGCCGAAGGGCGCCGCTTCGCCACGCGTCAGAAGGTCGGCCAGCAGGTCGAACCGGAAGTAGCGGGATTCCGGCACCTCGTGGTGGGTCGTCTCCCCGTTCTTCGTCACCGCCCAACCCGCGTTTTCGGGACGGATGGAGCCTTCTGTGCCCAGGATAAGGGCCTGATGCGCGCCGCCGCCCGGTTTGGCCGCCCAGGTGTCCTCGATAATCAGCGACACCGCGGGGGCGTCGGCCTGATTCGGCCTCAGTCGCATCAGTGCTGCGCCGTAGTCTTCCAGACCGAGGTCCGGGTAGACGCGGTTCTCGATAAGACCGGCAGCATACGTGATCTCGCCTCCGAACACGAACCGGGCCAGGTCCACCGCGTAGATGGCATGGTCAAGCCAGGCGCCGCCCGGCACCCTCTCCGGGTCCAGCCACCACGAGGGCGCGCCGGATGCCCCACCCGGCCACGGCGCGGGCAGCCCCCCGTGGCCGATCTGGTGGTAGGAGACCGGGGTGCCTATGGCCCCGCCCTGCACCAGATCACGCAGAAGCGTGGTGCGCGGGTGCAGACGCTGCATGCCCTCGAACGACCCGAAGAACCGGCCCGCCCGCTCCGCCTCCGCCAGCACCTCATCCAACTCGGCCAGAGTGCGGGCCGGGGGCTTGACCGAGACCACGTGCTTGCCCGCCTGAAGCGCCGCTCGCGCCAGCGCGGGTGCCCGGTCGGTGGACGCGCAGATGGCGACCAGGGCCACATCCTCGCGGGTCAGCAGGGCATCCAGCCCCTCCGTGACCGTTGCATTCGGGTACTTCGCCGCGACTTCGGCGCGCCGCGCCGGGTCAGGCTCGGCGATCCCGACCAGGGGCGCCTTCTCCGACGCCGTGCAGCCGTCGAGTACGCCAAACGCCGTGTACCAGTGGTCCAGGCCCGCCACCACGATTCCGAAAGGCATGAAATTCTCCGTTGAGCGTGTGAGTATAAGTGTCAATCGTCTGAGAAGTCATCACCACCGGCGTCACCGCCGCTGGCCTCGTCGTCCATCGCCTCGTCCATGATGGCTTCGAACTCGTCGGCGTCCATGTCATCGCCCATTTCGCTGGCCATGTCCTTCATCAGGCGCCGGACCGCGCGCGGGTCATCCATGTCCATGTTGTCCGCCGCATCTGCCAGAGCGTCGATGGACTCATCCTCGGAGCGGAGGCGAGCGAACCGCGACACGAGCTTGGTCAGGTCCGCGCCACCGCACTTGGGGCACTTCGGGGGCGTCGCGCCCGCGACCACTCCGACCAGCGCGGAGAAGCGCCGCGCGCACGCGTTACAGGTGTACTCGTAAATCGGCATTGTCGTAGTCGTTCACACCGGCCACTCAAGATTCCTCTCCAGGGCTTCGCACGAGGAGTCGCCGTCGCTCAGATTCACCACCATTGGATCGGTAATCGTCTTCCGGAAAGCAAGCAGCTTTGCCACCGCCGCCTTTTGCTTCTCGGTATCCGATCCGGCTTTCTTAAACGCGATGCTCGCCTCGACACACAGCCGAGCGTGCGTCAGCCCGGTCCTGAGAAATGCGACCTTGATTGCCGCGTCTGGGTCTGTCGATGCGGCGCGCGCCGCATCGGAGAGGATCGCTTCGGCGGGCCCGAAGGATTCCAGGGGGAACCGCCTGTCGATGGTCTCCGGGTACCGCGCATACTGCCAGAGACCATCCTTAAATACGTCGATGTGTTCCTGGCCATGCCGCTCCCAGTATTGCCAGTACTCCCTGACCTGCTTTGCGGCCGGCCCGAAACCGGAGCAGTATTCATCCAGAATCTGATCTACCGGGACTCTCGGTTTTACATGCAGCCGACCGATCGTATAAAGCTGCAATCCCATCGTGGACCACATTCCGGTCAGGCTGTCGTAGTCCGTGCCGATCATCCCGTTTTTCTCGAAGAACTGGAACTCCTCGGCAATCTGCCGGGATGAGTTCACCGGCATGCAGTATCCGTTGAGAAGGTAGTTCGGGCGCAGGAAGAGCGAAGCACCCGCACTCCTCCAGCCCGCCCACTGGTCAAGCACCCACTGCTGGCTCTCTGCCGTGCGCGGGAAGAACACGTCGGGCACGTATCCCATAATGACATTCTTGTCGAGCGCAACGCCCTTCGGGTCGAAGACCATGTTGCTGTAGGCATACGCGACCACTTCCGCGTTCGGATCGTGCTCGCGGGCCAGATTGAGCACGGCCATTGCGAAGCGTGCGTACCGCTGAGACACGTTAGGTACGTTGTCGTAGGGAGTGGGACGCGGCCAGGGTGGGGAAGGACCATCCCACGCGCGGCAGTTCGGGCAGGCGCAGGCTCCGGGGCCGTCGTTTTCGCAGACGTTGACGATCGTCCTGAAGCCGGGGTGGGTCTGCTGCTCGGCCCACCAGTTATCCACGATCTGCTTCTGGAAACCCGGATTGGAGACACACATCGACCGTCCCTGGTGACGGACGCCTTTGGCGTCCATCTCGAACCAATCTGGATGCGCGGCACCGTACTTCTCAGCCCAGGCTCCGAACGCGTGCCCGTACTGCATATCGTCCGCGCCATGCATCCGCATCCGGCGCATCCAGAGGCGTTCGGCGGGCCGTGCGGTACGCAGTCCGGAGAATCGGAACCGGGGCAGGACGGTCTCGCTGCGGTTCCGTATCGCGAACGCCGCGCGCCTGGGGACGAACTCACCCGAACTGCCAGGCCACAGCCAGCGTACTCCCATCTCGTCGAGCACGTCGTAAACCGCGAAGAGCGTTCCTGCGGAGGTGCCGAGCCTCAGCGGATCGCCGTCGCCGTCCGATCCCACAAGGAACGAGGTATCACCGGCCGTTCGTATTCGATACGCATTCCCCGGCAGCCGGGCGGGGTCGAGGCCGGCCTCAAGCGCCGCTCTGGTCGCGCCCAGGTAGATGCGTTTGCTCGTCGCGCCGGGCACGCTTCCCTCCGTCACTATGGGCATTCGGACGGAGGTCGCCTTCTCCACGTAGTACTGAAGCTCCCGCGCGGCAAGCTCGACAACGGGACTTGCGGATTCCGGCACGACCACTACTGTCTCGTCCCGGTCCTTGCCCGAAGGCCGGAGCGACGCCAGGCTCGCGCCGGGTGCCGCCATCACCGATGCCACTGCCAAAAAAAAATCAGACCTTGTCACTCGAGAACGCATGGGGTTACGGCGCCGGCGCGGCGGGCTCGCACAGGACTGCCAGGAATCGGTGCGCTGCCTCCTGCACCAGCACCAGCGTCACCTCCGTGCCGTGGCCCGATAGTTTGAGTTCGCGCGCCAGGGCGGCGGGTTCCTGCGGGAATCGCCGTTTTTTTACCACGAGCCGCCCGATTCCGCGATCCCGGAGCGTCCTGCCCAGCCGGCGCGGGGAGTACGGCTCGGCATGCAGGACCCGGTATGCGCTTGCCAACCGTGCCCCATGGGCGCCGGGCGGCGGGGTATCGGCGGTCAGGTAGGCATCCTCCGGGCTCAGCAGAACGGCCCCCGCGCGGTCGCACAGGTCCGCCAGCGCACCCGCGCGGATTATGGCCGGGTCCGGGTCCAGCAAGAAGGCGCCGAGCGGCCCCACCGGGGCCGGGGTCCCGTCGCCCGCTGCCGATACTTCCACCCCCTCGGGCAGCAGCAGGGCGGAGAACGGAGCCGGGCCGGGGGCATCGCCCGGCGCCGCCCACACGAACGCCTCCTTGCACTCGCGCCCTTCGGAAAGGAAGGTGACGCTACCGCCGAGCGCCGCCAGGTCGGCGTCCGGTAGGGCGGGGGAGAGCTTCACCCCCAGCGCCTCGACGTGGCGAAGCAACTCCGGCACGAACGAGAGCGGGGGGGAGTACTGGTCGCCCGCGCGGGAAACGCGCCGCTCCGCCGTGCGCCGCGCCGGGTCCAGAAAGGCGGCGCGGATGGGCGGGCCACCCGCTCCCTCTCGCCACGAGGCGATGTCCGTTACATCGGCCTTCAGGAAGCGGATGCGCTCCGAAACGCCCCGGATGCGCGCGTTCGCCTCCGCGAAGGCGAGGCGCGCGGGGTCGATATCCACCGCCAGGACGTGTGCCGCGCCCGCCGCGGCGAGCGCCAGGGCATCCATACCTACCCCGCAGCACAGATCGGCCACCGCGCCGAAGGGCGCGAGAAGGCGCCCGTGGTAGTCCGCCAGGGCGGGGGAGGTGGCCTGGGCCAGAGACTCAGGAGTGAGGAACAGCCGCTCGGCGTCCGGGTAACGCTGCCGCGCCGCCCGCCGCCGCGCCTCCACCACCTGGACGGCGCCCGCCGCCTGCTCGGGGGGGACGCCCTGCTTGCGTAGCGCGAGGAGGCAGGGGGCGGCATCGCCGCCCGAGGCTGCGATGCCGCGCGCGGCGGCTTCCAGCAGCCCCGCGCCCTCGGGGCCGGTCAGATAACGTGCGGTGGATTCGTCCATGGTGCAGGGGCGCCTATGCGGCGGGCTTGCTGGTTTTGCTTCGTGGGGTGCGTGGCGCGCGGGGAGACGATGTGGACCGGGGGGTGCTGCGGGCGCGCTGCTTGATCGCCTCCGCTCCCTCCCCGGCCGGCGGCAGGGGCGCGGCGGATCGGGCGGTTTCGCCCCCCTTGCGTCCCTGGAGCGCCGCACCCTTGCGGGGGGACGAGGGCGGCGGCAGCGGCTGCGCCCCCAGGCCGGTGAGGAGAATGCGTGGCGCGGGCAGGCGCTTGACGTCCGCCTTCAGAGTGCCCAGCAGCTCTGTAGCGTGCAGCCAGTCCTGCAGCGGGTGGTCTGCGTTCCCGATGCCGGCGACCGAGACGGTGAGCATGGGGAACTTGGTCAGGACGCCGTTGCGGTCGTGGGCCACGAACCCGCCCCGCGCCCGGTCTTCGGGGACGTAGAAGCGGGGGACCACCGCTTCGAAGCGCCGCACCAGATCGCTCGCCAGCGCCGCGGCGGCCTCGGGCCGGGTCACGATCAGAAAGTCATCCCCGCCCAGGTGCCCCACCAGATCGGTGGCGTCCCCCCGCTCGTCCACCGTCTGCAGCAGCGTCTGTCCGAGGGCGCGAATCACCTCGTCACCGTGAGCCACGCCGTAGCGGTCGTTGAAGGGCTTGAAGTTGTCCAGGTCCACGTAGAGCAGCGCCAGGGCGGCGTCCGCTGCCAGGCGGGCGTTGACCTCCTGCTCCACCTGGATGTTGCCGGGCAGGCCCGTGAGGGGGTTCGCATAGCGCGCCTGACTGATCTGAATTCGGGACATCTGCTCCAGGAGGCGACGCGCCGGGACGTACCCCAGGTAAAAACCATCTTCGTCGGTCACCAGGATGTGGTCGTCCAACTTGCCCTGACCGCGGGCGAGGAGCCGCTGCAGCGCCTCCTCCATGGGGACATGGCTCTCCAGCACAAGCGGGTCGGCGTCCATCACCAGCATGACCAGTTTGCGGAGCAGAAGCTCATGTCCATAAGGCATTGCCAGGCGCGCCTGGAGGTTGCGTTTCATCAGCAGGCCCATCGGCCGGCCGTCCATGCCCACGATGGGCATACCATCGCCACTGTCCAGTGGGAAGAAGCGCTCGTGGACCACCTCCACAATCTCGTTAGGGCGCAGCATGTGCGCTGCCGCTCCCGGGATGCGCAACTCACCGATGG
>ENA-UOVV01001953-UOVV01001953.1-compost-metagenome-genome-assembly--contig:-NODE-1953-length-12949-cov-6.565224_pt1 | contig 12949 bp, 11 predicted proteins | sample MGYA00238155_ERZ761577 | MGnify/ENA primary metagenome ERZ761577 (study PRJEB28898, sample SAMN06268775) | compost metagenome | isolation source: Emeryville, CA | place: USA:Emeryville, CA | collected...
TGGTCCACCGCGTGATCGGCCGCTCGGGTGGCATCTTCATCAGCCACAAGCAGGTCGAACGCAACCTCACCGACCTCGTCGGCGTGCCCGCCTTTCTCGCCCGGCAGGGCTACGTCGCCGGCACCAGGGTGCTGTCGACGAGGATCGCCACCCCCGACGCCAGGACGCAGGAGGCGCTGCGCCTTGCCCCGGGCGCGCTGGTCATCGAGATCCAGCGGGTGCGGCTGGCCGACGGCTCCCCGATCTCTCTGGAGCTGGCGAACTTCCCCGCGGACATGTTCCCGGGCCTGCTGGAGCGGCAACTCAGCGGATCGATCTACGAGATCCTGCAGACCCACTACGGGCTCGTCACCTCCCGCGCCGACGAACACATCGAGGCCGTCAACGCGACCAAAGAGGAGTCGTCGGTGCTCGGCGTTGAGCACGGTGCCGCCCTGCTGCTCATCACTCGGGTGACCTATGACCGCGACGATGTGCCGTGCGAATACTCGCGCGACCTGTTCCGCGGGGACCGCACGCGGCTGGCCGTGACCGCCCAGGGCAGCGGCGTCGGGGCGGTCATCGTCAACGCCCGCTAGCCCGAGGGGTCAGCCGCCCTTCTTGACCTTGAGTACCTGCTTGCGCAGGCCATCGGTGGCGGTCTCCATCCCGCCCTTGAGGGTGCGCTTGACGATGAAGCTCGGCAGCGGCACCGCCAGGTCGATGGCCATGTCGAACCGGACCCTGGTCTTCGCACCGTCGGGTGTCAGTGTGTAGCCGGCGTCCTGGGCCTTGAGTTGGCCGGACGACACCAGCGTCCAGCTCACCTTGTCGTCGCTCCAGGTGTACTCGATCACCTGCTCGTCGGTCAGTCCCGCGGCCTTGATCGTCATCTTGGCCTGCTTCGGTCGCCCGTCCGGATAGCGTTCGAGGACCTCGGACTTCTGATACTGCGGCGACCAGGACGGCGTGTTCTCGACGTCGGCGATGACGTCCAGGATCTCCTCCGGCGTCGCCTCGATCACAACCTCGCGGGAATCCTTGGTGGCCATGGCGTGACCATAGCCCGATACGGTTGACCGCATGGAGCTTTGGGAACTTTCGGCGCGCGAACTCATCCGAGACACCCTGGCGCGGTATAACTGGTCCGGCGACGCGATGCGCTTGGACGACCTCGCCGCCACCTTCTGCGAGGACGGTGTGCTCGAACTGCGCGGCGGCGAGCCGGTCCGCGGCCGCGACGCGATCGTCGAGTTCCTCAGTGGCGCGGTCGCATCGCCCAATGCGGTCGCGCATGAGGCCGGCGTGAAACGGATTGTGCGCCACAACGTCACGAACATCCGGTTCACCGAGATCACACCGGCGCAGGCCCGGGTCGCGTGCTACTTCACCGTCGTCACCGAGATCGGCCTCGATCACTACGGTCGCTACCGCGACGTATTGGTCCCGGTCGGCGATCAATGGCTGATCCAACACCGCTTCGTGTCGACGGACTGGCACGCGCCGGAGTCCACGATGGCCGGCTAAGGGCTGGGCGGTATCAGCATTGACTGCCAGGTCTTCTCCCCGGTCTGCGCGAGATCGCCCTGGGTGTACCGCTTTCCGTCGGGCCCGACGTACTCGCCGGTGCCCGGATCGTACGGCACGGCCACGACGGGAGGTGGCGCCGTCCGCGGATCCTGGCCGGGCGGGTACTGCGGCACGCCCTGACCGGACAGCGTCGCATTGGGGTCGCCCTTCCAGTTGTAGCCGTCGTTGAGCGGAACGTACTGTTCGTCGCTCTCGCACATCTCGACGGTCGGTGCGCGTTTGCCGGGCACGGTTTCACACGGGATGTTGCGCACCCCGCGCACGTTGAGGTCGGAGTCCTGCGGTATCCGGCAGTACAGGTCACCGGCGGGACGTTCGGGCGCGTCCTCCATCACCGGCGAACGTTGTTGTTGCACCGGCAAGAAGCCGGTGTTGCATGGTGGCGGCAGGTTGAGGTTGAGGTTGAAGTCGAGGTAGACGCCCTTGTAGTCCTGTTTGGTGTGGGCGTTGGGCAGAATGATCGCCGACATCACCGCGGTGCCCTGGGGGAACAGCACCAGCAGCTGCTCGATGTCGTTGCGGTAGGCGACCGCGATGTCGCCGAGGCTGACCATGTTGGCCAGCAGGATCGGCAGCGCCGGGGCCACCCGGTCGAACAGCGCCCGGCCTTCCTCGAGCGTCGGCGCGCCCTGGTTGAGCAAGTGGCCGAACGCGGCGTCCTGCGCCTTGAGCTGACCGGTGATCGCCGCCATCCGGTTCGCCCACGTCCGGATCGAGTCGGAGGTGCGCGCCTGGGAGTCGAGCACCGGCGGCGCTTGGTCGATCAGCGTGGTGATGGGTTCGACGGTCTTACCGGCCTCGATCGCCAGCGCCGCGGACCCGTCGACGAGGCGCGACAGTTCGGGCCCGAGGCCGGCGACCGCGGTGTTGGCCTCGTCGACAACGGTGCGCAGATCGTCCTGCGGGATGGCCTGCAGCGCCCGGTTGGTCGCATCGAGCAGGCCGGCGATCTCCGGCGGGACCGTCACCCTGGACACCGGGATGACGTCACCGTTTCCCAAAAACGGCCCCGAGCTGTCGTCGGTCTGCGGGATGAGCTGGACGAACTGCTCGCCGACGGCTGAGCGGCTGTGCACCTCCGCCGACACGTCGGCCGGAACCTTGGTCGACGACTCGAGCTTGAGCACCGCCCGCGCTCCGCTGTCGGTGACGCCGACCTCGTCGACGCGGCCGATCTCCGAGCCGCGATAGGTGACCACCGACGACGGATACAGTCCGCCCGACGACGGCAGCTCCAGCGTCACCGTGTAGCGCCCGATCCCAATCAGCGCAGGGAGTTTCACGAAGCCGAACAGCATCACGGCGCCGGCGACAAGCGTGACGACGGCCAGGATCGCCAGCTGGATCCAGACGGTGCGGGGCAGGCGGATCACGTCAGTACGCTCCCCACCGGTAGGGCGCGATCAGTGGGTTGCCGACGGTGTAGGGGCTGGGCTTCTGGCCGATCGTTCTGCCCCACTGCAACTCGAGCTCGGTGAGATCGCCCTCCCACCTGGTGCCGGTGAACAACCCGGCGTCGATGCGGCTCAACGTCAGATCGATGATCAGGGTGATGTTGGCGAAGTCGCCGCGGAACCAGTTGGGAATGGTGCTCTTGACCCACGGGTACGTCGACAGGAAGTCCAGGCCCCGCGTCAGCGCCGGACCTGCGTCGGCCAGTTCACGCAAGACCGGCGCAATGTGTTTCAGGTTGGCCACCAACGATTCTCGGGTCTGGTTCACCGTCGAGGTGGCGATCGCGCTGAACTGCCCGAGCGCCTCGATGGCGTCGGCCAGCTTCTCCCGGGTGTCGGCGAGCACCGCGATGGCTTGGGGGATGGTGGTGAGGGCCTTGTCGACGACTTCGTCCTTGGCCGCGAACTGGCCGGCCAGCTTGTTGAGGTTTTCGGTCGCGGTGATGATGTCGTCGGTCTGGTCGTTGAGCGACGCGATGAACGTGTCCAGCTGGGTCAACAGGCTGCGCATGTCGGCCTCGCGACCCGCGAGCGCCTTGGCGAACGTCTGGTTGATCTCCTGCAGCTGACCCAGCCCGCCGCCGTTGAGCAGCACCGACACCGACGCCAGCGTCTGCTCGGTGGTCGGGTAGGTGGCCGCCCGCGACAGCGGGATAAGCGACCCGTCCGTGAGCTCCCCGACCGGCGGTTCGTCGGTGGGCGGGGCCAGTTCGATGTGCATCGACCCGAGCAGGCTGGTGGTACCGACCTTGGCGGTGGCGTTGGCGGGCAGGCGCACATCCTTGTTGATCCGCATCGTCACCAGCGCGTGCCACCCCTGCACCTCGATCTTGGTGACGTTGCCGACGTTGACGTCGGCCACCCGCACCCGGGTGTTCTGCTGGATGACCACGACGTCGGGCAGCTGCGCCTGGATGGTGTACGAGTCGTCGCCGGCGCCCTCGGTGCCGGGCAGGCTCAGCGAGTTCAGGCCGCGCCACTGGCAACCGGTGAGAGCGGTGAGGCAGACCGCGGTGAGGATCGCGGCGAGGACACGCTTCACGGCGTACCCCCTCCGTGCACCATCATGCCCTCCAGCCCCTGGCTGGGATCGGTGGGTGTGGCCGGCGCAGGCGGCAGGTTCGGGTTGAGCCGGTCCTCGCTGAAGGTGATCTCGTTGGGGCGCGCACTGGCACCGACGAACGGGTTGATGCCCAGCGGAGGGAAGTTGTACTGGCGGTTCTTGATGATCGGCGCCAGGTACTGAACGCACAGCTTCGCCGACTTCTCGAAGCCCTGGCGCGCCGCGGCTTCGATCGCGCTGCAGATGAACTGCACGGTGTTCGCGAAGTTGACGGGCGCCAGGATGCCGGTCACCGAGCTCTGCGCGGGCTGGTAGATGTTCATGAAGTTCTGGAACACCGTCGGTGTGATGTGCAGGACCTGCTTGGCGTCGCCGCGGCTGTCGTTCAGCGCCTTGGTGACCGAGGCGAGGTGATCGAACGCTTGGCCGAGACCCTCCCGGTTCTCCGCGACAAATCCCTGCAGATCATTGACCGCAGCATCCAAACTCGCGGTAGCCGTGGCGATCTCGTCGGGCGTGTTGGACAGCACCGTGGTGATGTCGGCGAGGTTGGTGTTGAAGTCGGCCAGCAAGTCGCTGCTGGAGCTCAGCGCCGACACCAGCAGCTGCAGGTTGCGCACCGTGCTGAAGATGTCGGTGCTGTGGTCGCCGAGCGCCGAAACCGCCTGCGACAGCTTGAGAACCGTTTCTCGTGCGGTATCGCCCTCGCCGCGCAGGTTCGCCGCCGCGGTGCTGACGAAGTCGCCGACCGGGCTCAACCCGTCGGGCGTGGTCGGCTGTAGCGACTCGGTGAGCTTCTCCAGCTGCGCCCGGAAGTCGTCCCACTCGACCGGCACGGCGGTCCGCTCCTGCGGAATCGTCGCGCCCGGCTCGAGTGTCGGCCCGCCGGAGTAGGCGGGCACCAGTTGGATCGCGCGCGCGGTGACCAGTGACGGCGACAGAATGGCGGCCTGAACATCGGCGGGCACCGGATACTGGCGGTCCACCGTGAACGTGACCTTGGTGCGGTTCGGCTCCGGTTCGATCGCCTCGATGGTGCCGACCTCGACGCCGAGGATCCGCACCTCATCGCCGGTGTACAAGCCGTTGGCGTTGTCGAAGTACGCCACGTAGGTGTTCTTGGCGACCCGGTCCCACCAGGGCGTGGCCACCACGGTGATCGCGACCGTCAACACCACCGCCAGCGCCACCGCGACGCCGATTCGCAACGCGCGCATGGTCATCGCCCCTCGTCCGGTGGTTCGGGCGCCGGCGGCGGGATCGTCGGCGCGGGCAGTTCACCCGGTGCGGGACCCAGCGCGGGCGGTCCGGGCGGCGGGCCACCCGGCGGCCTCGGCCCGCAGCGGCTCGGCGTCGACGGCCCGGGCGGCGGGCCACCTGGTGCGGGTGCAGGCGGCGGCTCCCGGTACGGGTAGCAGCCGGTCGGACCGGGCAGCGGGATTCCCGGCGGGCCGCAGCCCGGATCGCCGGGATTGCCGGTGATCGCGTCGGGGATCGTCAGCCGCGGCTCGCCACCCTGACCCGTGCGCGGGAACGGCACCGGCAGTGCCGGCGTGCCCGGTTGGCCGACACCGGGATCGACGAGTTGCGACGGCAGCAACACGTTGGGGTCCAACCCCAGATCCGAGAACGCCACGTCAATGAACGGCTGCGCGAACTGCCCGGGCGCGAGGTTGACCAACGACGCCTTGAAGAACGGTCCGGAGCCCAACACCTCGCCGAACGACATCGCATAGCGCCGCAGCAGATACAGCACCCGCTGCAACTCCTTCTTGCGGTTGTCGAGGATGCCGAGCACTCCGTTGAGCTTGTCCACGGCCGGCTTGAGCTGTGTCCGGTTCTCCTCGACCAGCGCGGAGATCTGCCGCGACACCGCGGTCAGGTTAAAAAACAACGCGTCGACCGAATCCCGTTGCCGTAGCACCTCGGCCAGCAGCGCGTTGGTGTTGACCACCAGCCCGGCGATCTGGTCGCTGCGCTTGGCCAGCACCGCGGTGACCTTCTCGGCGTTGGCGAGCAGACCGCGCAGTTGCGCGTCGCGCGTGTTGAGGGTGTCGGAGAAGCGCGCGACGCTCCGCAACGCCAACCGCAGATCGGGCGGGGTGTCCTCGAACGTCTCCGCGAGCGTGGTCAGCGCCGATGACAGTTGGCCGGTGTCCAGTGCGCTGATGGTCTCCGTCAGATCACCGAGGGCGGTCGGCAGGTCATAGGGCGATGTGGTGCGCTCCACCGGGATCGCGCCGCTGAGCTGTCCCGTTCCGCGCGGAGTGATCTCGAGCATCTTGTTGCCCAGTACGGTCTCGGTCTTGATCGCGGCCTCGGTGCGGTCGCCGAGATCGACGCCGTTGCGCACGGTGAAGTCGACCAGGACCTTGTTGCCCTCCAGTCGGACGGCGGTGACGCGGCCGACCGACATCCCCGACACCCGGACGTCCGCACCGGTCTTGATGCCGCCCGCCTCCGCGAAGTACGCCGAATAATCCTTGGTGCCCTTGATGATCGGCAGTCGGTCGTAGGAGAACGCGGCCACCACCGCGAGTACCACGACGAGGATTCCGACCACCCCGACCGCAACCCGGTTGCGCTCGGCGAGGGGTTTGATCACGGGACGTCTCATTTCGGTGTGCACCGCCCCGTGGACTGCCCGACGAGCTTGACGAACACCGGTTCACCGCCCTTGCCGTTGACCTTCAATATCGCGTCGCAGAGGTAGAAGCCGAAGTAGTCGCCGTAGAGCCCCTGTCTGGCCAGGATCTGGTAGGCGTCGGGCAGCGTTTTGAGCAGTTCGTCGACGTACTCGTAGTCGGCCATCACCTGACCGGCGAAGCGGTCCGTCTCGGTCACGGTGTCGGCGATCGGTTGGCGCGCCACGTTGAGCAGGTCGGCGACCGAGGCCGCCGCGGCGCTGATGTGTGCGGTGCCGGTCGCGATATCGGATCGCCGGCCGGACAGCCCTTCGGCGAGCACCGACAACTGCGTCAGCGCCTCGGCGAACTGGCCGTCGCGGTCGGCGAACGTCTCGAGCACGGTGTTGAGGTTGGTGATGACCTGACCGATGAGCTCATCGCGCCCGGCCAGCGTCGACGTCAGCGCGGAGGTGTGCGCCAGCACCAAGGATATGGTGCCGCCCTGACCCTGGAACACCCGCAGCAGCTCACCGGACAGCGCGTTGACCTGGTCGGGATCCAGTGCGCGGAACAGCGGGCGGAAGCCGCCGAGCAACGCGTCGATGTCCAGGGCGGGTGAGGTCTGCTGTAGCGGAATCGTCGCTCCTGGCTGAAGTCTGCGCACCGACCCAGCGCCCTCCTCAAGCGACAGGTAGCGGTCGCCGACAAGGTTCTCGTAGCGCACGGCCGCCCTGGTCCCCTCGGTCAGGGTGATGGTGCGGTCGACGGAGAACTCGACGGTGACCGTGCCGTCCTTGTGCAGGGTCATGTTCTTGACCTTGCCCACCTCGACGCCCGCGATGCGCACGAAGTTGCCGCCCGACAGCCCGGACACGTTGCTGAACACCGCGTGGTAGGTGGCGCGCGAGTCGAAGCGGAACTGCCCGAAGACGGTCACCAGGATGAACATGAACACCGCGCACATCGCGGTGAACAGCACCACGCGGGTGACGGCCCGCACGGTCCGGCGTCTCATGGCTGACCTCCGTCCCGGGGCGGCAGTGGCGTGCCGGGTTGGACCGCGGGCAGGGCGCCCGGCGGCGGTGGCGGATACAGCGGTGTGCCGTCGGGCCCGTACATCGGTGCGCCGTACGGGGGCGCGCCGGGATAGGTGGGCAGCGGACCGGGCGCCGGCCCACCGTGGTAGCGGATCCGCGGCGGCTCCGGATTGGCCTTCGTCACCGGGAAGTAGTTGGCGAAGCCGGGGAATCCGATGCCCGGATTCGGCCGCACGTCCATGCCGGTGCCGAACCCGGTGTCGGTGACCAGGTACTTCACCGGGTAGTTCTTGCTGACGTCGGGCAGCGAACCGCAGCTGGGCTTTCCGCCGGGTCCGCCCTTGGCGTTGACGATCGGCAGGTGGTCGGGATAGCGGTACGGATCGTCGCCGGCCAGCAGCGCGGCATCCATGATGACCGACTTACCGTTGCCGCCCAGGGCATCTCGGCCACCGTTCTCCAGAAACCACTGCGCACCCAGGAATAGGCAGGTATAGGTCGGTGAGTACTTGTCGAGCAGCTCGGTGGTCGGCACCATCGTGTCGAGCGCGCGTACCAGGTCGGGCTGGTTTCCGCCGATGGTGGCGATGCCCGAGCGCGAGAACCCGATTGCCGACAACAGCAGGTGGTCGAGCGCCTCAGCGTGCGAGCTGATCGTCGCGCTGGTGGTGGTGAATGCGTCGAGCACCGACAGGATATCCTGTGCGGCACCGGCATACGCGTCGGTGGTGTCACCGAACAGTTGCCAGTCTCTGCGCACAGTGTCCATCCGCGGATTGACGGCCAGCAGCACGTTGTTGGCCGACGAGATCGCCTCACCAAGCACCTCGCCCTTGCCGCGCAGCGATTCCGCGACCGCCGTCAGCACCGCGTTCAGCTTCGCCGGGTCGATGGTCTGCACCACCGACTGCAGGTTCTGGAAGACCGTGTTGACCTCGACCGTGACATTGCGCGAGCGCAGCACCGCGTTGGGCCTGAGCCGCTCGGGGCTGGGGCCGCCCGGCGGGGCGACGAGGTCGACGTACTTGGCGCCGAACGCCGTGCTGGCCTTGATCTCGGCCTCGATGTTGCTGGGCAGATACTTGAAGTCCGAGCGGAAGATCTTCAGCCTCAGCTTGGCCTGCTCGGGTGCACCCGGAGGCGTCTCGGCGCCAAAGGTTTCCACCACGCCGATCTGCACCCCGTGCAGTTTGACCTTGGCACCGTTCTCCATCACCAGCCCGGCGCGGTCGGACACCACGGTCAGCGGGACCGTGCTGCGCAGGGTTCCGGAGAACAGCAGCGCGGTCAGGGTGCTGATCGCCGCGATCACCAGCACCAGCACCGGCGCCCACCAGATCGGGTCAACTCCGCCCCGCCTCGGCGAGTTGACTCGTGCGTCGCTCACCGCGTCACCCCGACAGATGGAAGTTGCCGGACTGCCCGTAGACGGACAGTGTGATGGTCAACAGGATGAACACCCCTGCGGTGATAGATAGCCGCACCGCGCGCCCGACGGCGTCGCCCACGCCGGCGGGCCCGCCGGTGGCGGTGTAGCCGTAGTAGGTGTGCACGGCCATCACCGCGGCGGCCATCGCCAACGCCTCGATGAACGACCACAGCAGGTCGGTCGGATGCAGGAAGGTGTCGAAGTAGTGGTCGTACACCCCGCGGGACTGGCCGTAGATCACCGTCGTACCGAATCGGGTGGCCAAGAACGACATCAGCACCGCGACCGTGTAGATGGGAATGACCGCGATGACGCCGGCCACGATGCGCGTCGACGACAGGTAGGTGATGGCCCGGATCCCCATCACCTCCAGCGCGTCGATCTCCTCGTTGATGCGCATCGCACCGAGCTGGGCGGTCGCGCCGGCGCCGATCGTCGCGGCCAGCGCGACGCCCGCGGTTGCGGGCGCGATGAAGCGGACGTTGAGGAACGCGCCGAGAAAGCCGGTGAGCGCTTCGATTCCGACGTTGGACAGGGTGTTGTAGCCCTGCACCGCGATCAGCGCGCCGGTCGACAGCGTGAGGAAGCCGATGATGACCACGGTGCCGCCGATGACGGCGAGCGCACCGGTACCCATGCCCATCACCGCGACCAGCCGCAGGACCTCGCCGGGGTAGCGGCGCACCGCGTCCACGGTGGAGACCAGCGCGGTGCCGTAGAACTGGGTCTGCTCGCCGACTCGGCGGATCACGTCGACCAGCCGGGCGAGCTGGTCACGGTGGCCGGCGGACTCGACCGCGGTCACGGCGCCACCTTCACGCCGAACGCGGTGGCCAGGATGTTGATCAAGAACAGCGCCATGAAGGCGAAGACCACGGTCTCGTTCACGGCGGTACCGACGGCGGTGGGCCCGCCGCCGACGTGCAGGCCCTTGTAGCAGGCGATCAGGCCTGCGGACAGCCCGAACAGCAGCGCCTTGACCAGCGAGACGATCACCTGTGGCAGTCCGGTCAACAGGGTCATGCCCGCGACGAACGCGCCAGGGGTGACGTTCTGCACGAACACAACGAAGAAGTAGCTGCCCGTCAAGCCGACGACGGCCACCACGGAGTACAGCAGCAACGCGACGAACGTCGCCGCGATCACTCGCGGAACCACCAGCGCCTGAACGGGATTGACGCCGATCACCTTCATGGCGTCGATTTCCTCGCGGATGGTGCGCGCGCCCAGATCGGCGCACATCGCGGTGGCGCCCGCGCCCGACACGACGATCGCCGTCACCACCGGACCGACCTGGGTCACCGACGCCAACGCGGCCCCGGCGCCGGACAGGTCACCGGCGCCCACCTCGATCAACACGATGTTCAGCGTGAAAACGATGAGCACCGTGTAGGGGATCGACAGCACCAAAGTCGGCACGATCGACACCCTGGCGACGAACCAGATCTGGTCCAGCAGCTCACGCCAGGCGAACGGGCGACGGAACATCGCGGCGAACGTCTCGCCGGACAGCACGACGAAATCCCCCACCGCGACGGCCGGTTTCAACCAGGCCGCGCCGGCGCCCTCCGGCGACCGAGTGTTCGCCACGGGTTACCCCTCGTCCGCGCACGCCGACACGGCGATGCGTGCGCACTTCGGTGCGGACAAAGCGATCCCATCGTCGTCGGACTTTGCTGCGACGCTAGGAGCGCGACGATTAGCTGTCAACGCGGGCGAGTCAATGAACATGCCCGTCAATTGGGGTATTTCGCAGGTTGCGCCAACGTGATTGGTTTAGCTCAGCCAGATCGAATCATGTCGAGTTTTACTGTTGTATTGCGCGGTAGGCTGCGCGAATGAGCGCTATCGATCACACCGTCCCGCCCAGCGGCAGCGGCTGCGCCGAATGCGATGCCCGCGGCGGATGGTGGGTGCATCTGCGTCGCTGCGCGACGTGCGGTCATATTGGCTGTTGCGATGATTCGCTGGCACGGCACGCCTCTGCGCATTGGCGCGCCACGGGTCATCCGATCATCCGCTCGTTCGAGCCGGGTGAGGATTGGTTCTGGAACTACGAAACCAACGAGTACTGCGACGGACCGGAACTTGCCGCGCCCGACGCCCATCCCGCCGATCAACCGGTACCCGGCCCGGCGGGACGCGTCCCGTCGGACTGGGTGGCGCAGTTGCGTAACCGCACCGACTGAGCACTAGGACGCGTCGGCAAGTGCGGCCCTCGCCGCGTTGTAACCGGGAATGAATGTGATGCCGGGGCCGCCGTGGCAGCCCGCGCTGGCCAGATACAGCCCGTCAATCGGAATCGGTTGATCGATATAGCCTTTCGGTCCCGGGCGATTCGGACCGATCTGGTCGGGGTGGATCAGGCCGTGGCAGTAGTCCCCACCCGGCGCCCCGAACATCGTGCCCATGTGCTTGGGGGTGAACGTGGTGTGCCTGCTGATCAGGCTTTCGAAGTTGGGTGCGAGCCGGGTGATCTTCTCGATGACCCGCCGCCCCATCTCGGCCTTCATCTCGCCGTAGGAGTGCTCACCGCTCTCGATCGGGAACCACAGCGAGAACGCCGACGCGGCGTGCTTACCGGGCGGCGCCAGGCCGGGGTCGTTCACCGACGGGATCTGCAGTGCGATCGACGGATCGGCGGGCACCACACCGCGGCGGCAGTCCTCCCACTGCTGCTGAAGTTCCTCGGGCGTGCTGAAGATGCCGATGTTCGACTGCATCGCCGGGTCGTTGAGCAGTTCGTAGGGCGCGGCGAACTCCGGTATTCCGTCGAGCGCGAAATGCATCTGCAGATAGCTGCCCCGGTGGTCCAACCGCGAGAAGCGTTCCCGGATGTCGACGGGCACCGCCGACGGATCGACCATCGAGTTGACGGTCAGGTCGGGGGCCACCCCCGAGACCACGATCGGCGCGGTGATCGTGGACCCGTCCTCCAACCGGACGCCGGTGACCCGGCCACCGGCCACCGTGATCTCCTCGACCTTGGCGCGCAACCGCAACTGGCCGCCGGCGGCGGTGAACGTGTCGCACAGGTGGGTGGTCAGCGCGCCGATGCCGCCACGCAGTTTCTTGACCAGCAGCGCGTTCTCATCGGGCAGCGCGAAGCCGTACGCCAGCGCGGCGGCGGTACCGGGGGTGTCGGGCCCGCGGTAGGTGGTATTGCAGGCCAGCAGCGACAGCATGCCGCGCAGCGCGCCGTGTTTCTCCTTGTCGGGCAGGTACCGGTCGAGTACATCGGTGACCGAGCCGAACAGCATGTCCGTGATCGCTGATCGCTCGAATTCGTTTGTCGCGCACGCATACATCTCGTCGAGCGTCTTCGGCGGCCGGCCCGCGTCGAACCGGCCCAGCGCGCGGGTCGGGGCCTGGCACCAGGCCATCAGGCCGGCCATGCCGTTGACCGCCTCGGCGCCGTGCACCTCGTTGATGTGGGTCATCAACTTCATCGGGTCGGTGTAGTAGACCAGCGGCTCGTCGCCGACGCCGCGCAGCGACACCGACATCACCTCGGTCTCGACGGTGGGCAGAGCGTCGAGGCCGAGTTCGTGGCTCACCATCGCCGAGGTCGGGATCTGCACCGACCCGGCGATCTCGAAGCGGTAGCCGTCGAACAACTCCACCGTCGAGGCCATGCCGCCCGCGTAGAGCTTGAAATCCAGGCAGAGCGTGGCCAGTCCGGCCTTCTGCAGCAGCGTCGCCGCGGTCAATCCGTTGTGGCCCGCGCCCACCACGATCGCGTCGAAGTCCGTCATTGGCTGAGGCTGACA
>ENA-UOVV01001954-UOVV01001954.1-compost-metagenome-genome-assembly--contig:-NODE-1954-length-12914-cov-7.316354_pt1 | contig 12914 bp, 10 predicted proteins | sample MGYA00238155_ERZ761577 | MGnify/ENA primary metagenome ERZ761577 (study PRJEB28898, sample SAMN06268775) | compost metagenome | isolation source: Emeryville, CA | place: USA:Emeryville, CA | collected...
TTGAGCCCGTAGCGCTCGCGCGCCTTCTCGAAGCGCTGGCGCAGCAGGACGGCATAGGGGCCCTCGCCGGTCATGCGGGTGCCGAAGCGCGGGTCGTTGTCGCGCCCGCCCCGGGTGTCGCGCACCAGCGACAGCACATGGCGCACCCGGTCGGGGAAATGGCGCAGCAGCCATTCGCGGAACACGTCGCGCACCTCCCCGGGCAGGCGCAGGAGGATCATGGCGGCGCTGACCGCGCCCTGGGCCTTGCCGGCATCGAGGATGCGTTCCAGCTCCATGTCGTTGATGGCCGGGATCATCGGCGAGGCGAAGATGGCGGTGGGCACGCCCGCCTCGCTGAGCAGCCTGATGGCCTCCAGCCGCCGGGCCGGGGAGGAGGCGCGCGGCTCCATCTTGCGGCTGAGCTTGTGGTCCATCGAGGTGACCGACAGGGCCACCCGCACCAGGTTGAGCCGCGCCAGCTCGGTGAGCAGGTCGAGATCCCGCACCACCAGCGCCGACTTGGTGGTGATCATCACCGGATGCCGGGTCTCCAGCATGACTTCGAGAATGCCGCGCGTGAGCCGGTGCCTGCGCTCGGCCGGCTGGTAGGGATCGGTATTGGTGCCCATGGCGATGGGCCTGGGCCGGTAGGACCTGGCCGCCAGCTCGGCGCGCAGCGCTTCCACGGCATTGGTCTTGACATAGATGTCGCGCTCGAAATCGAGCCCGGCGGAATGGCCGAGATAGGCATGGGTGGGGCGCGCGAAGCAGTAGGAGCAGCCGTGCTCGCAGCCGCGATAGGCGTTGATCGAGCGGTCGAAGCCGATATCCGGGCTGTCATTGGTGGTGATGATGGTGCGCGCGCGCTCGACATGCTCGACCGTCTCGAACAGCGGCAGCGCCTCCACGCTCCCCCAGCCGTCGTCGAAGCTCTCCCGGCTGTGCGGCTCGAAGCGCCCGGAGCGGTTGGTCTGCGCGCCGCGGCCGCGGATGCGCTCGGCGTGCAGCAGCTCGCGCCGCGCCAGATCGGCGTCGCGGCTGCGGCTCAGCCGTTCGAGGGCTTCGAAGGAAGGGGCCTGGTACACGGCCATCTCAGTCTCCTGGCTGCGGGAACGGCACAGAATCGCCAACCGTTCCGACACACCGGGAAATTAGCAGCTCGATGAGAACATAACAAGAACACGAGGCCGTGAACCGCCACCCCCGGCGGTGAAGGCAGGGCAGGCTTGCGCCTTTTGCGGCTAGACGCGGCCACGGGGCGGGACTAGACAGACCGGCCCGCCCGGCGGGAAACGGTTAAGTCTACACTTTAGCATTGACGGAAGCGGCGCCGGTCATTACTTAAGGCGGCGCTGAAGCGATTGCTGCTGACAGGCCCTGTCGCAGAAAAACTGGAGAGCGGTGTCGAAACGCGGCGGGCCGCCCCGTCGTCGAAGCGAGCTGCTTTGAGCGAGGATTCGAGATGACCGCAGAGACAACCACCTTCGAGGCCGTGCCGGAGAGCGCGCCGCACCATCCGGACAATGCCGCCCGCAACCGGCTGGTCATCGGCCTGCTGCTGGTCTCCACCTTCGTGGTCTTCCTCAACGAGACCATCATGAGCGTGGCCATCCCGCACCTGATGAACGATCTCGGCGTCACCGCCACGGCGGCGCAGTGGCTGACCACGGCGTTCCTTTTGACCATGGCGGTGGTGATCCCGGTCACCGGCTTCCTGCTGCAGCGGCTCAACACCCGGCCGATCTTCCTGCTCGCCATGACCATCTTCACCATCGGCACGCTGGTCTGCGCCGTCTCGCCGGGGCTGGAATTGCTGGTGTTCGGCCGCGTGGTGCAGGCGGTGGGCACGGCGATCATGATGCCGCTGCTGATGACCACGGTGATGACGCTCGTGCCGCCCGAGGGGCGCGGCAAGACCATGGGCAACATCTCCATCGTCATGGCGGTGGCCCCGGCCATCGGCCCGACCATCGGCGGCTTCATCCTGGCCAATTTCGAATGGCGCTGGATGTTCTTCATCATGCTGCCCATCGCCCTCGCCGCCCTGGCCCTCGGCGCCGTCCGCATCCGCAACGTCTCGACGCCGCGCTATGCCCCGCTCGACCTCGTCTCGGTGATCCTCTCGGCCCTTGCCTTCGGCGGGCTGGTCTACGGCCTGTCCAGCCTGGGCGAGGGCGCCGAGCACGGCTCGGCCGTGCCCGCCTGGGCCCCGATCGCGGTGGGCATCGTCGCCATGGCCGTCTTCGCCTGGCGCCAGATCGGCCTGCAGGACGAGGACAAGGCCCTGCTGGACCTGCGCACGCTGGGCCATGTCAACTACACGCTGGCGCTGGCGACCATGGCCATCGCCATGGTGGCCCTGCTGGGCAGCGCCATCCTGCTGCCGATCTACACCCAGAACGTGTTGGGCCTGAACACGCTCGAGACCGGCATGCTGCTGCTGCCCGGCGGGCTGGCCATGGGCCTGCTCGGCCCGGTGGTGGGGCGCCTCTACGACCGCCTCGGCCCCAAGCCGCTGCTGATTCCCGGCGTCGTCACCGTCTCGGCGGTGATGTGGGCGCTGACCCTGGTGGACCAGCACACGCCCGTCTGGGCGGTGCTGGCCGGCCATGTGGTGCTGAGCCTGGGCCTGGCCTTCGCCTTCACCCCGCTGTTCACCGCCTCGATGAGCTCGGTGCCCATGCCGCTCTACTCGCATGCCAGCGCCATCCTCGGCTCGGTGCAGCAGGTGGCCGGCGCCGCCGGCATCGCCCTGTTCGTGGCGGTGATGACCATCCGCAGCGCGGCCTTGGCGGCGGCGGGCGCCGAGGGCGTCGACGCCCTGGCCGGCGGCATCCAGGCGGGCTTCCTGTGCGGCGCGGTGATCTCGCTGTTCATGGTGGTGGCGGCGCTGTTCGTGCGCCGGCCCGACGGCACGGCGATCAGCCACGGGCACTGAGCCGGGCCCGGATGCAAAAAAAAGGCGCCGGAGCGATCCGGCGCCTTCGCCCCCGGGGACTACCGCTCCGCCAGGCGCGGCATGAGCTCGACGAAGTTGCACGGCTTGTGCCGGTAGTCGAGCTGGTGGGAGAGGATGCCTTCCCAGGCGTCGCGGCAGGCGCCGCGCGAGCCGGGCAGGCAGAACACGAAGGTGGTGCCGATCAGCCCCGCCGTGGCGCGCGACTGCAGCGAGCTGGTGCCGACCGTGATGCCCGAATACTGGTGGAACAGCACCGAAAAGCCCTCCATCCGCTTGTCGAACAGCGGCTCGACCGCCTCCGGCGTGACGTCGCGGCCGGAAAAGCCGGTGCCGCCGGTGGTGAGGATCACGTCGACCTCGGGATTGGCGACATGGGCCTGCACCGCGGCGCGGATGCGCTGGATGTCGTCGCGCACCACCTGGCGGTCGAAGCAGCGGTGCCCGTCGGCCTCGAGCAGCGATTTCAGCAGCGCCCCGCCGGTATCCGTCTCCAGCGTCCGCGTGTCGGAAACGGCGATGACGGCGATGGAGAGCGGGACGAAGTCGCGATCCTCAAACCGTTCCGTCCTGAACATCGCGCTTCTCTCCCTGGGTCTCGATCAGCTCTTCCGGCACGGGCGCCTCGTGCTCCACCGGAATGTCGGCGGCATCACTATCAGCCCTGGGGTCGAGCGCAAAGCTCTCCGGCGTCACCTGCTTGTCGCTCATCGGCTGGAACGGCGCCCGCTCGGAAACGTCCGGCCCCTTGCGCACGCGCATGCGCAGATAGGCCGTGCAGGCCAGCGCGCCGTGGAAGGTGGCCGTGACCACGAACAGCCCCACCGGGTTCCAGGCGCCCATGATGAGCGAGGCCACGGCCGGGCCGATGGCCAGCCCCACGCCGAGGATCAGCAGCATGCCGCCGGCGATCTTGGCGAAGTCGCCGTCGCGGGCGAAGTCGTTCGCATGGGCCACGGCGATGGCATAGAGCGGGTTGGCGGCGAAGCCATAGGCGGCGAACAGCACGAACATCGGCCAGCCGGCCGCGGGATCGATGAGGACGGTGAGCGCCCCGACCAGGGCGGCGAAGCCCGCGAGCCCGATCAGCACCAGCCGGCGGTCGATGCGGTCGGACAGGCGGCCGGCCGGAATCTGCGCCACCGCCCCCAATATGGCGGCGATGGCGAAGAGCAGGGCGATGCCGCCGGCGTCCAGCCCCTGCTCGTAGCCGTAGACCGGCGCCAGCGTGCCGAAGGCGCCGTTGGCCATGCCGCAGGAAAAGGCCGCGATCGCCGCCACCGGCGAGGTGCGGTAGAGCAGGCCGATGTCGAGCCTGGCCGAGGTGAGCGGGCGCGGCTGCGGGCTGGAGGTGAGGGCGGTGGGCAGCACGGCGCAGATGAAGCTGATGGCGCCGACCACGAAGGGGATGTAGCCGGCCGTGCCGGTGATCGAGATGGCCAGCTGCCCGATGGTGGAGGCGGCCATGTTGATGGTGACGTAGATGGAGAAGATGGTGCCGCGGCTGCGATTGTCGGCCACCTCGTTCAGCCAGCTCTCCACGATCATCGCCGCCCCGGCGAAGCAGAAGCCGGAAAGCGCGCGCAGCACGATCCAGCCCACATCGTTGATCCACAGCAGGTTGAGCAGGATGGTGATGGTGCCGATGGCGGCCATGACCGAGAAGGCGCGGATATGGCCGACCTTGGCCACGATCAGCGGCACGGCGATGGAGCCGGCCACGAAGCCGACCGACCAGCCGGTGCCGATCAGGCCCAGCGCCAGCAGCGAGAAATCCTCCTCGGCGCCGCGCACCGACAGCAGCAGGCCCTGCAGGCCGCCGCCGAACATCAGCAGGGCCGAGCCGAGGAAAAGGGCGTAGATTTTGATGACGGAAGCCATGGCGCGTTCGACTGGGGTGGATCGGAGCGGGGCAAATCACCCGAAAGTGACCATAACGCGGCGGCGCCGGATTGGCAGGGGGTGTTCGGCAGGCGTGGAATCGGCAGGGACGCCGTGCTGCCGGCTGGCAGGAAGGATCCGGCGGCGGGCCGGGAGAGGTTCAGCCGAGCCCCAGCTCGTTCATCTTCATCCTCAGGCTCAGCAGGTCGCGCCAGGCCTGCTGCTTGGCGGCCGGGTTGCGCAGCAGATAGGCGGGATGCAGGGTGGGCAGGGCATCCACCCGATGGCCGCCTATGGCGAGGTTCTGCCACTTGCCGCGCATCTTGATGATGCCCGTGGTGGTGCGGAACACGGTCTGCATGGCGGGGCCGCCCAGGGTCATCACCAGCCGGGGGGCCACCAGCTCCACCTGGCGGTGGAGGAACGGCAGGCAGAGCTCCATCTCCTCGGGCGTCGGCGTGCGGTTGCCGGGCGGTCGCCAGGGCACGGTGTTGACGATGTAGACGCCGGTGCGGTCGAGCCCGATGGCGCCCAGCATGCGGTCGAGCAATTGCCCGGAGCGGCCGACGAAGGGCTTGCCCTGCCGGTCCTCCTCGGCCCCCGGCGCCTCGCCGATCAGCATGACCGGCGCCTCGGGATTGCCGTCGGCGAAGACGAGCTGGGTGGCGCGGAACTTGAGGCCGCAGCCGTCATAGCCGTCGAGGATGGCGCGCAACTCGTCGAGCGAGGCGGCGGAAGCGGCCAGCCGGCGCGCCTCGCCCGGATCGCCGCCGACGGGGCCGGCCGGCCCGGCGGCAGCGGCCGGCGGCCTTGCGGCCTCGGCGCGCGGGGTCGTCGCGGCGGCGGGAGGGCGCTGGGCGAAGCGGTCGACCGGCTCCTCGCCCACGGCCAGATCGACGCCGGCGGCACGATACCAGTCCAGCACCGAAAGCAGCTCGGCGTTATTGTGCGGTCGATCTTGAGCCATCATCGCTGTTATGTCACACCCCGGACGGGGCGACCAGTCGCGTCCCGGCGGTGAAGGACAGTTTCCCTATGGCAGAAGCCGGCAATCGCGAAGTGCTTTCCACCGACGTGCTGATCGTCGGTGCCGGGCCCGCCGGCCTGGCCGCGGCCATCCGCTTGCGGCAGCGCCATCCCGATCTCGCCGTCACCGTGGTGGAGAAGGCGGCCGAGATCGGCGGCCACATCCTGTCGGGCGCGGTGATGGACCCGGTGGGCCTCGACGCGCTGATCCCCGACTGGCGGCTCAAGGGCGCGCCGGTGGGGCCGGAGGTGACCCGCGACACCTTTCACTACCTCACCGCCCGGCACGATTTCGCCATTCCCCACGCCCTGATCCCGCCCCAGATGCGCACCCCCGGCGCGGTGATCGTCAGCCTGGGGCGGCTGGTCCAGTGGCTGGGCGAGCAGGCGGCGGAGCTGGGGGTGGACATCTTTCCCATGACCGCGGCGGTGGACGTGCTGCGCTCGGGCAAGGGGCCGGTGCGCGGCATCATCACCGGCGATCTCGGCCGGGACCGCGAGGGCAATCCCAAGCCCGGCTTCGCCGAAGGCATCGCGCTCGAGGCCCGGTACACGCTGATCGCCGAAGGGGCGCGGGGCTCCCTGGCCAAGGAGGTCATCGCCGCGCACGCGCTGGAGCGCGAGCCGCAGAAATACGGCCTCGGCATCAAGGAAATCTGGGAGATCGACGCCGGGCGCCACCAGCCCGGCCGGGTCGACCACTATCTCGGCTTTCCGCTCGACAACGGCACCGCCGGCGGCGGCTTCGCCTATCACGCCGAGGACCGCAAGCTCTATCTGGGGCTCGTGACCTATCTCGACTATCGCGATCCCACCCTGTCCCCGTTCGACGAGTTCCAGCGGTTCAAGACCCACAAGGCCGTGGCGCCGCTGCTGGAGGGGGCGAACCGGCTGAGCTACGGCGCCCGCGTCGTCACCGCCGGGGGCTGGCAGTCCATTCCGACGCTGGCCTTTCCGGGCGGCGGGCTGATCGGCTGCGCCGCCGGCTTCATGAACGCCCCCCGGCTCAAGGCCATCCACAACGCCATCCTGTCCGGCATCGGCGCGGCGGACGCGGTGGGCGCCGCCATCGCCAAGGGCCGCCGGCACGACATCATCGCCGATTTCGGCCACCGCATCATGCAGACCGGCATCGCCCGCGAATTGCAGGGCGTGCGCAACGCCAAGCCGCTGTGGTCGCGGCTGGGCACGCTCGCCGGCTCGCTGGCGATCGGGGCGGAGCTGTGGAGCGCGGCGATCCTCGGCCGGTCGCTGCTGGGCACGCTGCATCACCGCAAGCCCGACCATGTGGGCCTGCGGCGGCGCGACGAGGTGGCCGGGCGCCGCTATGCCCGGCCCGACGGCCGGCTGACCTTCGACCGCGCCGCCTCGGTCTATCTGGCCAACCTGTCGCATGACGAGGACCAGCCCATCCATCTGCGGCTGGCCGATCCGGACCTGCCGATCCGCGAGAACCTGCCGCGCTACGGCGAGCCGGCGCCGCTCTATTGCCCGGCGGGCGTCTACGAGGTGGCGGAGGAAAGCGGGGCGCCGGTGTTCCGCATCCATGCGGCCAACTGCGTCCATTGCAAGACCTGCGATATCAAGGATCCGGCGGGCAACATCACCTGGGTGCCGCCCGAAGGCGGCAGCGGCCCCAATTACAGCGGAATGTGAGCATCCGGCCGGGCTTGCGGCCTTGCGGCGCAGCCGCAAAACGGACAATCTTTGCGCCCACACGCAGCCGGCGACGGCATAGGGAGAACTCTGCGACGTGACCCTGCTTTTCCATCGACTGGGGCGCCCCCTGCTGGCCGCCCTGCTGCTCTCGGCCATCGGCACGCCGCTGGCGGCCCAGCCCAGCCGGCTGGGCGGCGTCGACATGCTCCAGCTCTACCGGCCGAGCGTCACCGGCGCCTACATGGCCGGCCAGCAGGCGCTGCAGGACCTGCGCACCGACGAGGCCGCGCGCTATTTCAACCAGGCGGCCCAGGGCGACTGGGACAATCCCATACTGGTGGAACGCTCCTTCATCGCCTTTGCCGCGGACGGGCAGATCGGGCAGGCGGCCTCGGTCGCCAAGCACCTGATCGATCTCGACGGCAGCAACGAGCTGGCCGAGCTGGTGGTGGCCACCGAGGCGCTCAAGGAGCGCCGCTACGGCGCCGCCGAGCGCCTGCTGGGCGCCATCTCGCAGGACACGTTCAGCGGCATCACCGCCGGCATCCTGCGCGCCTGGGCGCTGGTGGGCGACAATCGCGCCGCCGAGGCCGAGGCGCTGCTGACCGAGCTCGGCCGGACCGGGCTCGAGGACTTCCTGGTGTTCCACCGCGCCCTGATGGCCGAGGCCGCCGGCAACCGCCAGCTGGCGATCGAGCTCGCCGGCCGCGCCTTCGAGGCCGAGCCCTATGTGGCCCGCATCGTCGAGGTCTATGCCCGCATGCTGGCCAATGAGGGCCGCTTCGAGGAGGCGGCCGAGGTCATCGCCACCTTCGAGGACCAGGGCCTGACCCATCCGGTGGTCACCATCGTCAAGCGCGCCGTGGAGGCCGGCCAGCGGCCCGGCGTGTTCGCCGCCAACGTGCAGGTCGGCGCCGCCGAGATGTTCCACGGCATCGGCGTGGCCCTGTCGCGCGACGGCAGCAAGGACTTGGCGCTGGTCTTCCTGCGCCTCGGCATCTATCTCGATCCGGCCGCCGACGTCATCTCGCTGGCGCTGGGGCAATTGCTGGATTCGTCAGGCCAGCACGAGGCGGCGAACCGCATCTACGACGCCGTGCCCGCCACCTCGCCGATGAAGCCGACCGCCGTGGTGCGGGTGGCCCAGAACCTCGATTCCATGGGCGACCGGCCCGAGGCGCTGCGCCGCCTGCGCAACATCGTGGCGACGCGCCCCGACGACCTCGACGCCGTCTCGGTGCTGGGCGACCTGCTGCGCTATGACGAGCAGTATCTGGAGGCCGCCGACGCCTATAGCAAGGCGCTGGAGCTCAGCGGCGGCGAGGCGCCGGCCGACTGGCGCTTCTACTACGTGCGCGGCATCGCCTATGAGCGCGCCAAGCAATGGCCGCAGGCCGAGGCCGATTTCCTCAAGGCGCTGGAGCTCAATCCCGACCAGCCCCAGGTGCTCAACTATCTGGGCTATAGCTGGATCGACATGGACATGCATCTGGAGCGGGCGCTGGAGATGATCGAGAAGGCCGTGGAGGCGCAGCCCCAGGACGGCTACATCGTCGATTCGCTCGGCTGGGCCTTCTACAAGCTCGGCCGCATCGACGAGGCGGTGGAGACGCTGGAGCGCGCCGTGATGCTGCGGCCCAACGATCCGGAGATCAACGACCATCTGGGCGATGCCTACTGGAAGGCCGGGCGGCGGCTCGAGGCGCGCTTCCAGTGGAACGTGGCGCGCGCCGTGGACGAGACGGGCAACGTGGCCGAGCGGGTGATGCCCAAGCTGGCCGAGGGGCTGACGCCGGACAACGCCACCCAGTAGCCGGCGATGTCGCAGCTCCTCGCCGAGGCGGCGCCGGCCAAGATCAACCTCGCCCTGCATGTCACGCGGCGGCGGGACGACGGCTATCACGATCTCGAAAGCCTGGTGGTGTTCGCCGACGTGGCCGACGAGCTGGAGGCGCGGCTCGCCGACGCCGACGGGCTCAGCATCTCGGGCCCCTTCGCGGCGGGGCTGGGAACGGGCACGACGAACCTGGTCATGCGCGCCGTCGCCGCCTTCCGGCAGCGCTGGCCGGACGCGGCGCCGGCGGGCCTCGATCTGCACCTGGTCAAGAATCTGCCGGTGGCGGCAGGGATCGGCGGCGGCTCGGCCGACGCCGCGGCGGCGCTGCGGATCATGGCGCGCCTATCCTGCCGCCCCGTGCCGGTGGCCGAGCTCGCCGACCTCGCCAGCATGCTGGGCGCCGACGTGCCGGCCTGCCTGCTGTCGCGGCCGCTGGTAGCGCGCGGGGTGGGCGAAATCCTCTCGCCGCTGCCCGAGTTCCCGGCGCTCCACATCACCCTGGTCAACCCGATGGTGCCGGTGGTGACGGCGGACGTGTTCCGGCGGCTGCGCGCCCACGACAACTATCCGCTGCCGGCCTTGCCCTCGCCGCTCACCCGGCCGGCCCAGCTCGGCCTGTGGCTGGCCGAGACCCGCAACGACCTCGAGCCGCCGGCCATCAAGCTGCTGCCGGAGATCGGCCTGCTGATCGAGGAACTGGCCGCGACCTCGGGCTGCATGCTGGCCCGCATGTCCGGCTCGGGCGCCACCGCCTTCGGCCTGTTCGGCTCCAGCGCCCAGGCGCACGAGGCGGCGCACCAGATCCGGCGCCTGCATCCGGACCATTGGGTGGCGACGGCGCCCCTGTTGGCGCCGGCGGCGTGAGGGAGCGGCTCAGGCGGCGCGATTGACGCTGTGCTCGACCACGTCCGCCAGGATGGCCTTCATCTCGCTCGCCGGCAGCGGCCCGAGCGCCGCGATGGCGGCCGCGGCATGGGCATGGGCCTTGTCCAGCGTGCGCTTGAGGGTGTCGTGGCGGTTGAGGATCGCCACCACCTGCTGCACTTCGAGCGCGCTGGCCTCGGCATTGCCCAGGGCTCCGGCGATGACGGCCCGCTCCGCCTCCGAGCCGTCGGCCAGCGCCAGGATGACCGGCAGGGTCATCTTGCCCTCGCGCAGATCGTCGCCGACATTCTTGCCCAGCGTGCCGGACTGCCCGCCATAGTCGAGGGCGTCGTCCACGAGCTGGAAGGCGTTGCCCAGCTCGAGCCCGTATCGCGCCAGGGCGGCGCGGCCTTCGGCATCGGCGCCGCCCGACATGGCGCCCACCTCGCAGGCGGCCTGGAACAGCACGGCGGTCTTGGCGCGGATCACCTCGGCATAGTCGGCTTCGGTGGTGGACAGATCCCCGGTCTTGGCGAGCTGGAACACCTCGCCCTCCGCCATCACCGCCGAGGCGGCGGACAGCACGCCCAGCGCGTCGATGTCGCCGGTCTCCACCATCATCATGAAAGCCTGCCCGAGCAGGAAATCCCCCACCAGGATGGAGGCCTTGTTGCCCCACACCATGCGGGCGGCCGGCTTGCCGCGGCGCATGTCGCTCTCGTCCACCACGTCGTCGTGCAGCAGCGTGGCGTTGTGCATGAACTCGACGGCGGCGGCGAAGTTGACGGCCGAGCCGGTGCCGCGCCCGAACAGCAGGGCGGCCGCCACGGTCAGCATCGGCCGCAGGCGCTTGCCGCCGCTGTCGATGAGATAGCGGGCGAGCTCGGGCACCATGTCCACATGCGAGCGGGCGCGGTCCAGGATCAGCGCGTTGACGCGCGCCATGTCCGCCTCCGTCGCGGCCATCAGCCGCTCGACGGGGTTCAGTGCCGGCGCTTGCTTCATCTGGGTCAGAACAGAGACCGCCATAACCGTCCTCGTTTGCCGCGTGCGGCAAATCGGTTGAGCCTGCCGCAGCCGCGCATATATGGTCGCGCGGAACCAGCCTTTGGGGTGCGATGTCCCTAGACCAGCCAAGTCAGTTTGTAAAACACCAAACGGTAACGCGCGACGCCTTTTTAGGTGGCAGGATCACTCTGTCGCAGCCGGCCGGCGGCTTCCGCGCCGGGCTGGACAGCGTGCTGCTGGGCGCCGCCGTTCCCGCCGGCACGCGGCACCTGCTCGATCTGGGCGCCGGCGCCGGCGCGGCCGGGCTGGTGGCGCTGGCCCTGGGCCGGGCCGAGCGGGCGCTGCTGGCCGAGCGCGACCCCGCCATGCTGGCGCTGGCGCGGGACAATGCGGAGGCCAACGGCCTCGGCGGCCGCACGACGGCGATCGCGGCGGACGTGACCGCGGCCGGCGCGGCGCGGCGCGCGGCGGGCCTGGCCGACAATGCCCATGACGCGGTGATCGCCAATCCGCCCTTCTTCGCCGCGGGGCGGGGGACGCCCGCAGCCGATGCCGGCCGCGCCGACGCCCGGCACATGACGCCGGGCACGCTGGATCAGTGGGTGCGCTGCGCCGCGGCCAGCGCCCGCGCCGGCGGCACGGCGATCTTCGTCTATCCGGCCGAGGGGCTGGCGGAGCTCGTCGCCGCCTTCGCCGCCCGCTTCGGCGCCATCGTCATCCTGCCGCTGTGCCCGCGCCCGCAAGCGCCGGCCAGCCGCCTGCTGGTGCGCGGCATCAAGGGCTCCCGCGCCCCGGTCACGCTCCTCGCCTCCCGCGCGCTGCACGGCGCGGAGGGGCATGGATTCGCGTCCGGGTTCGATGCGATCTTCCGCGGCGAAGCGGCGCTCGACTGGTAATCGGCGCTCCGCCGTCCTAAATCAGGCGCTGACCGCGCCGCCAACCCGCACCGGGATCGCCATGCTGCTCCGCATTCTGCTGTTTACCGCCCTGGCCTTGCTGATCGTCTTCGGCATCCGCCGCATCTGGCGGGACTGGTCCGGCAAGTTCAAGGCCGACGAGGCGGAGGCCCGCCAGCTCCGGCGCCAGCGCGACCTGGCGGAACGCCAGCGGCCCGACGTGATCGAGCTCAAGCGCGACGAGGACGGCACCTATAGGCCGGGCGGCCGGGACGGGGACGCGGATTCGCCCCGCTGAGCCGTCATCCCGCCGGCCGGTGCCGCCGCTTGACCGGTCGGGCGGGCGACACTAGGTTCCGCGCCACCAGCAGACGGACCGCCAACATGACCTCTCGCCCCGCCCATATGGACCCGAAGAACTCCTTCCAGGGTCTCATTCTGACGCTGCAGAATTTCTGGGCCGAGCAGGGCTGCGTCATCCTGCAGCCCTACGACATGCAGATGGGCGCCGGCACCTTCCACACCGCCACGACGCTGCGCGCCCTCGGCCCCAAAGCCTGGAACGCCGCCTATGTGCAGCCCTCCCGCCGGCCCAAGGACGGGCGCTATGGCGAGAATCCCAACCGGCTCCAGCACTACTACCAGTTCCAGGTGATCCTGAAGCCCTCGCCCGACAACATCCAGCAGCTCTACCTGGATTCGCTGGCGGCCATCGGCCTCGATGCCGCGCTGCACGACATCCGCTTCGTGGAGGACGACTGGGAGAGCCCGACGCTGGGCGCCTGGGGGCTGGGCTGGGAATGCT
>ENA-UOVV01001955-UOVV01001955.1-compost-metagenome-genome-assembly--contig:-NODE-1955-length-12913-cov-5.843055_pt1 | contig 12913 bp, 13 predicted proteins | sample MGYA00238155_ERZ761577 | MGnify/ENA primary metagenome ERZ761577 (study PRJEB28898, sample SAMN06268775) | compost metagenome | isolation source: Emeryville, CA | place: USA:Emeryville, CA | collected...
GTATCCATGGCTTCGCATGAATTCCGTACACCCCTGAGTACAATATTGTCGTCCGCTTATCTGATGGCAAAGTATCAGCAAACTGAAGACCAGCCCAAAAGAGATAGACATATTCAGCGTATAGTGTCATCGGTCAATATGCTGAACGATATTCTTAATGATTTTCTCTCGGTAGGAAAGATCGAAGAAGGAAAGATACAGGTGCGCTACGCAGAGATTGACATAGAAGAAAATATTTCCGGTACGATCAACGAACTGCAGACCATTATCAAGCCCGGACAAAAAATTGACTATACACACGAAGGCGAACGCTATTTTATACTCGATGCTTCACTGCTGAAACATATCGTGATGAATCTAGTATCCAATGCGATTAAGTTCTCACCGGAAAATAGCTGCATTACAGTACATACGAAGTGTACAAAACAAGAGCTGATATTATCTGTTGCCGATCAGGGTGTTGGCATTTCGAAAGAAGATCAGCAGCATCTTTTCGAAAGATTCTTCAGAGGTGGTAATGTAACCAACATACAGGGCACAGGACTGGGATTGCACATTGTAGCTAAATACGCTGAATTGATGAATGGCACCATCGGATGCAGGAGCGAACTCGAAGAAGGCACTGAATTCATTATTAATTTTAAAGAAAAAACCGAATCTGAATGAAAACCGTTCTGCTCATAGAAGACAACGAGGATATCCGGGAAAACATGGCGGAGATCATGGAACTCGCCAACTATAAAGTGCTTACTGCACCTGATGGTAAGCAGGGCATCGAAATGGCAGTAAAGCACAAACCAGATGTGATCGTGTGCGATATTATGATGCCTGTGCTGGATGGATATGGTGTAATCCACATGCTTCAAAAAAATGAAGAAACCCGCAATATTCCGTTCATCTTCCTTACCGCCAAAGCAGAACGTGCCGAGATCCGAAAAGGGATGGAACTGGGAGCGGACGATTATATCACCAAGCCTTTCAACGGTACAGAACTACTCAATGCCATTGAAAGCAGAATTCGCAAGGCAGAAATTCTCAAACAGGACATTCAGCCTAACATGGATGGATTGAACCAGATCATCAGTTCCGCTGGGGGGAAAGATCTTTTGAAAGAACTGGCTCAAGACAGAACTGTAAATAAGTACAAGAAAAAACATATCATCTACTCGGAAGGCAATCATGCGCTTCGATTGTTCTATATCGAAAAGGGAAAGGTAAAGACTTACAAAACCAATGATGATGGAAAGGAGTTGGTAGTGGGATTGTATAATGAGGGTGATTTCTTCGGCTACATAGCGCTGCTGGAAGGCACTACTTACAAAGAAACCGCTGAAGCGATAGAAGAATGTGAGATTGCTTCCATACCCAAAGAAGAGTTTGACCAGTTGGTGAACAGCAATCGGGAAGTGATGCAGAAGTTCATTCAGCTACTGGCAAAAAATGTAACCGAGAAAGAACAACAGCTACTAAGCATCGCTTATAACTCACTGCGCAAAAAAGTAGCGGATGCACTTATTACACTCAACCGGAAATACAAAGGCGACAACGAAAATTTTGTGATTGATATAAGCCGTGAAAATCTTGCCACCATTGCAGGTACTGCCAAAGAAAGCCTGATCCGCACGCTGAGCGATTTTAAAGATGAAAAGCTGATTGATATCGTGTCGGGAGATATAGTGATCCTGAACGAGCGTAAGCTGGAGAATATGCTCAACTAAGCAGCAGGCGTAAGTTCAGCTACGTAATTACTGAAGTCGGTTTTGAGTTTGTAAAATTCAAACTCCATCTGGGCTATGTCTTTCTGAAGGCTTTCCATCTTTTTTTCAAGCGCACCTTCAGCTTCTGCCTTTGCATAACCGGCAACTTTCAATTCATCTGCTACCTCTTTTCGCAACAAAGCCAGCACAGCATCTTTTTCAATGAAACATGCCAGGTAATGCTCCAGGCGATCTACTGTAAGCCTATCAATATCGTGTTTGAGAATTTCAGCAACTTTATTCTTTAGCAACACATTTTCCTGCTGAAGAATTTCCAATTTTCGAAGCCACGATTTCAATTCTGTCTGATAGTTACTCGGCATAGATAAACGCTGTTCTCACGAAGTAGGTAAAGGTAATTTTATCAACATTGTCTACTGACGTACGGTGGTCAGTTCACTATATGATTATTGTCACTTTCACGGCTTAATCTTTATGACAACAAGCCGCCTTCACGGTTTCCTGCTCTACCGTAATCTTGGGACTCAGATAGGGTATCCCCAAGTTCATGCCTCTCACAATGAATACACTTCCAAAAACAAACATAAGCACGGGCACCAGTTTACGAACATGACCGGAGCGAAGGAAAGAAGCCTTGCTTTTTAAAACCGTAAGCGCCACCAATGCAGGAACCGTACCAAGTCCGAACGCATACATCAGCAACACCGACTGTATCGCTGTTGCCGAGGTTGTCGTCATCGACAATGCCATATATACCAGTCCACAGGGTAAAAGTCCATTGAGCATTCCTGCCAGCATCAGCGTACCAGGGTTAGCAGAACCGATAAATCTGCCCAGCTGCTTTTTCACAAAATCGGTCCACGGCAGTCGGACCGAGATCTTTTGTTGCGGCAAAAAGCTTACGATACCGACCATAAGCAACAGCACACCCAAAACAATAGAAACATATTGTTGCCATTGCGGATCGAATACTGATCTGAAGGAGTGCAAAATGAACCCGAGCACTGCGTAGATGCTAATTCGTCCGAAATGGTAGAGTCCTATTCCCAGCCACCGTCTAAAACCGGACATAGTTTGAAAGGGCATTACCCAAATAATGGGACCGCACATACCTGCACAATGCAGACTTCCTGTAAGCCCCATCAACAGTGCCATGGTAATGCTGAAACTGCCCATTAGTTAAAAAGCTTTAAGACTGTTTCCTGGTAATATCTTTTGCTTTCAGCCTCCCAGTTGATCTTTACCTCATATCGTGTAGGATGCAACTTTGAACGGGGAATCTCCATGCGATTGTTCTCCAGTTGAAGATCAAAATGAGCATCCCAGGCAGCCTGCGTAGGCGCATAAAACTCAACACTTCCTTTCACCTCTTTCCCTTCAAACTCCTGAGGCAGAGCAATCGTTACTGTTTGCTCATTTGCACGAAACTGCACCGGAGCGCTAAGCATTGATTGGTTCTTTCCTGCATCAATCACTTCCTGATATTGGAGTTCCTTCTGATAATAGTCGCTGGATACCAACTGAAAATCTTCCTTCATTGCCAATGTTACGAGCGTCACCATCAATACTACGAATCCGCCATACAGAAAGGCTATTCTTGTGCCCCATCCTATTTTCATTGTTGACATAGTTGGTCGTTTTAATTGCCCCCTCCAAACGGTCCGAGGAAGGAGGTGGTTATTGTTTTAATCTTTTTATCACCATCATACACTCCGATTTTCAGAGGAGTTTTTCTATTATGAATCTGAGATTTATCTACATACACAAACATAGACCCTGATGCATAAGCTTCTTTCGGCACCTTGAGTTCTGCCTCGCCCACCAGTTGGATTTCTCCCTTGAAATTTTCAGGCTTTAGCGACAGCACTTTATCCTTATAGGTCTTGTTTAAAAACTTATAATTGTAAAGATTACTCAATTGGTTATTGGGTTGCTCCTGATACAATTGACCGGGTGTACGCAATATGGAAATCCCGACTTCAGTTCTGCTCATGAGCAAATAAGTTTCCACTCCGAGTAACAATATCATAACAGCTGTATAAGCCTTCATTCTTCCGGTAAAACGCGTAGGCTTTTTGTCGGAAATGTTGGCTTCAGATGCATAACGAATCAGATTTGGTTCCAAACCTACCGCCGTCATCATACTGTTGCAAACATCAATGCAGGCAGTACAGTTGATACACTCCAGCTGCGTGCCATTGCGAATATCAATTCCGGTAGGACAAACCTTCACACATTGCATACAGTCAATACAATCTCCGGCAGTACGCACTTCGTTCTTTTTAAACTTAGCTCGATTCTCTCCGCGTACATGGTCGTAAGCAACTACAATGGAATTGCGATCCAGTAGTACGCCCTGCATCCGACCATAAGGGCAAATAGTAGTACAGACCTGTTCTCTCAGCCAGGCAAAAACAAAGAAGAAAATAGTAGTGAAGACAATCAAAGCAACTAAGCCACCAACGTGGTTTGCAGGATTATCGGAAACGATCTTCTGCAACTCATCAACACCAATGATATACGCCAGGAAGGTATTGGCAATAAGGAAGGAGATCGTCCAGAATATAAACCACTTAGTACCCTTGCGCAGGATTTTGTCAGTATTCCATGGCGCTTTATTCAGCATCTTTTGTTGCGCAGCATCGCCTTCTATCCAGTATTCAATCTTTCGGAATACCATTTCCATAAAGATTGTCTGGGGACAGGCCCAACCGCAAAACACCCTTCCGAAAACCACCGTAAACAGGGCGATGAATACGATGAACAAGACCATTCCCAATCCGAAGATGAAGAAATCCTGCGGCCAGAATATTTGCCCGAACAAAATAAAACGTCGTTCAAGCACATTGATCAGGAATAGCGGATGCCCGTTTACTTTAATAAAGGGAAGTGCAAAAAAGATCACCAGATAAGCAAGCGTTGCCCATGTTCTTGCAGTGTACAATTTACCTTTCGGTTTGGTAGGGTAAACCCATACGCGCTTGCCGTCTTTATCTACCGTTGCTACCTTATCACGAAAAGAAGGTTGCACATTTTCATTCTTCTTCTGAGTCCTTAAATTCCTGTCTTCTACAGTGTCCATAGCGATCTTTTTTGTTTCTTCCTATTTACTTCTTCAACTAATTGTTTATTGTACGGCTATTGATTCTGTTTGGGATGTTGTATCAGCAGGAGCAGTTGTTCCTTCCACATAAAGCTCGCCCTGAGCTTCTTTTGGCGCAGCCGGCTTCGTACCCTGCAGCGACTTTACATAGCTTGCAAGTGAAGCAAGTTGCCTGGGCGAAAAGTCATCTTTCCAGGGTTTCATACCCTTGTCCTGCCAGCCATATTTAATAGACTTAAAGACATCAACCAGACTACCGCCATGCAACCAATACTCATCTGCGAGGTTGGGTCCTACGGAACCGCCACCATCCGCCGCATGACAAGCGGCGCAGTTTTTCGCATACAAGGTCTTTCCTTCTTCGATGCCTGCAGCGTCTGCCATCTTCACATTGGTTTCATCGATATTGCCCGCGGTTTTGGCGAGATACGCAGCTTTTTCCTCTTCACCTTTCTGCACAGCAGCGATATATTCCTGTTCTGAACTTGGACCGTTACCGCCACCATGATAATACCATATATAAACAACAGCCACGAGAATGGAAAAATAAAACCCGTACTTCCACCAGGGTGGCAGGCTGTTATCGAGCTCTTTAATACCATCGTAATCGTGTTCGAGCATGATATCCTGCTCTTTCTCGATAGGAACTACTTTGTTGAACCTGTCCCAGAACGGAACACGCTTTGCAATCTTCGCCGCTTCTTCTGCCAGCTCCGGTTTTGCGCTGATCGCTTTCAACAATACTCTCATGTAGAGTAACATTGAAAACAGGATCAGCAATTCAAGAGCGATGATGAACATCAGCGCATAGAAATCGAACTGAGGAATGCCGCCAATAAAAGGAGCGGTTTTCACTGCCTGAGCTGCCTCTTCGGCAGCTTCCTGTGCCCATGAGCTAACAGAAGGTGCAAGCAGCGCTATCAGCAACAGGACGGTAGTGATAACCTTACTGCCATTCCGTTCGCTACGCATTTTATCTCTGTACACAATAGCCAGTTGACGAAGTACATTTCCGAGTACGGCTATTGCAAAAAGCAGAATGACGATCACTGTTGCCAATCCTATCAATACGGGATTGAAAGATGATGCTTTTTCAGCCGCGGCAGGCACAGCATCAGCAGCGTTGGCGGACATGGCAGAGCAGAGCAGCGCCAATGAAAGGAAGGATCTTTTAAGATATGGTCGCATGAGGAAAGTGCTTTAGATTTTATTGATCGTTTTATTCTTGTTCATCGCCGGGAAACGGAAGGCGTTTCATAGTATTGATGTAGGTCTTATCTGCCCTGAATGCCCATACGGACAACGCTGTGAAAAAGACAAAGAAGACGATCAGGGAGGTGAGCGGATAAATACCCACCCCCGTGATTCCTTCCAGATAATTGATGAATTTCATAACTGTCGTTTTTGTTTGTTTTAATTAGAAGCGGTCTTTTGTTCCAGCTTGATATCTTTTCCTACGCGCTGCAAATAGGCTATCAACGCTACGATTTCCTTGCTCGCTTCCGTCTTGATACCATCTTTTGCCAGTCGTTCTTTGATCTCCTTTTGCTGTTGCTGCACGTCTTTATTGGCTATCTTATCGTAACCTGGCTCGTAAGGAACACCCAATGTTTGCATAGCGCGGATTTTCGCACCTGTCAGCGCAGTATCCAATTCGTTTTCAATCAACCATGGATAGTTAGGCATAATGGATCCGGGAGACATACTTGTAGGCTCATACATGTGGTTGTAGTGCCAGCTATCAGGATATTTGCCTCCAATACGAGCCAGATCCGGCCCTGTACGCTTACTACCCCATTGGAAAGGATGGTCGTAGATAAATTCTCCTGCCTTGGAATATTCACCGTAACGTGCCACCTCGTCGCGGAAAGGTCGTATCATCTGAGAGTGACAGGTGTAGCATCCTTCACGCACATAAATGTCACGTCCATGGAGTTCAAGCGGAGTGTAAGGTTTTACGCTTGTGATGGTAGGTATGTTGGATTTAACAAGGAATGTCGGGATGATCTCTATCGCACCACCAATAGCCACTACAATAAGACTTCCCACCAACATCTGAACAGGGCGACGCTCGATCCAGCGGTGCCAGTGATGTTTACCATGTTCAACATAAATCTTGCTCAATGGTGCAGCTTCCGCAGCTTCATCATTCACCATTTTACCACTCTTAATGGTCTTAACCAGATTGTACAGCATCATAAACACGCCCACTAGATAGAGGGATCCGCCGATACCGCGCATGATGTAGAAAGGACGCATCTGAGTCACGGTCTCCATGAACTGATACTTAAGCTGTCCTTCCGGAGTAAATTCTTTCCAGGCAAGGCTTTGCATAAATCCACCCCAGTATAGCGGTACCGCATAGAACACAATACCAAGCGTTCCGATCCAGAAGTGCCAGTTGGCAAGTTTTTGTGAATGCAGATTCGTTTTGAACATTCGTGGAATCAGCCAGTAGAGCATACCAAACGTCAGGAAGCCATTCCAACCCAGTGCCCCGATGTGTACGTGTGCAATCGTCCAGTCGGTAAAATGGCTGATTGCGTTTACATTCTTCAGCGACAGCATCGGACCTTCAAAGGTTGCCATACCATAAGCGGTTACTGCCACTACCATAAATTTCAACACTGCATCCTCGCGCACCTTATCCCATGCACCACGAAGCGTCAGCAAACCATTCAGCATACCACCCCATGAAGGCGCAATGAGCATTACTGAAAACACAGTTCCAAGCGACTGTGCCCAGTCGGGAAGCGCAGTATATAACAAGTGGTGCGGACCAGCCCAGATGTAGATGAAGATCAGCGCCCAGAAGTGAATGATAGAGAGGCGATATGAGTACACCGGACGATTAGCTGCCTTCGGCAGGAAGTAATACATGATACCCAGATACGGTGTGGTAAGGAAAAATGCCACCGCATTGTGACCGTACCACCATTGCACCAGCGCATCCTGCACGCCTGCATACCACGAGTAAGATTTCAGCCAGGTAAAAGGAATTTCCACTGAGTTGACAATATGCAGCATCGCAACAGTAACGAAGGTGGCTATGTAAAACCAGATAGCCACATACATATGGCGTTCACGGCGTTTCAGGATGGTACCGAACATGTTCCATCCGAAGATCACCCAAACCAGTGTGATGAGAATGTCTATCGGCCATTCCAGTTCTGCATATTCTTTACCGGTAGTATAACCTGCCAGCAAGGTGACTGCCGCCAGCACAATGATTAGCTGCCAGCCCCAGAAGTGTAGTTTGCTCAACGTGTCACTGAACATACGTGCTTTGGTAAGCCGCTGCAGCGAGTAGTACACACCCATGAAAATACCGTTACCCACAAATGCGAAAATCACCGCATTGGTGTGCACCGGTCTTACACGTCCGAATGATGTTTCTGCCAACCCGAAGTTGAGTCCGGGATAAACTAACTGAAAGGCTGCCAGCAATCCCGCCAGCATACCGACAATGCCCCAGAGGATTGTGGCATAGGCAAACATCTTTACGATCTTGTTATCGTAATAAAATTTGTCGAGCTGCCCCGTGCCTGAAGGGATCTTTACTTCTCCTGTCTGCTCATGCAGACCCTGCTGCGAAGTGGTACTCATATTCTGTCTTTAAGGATTATGATTGAAGGTTTTCTCTTGTTTCGTCATCGTAAAGCATCCTCATGGCCGAACCCTGCTGGTCTTCAAACTGGTTTGATTTTACGCTCCAGATAAAGGCTGCCAGGAAACAGGCTGCCACTATGATACTTGCGATAACCAGGACATACAAAGCACTCATGGGCTGATTTTGCCGTACAAAACTAGATGGAGCCCAAAGGGGGTTTTATGACTGAGCGCAGGCTAAAGAATGATTGTCGTCATGATAATCGGGAATGACGAAAGTTTTACAAGGCGTGTTTTAAGAGAAATATGCGTGAAGAAGGGATAAACAAAAAAGTCTGCTCGAAATCGAACAGCCAGATAAGATTTTGAAGAATGCTTCCGTAAGTGCCCCAAAGGCTATGCCGATGCAATAAGAGCACGTGTAAAGCATAGAGAAAAAGCACTCAACCAGTGCTATAAAGAATTGAAAGATCTACAGTCGAAAATCACAAGCCTGGAAGAAAAGTTCATTGCTGATGAACTCGACAAAACCACTTACAGAAAGTGGAAAATCCAGTTCCAAAATGAGAAAACCCTTATCGAAGAACGGATTCATACCCTCACTGTGCCGATCAGCAAGATCTGGAAGCGATATCAGGAAAATTTACAGGTGTTGAACAATCTCCCGTTAATTTTTCAAAAGGGCGACATTCATAGGAAACAGGCATTTATCAAGCTGGTGTTCGATAACAAACTATACTACTCCGATGGTGTCTATCGAACACCTTATATACTGCCGATGTTCCTTTCTAAAGCATTGATTTTGAAGGAAAAAAGGCTGCTCGAAATCGAGCAGCCAGACCGAATTTTTGAGCAAAATCCCGCTAGTGCCCCAGGCGGGACTTGAACCCGCACTCCCATTGCTGGGAACAGGATTTTAAGTCCTGCGTGTCTACCAATTTCACCACCAGGGCAGCCGTTTGTCACAGTCTTTAACCAGTGCAAACAAAAAATTCCATCGCAGGGGATGGAATTGTAAAGAGCGGAAGACGAGACTCGAACCCGCGACCCTCACCTTGGCAAGGTGATGCTCTACCAACTGAGCTACTTCCGCTTGTTTTAAAGAACTTTCCCGTTTGGGATGGCAAAGATAGAGCTACAAAACAATTTTACAAATCCTGTTTCAAAAATTTTTTTCTTTCAAACGAATATCCGTGCTAAATGCAGGCTTTGACAGCAGACAGATAAAATTTTCACAGTGCAGAAATCCTGCGTCTATCTTTGCAGTCAATGGCGTCTCCCCTATTTTCTCTGGTAAAAAAAGACCTGCTTATAGAATGGCGGCAAAAGCATACGCTGTTCGGGGTGTTGCTGTATGTAGGTTCTACGGTCTTTGCCGTATATATGATGAGCGGTCAGCCGGAGACTAAGGTGTGGAATGCTTTGTTCTGGATCACGCAGTTATTTGTGGCGATCAATTCGGTCGCGAAAAGCTTTCTGCAGGAACATCCCAACCGGTTTCGGTATTATTTCACATTGGTGAACCCGGCAAGCTTTCTGCTGGCGAAAATGATCTATAGTATCACACTGATGCTGGTGGTGAGTTTGCTCAGCCTTGCATTGTTTTCTGTGCTGCTCGGTTTTCCCATAGTACAAACAGGACTTTTCATACTCATTACGGCTACGGGGAGCATTAGTCTGTCGGCAGTGTTTACCTTTCTTTCTGCTATTGCGGCCCGTGCCAATCAGAATGCCGCATTGATGGCAATACTTGGGTTTCCCATCGCCACACCGGTGTTGATGATGCTCAGCAACCTGGCGCTCAAAGCAATTGCACCGGTATATCAGCCAGGCTGGTGGACACTGGCAGGCGTGTTGCTGATGCTCGACTTGCTTATTGTCGTGCTCGGTATCATTCTCTTCCCTTTCCTCTGGCAGGAATAGCTTATACGCAAATAGCGTTTTTTTACTGACGATCATTCTCTCACATTTGCGCATTATTATTTTACTTTGCCGAAATTTTCAAAAACAGCTTATGCGCCAGTCGTGGTGGAAAGTAGTGTGTGTACTTCTGTTAGGTTATACCGTCACCGGAGGTATACTGCTCCCTGTCCCCGCTCTGGATATCATCAATGAGACAATCCGTAACCTGTACTTCCATGTACCCATGTGGTTTACGATGATCATTCTGTTTCTCGTTTCTTTCATCTATGCCATTCGTTATCTGCGCAGCGGCGATCTGAAACATGATATTTATTCTGCAGAATTTACCAAAGTCGGAATCTTCTTTAGCATCCTCGGTATGCTCACCGGCATGGAATGGGCAAAATATACCTGGGGCGCAGCCTGGAGCAATGATCCCAAACAACTCGGCACTGCCATCTGCATGCTGATTTATTTTGCGTATCTGGTATTGCGGGGCGGTATGAAAGACGAAGAAAAGCGGGCGAAGATCAGCTCGGTGTACAATGTATTTGCCTTCGCACTGATGATCCCACTGTTGTGGATACTGCCGAGGATGGTAGATTCGCTGCATCCCGGAAGCGGTGGAAATCCCGGCTTCAACACCTACGACCTTGATGCAGACATGCGAATGGTTTTTTATCCCGCAGTTATTGGATGGATACTGTTGGGAGTATGGATTTCTACCCTGAGAATTCGCCTTTCCATCATCACCCACCATCGTGAAAACAGCTTTTAAAATACCGAGGTAGCAAACAACTGAATTATGCAAAAAACACTCCTGGTTTCTCTGGCTTTTCTTCTGGCTTTTCCCGTGCTTGTAATGGCTCAGGAAGCAGCGCCGGAGATGGCTGATGCCCTGCGCGCCAACGGTAAAATATACGTGGTGGTTTTGGTATTAGCGACTATATTTGCCGGGATTATAGCGTTCCTGGTGCGCCTCGATCGAAAGATTTCCAAACTCGAAAAAAATAAATAATCCAATTTCTTAACAACACACGCTATGGTAGAAACAGCAACTGCCACTGCCGCAACATCACAAGAGCATTATAGCTTTTTCCGCGGCGTAGAGCGCAACTTTGACAAAGCTGCGAAGTACACAAGATTTGAACCGGGTATTCTCGAGCAGATCAAAGCCTGTAACTCGGTTTACAGAATGAAATTCCCCGTTCGCATTGGCGAAAAAATCGAGGTAATCGAAGCGTATCGAGTACAGCACTCCCACCATAAACTGCCATGTAAAGGTGGTATCCGTTACAGCATGGATGTAAACCAGGACGAAGTAATGGCTCTGGCTGCTCTCATGACTTACAAATGCGCCATCGTAAACGTTCCTTTTGGCGGCGCTAAAGGTGGTATCAAGATCAATCCTAAAAATTATACGGTTTACGAACTGGAAAAGATCACCCGTCGTTATACATCGGAACTGGTAAAGAAGAATTTTATCGGTGCCGGTATTGACGTTCCTGCTCCGGACTACGGTACAGGTGCACGGGAAATGAGCTGGATCGCTGATACTTATGCTTCTCTGAATCCCGGCGATGTAAATGCACTGGGTTGTGTTACCGGTAAGCCGGTAAGCCAGGGCGGTGTTCGCGGACGTACAGAGGCTACAGGTCTGGGTGTTTTCTACGGTATTCGCGAAGTGGTGAATGTTAAGGAAGATATGGATAAACTTGGACTGAGTACAGGTATCGCAGGCAAGCGTGTTATCGTACAAGGTCTGGGTAATGTGGGTTTCCACGCTGCTAAGTTCTTCTATGAAGCAGGTGCTATCATCGTAGGTATCGCTGAGTACGAAGGTGGTGTGTACAATGCTGATGGTATTGATCTTTTCAAACTGGTGGAACATCGTAAGGCTACCGGTTCTATCCTGGGCTTTGCCGGAACCACTGAGTTTGCTAACAGTGCTGAAGTAATGGAGCAGGAATGTGATATCCTGATTCCTGCAGCGCTGGAAAACGTGATCAATGCTTCTAATGCTGATCGTATCAAAGCGAAGATCATCGGTGAAGGTGCTAACGGACCACTGACTCCCGAAGCTGACGTGATTCTGAATGCAAAAGGGGTGATTGTAGTTCCTGATATGTACCTGAATGCAGGTGGTGTAACGGTTTCTTATTTCGAATGGCTGAAAAACCTTAGCCACGTTCGCTTCGGACGTATGGACAAGCGTTTCAGTGAAAATCAGAATTCTCAAATCCTGAAAACAGTTGAAAACCTTACCGGTAAGGCTGTTACAGAGATCGAGCGCAGGCAGCTGCTGCACGGTCCTGATGAGGTTGACCTGGTATATTCTGGTCTGGAAGACACCATGATCGGTTCTTATCATGAGATCCGCGATACCATGATTAGCCTTAACATCCCTGATATGCGTACTGCAGCATTCGTAGTGGCTATCAACAAAGTGGGTGTGGCTTACGAAGAGCTGGGTATCTTCCCTTAATAGTTTTTCTGAATTATTCTATGATAAGAAAGCCGTCTCTCATGAGCTACCGTTTGGACACATTTCTAAAGAGCATCCATCCTTGCATAATGGAAG
>ENA-UOVV01001958-UOVV01001958.1-compost-metagenome-genome-assembly--contig:-NODE-1958-length-12903-cov-6.056585_pt1 | contig 12903 bp, 16 predicted proteins | sample MGYA00238155_ERZ761577 | MGnify/ENA primary metagenome ERZ761577 (study PRJEB28898, sample SAMN06268775) | compost metagenome | isolation source: Emeryville, CA | place: USA:Emeryville, CA | collected...
GCCCGAGCCAGTCGATCAGCAGCGGGGAGATGTCCACGACCCGCGACTTGCCACCCTTGCCCTCCCGGACGACGAGGGTGCAGGCGTCGGCGTCGATGTCCTCCCAGTCGAGGGCGGCGGCCTCGGCGACTCGGAGTCCGGCGTAGCACTCGAGGAGGAACGCGCGCCGCAGGTCGGGTGCCATGTCCGACCCTAGGAGTGTGTCGACGTCGGCCTTGGTTGCCTTGCGTGCGATGCGGTTGTTGACCCTGGGCGCGCGGATGCGGACGGAGGGGTCGTCGGGGCGGTGGTCGAAGATCTGGCACCACTGGTAGAAGCCGCGTAGGTGGGAGAGGTCCACAGCGCGGGTCCCGGTGGATAGGTGCGCTCGGGATTCCCACCATGCTTCGACTTGCTCGCGGGTGGCCGTGCCTGCGTTCGGCAGGGAGCGGAGCACGCGGATGCGAGACTCGATCGTCTTGGGCGAGCGGTCGCGTTGGCGCTTGAGCCAGTCGACATGCTGTGTGGAGAGGTTGTCCATGGTGCTCCTTGCGTCGGGTTGGCGCGTCCATTCTACCAGCGGTTGTTCCCTTATCGACATAATCGGTCACCTGCGGAGACGACAAAGAGCCCCCACCCAGCCGAAGCCAGGTGGGGGCTCTGTCGTGTCCTAAGAATTAGGACATCAGGACATATGCAAACCGTCGAGTGGGACATGTGCAAACCGTCGAGTGGGAAGCGTGCAAACCGTCTAGTGGACCAGGGCGCACACCTCAAGGTGTAGCCCTTGATGCACGCGGATCAAGGCAAGGGGAGTGCGGCAACTAGCGCACGACTCGGTGCGCCGTCCTCTCGCGCTGGTAGTTCGTCCGCACCCACGTCCCGCAGTCGCGGCACTGGAAGAGGGCGTAGAGCGTCTGCGGCGTCTGCACGGATGCGGCGTCGCGTCGGAGCTTCGGGCTCCCACAGTTCGGGCAGGCTCGCTCCTCGCCGGACAGCAGCCCGATGTTCACCGAGCCAGGCAGCCACGGGATGAGCCGCAGGTACAACTTCTCGGTGACCTTCACGTCCTGCACGTTGTAGCGCTGCATCCGGTCCCACGCGGCAGTGTCGCCCGCGAGAACCTTCTCCCACAGCGACCAGCCCTCATGCTCCATCTTGCGACCCACGCCAAGGTGCTTGGCCATGAAGTCGAGGTTCTTCCACTCGGCCCCGAACGAGGCTCGCACGGTGCGCAGCAGGTCGAGCGACTTGTAGGGTCGCGGCCGGACCATGCCGAGGCGTGCGAACTCCCAGTTCAACTTCTTCATGTCGAAGCTGATGGAGTTGTAGCCGACCACCACGTCCGCCTCAGAGAGCAAGTCCCAGGCGGCCCGGACCATCTGCTCGCGACCGTCGCGCTCGTCGAAGAACATCACGTCCTTGCTCGAGAGCCACTTGGCCGCGAAGCAGATCATCCGCCCCGGCTCGATGTTCATCTGCTGCCCGATGAACGTCTGCTTCGGGGAGAAGTGGTAGGAGATCGCCGGGGCTGTCTCGATGTCGAGGGTCAGCACCTTGACGTTCTCTTTCGCCTGGCGGGTCAGCCTGGCGTTGGTTCGCAGGGTCGCGAGGTCGTCAGCGAGGGCCACAGGCGCACGCCCTGTCCTCGAGGCGATGGAGTCTGACGGTGTGATCACTGATCCCGCCAGGGATGTACTTCTTGAGCACGCGCGCCAGGCCCGCGTGAGTGACTTCGGCGGGCGATGCCGCGAGCGCTTCCTCGAGAGCCTTGAGCTCGTCGCCGGAGAGGGTGTCAAGGTACACACCGAGCGGGCACTTCGGAGAGCGCCGGATCGACTTCAACTCGTCCACGAGGGACACGAGATTCCTCCTAGTCCTGGCAGCACATCTGTGCTGCGGCGGCCGACGGGTACGGGTGTCCGCACTCGGGGCAGTCCCAAGCCGGGCGCCCGTCCTCGTCGGTGTACTGCTCTGCCTCGGTGGGCTGGTGTGCCATGTCAGGCGACCTCGGCGGACTCCATCGGGACCTCTTGCCCGTCAGCGATCACCTGGGCACGGTCGGCCCACCCGTCGCAGGTGCTCTCGCAGGATCGGCGGCACTCACCACCGAGAGGGCAGTCAGTCACGCTCGCCCCGCAGGTCGTCACTACCGGGCTCGTCGTCCCAGCGGCGGGCGGGGGGCGGCACAGGCTCGCCCTCGGGGGTGTTGACGTTCGCCGCAGCCACGAGGCCGATCGCAGCGGACAGGTAGCCGAGAACAGCGAGCGCGGGGCCGTGCCACTCGGGAAGCTCGACCTGCGCGGCAGTGCACCACGCCTGGATCGAGCCGAGCCCAACACCGGAGACGACGAGCGCGGAGTAGATGCCGTACCGCCAGCGGGCAGGGATGATGTCGGACAGGTTCACGGTCAGTCTCCCGAGGTGAGGGTGATGGAGATGTCGGACAGCGCCTTGTCGACGGCCGCCCGGATGATGCGTTCGGTCTGCGCGGCGTCGAGGCCGGTGTTCTTGGCGAGTGCGACGAGGGCGGCGCGCGTCGCGGCGAGCTCAGCCCGCAGCGCGGGGAGGTCCTTCCATGCGCGGAACCCGCCGGCGCTCGTGTCGCCGAGGATGCGCTCGATGGTCGCGCCGTCGCGGTTGGACGCGGCCTGCTGGCCGGGGGTGTGGGTGATGCGGCGAGACAGCAGCTCGTCGACGATCTCCTTGGCGGTGGGCATGTCGTCCTCCTGGTTGGGGTCGGTGGACGCCACGAACGCGGCCCAGTGGCCGGACGCTCGCAACTTCGTGGGGCAGTTCTTGCCCGTCCAGTGGTTGTGCTGCACGACGTCGCCGCGGCCGAGGTCGTGCTTGGCGCGCAGGCGGGCGACGAGCGCGGCGGCGTTCGCGAGCGCCTGGTCGTAGTCGGAGTCGGCGTTGACGCAGATCTCGATCGCGATCGAGTTCGCCGCGCCCGACGACGAGCCCGCGTGCCAGCACTTCACGTCGTCGGGGAAGCTCTGCACGATCTCGGTGTCGTCGACCTGGTAGTGCCACGAGGCGTCGCGAACGTTGCCGCGGGACTGCAGGTTCGCGTGCGCGGCCGCGCCCGCGCCGCGCGAGGTGTTCGCGGTCTCGTGGATCGTGATCGACGAGCGTGTACTTCCCGAGCCCCAGGTCTTGGCGCGCGAGGTGACGAGTTGCTTGCGGACCTTCATGCGGCACCCCTCTCTCGCGACTTGCGGTCACGGATTCGCGCGCACTGGCGGCACTGGCGCGCGCCCTGGGAGTTCACGAAGACGTTCACGCCCTCGAAGGCGTGGCCGCGGATGCAGACCTTCTGACGCGTCTGCTTCCCGACGATGCCGAACCCGCGCCGGACGTTCTCCGCTCGCGTCACAGGCTCGAGGTGGTCAGGGTTCACGCACGCGCGGTTGCGGCAAAGGTGGTCGAGCACCAAGCCTTCGGGGATGGGCGCTACGAGCGCCTCGTAGGCAACGCGGTGCGGCTTGTGGGTCTTGCCGCCGACGTTGAAGTTGCCGTAGCCGTTGTCCGCGAGTGCGCCCGACCACTCCCAGCAGAAGCCGGTGGGGAGCACGCGCGACCAGAAGCGCTCGAGCGCGCGTCCGCCGATGCTCACGAGCTCAGACACGATGCCTCCTGGCAGGGCTGGCTCCCCGTCCCCCGCGGCCTAGCGGCGAGCACGGGGGCGGGGACGATGGGGTGGGTCACAGGCCGGACGGACGGGGTGGGGGCGGCGGTGGCTTGCGCGCCCAGATGTGCGCCTCGAGAGTGTCGATGTGGTCGCCTTGGCCGCGGATGAGGGTCGCGTCCTCGCGGCGCTTGTCCTCGAGTGCGTCCACCCGGGCGCTCAGCGACTGCACCTGCTCGACGAGCCGGTCGATGAGTGCGTCTCGGTCGGCGATGGTGTCGCGGCGCTGGGCGGCTTCGTCGCGGCGGGCTTCGCGCTCGTCGCCGGCGACTCCGGCGCGGCGGGAGCGCTGCACGCCCATGAGGGCGGCGATGCCTGCGAGGATGCCGCCTGACCCGGTGAGCAGGTAGGGCAGGAGATCGCGGATCATGCGCGAGCCCTGCGGCGGCGGGCGGCTCGCGCGGAGGTCGAAGTCTTGACGTGGAAGACCCACAGGTCGAGTGCGCGGGCGCCCAGGCCGAGGGCGGCGAGGGTCATCATGGCGGCGGCGGCGAGGCGTGTGGGTGCGTCGTCGAGTGACATCCACACGGGTACCGCGCGGCCGAGGAGGAGGAACGCGGCGGCGGAGACGCATACCCACTCGATGCGCCAGCGGTGGGCGAGCACGGAGATCGCGCCGGTGAGCCCGAGGGTCGCCATGAGTCCGGCGCTGGTGTAGAGCTGCCAGCGGGGGACCACGCCGTCGATCGTGCTCGACGGCCACAGCAGGTCACCGGCGGCGACGACGACGACGAGCATGCACGCGGTCACGCGCACGGCGCGCCCGATGGTGCGCGCCCACCTTGGCAGGGTTGTGTCAGGCATGGCGGCGTCCCCCGGGGGCGTCGTGGTGGGTGGCCGTGGCGTCGTTGATGTTGGCAGCCATCAGTCGACGAAGTACGACACGCCGTCGAGGTGGACCGTCGCGGACTGTGCGGTGCCGAGGCGGTAGACGCTCAGGACGCCAGCGGAGTTGATCGTCACGCCGAGCCCGTAGGCGGTGGCGTGCGTTGGTCCCACGACGGCGAAGCGACAGAACGCGACGGGGCGAAAGCCGGCCGGCAGTGTCATCACGGTCGAGTCGCCGGGCCAGACGCCAGCGTCACGAGTCACGGCGCCGCGGATCGACACCCGCTTACCCTGTCGACGAATGAACAGGGCGGCCGGGGTAAAGCCCGCGTCGGGCGTGAGTGTCACCCAGCCCGTGTCGTAGACGCTCGCGCCGGACGGGGACAGGCCCTCGATCCAGGCCGAGACCTCCTCGGAGAGTTGGACGACCGAGGTCTTGCCGCTCGCCAGCAGCGGGCTCGACCCGGTGCGGGTGACGGGCTTCGTCGAGTTCTGCGGTGTACTCATGGCAGGATTCCCCCCTTGTTGATGAATGCTGCGAGGTCGTCCTCGGTGACCAGGCCCAGCGCCGTGACGTGAGCGGCCCAATCGGCCTCAGTGGCGCTCGGGCCGAGGGTGCGCAGGATGTAGTCGGCCATGTCGCGCTCGATGGAGTGCAGGGCGGTGAGCGTGAGGCTCTGGCGAAGCTCGCCGGCCTGTGCGCTCTGGCTCACCCCGGACACGAGCGCCTTGATCTTGATCGCCTCGAGCGGCTCACCGTCGGGGCCGAGGGCGGCCGAGCGCACGTCGGCGACGATGGTGTCCCCGAGGAGGCGGTCGGCGTCCACGGCCACCGATGCGGGGCCGATGACGGGCAGCGGGGACATGAGCGAGGACGCGAGCCACGACTGGATCTCCGCTGCGGACGCCGAGTCCTGCACCCATGAGCCAGCGTCATGGGTGAACGGCGCGCGGGCGGTTGCCTCGTCGGCGCCGGAGACGATGCTCACGGGCTCGCCGGGCAGGGCGCGTGTGTTGGCTCGGGCGGTGAGCTGGTAGACCCAGATCGTCGAGCCGGTCGTGTTGCGGATGCGGATGCGCAGGCGCGTGGGGGTGACCATCTCGGAGGTCACGTCCAGGGCGCTGGCTGCGGGCGCGGACCCGGACTCGCCGGGGGGTGCGGTCCAGGCCGCGTACCGGCTCTTCTGCCCGGCGGGGTAGGTGCCGGTGTCCTCGACGCGCTCCCAGGACGCGGGGCGGTCTGCAGCGCCGTCGATGTCGCGCACGATCGTCACGGTCTTGCCGCCGCCGACGGCGACCGTATCGGTGGACTCCCAGATCGTCAGCGAGTCGTCGACGACGCGCGAGACGACCGGGGCGCGGTAGGTGACCTCCACGCGGTCGGCTACCTCGTCGGCCGAGACGGACCACGGCAGATCTTCCATCGAGTCGAGCACGTCGACCGTCGCCCAGATCGGCCCGCCGCGCATCTGGTCGCGGCCACGGAAGATGAGGTTGCCGCGCTCGTCGATCCACGCCGCCGAGAGCGTCGCACGGGCGATGTCCTGGATCAGCGCCCAGGCGTCGCCGTTCGCGCCGATGACGGCCTCGAGGGGGGCACCCGCAGGGGAGATGAAGGCGTTCGGGGTGAAGGCGGTGCCCATCACGCTCGTGCCGTTCTCGTCCACGGTGAGCCCGCCGGCGAGCCCGGCGGTGGTGGCCGACACCTGCACGGAGGCGATCGCGTCTGTGGGGTTCGCGGTGACGTTCGTGCGGTAGGAGCCGTTGATGTACAGGTCCCAGCGGTTCGACTGACGCAGAACCTCCACGCGGGTCAGTGAGGTCATGGCGTGGGTCGCGGTGACCGACGTCGAGGCGTTGACCAGCGTGACGCCGGTCGAGTTGACCTGGACGCGCAGGAGCTCGCCCACCTCGCCGTCGAGGTAGAGCACGACGGGGTGGGTCGAGGTGTCAAGTATGACGGTGGAAAGGCCGACGACGTAGTGAATCTGCGGACCCGCGCTCAGGTCGTCGTTGATGCGCGCGGTAATCATCGAGTCGGTGAGCATCGCCTGGGCGTCGATCTCGCCGGTGTGCCCGTAACGAGCGCCGTCGCTGATCGTGCTCGACCCGTCCGGCCCGACTTCGTTGCGCAGAGACCCGACCAGCGGCAGGGACATGATCGTCGTCGCGGCGGGCGGGCGGGTCGCGTAGTAGCCGCCCTGACGTGCGGCGATGTCGATCACGGTGCACGCGTCCATCGACCCGGCCGCGAGCATCGTGGGGACCGTCACGTCGCCGCGGGGCACGTCGTCCTCGAAGTCGATCGCCCGCTCGCCGGACAGCAGGGAGGGGGCGCTGATCGAGCGGACGCGCGAGCGGGCGACCTCGCGCCAGGCGGACGCGCCGCCGTCGACCATACGCTCGAGGTTGTCGGTCATGTCGATCGCCACCGCGCCACCGGGGCGGGGAGGCGTGGCGGACCAGGGGGTCGCGCCGGAGTCGTCGTGGATGGTCAGCGAGCCCGAGCCGACGGACGAGCCGGTGACGGCGCGCGCCTGACCGGGCAGGCCACCACCGGACAGCGAGCGCGAGGATGACCACTCGAGCGGGTCGACCTCGCGTGCGCCGTCGCCGAGGTCGACGCTCGCGCGGGTCGCCGGGACCGTCGCGCCCTTCGTCATCGCACCTCCCGCAGCGTGATCGAGTAGTCCGAGGCGATGCGCGAGGCGGTGACGAGCTGGAGGGTCTGCTCGGGGTCGTCGACGACGACCTGCGGCACGCCCTGGCCGGGCAGCCAGTCGGTGGCCTGCGCGGTGGACCCTGCGGTCAGGCGCAGGGCGCCGACGGCGTGACCGGCGCTCACCTCGGCGGGGAGGCGGAGTTGCAGGCCCACGGCACCGCCCGAGAGGGTCACGGTGGCCTCGCCGCGGTAGCCGCCCGAGGCGGACGCGGCCGAGATGGACCCGGTGGCGACCTGGGTGCCGGTGGCGTCGATCGTGCGCCAGGTGACCATCGTGCCCGAGTGCGTGGACCAGCCCGACAGTCGGTAGGAGCCGAGCGGGAGCGGCACGACGGGAGACCACTCACCTGCCACACTCCCGCAGTAGGCGGCGACCTGGGAGGTCAGGGTGCCGCCTAGGAGCGCAGACACCCGCCCGCGCACGACATAGCCGCCGTCCTGACGCAGGTCGGACACGCCCATCGCGCCGGGGGAGGCCAGGGGGACGGGCAGGAGGTTCGTCTGCGCTGCGACCTCGGTGTAGAGGTAGAGCGGGCCGGGGATGACGCCGCTCGCCAGGGAGGTGAGGTAGGCGAGGTCGGCGGGAGACACGCGCTGGTAGTCCAGGGTCCACGAGCGCATCCCGAGCGGTGCACGCTGGACGATGCGCCGCCCGCTGAGCATCGTCCTCTCCGAGGTCGCGCGCTGGGTGGGCACAGAGACCTCGGGGTAGGTGTCGATCGCACGCAGCGACCCGAGGGGACCGAGGCGCATCATCGCAGCACCGCCGGGTCTGTGCGACGGATCTCCTGGATGCCGACCTGTGTCACCTTGCGGGCCTCCATGTTGTCGAGGTAGGCGCGCGCCGCGATCGGGCGGCGAGCGAAGGCGTCGGCGAGGGCCTCGATGTCGGCGTCCGAGATCGTGCGCCCGGCAGAGTTGCCCGCCATCCCTCGCGGCGTGGGGGCGTTCGGCGTGGGGACCATGCCTGCCACGCGTGCGTCGAGGGCGCGCTGGCCCTCGTCGATGCCCGCGATGATTCCGGCCGGGAGCATGGCGCCGATCTCGTCGCTGAAAACGCGGCTCGGGGACTTGATCTTGAGGGCCTTCTTGACGGCCTTCGCAAGCCGCTTCGCCAGGCGCTCGGCGGCCTTGTCGAGCTCGGCGCTGTCGGCCTCGAGGCCCGCGATGAGGCCCTTCTGCGCGGCGATGGCGGTGTTGAAGGTGGCGTCGGAGACGTACTTGCCCGCCTTGTCGCTCCACGTCTCGAGCGCGGAGAAGTCGGCGGCCAGTGACTTGATCTGCGCCTTGGAGCCCGAGAGGATCGCGCGGGCGACCTGCGTGCCCTGCTCGGTGCCGTAGCCAGCGATCTCCTGAATGAGCCCCGCCGGGATGCCGGCCTTGGCGAGCCGCTGCAAGAGGAGGGCGAAGGTCTTGGCCTTCGCTGCCATCGTCTTGACCACGCCGGCGACCGAGGCGAAGGTCGTCTTGCCCGCAGACTGGCGCCCGAAGCTGTCGGTGGTCGGCTGGCCGATGCCCTGCGTGAGGTCAAGCTCGCCCCGGACGCTGCCCGCTACCTGGTCGCGCATGGCGGCACGCTCGGCGCGCAGGCCCTTGAGGATGTCACGCTGCTTGGTGAGCGTGTCGTTCATCTTCTCGGCGGCGCGGCGAGCGGCCTTGAGGTCGTTCGCGTCGTCCACCAGGCCGCGCAGTCGCTTGCCCTGGGACTTGTCGCCACGCTCGTAGGCTTCGCGGGCCAGCTTCGCCAGGTCGCTCGCTGCCCTCTTCGCTGCGTCGGCGTTGCCCCGGATGCCCCGAACCAAGCCCTGCACGATGTTCGCGCCGTAGCCCTTGAACACCTTCGAGGGTGAGGCGATGCCGAGGGTGCTCTTGAACCACCCGGTGATGTTGCCCGCGAGGTTCTTCACCGCATCGATCGACGCCTGGAAGTTGGCCTTGATTCCATTCACGAGACCGTCGACGATCGCCTTGCCGGCCTCGTAGAGCCACGTCCCGGCGTTCTCGAATGGCGCGCGGATCGACTCGGGCATCTTCGCCACAGCGTCGGTACCCTCGGTGAGCAGGAGCACGATCGCGTCGCGGAAGTCCGTGAACCACTTGATGACGCCGGTCACGAAGTCGATGACGCCGCCGAGCACCTGGCCGAGGAAGTCCCACCACGTCTTGAGCGCCGGGACGCCGATGTTGGTGAGGTAGTCCGCGAGCAGGCCGAGCGCGGGAACCAGCAGGTCCAGCAGCGGCTCTGCGACCGCCAGGAGCAGCTCGGTCAGCGGCGGCAGGAGCGATGTCACCAGTTCGGCGAACGGGGGGAGTAGCGGGATGACCGCCTCGACCAGTTGGAGCAGCGCGGGGATGATCGGCTCGAGCGCGGGCAGTAGCGTCTGCACGGCGGTGATGAGCGCGGGGAAGAGCGCTTCGGCGACCTCTGCCACAACAGGCACGAGCGTGGCGAGCACGTCGATCACCTGGGGGAAGATGCTGGACGCCAGGTTGAGGATCAGCGGCAGCATCGTCGAGATCGCGTCGCCGAGGATGGGGCCAAGCTGGGCGGCGAGGTCAGCGACGAGCTCTGCGGCCTGCCCGATGATCGGCGCAAGGGTGTCGAGGACGCCGACGAACACCGGCAGCAGCGTCTCGGCGACGGTGGCGAACGCGGGTGCCAGGGTCGTCAGCGCACCCACGAGTGTCGTCGCGATGGTCGTGGCGACCGGGACGAGCGCATCGAGCACCGTCTTGAGCACGGGGGCCAGCGCCTCGCCGAGCGTCGTGACCAGGGGTCCGATGTCGTCGGCTGCTGTGGTGAGCGCGGTGACGAAGCCCGCGATGACCGGCATGAGTGGCAGGAACGCCTTCTCGCCGAGTCGCCCGAGAGCGGCCTGGAGGTTCGCGAGCGAGCCGCGCAGGGTGTCGCCGGACTTGAGGGCCGCCCCGCCCATGCCCTTCTCCATGGCGTTCTGGAAGGTCTCGAAGTCGACCTTGCCCTGCGATGCGAGCTTGGAGACCTCCTCGGCGGAGACGCCCATCTCGTCCGCGAGCAGTTGCAGGATCGGGATGCCGCGCTCGCCGAGCTGCTGGATGACCTCGCCCTGCACCTTGCCGGTGCCCGCGACCTTGTTGAAGATCGTGCCCATGTCGCCCATCGACGTGCCCGCGATGGTCGCGGCGTCACCGACGAGGCTCAGGGTGCGCGTCAGTTCGTCGCCAGGCTCGATGCCCGCAGCGACGGCAGACGCGGCGACTGTGGCAGCGTCGCCGAGGCCGAACGCGGTGCCCTTCACCGAGGCGAGGGCGCTGTCCATGATCGTCTCGACGGACTTCGTATCGTGGCCCAGGCCCGTGAGCTTCGCCTGCGCGTCCTCGATGTTCAGCGCGCGGGAGATCCCGCCCTTGAGTGCGAGGCCGCCCACGAGCGCCGTGACGCCAGCGACAGCGCCGCCCACGACCTTGAGGCCGGTGGCGAGACCCTTGCCGAGTGCGCCACCGCCGCGCTTGCCCGCGCGACCCGCGCCCTTCTCGGCGTTGCCGAGGGCGCGGTTGACGTCCTTCGCAAAGCCGTCGGTCGATGCGCCGATGGACAGGTAGGCAGAGCCGAGCTCGACGGCCATGAGCACCTCCGCTCGGGGTACGGCTCAAGGCCGAGGGGTAGTGCGCGGGCGTCGATCGTCGGTTAGTTCCAGCCCAGCCACTCACGCATCTCGTCGAGTGGGAGCGCTGAGCCCTTGCCCCACGTCTTGCTGTCGGAGTCGTCAGTCTGCTCGACGCCGGGGCGCTCGATGGGCTTGGGCGCCTTGCGCTTCGACTTCGTGGTGACCCGCTCGTAGACCCACCAGCCCGAGCGCGTCTCGTCGATCAGCGCGGCGAGCAGGTGCGCTTCGAGCGACCAGCGCCAGTCCGGGTTAAGCGCCCGCATGGTGGCGGACTCTTCCGGCAGGTGGCAGATGAGATCGACGTACTCGCTCGCCGTGACGCCGTGCGGACGGTCGAGCGAGACGCCGTAGTAGCGCCGGAAGTCAGCGCGTAGCGTGCCCCGGTGCCCCCGCAGGAGCGCCAGGGCTCTCAGCCATTTGGGTTGAGTGCCGCCAGGATGTCCTGGACGAGCGTGGCGCCGTCCTCGAGCCGGACGCGCCCGGACCCCTCGTCGCGGATCAGGTCGAGCGCGCGGGAGTAGTCGTCGCCGAGCAGGCGGCGCAGGAGCGCTGGGAGCCGCTGCCCCTTACCCTCCTCGACCTGCGCGAGGTCGTCGAGCAGCTCGAAGTCGTCGAGCGCGTCGGCGGGGACGGTCAGCGTCTCGCCGCGCACCTCGACGGTGTAGGAGTCGGGTGCGGCGACGGCCTTGGGCTTGCGGTCCTGCGGCTTCTTGGGTGCAGTCGTGGTCATGGTTGCGCCTTCCTCTGTGCGCGCCGAATGGTGGTGAACCCCGCGGGGGCGGCGAGGCGGCGCGCGAACTCCGCCCCCGCGGGGGTAGGTGGGTCAGGACGAGGACGAGGAGTCGGCGCCCGTGTCGATGTACTTGACGGCCTGGGCGCCGAGCGTGGCGTCGTAGAACGCCTCGATGGTGACCGCGTACCCGATGACGTCGCCGTCCGAGTACGTGACCTCCCCGACCTCCGTGATCTGCCCGTTGGGGACGACGACCCGGATGCGGGCGTCACCGTCCTTGAGCTCGAACACGTAGGAGCGGCGGGGGAGCTGGTCGGCGGTGATCTTGACGGCGTGCTTGCCGCCTACCGACGTGACGTTCGAAGCGCCGTAGACCTCGTTCAGCACGTCGCCGTTCACCGACTCGATGAACGTCAGCGCGTAGGTGACCGAGAACTCGGTCTGGAGCACCTTCACGGTGTCCCCACCCCACGCGCGGATCTTCTCCGTGCTGCGCTCGGTGGTCTCGGTGAGACCGTCCTCGGAGATGTACCCGAGGGCCTTGAAGCCGGCGTCGAGTGCGGTGGTCTCGTTGGCGGGGAGAGCGGTGCCAAGGGCGGCGCTCCACACGCCGCCGGCAGCGAGGGGCTTTCCGGCCACCACGTTGAGAGAGTTGTTGGCCATATCGGCCCCTTCCCTGCGGTGCGCCGCCTCAGGGTTTGGGTACTGCTACCTCACGACTTGGCGTGAGGGGTCTTGGGTTTGCGAGCCCTGCGCGCCTGGCGGGGCTCAGCGGGGCACTCCGCGACGGCCAGGATGGGGGGCTCGCCGTGGTTGAGTGCTTCGTAGCCCTCTTGGAGCCCTTCCCGGATGGCGTCGAGAATGGGGTCTCGGCGTGCTGATACCGGCTGCACCACCTCAACCCAGCCCTGTGCAAGCCACGCGGCAACGTCACGCTCCGCAACCGTGCGCGACACGCCCCGGATCGTTGGGTGCTTGATAGTGGGCATCACGCCTCCTGGGTTCGGCCACGCACGATGACGGTCATCACGTAGCGCGGGACTTGGGCGATGGGGTCCTCGAGGTAGGCGGGCCTTCCGACCCAGCCGCTCGACCCCTGCGGGACGTGGCAGCCGCCAGAGTCGAGCTCGACGAGCCACGAGGCGACCTTTCGTGCGAGCGTGGACGCACTCACCGATGAGGCGCCCCAGCACTCGACGGTGACCATCGCGTCCTCGTGTGCGACCGACCGCAGCGAGCCGCCGATGCGGTTCACGGTGACGAACGAGGCGGGGCGGGGGTTCGGGACGCGGGTGGATGCGCG